>Ga0114931_10002470_pt1 | contig 23500 bp, 15 predicted proteins | sample 2SBtaG_FD_89579 | JGI IMG/M metagenome (GOLD analysis project Ga0114931, IMG submission 89579) | Deep subsurface microbial communities from Kolumbo volcano to uncover new lineages of life (NeLLi) - 2SBTROV14_V59a metaG | ecosystem: Environmental > Aquatic > Marine > Volcanic | place: Kolumbo... | reverse complement strand
GTGGCCTATAACGACTTCAGCTGGTACTTCGGCTTCCGCATGTAGCGCGCCCTCGACATCCCAGCCCAACCAAGCCCTCCCGTTCGCGGGAGGGATTTTTTTGTTCGCGCTCAGTCGCCTGTTCGCGCTCAGCCGCCAAAACGACCGATGCTCAGGCGACGCAAGTACCCCTGCAAGCCGCGGTGACGGCGGATGCCGCGGCCGATCTGCGTCGGCCCCAGGTACAGTCCCGGCCCGCTGCACGGGAAGCTGCGCTGATCTCCATCGACGTCGAAGTGCAGGGTGTTTTCGTCGAAGCCGATGACGATCTTCACCCAACGGTCGCGGGATACCCGCAAGTTCGTGTTGAACACTTGCCGGGCCACGAACCCTCGGCCGAGCTTGCTCGGATCGAACCGCGTATAGCTTGCAAACAACTTCCCGGCGGCGATCCACACCTCGAGCCCGGCCGGATAGTAGCCGCGATTGCTCAGGATCACCTGGTGGGCCGCAGTGCGTGTCATCAACTCCAGCGTGACCTTGAACCCGGCACGCTGCGGAAGGGCCTCCGTCGGCAAGCCGATGTAGTCGCCACCATCGAAATAGCGCACACCACCGCTGGCGCGCGTCAAATGCGGCACCGCGTCTTCCCACTTTCTGCGCATTCTCCGTCTCGCCGCGTACGGCGGCCCCGCTCCGGTGGCCAGCTCCGCGGGACCTCCCGCCAAGCCGACCCACCTGCCCGTACGCGGGTTCGTCGGCACAACCGTGCCAGCGGCACTGGCGGCAAGCTGCCAGCGCAGCGTCGGAGCTCTCGAAGCGTCGACCATCACCTTGACGCCCTCGTGACGACTATCCGAGTAGACCCTTTCACCAACTTGGACCGACGACGTGTGCTGGCGCAAGTCCATGGGCGCGCCGCGAAACACGCGTCCGCTGGTGGTGATGACGCGTAGGTGCGCAATGCGCCCGAACACCGCCGGCGCGATCGGAACAGAAAATGACACAGCCGTGTCGCCGAGCAGCCCGGGCAAGTCGGTCACTCGATCCTCGCGGGCGACCACGAATTTCACGCTCCCCAGGTCGAACCCAAAGGGGGATGTCGCGAGTCGGCGCAATGGCACACGCGCATGGGCGCCCTCGATCGTAAACAACATCGCTGCCTGCGCGAGTTGCTCGCGCCCAACCGAGAGCAGCACCGTTCCGTAGCGTGCACCGACGGGGCCGCGCAGCCGCAACCGGCGTCCCGACACGCGTTTCTGTCTCGGGTTGGGCAAAACATACGGACTTCGCCACCAGCCCAGGGGACTCGCGTTCCGAACCTCGACGAACCCATCCACACGCCCCCGACGCGGCGACCAGTAGTCAATCCTGAGCATCTGCCCATCACGCCGCCGAAACTCGTCGGCCTTCTCGTCCGCCCAAACGACCTCGCCATCTGCAACCAGCTCCACGCTGGCCAGACGCTCCGGCCCACTGACGCTTCCGCGAACCGAGACGCCGCCGCCGGCATCGACAGCAACAGCGCTGGTGGCGTGCGACGGCCGGTAGACGTCGCGCAGGGGCTGCTTGACCCATTTTCTGTCAACATTACGCATCGCCATCAAGCGAATGGGGTGCAAGCCGGCATCGACGCGCTCAATCCGACCGCCCCGGTCGAACACAATCACCGGAACGAGGACCCGATGGGCCGCCAACGACTCGCTCGCCACAGAGAAGCGGACGGCCATGAGTTTTGATGCCGTGATGGCGCGCCAGGGGAAACGTTTGACGACCGCACCGTCCGGACTTCGAAGTTCGAGGTGGACCCGGGACGCGCCACTTTTTCCATCCGGGATGTTCAACACCTCGAGTTCCAGCAACTCACCGAGCACGAGGGATTTGCGGTAGCTGAGAACTAGATTTGGAACGTTCGGATCGTCGCCGGGATTTGGGCTCGGCGCCAGGCCGCGGCGAGAGCCCACCATGAAACGCACGACCCGCTGGGTGGAGAAACTGTTGTAGATGGTGGGCCGAAAGCTCGTGTTCTCGTTCGCCTCATCCCACTCGGAAAGCACGATGATGTCCGGGTTGGCGTCGAACGCGATCGACAACGAGCTCCTCAGTGTCCGGGTTCCGTCCTCGTCGAGCCACGACCCTGTTCCGGGATTGAAGTAGCCCAAGGTCGCAGACAGCCCCAGCAGTTTGCCCGGCGCGCCGGCACGGGCCCGCTCGAGCAGCGGAATCACGCCTTGCCGATAGAATCGAGCGTCAAACCTGTGTTGCGCATTGCGCAGGCTGCCGACTGTGGCGAAGTGCAGCCCGTCGGCTACCGCAAGGTATCGGCGCAGAGAATCGACGATGGCGCTCTGGTCGGCTGCGGGCAACTTCCCCTGGTTGCGGTTGAACACGCCCATCCAGTAGGCCCACGTCTTCCCCGCGGGACGAGCGACATCGAGCAAGACGCGAAACGGCGTCTTGAACTTTGCCCGCAGCTGCCGCAGTTGCGCATCCCACTCCTCCACAGAGTGACGATCCGCACGGTACGAGGTGAAGATGACGTGCCCATCGACGCGCTTCACCACATTGGAAGACAGGATCGGCCCGACCACGGCATCGAGTGGCTGCCGTCTCCACGACAACAACTCGGGAACGATGACGAACCCTTTGGGCGCGTACCGTTGGTGCAGTTTGAGAAATGCGGCGCGGCCCTTGGACTGGGGAAAGAACGAAAAGCCATCGATGCCGTAGGACTGCCCGATGGTCGTCATACGACGATAGCTCTCGGCGGACATCATCCGTCTCGCTTTGAGGCGGCGCATCTGACGATTGGCGAACAGCGGTCGATCCGCCCAGAATCGCATCAGATTGCGACCGAGGCCGTACTTGAGCTGTACTCGGCTGACGACGATGGGCGAACGGCGGGCCGCCTTCTTGACACTCGTCGCAAGCGTGTGGCTTCGAGCCTCCGGTGGCTGGAGTTTCCCACCAGAGCAGCCACACAGAGCAACGGAGAAGCACACGGCAGCCCCTAAAAGCCAGCGCCTGCGGCGAGGATCCACCAAGTTACGGTGTCTCAGGCAGCCGCTCATGTCCAGTGAAAGCAGCGCTGGATGATCAGCAATTGAACCATTTTGAGAGAAGCCCGGAGGGGCAACTTGACCCCGGGCGCCAACGAGGGGCATGTTCGGCAGGTCATCAATACCCAAGGGGGAAACACATGAGCTACGCACACCATCGGATCCTTTTGATTTCGGGGGCTGTCTTTGTCGCTTCGCTTGGCGGCTGTCAGTCGGAAGAAATCGCCCAGCACACCGCAGCGCTCACCAGCGTCAGCTGGATGAATGTCGTCGGGGTAACAACGTCGGGCAATAGCCTGACCAAGACCGCGGCAAACGGATGGGGCAACGCTGGAGCAGCATCAGTGGAGACGCTGGATGGGGTCATCGATGGCTACCTCGAGTTCTCGACGAGCGAAGCAACCACCTACAAGATGGCGGGGCTCAGCAACGGCGACACGAATCAAAACTACGATGACATCGACTTTGCGTTCTACATGATGGGCGACGGCACCCTGCGTATCTGGGAAGCGGGTCAGGTCGTGGGCACGTTCGGCACCTACAGTGCTGGTGACACCCTTCGTATCGAGGTCGTCAACGGCGTCGTCCGCTATCTCAAGAACGGCGCCTTGCTCCACACCAGCTCGCGTTCACCGACATTCCCCCTGCTCGTCGACACAGCGCTGTGGAGCACCGGAGCCACCATCGACAGTGTCGTGATCGACAATGTGTTCTGGAACTCGCCGGTGGGCGTGTCCACAGTGTTGAACGGTCTGATCAAGACCGGCGGTTTTGGCTGGAACGCGGGTGCTGCCTCGCTGTCGTCGATCTCCGTGGATGGCTACACCGAGTTCTCGACGGACGAGAACACGAGCTACAAGATGGCGGGCCTCAGCAACGGCGACACTGACCAGAGCTACGGCGACATCGATTTCGCGATCTACATGCACGGCGACGGGTCGGTTCGGATCTGGGAGAGCGGCACCTCCGTCGGCAACTTCGGCACCTACAACCCGGGGGACGTATTCCGCGTCGCCGTCGAAAATGGCGTCGTCAACTACTACCAGAACGGCGCGCTGTTGCACACGAGCTCGAGCAAGCCCGTGTTCCCATTGCTCGTCGATACGTCCCTCTGGGATGCCGGAGCAACAATCACCAACGTGAAACTCGTCGAGACGTATTGGTCGAATCCGGTTGGCGTGAGCGTCGTCGGCGACGACATCACCAAGACGGGAGCGAACGGCTGGAACGCCGGCGCCGTCACCACACAGACCCTGTCCTCCGACGGTTACGCAGAGTTCACGACGAGCGAGTCCAACACCTACAAGATGGCGGGCCTGAGCAACGGCGACACCGACCAGAGCTACAGCGATATCGATTTCGCGTTCTACCTGATGGCAACCGGGGAGCTGCGGATCTGGGAGAACGGCGCGCCCGTGGGTAGCTTCGGCACCTATAGCGGCGGCGACGTTTTCCGCGTCCAGAACGAAGGCGGCGTCGTCACGTACTGGCAAAACGGCTCACTGCTGTACACCAGCACCCATTCCGCAACCTCGCCATTGCTCCTGGACACGTCGTTGTGGAGTAACGGCTCCACCATCAATAACGTCGTCCTGGAAGACCTGTTCTGGACCAATGCCGTGAACGTCAACGCGACCTTCGGCGATCTGTTCAAGACGGGTCCGAACGGCTGGAACGCCGGCGCCTCTACGCTCACCGCGCTTTCACAGAACGGTTCTGTGCAGTTCACGACCGCCGAAGCGAACACCTATAAGATGGCCGGGCTGAGCAACGGTGACACCGATCAGAGCTATCAGGACATCGACTACGGCATCTATATGATGGGCGATGGCAACCTGCGAATCTGGGAATTCGGCGCCCTCATCGGCGACTTCGGCACGTACCAGGCCGGCGATGTCTTCCGCATCGACCTGACCGACGGGGTAGTGTCCTACTACCAGAACGATGTCCTGCTCCACACGAGCCCAACCGCTGCCACGCTTCCGCTGGTCCTCGATACGGCGCTGTTCAGCTCGGGTGCTACAATCCAGAACGTCAATTTCACGCTCGCCCCGTAGACACTCGAAAATACGCGGGCGCCCCGGGGCGTGTAGGAAATACTGAACATTTAGGGCTGTAGCGCACCTAAGCATGTGACCACTGGTCACTCATGCCTCGCACGTACGCGCAACTCGGTATCCCGCGCCTTCGCGCATTTCGCGACGACTGCCTTCGCGTACGCTCGATCCCATACCTGGCGTGGCTGGTGTACGCCGCGTTTGCGTCGGTGATCGTTTACAAGATGTATGGGGACGATCCGTTCGGCTCGATCCGACCGAGCCTGACGCTGTTCTACGCCATCGCGGGGGCACACGTGTGGTACCGGCTTCGCCGACGCGCCGCGGCGAACATCCTCGCGCCGGACATCATTTTCGTCCTGTTCTACACGCTGTTTCACCTGGGATACGTGACCCTGTTCGCCTTCGGGGTCGTCGAACACCGCAAGGACATCTTCTATTTCGATGCGGGGATCCCTCGCGCGCTGTTCATCGTCAACCTGGGGATCATCGGTTTTCTTTTCGGCTACGAGGTGCTCGGCAGCCGCCGGCGCAGGCGGCAGTCCCAAACCACGCAGGCCACGATGACGCCGACCGTCGCGTGGGGTGCATCGGGCACCATCCTGATGGGGCTCGCCGTGGCCATTCACGTTGGCGTGCTGATCTCGCTCGGCTCGAGTTACATGCAGGCGTACGGCTACAAGGGGCTGCAACGACTGAGTCAGTACGCGTCGTACAGCATGGGTCTGGCCATGACCATCAGCCGGGCGCTGCTCGTCCTCGGTCTGCTGTTGCACACGGTCTCGAGCAGTCTGCGCGCCAACAAGCTGTTTACATCCCGTGTTGCCCTGGCCGCGGTGATCGCAGCGTTTGCGATCAACATCCTGTCGGGCGAGCGCGGCGCGCTCGTGAGCATTGGCCTGCCAATCCTCGCGGTCCGTCACTACTTCATCAAGAAGATTGCGCTCCGCTATCTGGGCATGATGTTTCTGGCAGCGATGGTCCTGTTCTCTGCGCTGGCCGTCGCGCGCGGCACCGTATTCGCGCCGTCGAAGATGTACGACGACTACCAGGAGAGCGTGCAACGCGGCGACGTCGGTTGGCAGTCCGGACTCGTAGAAATGGGCACCTCGTTCGTGACCGTAGACATTACGGCCGCCGAGGTACCAGCCCGAGAGCCGTACTGGCACGGACGTTCGTGGCTCGGCGCGGCCATCCACGTCGTGCCATTCCTGCAGCGATCCGCCATGGCGGCAGGGTGGATACGAGAAGCACCTTCCAAGTGGGTCACCCGCCGCTATTTCGGTCAGAAGGCAGCAGGTCGAGCGTTTACCGTGAGCGCCGAGGGATACTTGAACTTCGGCTATCCCGGCGTGCTCATCGAGTTGATTGCCCTGGGTATGTTCTTCCGATGGATCGCGATCCGGTTTGGTCAATCACCAACTGCGCCGCGCGCATTCATCTTCCTCGGCTCGATCGGGCCAATGATCATCGTCATTCGCAACCACATAAACGTGATCACGAGTGACCTGGCCATCCTGTTCGCCGCGGCCGGCCTGCTGCACCTGTTTCTTCAGAGAAGCCCCTACTCCAAGTCGTAGCGCTCGGCGATCGCGCGATAAGTACCGCGCACGAACAAGCTACCGCGAGACCGGATACGCTCGCGCAGCCAGGTGAGCCCACCGGTCGGAACAACGCTCAAAGCGCGAGACACCACGCCTATCGTCCGAAGCTCGCGCCGGCTGAGCGAGTCCCGCGCTCTGGCGCGTGAGTCGAAGCTCGAGTTGGGTCGCCAGGACAGCTGCAGCATGCTCCGCTCGAACTCGAGCTCCAGTTGTCCGCAAACGCGCCGCGGACTGCTTCAGAGTCCGCCTTCAACTCCTCGTAGGTCGCCATGACGACCGGGCGGGAAGCTGTGATTCTGTCGAGCAGCCGCTGCTCGAGCACGAACCGAAACGTGGCGCGCGCCGCAGAAGCATCCGTGCCGAGCGTCCGTGCCAGCGTTATCGACGATTCCAACGTCGGGATCAGCTCCCGCGTAATGACCACCACGCGACATCTGGGGAACGAGTCGACGACCGACTCGGCCTGCAATGGTGAGGTCTTCTGCAGCCAGTGCGACGCCCCTTCGCGGCGGGCCATGTCTTCCATGATGAGGTCGAACACCTCGGCATACGAGCGCGGCCGCGGCCGACTCGTGTACAGCAGAGTCTTGTCACATCCCGACGCTTTGAAGAAATCGGTGTGGGCCCAGGCCTCGACCATCGCGATGTAGTTCTCGACTCGCCGCACATCCCCGAAGGTCTCCTGCATCACCCCGAAAAAGTTGGTCTCCAACACACCATTGTGCAGCTCGCTCTGCACCGCCGCCACGCGTGAATGATTCGCCAACAAGTTGGACAACCACTTCGTACCCGAGCGGTTCTTGCCAACAACGATGATAGGACTGCGTCTGCTCATGTCTCCAACGGCAGGTCTATCGTCCCATGGCCGCCTCGTAGACCTGAGCATACTGTGCTGCAGAAGTCTCCAGACAAAAAGGCGTTTCTGCGAACACCGCGCGGGGATTCCACTCGGAGCAGTCGCGAGGCTCCGCGAGCGCGGCGTCTATCCGATCGGCCCAGTCCGCGTCGGCGGCCGCCAGCGGCAGCGTCTCGATCGTGGGAAAGTGTCGCGCGAGCTCCAGTATTCCGGGCAAGTCGCTCGCGATGACGCGCAGCCCCGCAGCAGCGGCCTCCAACGGCACACCGGGAAGTCCTTCGCGTTGCGACGGATAGACCATGATGTCACTGCAGCGGAGAATTCGGGCGACGTCGTCGCGCTGGCCGACCAGACGGATCTGGTTGTCGACGCCGAGCTGGTGCACCTTCTGTCTGACCAGGTCTTCTGTCTCGTCGGTGCCTCGACCGACCATCACCAGGAACGCACGGCTATGTCGCTTCACCACTTCGGCGAAGATCGAGATCAACCGCACCTGGTTCTTGGCCCTGTCGAGCCGACCCACGTGGCAGACCAGGACACAGTCGGCGGGAGCCCCCAGCGACGCCCGCACCGCCGCGCAATCCACCGCGGCGGTGTACGGTTCGAGATTCAGACCGTTGTAGATGACGCGACAGCGCGCATCTTGCCGCCACTGCGCGCCCCAGCCGTGGGCCATGGCTCCCTCACCGACTGCGAGAATGACGGTGGCGTGGCGATCGATCATATGGTGAAAGACACGGCGTTGTACTCGGCGACGCACCGAGTCGGGACGCCCGTCACCGGTGGAACGAAAATGCGCGATTCTACCGGACACCCGTGCAGCATGTGCGAGCGCGAGCACCGGTCCAGAGCTCAGATAGATGTGTGAGTGAACGATGTCGATGTGCTCAGCCCGAACCGTTCGGAAAAATCGCAGTGGAAACGCCGGGCCGAGCCGTATCGGATGCACCTTGCCGCCGAGGCTCTCGATCTCGGTATCCAGCTCCCCGGGCAACCCGGTGGTGACGCCGTAGTGAAACTCGAAGCCTTGGGGCGCAAGATGCCGCATCAACGCGAGCGTGCGAAGCTCCGCACCGCCGCGCTGCATGCGGCCGAATACATGCAAGATTCTGATTCGCGCCGTCACTGCGCCGGGGGCGAAACTATCGCGCCGGGCGCGACCACGAGAGACGAGGTGGTCAAGCGTATGCGTCCCACACTTCCGCCACCACCGCCGCCGCCTGCGCCATTTGACGCGTCGCCGGTGCCGCTGAGCCCCCCACCAGCGCCGGTGAGTCCCGCACCGCCGCGCCCTCCGTCCCCGCCATTTCCACCGCTGCCACCGGGAACCGTGAACGCGGTGGTGTTGCTGCCGTTGTCGCCTCGATCACCAGCATCGGCGCCAACCGAGCCATCTCGACTGCCTTCACCACCACCACCGCCGTTGGCCGTAAGCTGCCCCTGGATGTCGATGGTGCCGGCCTCGAACAGGATGGCGCCACCACTGCCGCCACCACCGCCGCCCTGGGAGACGCCCGTTGCCCCGGCTCCACCGCCGCCACGTGCAGCGACGGCCGCTGCCGGAGCGACCGAGATCGTCCCGCCGGCCACGATCTGGAGCGCTCCGCCCGCACCACCACCGGATGCGCCGGTTGAGCCACCGCGCCCCCCTGCGCAGCCGCCCCGCAACGGAGTCAATTGCACAGAACCGTTGGCCTCGCCACCTGGTGTCGTCGCGACGGAGACAGGTCCGCCACCACCGCCGACGCTCCCGTAGGCACCACCACCGCCACCTAGACCTGCCGGGTTCCCGAGCCCGTCGGTATCCATCCCGCCCGGGTCCCCTCGCCCCGTTGCGCAGGCACCGTCCAGGTCCCCGCCGGCACCGCTCGCCAAGCCAGGAGACCCGACATCAATGGGGCCGTTTATCGTGACATCTCCGAGGGCAACGATGACCAGCGGTCGGGAACCACGCGCGAACAGAAATCCCTCTACCGTGACCTGAGTCGCCGAGATGACGAACAGCTCTGGCCCGCCGGCGAGTTGGGCAACCGCAACGCCCGGCAATGGCATCACCGCTCCAGATGGCTGCTCTTGAATCGTCCCCGCGTCCGTATCCACCTTCCACACGCCCGACGAAACGGTGAACGCGCCGGTGGGCAGGGCGATGGCACACTTGTCGAAATTCGAGGGATCGATGGTGAGCGCGGCACCGCCACACCCAGCGTCGACGAATCCGGCGTCGACAACAGCAGCTCCGTCAATCCCCGGTGTTCCATCGAACCCGCCACCGTCCCCCGGAGTCAGCCCGCCCTCGTCGAAGCTACAACCATTGAGCAGTAGCCAACAGCAGCAGACCGCATGGAAATGACGTCTCGCTAGCATATGAACTCGCAGATGGCGCCGGTTCTGGTCTACCGGCGGAACCGCCGACGGCGCGACATCAACATTATAGCGGTCGCGAGAGCCAGCAGAACAGTGCCAAACGGGCCGGAGTTCGAACCACCGGAGTCACAACATCCACCCGCAGGCTCGCCGTCTCCGGGGCCAGCGTCGCCGCCAGCGCCGATAACGAGCACGCCGTCGCTGAGCGTATCGGGAGATGGACCCTCATCTGTCAGAGCCCTGACAGCGAATATGTAGCGTTGTCCGGCGACCAACGATAATCCCGTAAGTGTGATCTGTGTCGTTGATCCAACGTCGATCCATTCGGGGCTCGTGACGAAGCCGCCACCATCCGGCCGCACCACCGCAACCTGATAGCCAGTCGCGCCCTCGACCGGTGCCCACAGCGCCGACCTGGTGTCGAGCGATTCTGTCTCGTCGACATCCCTGAACAGCACGTAGGGCGCGTCGGTGTCGAACACCCAGCTCGGCGCCTGAATCGGCGCGTTTGCCACGCCGTAGACATAGCCATCCGCGACCGACACCACCATGTTGTCGAGCCCATCACCGTCGGTGTCGCCGAACGCCACGGCTCCGACCGGAGCTCCGAAATGCATGCTGAACTGGAGCGCAAGCGTGCACGGGTTGACCGCGTACAGCCAGCCGTCGTCAGAACCCACGACGGCAGAAGGCTCACCCGTGCCCGTGAGGTTCGAATGGGCATAGGTAGATGTCAGTAGACCTGCCGGTTTGTCCAGCGTGTCGTACTGGCGGCCGTCGGCGAGGAAGGTCGTCATCTGTTGGCCGGCGTTGGCTCCAGAAAGACGCGTAGCGGTCAGCATGGACGGCCGAGCAAGGGAGCCTTCGACCAGGACACTGTCGCTGCCGCACTTGGATATCGCCCCGTAGGGGAACGGGCGATCGTCGTTGGGGCTGACCCACACCGTCGTACTGAGATCCTTTTCGAGTGTGCGAGCAGGTGAGAAGCCCCCGTGCAGGGTCACTTCCACCTCGTTGTCGTTGTCCACATCGACAACCGTCGGCATGAAATACGCGACGGTGGACGGCCCACCGGTGGCCAGCTCGTTGCTGGTGGCGCCCGAGATCACCCGCGTACCATAGAACTGGTGAACGACGTCGTCACGGCCATCACCATTCCAGTCGGTAATCGAGGCCCCGGACGGGAACCTGGTCGGGCCCGCGTCGACCGCATTGGTCCACAACAACGAGCCATCCGCCCCGGAGTATGCGTTGGTGCGGACGACCTTGTCCGCTGAGCTTCCCCATTGCACGACAACATCCGGGGTGGAATCAGCGTCAAGCTTGGCGGGAAGCGGCTCCTGAAAAATCTCGTCGCCGACCGGTTTGCTCCAGATGAGCGTGCCATCGCCTCGCACCGCAGCCACTTCGTCAACGGCCGGAGTTACGTTGCGGTTTCGCCGGCGGCACATGATCCCTGGACGCTTACCGTCCAGGCCGGCCACGACGGCGGGCCCGCTGGTTCGTGGCAGCTTCCACACGGCCTGCGGCGGACCGGCATTCGTCGCGCCGTTTGCGTCCAGGCGATTGAGCGACTTCCGGCTGTCGGTGACGAGCAGCTGCGCAGGATCTCCGTCGAGGGCTGCTACCACTGGATCCGCCGGCAGCCCGAGCCACGCGCCTGCCGAGTAGTGGCCGCCGAAGCGCAGGCGCTCCGGGGCGACGTTCAAATCACGGTCAAGGAACCGCAGATAGCCATCCGAGCCCGCGAGCGCCAAGCTGAAGGTAGACTGGGTCGTCTGCCACACTGCCAGTGGCTGCGTTTCGGCCTGCAGCTCGAGACTCGCGTGCAACGCCGCCGCGCCACCCGCCCCCGAATAGACGTAGAGCTCATTCGGCGACGAAACGCTGAGCGTGAACAAGTCACCCAGGCCGTCTGCATTCAAGTCGATGGCGGCCAACCGCGTCCGCTGCGGCTGGTCGGCGGCCAACTGCCAGTCGACCATCGACAACACCCGCCGGTCGGCCAGCGACCAACGAAAGTCGAGCTTCGAAGTCGCGCGATTGAACGCCCAGGCCGAGGTCGTGTCGTCGGCTTCCGTCACCACCAGAGCCTGATCTGGCGCTTCGAGCCGGGCCGTGCCGGCGAAACTATTGTCGCGCAGAGAGGCGAGCACCGAGCCGTCGCCGGCATCCAGCACCCGTGTGATGAGCGAATCGTTCGCGTTGGTACCCGACACGATCACTTCCAAACTGCCGTCGCCGTCCAGATCGCTGACGAACCCGGGGCCAATGTCGAGCTTGCCATCCTGCGCACCGATGTTTCGCTGCCACAACAACTCGAGTCGTGGCATCGGAACATCGACATACTTGAGGGCGAACACTCTGTGTCCACTGCCGGCGGTCTCGAGTGGCGTGTTCAGTGCGCACACCAGCTCCTTGCCCGGCGACTGATCCACATTGACGGCCTGACAAAGGCTCAACGCGACCCACGTGCCGAGGTCCGGCGACACGGCGAGCGTGTTTCCCGTCGCCCCACTGAGAACCGAAATTGTCGCGGCATCTCCCAGCGTGACATCGACCTGGCCATCGCCGGTGATGTCGGCAACCAGCATCGACCGGTTGCCACCACAGTAGACGCTCGGCTGTTCCCAGAGCCGAACCCAACTCGAGAACCCGTCGGCGAAGCTATAGGCGAACCCGGTCTCACCGCTCTTCACCTGGCAACAACGGCATTCCTGCACCCAGACGTCTGCCAAGCCATCGCCGTCGACGTCGGTGACGCGAACCCCGCCGATCGTGCCCATCTCGCCCTCGGCTTCCGCCCAGACGGTCTGGCCCGTGGCCGCATCGAGCACGAACACACGCGAGGACGAACGCACGACGATGTCTAGCACCGAATCGCCGTCCAGATCGGCCACGGCCACGATCGCCACAGCGCGCAGGGGCTTGGACACCCAACGAACGAGGCCATCATGGCCGCCCAACACCAACTGCCCGCCCGAGACGAACAGCGCTTCGTCCTCACCGTCGCGATCGAGGTCGACCAGCATGCCCCCGTCGATGCTCATCGAGCCACCGACGTAGTAACGCCAGTAGACCGCTGGAGTCACCAGGTTGCTCGTGCCGTTGGCGGAGCCGCTGCGCGCGGGATCGTGCCGAGCCATCGGCCAATCCGCCCCTGCGGGGGCGGCGATCTGAAGCAAGCAGAGAATCCCGACTAGAAAGCCTGCTCTGGTTGCACTGGCCAAACGCATTGCCACAACTCATCAACCAATCACAGACTTACATGGTAGCATACACTTCCCAGTTGGAAATGCCGCCTTTGCGATCGAAGACGCTCAAACGAGCCATGGACGTATGCGGCGCGACTGTCGGTCTGGTGGCATGCGCACCCGTGATCGCAGCCACAGCAGTAATGGTCCGGGTTCGCATGGGCAAACCGGTGTTGTTCCGGCAGAAGCGTCCCGGGCTGCACGGCCAGCCATTCTGGCTGTACAAGTTCCGGACGATGACCGACCGAGCCAGCGCGGATGGTATCGCGTTGCCGGACGCGCAGCGGCTAACCCGGTTGGGGCGGTTCTTGCGCGCCAGCAGCCTGGACGAGCTGCCAGAGCTGATCAATGTGTTGCGTGGCGAGATGAGCCTCGTCGGGCCACGGCCCTTGCTCATGGAATACCTCGACCGATACACACCCGAACAAGCTCGGCGCCATGAGGTTCGCCCCGGAATCACCGGCTGGGCGCAGATAAATGGCCGCAACGCGCTGAGCTGGGAAGATAAATTTTCACTCGACCGCTGGTACGTGGACAACTGGAGCGCCCAGGTGGACGTGAAGATCCTGTGGTGGACGATCCGACAGGTGATCACTCGCACAGGGATCGGCCACGGCGACAACGAAACCATGCCCCGCTTCATGGGGACCGAGGAGGCCGAGTGAAGCCTCGCCTCGTCATCCTGGGCTGCGGCGGGCACGGAAAGGTTGTGGCCGATGCGGCGGCTGCCACCTGGGATGTCCTCGGCTTTGCGGACGAGAACCCCGACCGGATGGGCACGACCATCACCGGCGACCTCTCCGTTGTCGTCGTCGGCGTCGATGCGCTCGCGGGTTATTGTCGCGAGCACGATGCGGCGGTGGTGATCGCTGTCGGGCACAACCTGGCTCGCAAGCATCTGTTCGAGCGACTGAGTGCGACGGGGCTGACCCTGGCGACAGTCATCCACCCGTCGGCGGTCATCTCGGCCACCGCAACGATCGGCGCTGGTACGGTCGTGTTCGCAGGCACGGTAGTAAACCCCGACACGACCATCGGAGACAACGTCATCGTCAACACCGGCGCGACCATCGACCACGACAGCAAGGTCGCCGATCATGCACACCTGTCTCCGGGCGTTGCGACCGGGGGCACCGTAACCATCGGCCAGGGGACACACCTCGGCGTGGGCGTGTCCGTGCGCAACAACACGGACATCGGAGCGTGGTCGGTGGTCGGGGTGGGTGCCGCGGTGGTGCAGAATCTGCCGGATAACGTCGTCGCATACGGTGTACCTGCCCGAGTCGTGGCAAAATACGAGCCGTGAGCCGAATCTATCTGTCACCCCCACATTTGGCGGGGACCGAGTTGGACTATCTGACCGACGCGGTCGAGTCGAATTGGATCGCGCCACTCGGTCCTCATGTGGACGCGTTCGAGCGCGCCCTCGCCGCCGAGTGCGGACGCAAGGACGCAGCCGCGCTATCCAGTGGCACCGCCGCGCTGCACCTGGCGCTGATCGTGCTCGGGGTGGGTGAAGCGGACGACGTTCTTTGCTCTACGCTCACGTTCGCCGCCACCGCGAACGCTGTTCGCTACGTTGGTGCCCGGCCCGTGTTCATCGACAGCGATCCCTCGACATGGACGATGTCTCCAGATCTGCTCGAGGAGGAGCTCGAAGCACGCACCCGCAGCTCACGCTTACCGGCCGCAGTGATCACAGTCGACCTCTACGGCCAGTGCGCCGACTACGACCGGATCCGAGCCATCTGCTCACGCTACGAAATCCCGATTGTCCAGGATGCTGCCGAGGCACTGGGTGCTCGCCATCGCGACCAGCCCGCCGGGGCCCAGGGAGACTTTTCGGTCCTTTCGTTCAATGGCAACAAAATCATCACCACCAGTGGCGGGGGGGCGCTGCTGAGCGACGACAGCGAAACCGTAGCGCGCGTAAGAAACCTGGCTGCCCAGGCGCGGGATCCCGCTCCCCACTACCAGCATTCCACGATCGGCTACAACTACCGCTTGAGCAACCTTCTCGCCGCAGTCGGCCGGGCTCAACTCGAAGTGCTCCACGATCGAGTGACCGCGCGGCGGCACAACAACCAACGCTATCGCGAGTTGCTGGCCGAATGCGAGGGCATCGCGCTGATGGAAGAGGCGCCGTACAACCGGTGCACTTTCTGGCTCACAACCGCACTGATCGACAGCGCCGCCTTTGGTGCATCCAGTGAACAGATTCGCCTCCATCTGGAGGAGCACGACATCGAGGCCCGCCCGGTGTGGAAACCCCTACACCTGCAGCCGGTGTTCGCCGACTGCCCCAAAAGAGGTGGCGACGTCGCCGCCGATCTATTCGCGCGCGGTCTGTGCCTGCCGAGCGGCTCCAACCTCAGCGATGTGGAGCTCGAGCGAATCTCCGAGCTGATACGAGACCTGCAACGCTGACCTGCAATGCGTGTCTTGCAGCTCAACAAGACTGCCGTGGGCGCCACCTGGGCATTTCGCCAAACGCGCGAATTGGTTCGGCGCGGGGTCGACGTGCACATGGCCATGCCGGAGGGACCGCTCGTCGACCGCTATGAACAAGCGGGCGTCACGGTGCACCGGCTGCAAACCGATTTCCCTGTGCGTTCGCCCTGGCGCTTCCCCCGGATTGCCGCCGCGCTCCGCCGCCTGGTCCGGGACGTGGAGCCGCACGTCATCCACTCTCACTTCGTGGGTACGACCCTATCGATGCGGCTGGCTCTCGGCCGGCGGCGCACTCCACCGCGGGCGTTTCAAGTCCCAGGACCACTGCATCTGGAGTCGCCCTTCTTTCGCCGTGCGGAGATCGCAACAGCGACGCGCAGTGATTACTGGATAGCGTCGTGCGAGTGGACCCGGCAGAGATACCTGCAATCCGGGATCCCCGCCGAGCGCGTGTTCCTTTCGTACTATGGGGTAGACATCGACGACTTCAAACCACAGCCTCCCGGTACGCTGCGCCGAGAGCTCGGCATCGACGATACCGCCCGCATCATCGGAATCGTCGCGTTCATGTACGCACCCAAACGCTACCTGGGGCAGACGCGGGGCCTCAAAGGCCACGAAGATTTGATCGATGCCCTGGCGATTCTCGGCAAACGACGCCGGGACATCGTGGGGGTGTTCGTCGGTGGACCATGGGGCGGGGCCACAGATTACGAGCAGCGACTGGTGGCCTACGGAAAGCAGCGCTGCGGCGACAGGATTCACTTTCTGGGTACTCGTTCCGACGTCGCGGCGCTGTATGCAGATTTCGATGTCGCGGTTCATCCCAGCCTATCGGAGAACGTTGGCGGAGCACTCGAGTCGCTCGTTCTCGGCGTCCCGACGATCGCAACCAACGTGGGTGGCTTCCCCGACCTCGTTCAACCGGGACGCACCGGCTGGCTGGTACCGCCGAAAAATCCACAACAGCTTGCTGTTGCCATCGAGCAAGCACTCGCCGATCCCGAGCACGCACGTGCGCTCGCGCAAGCCGGCCAGGTTCGAGCGCGACGCCTGTTCGACATTCGGCGCAACGCCGAAGAAGTTCACGAAATCTACGAACAGATTCTAAAGTGCGAGCTGAGCAGATGAAGGCGCCGAAGCTACAAGTCGCACTCGAGCAGCATTTCGTCGAGGTGGACGGCAAGATCTACACGGACGTCGCGTTCGACTACGAATACTGGCAGCAGTATGCGGACGTGTTCGATCGCATCGAGCCCATCGCGCGCGTCCGTAACACACCACGCGTGCCGGAAGGTTGGGTGCGGGCCGATGGTCCGAACGTACACTTCCACAAGATCTACGACTATCGCGGCTTCTGGCAGTTTCTGGGGTCGCTCCCCCGCGTGCTGAACGATGCCAGGCGTGCGGTCCGCGAGCCCGCACCGGTCCTGTTGCGAATGGGAGCCGTGTCACTGTTCTGTTGGCCCTGGCTATGGGCCGAGCGCCGTCCCTACGCGATCGAAGCCACAGGTGACATTCGCGACGGTGTACGTGACGTACGCAACGTGCAGTACTTCGGGCTCAATCGGCTGATCGCGGCGTTGTTTCACACGCTGTACCGGACCCACGCGCGCAACGCTTTTGCCGGCAGCTATGTCAGCGAATACACGCGCGCGGTCTATCCGACACGGAGCGGCCGCAACTGGGTGTTCTCCAGCGTACGCCTGGGCCCAGACGCGTTCGCGCCGCCCCGCCCGGCCGAGGCATTCACCCATTCGCCCCTGCGCCTGGTCGCCGTTGGCCGCTTGGAACCGGAGAAGGGCCACGCAGTCCTGGTGGACGCGGTGGCGGAGCTGCGCCGCCGAGGTGTAGATGTTGTCTGCGACTTCGTCGGCCCGGGCGGCGAGCTGGAGCGCCTACGCGACCAGGCCAAACAACGAGGCATCGGCGATCGCGTCCGCTTTCACGGCCTCGTCTCTCCCGGCGATCCACTGCGCAAGCATCTGAAGGGTGCCGACATGTTCGTCCTGCCCAGCTTCACCGAGGGAATGCCGCGCGCGCTCATCGAGGGAATGGCCATGGGGCTGCCAGCCGTCGCCAGCAATGCCGGAGGGATCCCCGAGCTGCTACCTGCCGAGGTCCTCGTACCACCTCGCGACCACGAGCGCCTTGCCGACGCCATCGAGCAGCTTTCCGCCGATCCCGAACGCATGGCTGCCGCATCTCGCCAGAACCTCGCACGCGCGAAGGATTACTCCCACGAACGAATGCAGTCGCTGCGCACGGCGTTCTGGCACGCGGTCGCCTCGATGGACCCGGCCATGCCTGGCCGGCCGTAGCGGTTGGTGGCAACCGGTCGTTAGCCGGTGCGTGGCGCTGCCGGCTCCGGCTGCTTGTAGCCGATCTCGAGATCGCGAAGACAATTACGCACGCCGTCGGAGTCCTTGGAGCGTACAACGAAATCGAGTCGTTCCAAGATACGGCCGACAAGCCCTTCATCCAGGCATACCGGCTTGCAGTGAAAGATCTTGCGCAGCTTCGTTTTGGAGATGTCTTCGGCGTCCGTCCGCAGCTCTTCGAACAGCTTCTCACCCGGCCGGCTTCCTACGATCTGGATGGGAATATCGGCCTCGGTGAAGCCGCTGAGCTGAATCATCTGGCGCGCCAGGTCGAGAATCCTGACGGGCTCGCCCATGTCGAGCAAGAACACCTCTCCCTCGGCGCCCAGGGTTCCGGCCTGAATGACCAGGTTGGCTGCCTCCGGAATCGTCATGAAATAGCGGGTCGCTTCCGGGTGGGTCACGGTGACCGGGCCACCCTTTTCGATCTGCTCGCGGAAGATGCCAACGACCGAGCCCCGGCTGCCCAGAACGTTGCCAAAGCGGACACACGAAAACCGCGTCTCGCTGTCGCGCGCGGACATCTGAACAACCTGTTCAGCGATACGCTTCGTCGCGCCCATCACGCTCGTCGGGTTGACGGCCTTGTCCGTGGAAATCATCACGAACGACTCGACACCGTGCTCGATGGAAAGCTCGATGAGGCGCTTCGTGCCAAACACATTGTTGCGCACGGCCTGCCACGGGAAGTGCTCCATCATCGGCACGTGCTTGTATGCGGCCGCATGAAACACCACGTCCGGCTTGTAGGTCTTGAATACGGACTCGAGATCCTTGCTGTTCGTGATATCGACCAGAACCGGCACGCACACGTCTTCGATGCGTCTTTTGCGGAGCTCACGATTGATCTCGAACAGATTCGTCTCGTCACGTTCGAGTAGGAGCAGCTTGGCCGGCTTCATGAGCACGAGCTGCCGGGACAGCTCACTACCAATCGAGCCGCCGGCGCCGGTCACGAGGACTCGCTTGCCCTCGTACGATGCTGTCAAGTCCTCGATAGACAGCGACGGAGGAATCGGATCACGACTCAGCAGGTCCTCGATTCGAACTTCGCGCAGCGCCGAAGCCGATTGCTTCGACCCGAGAATCTCGAACAGTCCGGGAACGATGCGGACCGTGAGGTTCAGCGCACGGGCCGTATCCATGATCGACAGGATCTTCTTGGGCGGAATCTCCGCAGACGTGATGATCAGCTGAGCAACCCGATTTTCTTCCGCGACACGCTCGATTTGCTGCAACGTCCCGAGCACCGGCAGACCGTGAATCTCCCGGCCCGCCTTCGCCAGGTCATCGTCGAGAAAGCCGACAAGGCGAAGCTCGAGGTCGGGATGGCGAAATGCTTCCTTGGCGATCGCGATGGCTCCGCGTCCCGCGCCGACCAGCAGCGTGGCCGTGCCGACCGGTCGCTTCTGGGTAGCCCTCTCCGCCAGAATGCGCGGCAGAAACCGCGTGCCCGCCATCCCGACAAACGAGAACGTCCCTTCGATGACGATGATGCCGAACGGGATCAGCAGGTACTTGCTGTGGCTGTGGCTGAACAAAAGCAGCCGGCACAGAAGTAGTGCGGCCGAGCCGACCATGACCGACTCGACAAAGCGCAGCGTTTCTCTCAAACCGATGTAGCGCCACACCATCCGGTAGATGCCAAACGCCGCATTCATGGCGACCCGAGCGCCCGCCATGATGGGCACGAGCAGAAGCATCTGCCGGTAGAACTTGTACGGGATGGCCCCCTCGAAGCGAATCAGATAGGCTGCCGCGACCGCCAGCGCAGCGATGACGAAGTCCAGCATGACCACGGCGAAACTCGCCTGGATCCTCCGCCGCTGGGTGATGGCATTGTGCGAGCCGGTCGGTTTCGGAGTGGGACTCATAGTGGGAAGATATGATTGGGGTCAGCAGGGAGAGCTGCTAGATGTTGAGTCAGTTGCCTGGATCATGGTCAAAGTTCACGTCGCCGACAAGCTTGCCAGAGAAAACTCGGTGTCCATCCCCTCAGCTCCGGATTTTTCTTTCCGGTAGCCAGTAAAGGTATGATTCCTCATGGAAATTGCGGCTGAGAGCCACGAGCCGTCGCGGCCGCAAAACCTCCGCAAAGTGCTAGCTCGCGCCGCGCGAGGCACGTTCGTCGTGGGTGTCGCAGCGCTCGGGCTGCAGTTCGTGGTCCACGTGTTTTTCGCCCGCTTCCTGGGCGAGGTCCAGTACGGCATTTTCATGTATGTCATGAGTTGGCTGACGCTGCTGCTGCTGCTCGCCAAGCTCGGCTTCGACACGACGTTGGTGGTGTACGGCGCGGGCTACAAGGCTCGCACCGAATGGCCCGCGTTGCGTGGACTGTTGCGGCGCACGGCGCTGATCGCGCTCACGGCCGCCACGCTCACGTCGATTGCGACGGCCGCCATCGCATACGTCCTGTTGTCGCGCCGGCGCCCGCAGCTCGCCGACACTTTCTACGTCGGGGCCGTCATTCTGCCTGCCTTCGCGCTGCTGGGGCTGAGACAGAGCGCCCTGCGCGGACTCGGCCGCGTGGTCCTCGCCCAAGCGCTCGAACCGCTGATGCGCCTGCTGATCCTGCTGGCGCTCGCGGGCGGGCTGTGGCTGGTAGGCCGGAGCATCGCCGCGCCACTTGCCATGGCGTTGAACGGGCTCGCCATCGCAGCCTCGTTGCTGGCAGCCCACGTTGCCCTGGGCCGCGCAACCCCGGCGCCGGCCCGAACCGCCGCTGCCGAGTACCGAAGCGACGTCTGGTGGGCAATGGCGTTGCCGTCGATGTTGAGCGCGGGCATGAACGTCATCTTGAAGCAATCGGACATCATCCTCATCGGTGTCCTGACCGGCGACGTCACGGCCGCAGGCATCTACGCCGTTGCCACGCGCGTGTCCATGCTGAGCAGTTTCGGCCTCACGGCGGTAAACGCCGCGCTGGCGCCGATGATCTCGTCGCTGCACCACACGGGGCAACACGACAAGATGAAACGATTGGTACGCACGGCCACACTGGGCATCTTCGCGATAACGCTGCCCCTGTCCGCCGGTCTACTCCTTCTCGGCAAGTACGTCCTGTCCATTTTCGGCGCGAGCTTCCAGCAGGGTTTCTCGGCGATGGTCGTGCTCGTCATCGCCCAGTTGATCAACGCGTCGTGTGGGTCGGTAGGTCAAATCATGACCATGACGGAGCAGCAACGGCCAAAGGCCTGGATACTCGGCACCGGCGCCGCGCTCAACATCCTGCTCAACGTGCTGCTGATACCCGCGCACGGTATGCTGGGCGCTGCCATCGCCACGGGCGTGGCTACGGTGTTTTGGAACATCGCGATGAGTATCTACGTGATCCGCTCCCTCGACCTCAACCCCACAGTGTTCTCTCTGTTTCGCTCATGACATCGCCCAACTTCTTTCTCGTCGGCGCGCCCAAGTGCGGCACCACCGCCCTCTACCACTACCTGGCAGAGCACCCCCATATCTTCCTGCCGCACGTGAAGGAACCGCACTACTTCGCAAACGAGCTGTATCGCTGGCCGCTGGTGAAAACCGAGAGCGAATACCTCAAGCTGTTCGATGCCGCCGACCCCGAGCAAACCGTCGTGGGTGAGGGTTCGGTCTTTTACTTGTTCTCCGGTGACGCCCTGGAGCGTATTCGAGAATTCCAACCCGACGCGCGAATCATCGCGATGGTTCGCAATCCAGTGGATATGGTGTATTCGCTCCACGCCCAGATGGTTCACGCGCAGAACGAGGACGTGAGCGATTTCGAAATGGCGTGGCGTCTGCAGGCTGCCCGCAAGGATGGCAAGCAAATCCCCGCCCGGTCGCGAACGCCGGCCATGCTCCAGTACGCCGAGGTCGGCAAAATGGGCAGGCAAATGCAACGCCTGCTCGATATTTTTCCCGCCGATCAGGTGAAGGTCATCGTGTTCGACGACTTCAAGAGCGACACGAAGGGCGTCTACGAAGGCGTGCTCGAGTTCCTTGGCCTGGAGAGCGACGGTAGGGACGAGTTCCCGCGCATCAACGCCAACAAAGGAACCCGCTCGGCATGGATCAACCGGCTGATTCGCAGACCACCGCTCCGGGTCGACAAGATCCTCGAACGGGTCAAAGTCCGCCTGGGCATTCGCGGGACAAACCTCGGCTCCTGGCTGCTGCGCCTGAACACGACGCAGCAGAGCCGCCCCAAGTTGAGCGTCCAGCTGCGCCGTGAGCTCGTCAACACGTTCCGCGACGACGTCGAGCTATTGGCGAAACTACTCGATCGCGATCTGAGCCACTGGCTGAGCTGAGACGCTACATCCCATCGTCCCACATGATGGCTGCCAGGCCATCACGGTCGCCGAGAGCGCTGGCGCGATAGTCGGCCATACACATGTCCTCGAGACCGTCGTTGTTGATGTCGCCGGTCCAGATCAACGTGAGCGGATCACCACCGGCTCCGGGCTCGTTCGCCTGGAACTGGCCGGGCATTGCGATCGTATAGCCAGCCGTGCTGCTCGCAACGGACGTGCCGACGGGGATGGTTCCGCCGAACCAAACGCGGACGTCCACGTTGCCTCCGCCAAAGCCACCGCCTACGACCAGGTCTTCCACGCCGTCGTTGTCGAAATCGTCGGCGATGCCGGCTTCGGCGTTGTTGGCGATTGCACTGCCAAACCGTTCTCCGTCCGCTCCCACGATCTGAGTGATGGTGAAACCACCGGCGGACGGTGCGCCCACCGTCTGTGTGCCGACCGCATCGCCATCGACGATGAGAATACGACCCGCATCCGTCGTTCCCGCCCCGGAGTCGTCCCACTTGTACGACCCGAGGACGATGTCACGCGCGCCATCGCCGTTGATATCCGGGATGGAGCCCATGGTCACGCCGAAGTACGGCTGCCACATGTTGACCACGCAGTTTTGCTGACCCGAGTCATCGACAATCTCGAGGTCCCGCGTCGCCGAGTACGCACGGGTCACCACCGGACCGACGGATGGCTTCGTCCCACCTCCGCGGAGCACGAACGAGCGACCTTTGCACAGGCTGCCAATACCGATGTCATCGTTTGCATCGCCAGCTCCCTCGGTATGGCCGAGGTTCGTGGCCCAGTACGCAAACAGGTAGTCGGCAGCGCCGGTCGGATCCGGCGTGAAGTGAGCCATCACATCGCCACCAGCCGCGTCACTGAGCGTGAGATCCGTCCCCGGCGTCCCACCGTACAGGACTGTGACACCTCCGCCGCCACCGCCAGACGAACCCGCGATGTCGGTGATCACGAGATCGTCGAGGTTGTCATCGTCGAACTTTGCGGTCGCCAGGGCCCAACCCATGCCGGCGCCTACGTACCGGCCGGCACCGGTGATCGTGACATCCGCGTCCGCCTGGGTGAGGGTCGCCGGGGCGCCGCTTGCGAAGTGGCTGTCATTGAAGATGTAGGTAGCCCCGCCGTACGGCGCGCTGATGGCGAGGTCGTGCCGCCCGTTGCCATCCCAGCGGATGGCCGTCAAGCCGTTGCCAAACT
>Ga0114931_10002469_pt1 | contig 23503 bp, 20 predicted proteins | sample 2SBtaG_FD_89579 | JGI IMG/M metagenome (GOLD analysis project Ga0114931, IMG submission 89579) | Deep subsurface microbial communities from Kolumbo volcano to uncover new lineages of life (NeLLi) - 2SBTROV14_V59a metaG | ecosystem: Environmental > Aquatic > Marine > Volcanic | place: Kolumbo... | reverse complement strand
CCTTAGTTTCTCAGCTTCCTTAGACTCCTGAAGCAAGGTGCAGGTGCAGAAAATACCTCCACCATGCGCGACATCCAGGGGCGGGTCGGCGTACTTGCTGACTGCACTAAAACAGGGCATCTGTTCTACAACGATCGAATCGATGTGATAGACATCGCCAGGGATGAATTCCTCCAGGAGATTGAATGACTGTTGATCGCCCAACGAATCTATGGTGCGCCAGACCTCTTCCGGGTTGTGCAATTTCTTAATGCCGACAGCTGATGCTTGTGATCTTGGTTTGAGAACCCAGGGGGCTGGCACGCTCTGGATGAATTCTGTGATGTGCCCGTGATTTAAGATGTGAACGAAGCGCGGTGCACGTATGTCGCGATCCTGTGCCTGCATTCGCATGGCAAGCTTATCGCGAAAATAGCGCGCTGTGGAGTCGCCCATTCCCGGGACACGGAGATGCTCGCGCAGTCGCGCCGCGGTTTCTACGTCAAAATCATCCAGTGCGACGATCGCGTCGATGGCACGGCTTCTGGCGAGAAAACTGACGCTGTAGATGACATGCTGCAGATTGTAGAGGTCGGGCAGCGCGCGTAAGTCATCGATTGCTTCGCGCGGCCATGGCTCATGGAGCAGATGCTCACCCGTCAACAGAATGACATAACAGCCTAGCTCATGCAGTTCCTGCAGAAACGCTTCGCCCTTAAAGAAACTCGCAACGCAGAGCACACATTTCATGTCTGCTATCGTCGACACACCCCGCCTCCATTCTTGTTATTTTCACCTAATGTAGCATTTTCTTGACCGATTGCAAGCGAGGAGAAACGCTCATATTTATTCAGCGCCTACAACAGGATGTAAGCTTTTTCTTTACATCCTGTCACAGAAATTGCTATATTGACACAATCACACTCAGTGGTTATGAACCATCGCTCAAGGGTGCTTCTTTACATAAATATAATTGAAAGAGATGCCAATGAAAATAGGAATTTTGCGAGGTCAGGAAAACTCATTTCCTGACGCCCTAATCGCACGGATAAACGAAAAAGCAGGCCAGGCGGGAAAGGACGTGACGGCTGAGTACGTGCGTATCGGTGGCACGAAGATGGATGAGCCCTGTCCATATGATGTCATTCTGGATCGCATTTCCCAGGACGTTGAATACTACCGGGCTTACCTGAAACATGCCGTGCTACAAGGCGCCTATGTGATCAACAACCCCTTTTGGTGGAGTGCGGATGATAAGTACTTCAACTACGCCTTGGCAAATAAGATCGGAGTTGCCGTTCCCAAAACGGTGGTTTTGCCGCAGAACAGTCACCCCGAGGGAACCACCACCGAATCGATGCGAAATCTGGTCTATCCCATGGATTGGGAGGATATTTTTGCCTATGTCGGGCTCCCTGCCTTCTTGAAACCGCATTCAGGCGGCGGGTGGAAGATGGTTTACAAGGTACACTCCCAGGACGATTTTTTCTACAAGTACAACCAGACGGGCACAACCTGCATGGTGCTACAGGAAAATATCGATTTTGAAGCATATTATCGATGCTATTGTGTCGGTCAGAAGCACATTCATATAATGACTTATGACCCGAGGTTGCCATATGGACAAAATTATATTCAAAATCCGCCACCGATTGAACCCAAACTCAAGAAGCGAATGCAGCAGGATATTCTCAAGATCTGCCAGGCACTTGGTTATGACCTCAACACGGTGGAATTTGCCGTAAAGGATGGGATTCCGTACGCCATTGACTACCTGAATCCGGCCCCCGATGCGGACCGCACATCCGTGACCGATACGAATTTTGCCTGGATTGTCGAGACGCTGGCCGACTATTTGATCGAATCCGCAATCAACAAACCGGAAGTTGTCAAAAAATTGCACTGGTCACAATTTCTCAAGCCGCAAAGGCAGAGACGCCCCCCCAGAACGAGGGCCAAATGAGCCATCCACCGGCATCTCAGAAAACGACGCCTGACGGCGAGAGTACCGCCGCCGCGAATTACTACCACAATTTATTGGAAGAGATGGGTAGTGATGAGATAGAGGAAATGGAAGGTCGATTTCGTGAACGTCTCACTACGGACAAGGCAAGCTATGGCGGACGCCTGCTGACGCGCTATTTGCGCCCCAAATTTCTCCAAATCAGCCAGATGAAACATATGAGAGAAGTCTGCACCGTGCTGCGCAACATTACGGTCAAGGTCAAGGATGCCTACTTTGCCGATCCGTCTCTGCGAGATGTCATCGCCCTCACCGAGAAAGAAGAGGAGCTTGCCGCAATCGATCCCGGTTTCAATCGAATTTGCGTGACATCGCGTTGGGATTCTTTCTGGGGGCAGGACGGCCTAAAGTTCGTCGAACTCAACGCCGAATGCCCTGCCGGAGTAGCTTACTCAGACGTGCTGAGTCGCATCTATTTGGATTTGCCGGTCATGAGGCGTTTTGCGGAGCGTTACCGCGTCGAACCGTTCCACGTGAGCGAGATTCTCTTACACACGATTCTGCTAACCTACCTAAATTGGCATGGTCACAAGAGCGGACGCTCCGTCCCGAACATTGCCATTGTCGATTGGAAGGACGTGCCGACATATGCAGAATTTGAGATCGTAAAGGAGTACTTTGAATTTCATGGTGTGCCGACAGTCATCGCTGATCCGCGTGAGCTGGACTATGCTGACGGGCGCTTGCGCTCAGGAGACTTTGAAATCGATTTGGTTTATCGGCGGGTTCTCGTGCAAGAGTTTATTGACAAGTTCGATGAGGTGCAGTCCTTATTCTGCGCTTACCGCGATGCCAACGTTTGCGTCGTCAACTCATTTCGCACAAAAATTGTGCACAAGAAGGCACTTTTTGCACTGTTGTCAGACACCGGAAACGCACGCTATTTCACGGCGTATGAGCGTAACATTATCGCCAACCACATTCCGTGGACGCGCGTTGTGAGAGACGGCCAAACCGACGCAAAGGGCAGGGTCGTGGACCTAATGGAACACGTCAGCCTCAACAAGGACAATTTTGTACTGAAACCAAACGATGAATACGGGGGCAAGGGGATTTCATTCGGGTGGGATTTGACGCAAGAGCGGTGGGATAAAGCCCTGAACGACGCGCGACAAGGGCAATTCGTGGTGCAAGAAAAGGTGCCCCTGCCGTTGGAAAAGTTTCCCTACTATGATGCCTCCTTAAAATATGACGACCTACTGGTAGACTTTGATCCCTTTCTCTTCGGCGTGAACGTAGCGGGCTGCCTGACACGTCTATCAACCTCAAATTTGGCGAATGTGACAGCAGGAGGTGGGGCAACGGTGGCCTTCGTGATCAGAGAGCACACGTCCTAACCTAAGGTTCAATATCGATTCTGGCGGCCTCCACAACACTCAGCACGGACCGGAGTGTTTCTTTCAGGTCTTCCAACTTTCCATTCTTGATGCTAATAACATAGTCTGCTCTTGTATCGGTGTCCCGGCAAACCACGTGGTCTTCGATGTGCTCCCTCCGCGGGCAGGCGCTCAGGATGTTGGAGAGGTTCTCGATTTCGGCTTCACGTACAGCGTTAACGCGCACTGCCACAGGCATTTGAATATTCTACTCCATCCGTTTTTGGTTCCACGATCCCCATGAGGTCCACGGATTGAATTCCGACGCCTCCTAAAATCTTAGTCGTCTAATATATAAACTTGATTTGAAAGCGCAATAGTTATAATCAAATAGTTGAATATTGCGTATATGATGCAGTGAATGCAAGTGTCCTGGCGCAGGATTGCGTGGATCGATTGTCCCCTTCGGGGCACGTTACGACATCGCGAGTTAAAGAAAGAGCAACGCCATACCGTGGTAATCAGGCAACCCTTGTAGTTGAAAGTCACACCATCTGATGGCTTCCCGCCATTACGTAAACAGTTACAAAACAGTCAAGTAGGTGAAACCTGAGGAAATGGCATGACTCTTGAAGGATATGCTGCGGCCGGAAGAATGACCCTGGTATCGAATTTGTTGGAAGAACATCGGAGGTAGAAATGAACAAGTGTGCGATATTTATTCTTTTAAGCCTTTTCTACAGTGCGACGAGTTTTGCGCAGCCGGGTAAAGCGCAAGACGACCACAACGATTTGCGTTTCTCACCGAGGGGGCTGAAGGCCTCCCTGAGTTCGCTTTCTGTCGGAATGACAGACGAACGAAATGTTGACGACGGAGAGGGGGCAGCCCTGAGTTTAGGATATGGCTTTACGGATCGTTTTACACTCTGGCTAACTCTCCTGGGTAGCGAACATAACAGCAAAGCGACCGGTGCCTCTCAGATGTATTTCGGTGGCCTTGAGCTGAGCGTCCAGCACAAATTCCAAACGGACACACGCTGGCAGCCTTATGGCAGGATTGGCGGAGGCGTTTACTCATTGCGGAACAAGGGCACGGATGTTGAGTTGATAGGCGCGGGCCTCACAATCGGACTCGGTGTTGATTTCTTTTTTTCAAAGCACGTCGGCGTAGGGGCAGAACTATCTTTCAAAAAGTTGGACTACTTTGAGGAAAGAACGCCGGAGGCTGGCGGCGATTTTTTGAAGGAACTTAACCCTGACCTGAACGGTGATGCCGGCGCTTTCATGCTGACATTGACCCTGCAGTAGTCCAAGCAGGCATTCGGGCAACGAAGCGACTACCCCTCGTCCAGGCATGCTGGTGGGGTCGCGCTGGCATCGTGAACCGGATTTCTCCTTTTTGCCTTCAGCCGCCGAGGCCGGTCCGTTGTAACCAGCACAACACCCAGGAGAATGACAACGGTAGCGATGACGAGCAGCCAGTCAAATCGTTCATCCAGAATGAGCCAGCCGAGCAAAACGGCCACGACAGGGTTTAAGTAGGCGTAGGTTGCAACAAAGGAAGACGGGAGCTTGTCCAGCATATAGATGTACGAACCGTATCCCACGATCGAACCGAATATGGCCAAATAGACCATAGCCGCCATCCCGCGCAGATCAAAAGTCAGACTGCCTAGCTCCCCCGTAAAGAAACCAAACAGAGTGAGCAGGCTTCCGGCCACGAGCATTTGCGCGGCAGCAGACATCAATGGGTGCACGCTGAGTTTGTGCCGCTTGGCGTAGATGGAACCGGCACTCCAGCTGAGCGGCGCAAAAAACAACGCGAGAATGCCCTTCAGGTAGAGTGCGTCTATCGAACCTTGAATTTCCGGCCAGAGCAAGAGCACCAGCCCGAAGAATCCGGTAACGATTCCAGCCGCTTGCCGCAGGGTGACCCGTTCCCCGCGCGGCAAGACACTCTCAATGCCAACCATCCAGAACGGCAGGGTGGCTACAATCAGAGCCGCGAGACTGCTGGGTACATGTTGTTCGGCCCACACGACCGAGCCATTGGCCAGCGCTAGCAGCGCCACGCCTGTGACCGAAAGATCAAGAATATCACGTCCTTTTGGCAGAGCATATCCTCGACCTTTGAGAAAAGCCATGAAAACGCATCCGGCCATGAGAAAACGTAACCCCGCAAACAAAGCAGGCGGAACCGTTTCTACGCCGATGCGAATGGCCAAATAGGTGGTGCCCCAGAAAAAGCTAACAGCAGCAAACGCCAGGTAGGCTTTTAGTTTGTGTTTTTCATTCATCGTCATTGTTTTGGCAATTGTGCCCAGAATATGACATTTAGAGGCAAGAATCTACCTTTTTCTTGTTGTCGCTCTGTGTGTTAGCCATGAAGGTGCAGCGATGTTTGGCCTGCCTTCGAACCAAAGACGTTGTGTCCAGGCTGTTCTTGGAACAGGCCAGTGCGTCTGGTTGTGTATATGGGAGGCTTACGATAGGGAGGTTGCTATCCAAAAGAAGTTCGATCCAAACTGCGATATTGAATGGCTTCGCTCACAAATTCTGGCAAGATAGTTGAACTTCCCTGCAGGTCCGCGATGGTGCGAGACACTTTGAGAATACGGTCATATGCGCGCGCCGAGAACCCCAGCCGTGTGATCGCCATTTGCAGTAATTCGCGCCCTTCAGGACCGATCCTGCAGTAGGTTCTCGTTTCTTTCGACTCCATTCTGGCGTTGCAGAAAATGTCTCGTCTGTCTTGAAATCGTTCTTCCTGGATATGACGCGCGGCAACCACACGTTGCCGAATGTCTGCTGACCGTTCCCCGGCTTCATCGCTGGCAAGCTCCTTGAATTTGACGGAAGGTACTTCGATCTGAATGTCAATTCGGTCGAGTAGAGGGCCCGACACTCTTGCCATATATTTTTGGATTTCCTGGGCTGTGCAAGAGCATTCATTATTTGGGTCACCATGGTAACCGCACGGACAAGGATTCATGGCAGCCACCAACATGAATTGAGCCGGATAGGTGAGGGAGAGCATGGCCCTGGAGATAGTGACGCGACCGTCTTCAAGGGGTTGTCGCATGACTTCCAAGACATTTTTTTTAAATTCAGGCAACTCATCCAGGAAGAGAACGCCGTGGTTTGATAGACTGACCTCTCCGGGTCTTGGGATGTGTCCGCCGCCGATGAGACCGGCATCGCTGATGGTGTGGTGTGGTGACCTGAACGGTCGGGTTCCGATGAGCGCTGTGTCAGGTGGAAGCAAACCCGTCACCGAGTGGATTTTGGTCGTCTCCAGCGCCTCATCGAGGGTCAGGTCCGGCAGGATTGAGGGGAAACGTTTGGCCAGCATGGTCTTGCCTGAACCGGGAGGCCCGACCATGAGTATGTTGTGCCCGCCCGCGGCGGCTATTTCAAGTGCTCGTTTGACGTGCTGCTGACCCTTGACATCGGCAAAGTCGGTCAGGTAGTCACGGCTGTCAGAAAAAACTTGATCCACGTTAATCTTAAATGGTTGCGACGGGACCGCGCCGTTTAGCAACTCCACGGTTTGGGTCAGATTAGCAACCGCGTAAACCTGGATATCCTTGCAGATTGCTGCCTCCTTGGCATTGAGTTCCGGCACGATGAGGTGCTTGTTTCCAGCCGCCTTGGCCGCAATCGCAATGGGCAGCGTGCCCCGGATCGGCCGCAGGCTGCCGTCTAATGAGAGTTCACCAAGGATCAAATAATTCTGCAGGGGTTCGAGGGACACTTGTCCCATTGCCGCGAGCACCCCGACAGCGATAGGAAGGTCAAACGCTGAGCCTTCCTTCTTAATGTCGGCGGGTGCAAGGTTGATGGTGATTCGTTTTTGAGGAAAACGAAATCCACAGTTCTTGATGGCGGCATTGACGCGTTCTTTGGATTCCCTAACTGCCCCCTCCGGCAACCCCACGATCGTTAAGGCGGGCAACTGTCCTTCCAGGTGGGCCTCCACTTCGACGACGTAAGCGTCTATTCCCAACACCGCCGCACTCAGGACTTTTGAAAACATGAGCGGACCGATATGTATGCGCAAAATTAGTTTACAATAGGAAACTTGGCAACGATGATCAACCAAAATTGATATATCAGGAACAATAGGTTCCCGGTGTTGGTTTACCAATCTAACAGGACCTGATCTGGTGAGGGCAGTCCTCCTGAAAGAAGGTTCGACAATTAGGAAATAGTCTTAGGCCTGTGTAAAGTGACGTGATCTTAACTTAGATATTGCATGCGCCCGGCCGCAAAGTCGTTGGCCGAGCCTATATAATAAGGTATTGATGTTCTTTGAATTGGTCGAAATAAGCGAGCTTGTTTCGGCCTTTTTTGTTTTAGACCACGAGAGTGTCATTGCCTATGCCTCAGACTGGCACAAATGTGTTGAAGCTTGGACGGCGTTGAGACTTAAATGTTGCATCTCCTTTTGGTCCGCAGGTGTTGCAGGGCATGGCTCAACTCATGGCATAGATTTTGTTGTTAGGAAAGATATGTTCCCCATGTGGAAATAATTGCCTACTGATATGGAGGTGTATCCATGAGCACTAAAGAACCTGCCAAGAAAACGCCCGCTAGCAATGAGACGCATGATATAGTTCAACTGGTCAAGAATCTCCAGAATGTTAAAGAGTATCAGCAATTGACCTGGGAGGGGTCGTTCGCAGATTATATTGACATGGTGAAACAGAATCCCCGGATTACACGCAATGCGTTTCAGAGACTGTACGACATGATTTTGTCATATGGAACGGAAGAATACGAAGAATACAATGAAAAAGTCATTCGATACAAGTTTTTCGAGGATCCAATTGACAATGGCCGTGATGGCGTTTTTGGGCTGAGCGCCCCCCTGCAGAAATTTGTCAACCTGATAAAATCGGCCGCGCACGGATATGGTACTGAAAAACGTGTGTTCTTACTACATGGTCCGGTAGGCAGTGCGAAGAGTACGATCGTGCGTCTGCTCAAGAAGGGCCTTGAGGCCTATTCGAAGGCAGAAGAAGGAGCGATGTATACCTATGCCTGGAAGGTTGAGAATGAAGACGGGTCGGTCGCCTGGGAGCCTTCTCCCATGCATGAAGAGCCGTTGCTTTTGATTCCACAGGAGTTGCGGGAGCGCGTCATTGCAGAAATCAATAAGGAGTTGCCGGACGAAGACGCCATCGTCGTGAAAGGGCAGTTGAATCCACTTTGCCGGCACATTTATCAGGAAAAGAGCCACCAGTACGGCGGGGATTGGTCACGCATCATTCAAGATGTGAAGGTGATACGCTTGCTCCTTTCAGAGAAAGACCGAGTCGGTATCGGCACTTTTCAACCGAAGGATGAGAAAAACCAGGATTCAACCGAGCTAACCGGCGACATCAACTATCGCAAGATCGCGATGTACGGTTCCGATTCGGACCCGAGGGCATTTAATTTTGATGGAGAATTGAATATCGCGAACCGTGGGTTGGTAGAATTCATAGAGGTGCTTAAGCTGGATGTGGCTTTTCTCTATGATTTGCTGGGCGCGTCACAGGAGCACAAGATTAAGCCCAAGAAATTTGCGCAGACAGACATCGACGAGGTGATTATTGGCCATACAAATGAGCCGGAGTACAAAAAACTCCAATCCAATGAGTTCATGGAAGCCTTGCGCGATCGCACGGTCAAGATCGATATTCCGTATATCACGCGACTGTCTGATGAGATCAAAATCTATGAGAAAGATTACAACGAGAGCAAGATCAAGGGCAAGCACATTGCGCCACATACGATCGAACTGGCCGCTATGTGGGCTGTGTTAACGCGTTTGGAAGAACCGAAGAAGGCCCAGTTGACTTTGCTGCAAAAACTGAAACTTTACGACGGCAAGTCGCTGCCCGGGTTCACGGAAGATAACATTAAGGAACTGCGCATGGAGGCAGCGCGGGAGGGCATGGATGGGATTTCACCACGCTACATCCAGGACAAAATCTCCAATGCTCTCGTGACCGACGAAGGCCGCACCTGTATCAACCCTTTCATGGTGCTAAATGAATTGGAGGAAGGTCTACGCCATCATTCCCTGATAAATAATGAGGAGCAACGCAAGATATATCGCGAGTTGCTGAGTGTCGTTAAAGAAGAGTATACTGATATTGTGAAGTCAGAGGTCCAGCGTGCCATTGCGGCGGACGAAGAGGCGTTGAAGCGGTTGTGCGGCAACTACATAGACAATGTCAAAGCCTATACGCAGCGCGAGAAAGTCAGAAACAAATATACGGGCGTGGACGAGGAACCGGATGAGCGGTTGATGCGATCGATCGAGGAGAAAATAGACATTCCGGAGAGCCGCAAGGATGATTTTCGTCGGGAAATTATGAACTACATCGGCGCGCTGGCACTTGAGAGCAAGTCCTTCGACTATCGCTCAAATGAACGCCTGCAAAAGGCTCTGGAATTCAAACTGTTTGAAGACCAGAAAGACTCGATCAAGCTGACATCGCTTATTTCTAATGTCGTGGACAAGGAAACACAGGAAAAGATCGATGTTGTGAAATCACGCATGATCAAGTATTTTGGTTATAATGATGAAAGCGCAACCGATGTTCTCAGCTACGTAGCCAGCATCTTCGCACGTGGTGACGTCAAGGAATCGTAGAACAGGCTTTGATGGGTGTGCACAATGAACGAATGCGGGGCCACACGTGGCGGGTCCAAGTTTCATGAACTTGAGCGTGATTGAGAATGATTAAGAGAATTGAAAAAGACGCCAGCCGCTTCCGGAACATTGTTCGTGGCAAAGTCAAAAAAGACCTAAAAAAATATATCACTCGCGGTGAGCTGATCGGGCGAAAGGGTAAAGACTTTGTCAGCATCCCCATCAACCAAATCAACATTCCAAGATTCCGGTTGAGCAGTCGTAAGATGGGCGGGGTTGGCCAGGGTGACGGTGACATCGGCCAGCCGATTGCGAGAGGCGGTGAACCGGGTCGTGCCGCCGCCGGCGACGCTCCCGGTGGCCACATTCTGGAAGTAGATGTATCACTGGAAGAGTTGGCTGAAATGCTGGGTGAAGAGCTTGAGTTACCCAATATTGAGCCGAAGGGCAAGAAAAACATTGTATCAACGAAAGACAAGTACACCGGCATTAGCGATGCCGGGCCCGAATCGTTGCGCCATTTCAAGCGCACCTACAAACGTGCATTGCGACGGCAAATTATTATGCAGAACTATAATCCCGACGACCCCATCATCATTCCGATTCGGGAAGACAAGCGCTATCGGACCTGGCGAAGCACCGAGCAGCCGGAAAGCAATGCTGTCATTCTCTATATGATGGACGTCTCCGGTTCAATGGGGGATGAACAAAAAGAAATCGTGCGCACCGAGGCCTTCTGGATAGACACATGGCTCAACCATCAGTACGAAAATATTGAAACCCGCTACATCATCCACGATGCTATTGCCCGCGAGGTCGACAAGGACACGTTTTACCACACGCGTGAAAGCGGCGGGACCATCATTTCTTCGGCCTACAAACTGGCCGAACGCCTCATTGACGAATTCTACAATCCAGCAGACTGGAACATCTATCTGTTTCACTTCTCCGACGGAGACAATTGGGGGGAAATTGACACGGACGAATGTGTCCTCCTGTTGAAGTAAAGGCTGTTGCCTAGCGCCAATTTGTTTTGTTACGGTCAGGTCGAAAGCCCCTATGGGAGTGGCCAGTTCATTCGGGATTTGGAAGATTATCTGCCCGATGAGGAGAGCCTCGTTTTGTCCGAAATACCTGACCGCGACGCTATTTACAATTCCATCAAGGAATTCCTGGGCAAAGGGAAATAGCAGAGAAGAAACTACGCAATGAACTTACCTGCAGATCTAGAGCATATGAGAGAAGAAATCGCCGGCTATGCCAGGGGGTATAATCTCGATTTCTATGATACGATATTCGAGTTGGTCGAGTTTGATGAGTTGAATGAGGTTGCCAGCTATGGCGGTTTCCCGACCCGCTATCCGCACTGGCGTTTTGGAATGGAGTATGAGGAACTGTCTAAGGGTTACGAATATGGCCTGCAAAAAATTTATGAACTCGTGATCAACAACGACCCGTGCTATGCTTATCTGATGAAGAGCAACAACATCGTTGATCAGAAACTGGTTATGGCTCATGTTTACGCTCATTGCGATTTTTTCAAGAACAACCTTTCCTTCGCTCATACCAATCGCAAAATGATGGACGAGATGGCGAACCATGGGGTACAGATTCGACGGTACGTTGAAAAATATGGCGCGGAGGCGGTAGAGAATTTCATAGAGTGCTGCCTGTCACTGGAGAATCTGATAGACCCGAATCAGCCTTTCATGAAACACGAATCAGAGCAGGTAGATGGGGAGAAAGAGGACGACACCAATGGCAGCGCGAGGTCATTCAAACTGAAGAGCAAATCCTACATGGATTCTTTTATCAACCCAAAGGAAGTGCTCAGAGAACAAAAACGCGTGACACAAGAGAAGCTAAAGCGCGAAAAGGAGCGTTTCCCGAAACAACCGGAGCGAGATATCCTTGAATTTCTAATAGATTATGCGCCGATAGAGAATTGGCAGGCGGACATTTTGGCGATTATTCGCGAGGAGGCCTACTATTTTTCCCCCCAGGGGCAGACTAAGATTATGAATGAGGGATGGGCCACGTATTGGCACTCTCGCATTATGACCGAAAAATCCTTGACGGACGCCGAAGTCATCGACTACGCCGACCACCATTCAGGCACTGTGGCTACCAGCCCGGGACGCCTTAATCCATATAAACTGGGCGTGGAACTTTTTCGCAACATTGCGGACCGTTGGGACAAGGGTAAATTCGGGAAAGAGTATGAAGAATGCGATGACTGGACGGCGAAACGAAATTGGGACATGAATCTGAACTTGGGGCAAGAAAAAATATTCGAAGTAAGGAAGCTCTACAATGATTTGATGTTCATCGATGCCTTTCTCACACCTGAATTTTGTCGCGAACAGAAATTGTTTGTCTACCAATACAACGACGGCTCTGAAATGTACGAAATCTCAGACCGGGATTTCCAGCAGGTTAAGCAAAAGTTGTTGTTTAGTTTGACTAACTTCGGGCAGCCCTTTATCTACGTGGTGGATGCCAATTATCTGAACCGGGGAGAACTTTATCTACTCCACAAAGACGAAGGAGTTGAGTTGTAGTCCGATGAGGCACAGGATACGCTGACCAGCATGTTTAATATTTGGAAACGCCCGGTCCACATTGAAACGATTGTCGACGACAACAAGACACAGCTTTCCTTCGACGGCAAGGAGCACAGTACAGAAGAAATGGACTAAATTCTGATTACCAAACTTAACCAATTTCAAAAAAGGCAGACAGCACATGAGACAGGGGAAAAGACTTTACGAAACGCTCAACACCGCTGCTAGACAGCATGTGGACAAACATCCATTTATTTTCACACATTGTATTGGTGGCACAGAATTCACGTTCGATGTTTCCGATAGTGACAAATTTACGACGGTTCTGAGGCAGGTTACAATTCGAAACAAAGCGTTTGGGGAGACAGAGGCAGCAAGCATGGAGCTGCTTGGTCAACTGGCCGAACGGTTTGCGGCCAAAGTTGGACCTTCCCTGCACAACCTTAAGGTCGTAGAAGCGGACAACGTCAATTGCAAGATTCTGCTGAAGAGCACGAAGTCGACAGACGACCGCGGTAGGGTTTCATCTTATGAAGCAGTGCTCACCCTGCAAGGTGAGATTGACATCGCGCGTTTCCGTACTGACCGAGATGCGAAGCAACGTGAGCTGGTTCCTTTTGCAATGACCAGGGAGGCCTTGCAGGTATTTATTCAAAATCTCTGCGAGGTCGCATGTTGGCCCGCTCCCTAGTCGCTTAAAGACTTCGGAACATTTTTCTGGACAAGACTGTTCAAAAAGCCTAACTTGTGTTGTGGCCGCCTATCGAGGATGCCGGCTGCATGGGAGACAAAGGGTTTTTTGGACAGTTTTTTTTGAGAAAAGCATGACAGTGCCTAAAGAAGCGTCACAAGAGCGCGGTTTTACGATTCAGGAAAAATGGATCATTTGGGCGGTTTTCTGTCTGTTGGTTGGATTGAGCACCGGCAGGATCACGGTTTTTGCCGGGATGCTACTGTTGTCCAGCGGCGTGTCGCTTGTTGCCAAAAAACATAGGATCGGTGTGGCAATCGTCCTCTGCCTGGCCGGACTTCTGAGTCTCGCCTTCAGTAGATTTCTCATCTAAATGGACCGGATCGGCATGACTAAGAAGGTCATTTTTCTGTTTAGTATTCTGGTTCTATATGCTGGATCAAGCTACGGTCAGTCCTCCAAACCGTCCGTACTCTGGTGCGATCCCCTCTTAAATATTCGAACGCTGACGACTCGTGGAGGCATCCTGAATATTGTCAACAAGGCCAAGAGTAATGGCTTTCAGGGCGTTGCGATCGGGGTCAAAGCGATCACGGGTGAAGTGTTGTACCAAAGTGATGTTGCTCCGCGCTTGCTGGAGTGGAACAACTACCGCGTTCCTCTGGATTTCGACCTGGTACGAGTTTTTGTCGAAGAAGCCCGCAGACGTGGGCTGCAAGTCTACGCCTTTTTCCCCGTATTCGCGGAAGGTCACATGCTGGAACGTAGCGGAACTGTTTACGTTGAACACCCGGACTGGCAGTCAGATGTTTATGTAGTAGAAAATGATGAACCGGCCATCATCCCGATCACGCAATGGGCTTACGGTCCGGTGGCGTTCGCTAACCCACTGCTGCCGGCCGTGCAAAGTTATGAGATCGCGATGATCATTGAATTCCTGAAGAAATACAGTGTCGATGGCTTGATACTTGACCAACTGCGGTTTTCAGGAATTGAAGCCGATTTTTCCGACGAGGCCAGACGTCAATTCGAAACCTATCGCGGCGGCAAGAAAGTAGACTGGTGGCCGGATGATGTGCTCCAATGGCAGCTCGTCGACGACGCGTGGCAACCAGTGCCCGGAAAGTTGTTTGTTGATTGGGTAGAATTTCGTGCCAGTGCCGTCAAGAATTTTGTGGACCGGGTACTTGCAGAAGTAAAAAAAGCGGATCCGGTCATGCCGGTCGGCGATTTTGTGGGCGCCTGGTATCCGACTTACTACGAATATGGTGTTAATTGGGCGAGCGGAAGCAATATTCCCGAAGAATCGTGGGCCAGTCGGAACTATTTTCGCACCGCATTCGCGCAAGAGCTCAGTTACTCAGTTGTAGGATGTTTTTTCCCTCGAGTCACCATGGATGAGGCCGAAAAGGTAGGCGCCGACTGGTGGATGAGCGTTGAGGGCAGCGCCATCGTTGCGATGGACGTGGTCGGCAAAGCGACACCGGTCTACGGAAGTTTGCTTGCGGAGCAGTTTCGGGAAAACGGTGAAGTTTTCAAGAAATCCCTCAAGATGGCCCTCAATCTGACGGACGGTTTGTACGTGACTGACTTCAGTCAGGTGGAGCGCTACAGGTTCTGGGATGAAATTCGTGAAGTGCTGCGGGGTGGCACAAAGCCAGCCGCTAGTGGCCGGGTCATACCACAGTAGTTGTTTGCACCTTATTCCAGATAAGAGATTCGTCGACTTAATTTCGTCCTGCCCCCGCCTTCGACCACTAAGACCTTCGATCCCACTTGCCGCAATTGGGTTGGCTCAGCTTCCTCGCCAGGATATTTGACTCTGAGAAGTTGACGATATGCCGTCGCAAATTCCTTCGCTTCATCCTCGTCGTCCCAATCCGTCCAAAGCAGCAGCATTAGATCTTTTTTCCTTCTTTTGTTCTGCATCACGGCGTACCAATCGCCGTTCCATCCATCCGCCGCCGAGACAGCCAAGCTACTCAAATCGTATTCTGAAAAAATAATGCGCATTTGAAGTTCGCCCACCGTGTTTTGTTCCAGAATTTGCCAGCCTTCAAACAAGGTATCGTTTGTCAAATCTGGCACAGACGATTTTATCGGAAGTTCGTTGTGCAACCATTTGGCGGGGTGAAGGATTTGTTCCGTGGACACCGGCGGCCGTGTGTAAAGTTCGTCAACTTTAGACCATCCAAGCTGTTGTACCCGATGGATGAATCCCATTCCTTTCATGTACGAACCGACCATGGTTTCCAATATGAAACCTGGGATCTCGCTGAGTTTATCGGCAGCGCGTTGCATGTCAGCAGACCGCCTGAGCAAATGGCTGTTGTCTTCCAGGAGTTGGAGCAGTTGTTTTGCATCCATATTGGCCTGCATTCTGACGGCCATTCCGAGTAAATCAGAATCTGGGACTACGCCAAGCTGCTGTTTCACCGTCCAAAGCGTCATGACATACGTGGCCTCGCCTTCAACTACCGCCTGCCGGGCGAGGAGTTCGTCATCGTTTAAAGCGGCGCCGGTCTCAGGACCGAAATAGGCCTGCAGGTCATGATATTGGTCCTGCATCCCATGATAGAGTTCATGTGCATAAACAGCATTGAGCGCTGCTTCAGGCAGGTCTTGCATGACCATAAAAAAGGTGCCTTGTTCGGGATCGTAATAGGCGGCGGCCTGACTTTCAAGCACCAATTTCGCAAGCTTCCTGAAGTCGACGATTTCGGGACCGCGATACAGACCCAACTTCCTGATGACTTTTCCATAGTCATCTAAGAGTCCACGCTGGAATCGTTTGTCTATGTTACGGTCCAAATATTTGCTGAAATCAGCGAGAGACTGATCTTTTACCTTGACAGTTGTCTTGAATTTCAGTCCACGAATTTCTTCTAATTCTCTTTCAATTCTGTGCAGCTTTTGGTTGGCGTCGGCATTTGATTGTGCCCACGCTTGAGTCGTCAACAAGCACAAAGCCAGGCAGCAATAACGTTTGGCGAAGCAAATCATGTTGCGCATTCTCTCTCTTTTTTGTTGCGTTTCAGATTCGGGTTTCTTTCCTGGAATCTGCTGCGTCGCTATCTCTTCTTTGCCGGTGCCTATCGAACCCGCTTAGCGCGAATCGGCCCTCTCACATTTCCGTCTGAATTCGGTGGGCACGAGCGTCATTTGCTGTTTATCGTAATCAAAAAAAACAAGTCCGGTTTTTGCTCGTGCAATCTCTTTGCCACTAGTGCTGTTGCTGAGACGGTAAAAAAAGTCACATCCATATTTTGAAAAAGAATCGGTCGTCACGTCTATGGTGATTAGGTCGGCATGAAAGGCTTGCGATTTGTAGATCACGACCGCATCAACCATGATGGTGGCGGTGCCGAAAACATCCAGTTCGGTGCAGTTAAATTGTCTCAAATACCGTGCCCGCGCCTCGTGTACGAGGGAGAGAATGTGGTCGTTGCCCAGGTGTCCGGCAAAATTCACATCGGTGATTCGCACCTGCATTTCCGTGGCAAATGTGAAGTGTGGTGGAAGCTTAAGTTTGGTACGCACTTTCAGACCTTAATCAGGAAGCCGGGACAAAACGGAAAGGGCGACTGAGCAGAACCTTTGCCTGAAACCAGACGAGGAATCGAGTGACACTGCGATGGCTATGAGTATGTCTGTGAGGTGCGGCAATTGGGCGGCTTCTACAGCGCTTGTTTTGAGGACGCAGCCAGTGGCAACTTGAGGCACACGGCTTCCTGGCTGTTTCGTACCAGCAGGAACTGTCCCGCCAGCGCCGGGTTATTCCAGGTTTTACCGGTCAGAATTGGGCTGATGCTCAATTCGTTGAAACGCTCATGGTTGGCTTCGACCAACGCAATGCTGCCTTTCTCGGTTGTAACCAACAGGAGACCATCAACCAGCAGCAATTGGCCGTGGCCGTAACGCCCACCTTTCCACTGCCGCTTGCCAGTGTCAATGTCAATACAGGCCAAAATGCCGTCGTCAAGGCCATAGATGAAGTTGCCACGGCGGACAATGTTGGCAAATTTCGGTTTCATACGCCGGCTGGTCCAGACCAACCTAGGTGTGAGTTTACCGTCCTCCCCTCGTATGATTTGAAGTAACTTGCTACCGACGCCATACCCGCTTGTGACGACAACCCGATCGCCCTCCAGGACCAGGGGTTGCGCTACCTTCTGCGTGTCGCCTATCCAGGGAAACCGCCAGAGAATCGCGCCTGTCTCTGGTTGGTGGGAGACGACATGTGTCTGATTGAAAATCAGGATTTGTGGTTCTCCGGCCACCGTTGCGAGCATGGGCGAACTGTAACCTGCCTTGTCGCTACCACTGTGCCAAACCAGATTCCCGCTGTTTTTGTCATAGGCCACCAGGGACCGGCCCTGTACCCCTCCGGGACACACGACGAGTAGGGAATCCAGGATCAGTGGTGAACCACTCACGCCCCATTGCGGTAACTGGGCATCATTATCGGTCAATATATTCTTGGTCCAAATGACTGCGCCGGTTTTCAGGTCGAGGCAATTCAAAATGCCGGTTGCCCCTAACGCATAAACATGGTTTTCGTTGACGGTGGGGGTGGCCCTTGGGCCCGTGCCGCCGAGTGCAGTCGCATAATGAGCTGGATAACCGTACCGCCACATCTCCGCCCCGGTGTACAAATCATAGTAAACCACTTGTTCTTCTTCGCCATTTTGTTCTTGCGTGAACGCCAAGGCAGATACTACGGCAAATGAGGACCATGCTGCACCCACCGGACGTCGCCAGATTTCCAGCGGCGGAAACGTTTGCCAATCTCTTGCCAGCGGGAGATTCTCTACGACCGCATCACGGTTCGCACCCAGGAACTGCGGGTAGTCGCGGTAGAGGCTCTCCTCTGGCTGCAAAGCGGACGGGTTGTGGGACACGTGCGCCTTCAAGGGAAAGGTTTGACTGGCTCTTTTGCCCGACCGCAAGCGGAACGAGGGCATGAGGTCGCCGCTGAAATCGTCAACCTCAAACAGGTTGACGAAAGCAATGCTTGCCAGCGCAGCCGCAGCCAGAACCAGCCAACGGGTTCGCCAACGTGCACGGGAGAAAAACATGAACCACAGAAAGAGCAAGAGTACGGTGATAATCTGGGCCAAAATAGTTGTCATGACGCGGTACTGGCGTATCGTATCTGCGAAAAACCAAATCCAGCCAACGGCCATGAAATCGATCAGCACGATGGCAGCGGCCGGCCACCAGCGTAGTCCGAGGTGTTTAGTCACGACGGCTCCATTTTGTAATCCCTAAGGTCCCGGAAAATAAAGAGTATGGGCCTGGGATGCAACTATTATTTGCGTGGATAGGTTGCAGATTCATCCCGGAATGACTACCTTTAAGTAAGTAGTCTGGCAACAGATGCGCAGCCAAGAAAGTAACCTCAAGCGTGAGAGAAAACGAGATCATGAGCAAGTCCCTCGATGCTATCTTTCGCCCCAAGTCAGTCGCCGTTATCGGAGCCTCCACGAAAAAGGGGTCTCTGGGTCGTGAAGTCTTCGACAAGTTGCTCGATACAGATTTTAATGGCCCTATCTACCCGATAAACCCAAACGCACAATACATTCATTCCGTAAAAGCTTACGCGACGCTACGCGACATTCCGGGTCAGGTTGACCTCGGCGTGGTCGTCGTGCCCAAACAGTTTGTCCTTGACGTGGTCAGGGAGGCCGCAGAGGCCGGTGTTAAGGGGCTCGTGGTCATTACGGCCGGTTTCAAAGAGACCGGGAAGGAAGGAGGACTCGTCGAGGCTGAAATGGCGCGTATCCTGCGGGAGAATGGCATGCGGATGGTGGGACCTAACTGCATGGGCGTGATCAACACCGAAGCCGACGTGAGGCTGGACACAACGTTCGCGCCTACCGTTCCGCTGTCGGGAAGCATTGCGCTGGCCTCGCAGAGCGGGGCCCTGGGACAAACCATTCTCGAGCACGCCCATGAGCTGAATCTGGGCATTTCAATGTTTGTTTCGGTTGGCAACAAAGCGGATATTTCCGGAAATGATCTTTTGGAATACTGGTGCGATGAAAAAAATATCCATGTTATCCTGATGTATTTGGAAAGTTTCGGTAACCCGGAGAGGTTCGTTCAGTTGGCTAAGACGGTCAGCCGCCGCAAGCCGATTGTGGTGGTCAAGTCGGGCAGGACATCGTCCGGTGCGCGTGCCGCCTCTTCACACACCGGCGCGTTGGCCGGTACCGACCAGGTCTATGATGCCCTATTCAGACAAGCCGGCATCATCCGGGCCGACACCATCAAGGACATGTTCGATTTCGCGATGGCCTTCTCAAGTGTGCCTCTGCCGAAAGGAAACCGGGTCGCCATCATCAGTAACGCCGGTGGCCCGGGCATCATGGCGGCTGACGCCTGCGAGAGCAACGGACTGAGCGTTGTCGCCCTCACCGAGGACACACGGGCAGCCTTGCGGAATGCCCTCGTGCCCGACGCATCGGTCCTGAACCCGGTGGACTTGCTGGCGGGTGCGCAACCGAAAGAATTCCAGGCGGCACTCGACCTGGTACTCCGCGATGCCAATGTGGACGCTGCCATCGTTATTTTTGTGGCGCCCATCATCACGAATCCAATCGAAGTAGCCGCGCAAATTGCCACAGTAACGCAATCCTTTGAAAAACCCGTATTGGGCTGCTTCATGGGGGTGAAGGGAGTGGCCAAAGGCATCGAAGAGTTGCACAAATGGCGCATTCCTGCCTACCCGTTTCCTGAGTCTGCGGCGCGCAGCTTGACGGCGATGGTCGACTACAGTTCCTGGTTAAGCAGTCCTAAAGGTGAAATAAAGCGGTTTTCTGTCGACAAGGAAGCGCCTGCTGAAATCATCGAAAATACCATCGCGGAAGGGAGGAATCAACTATCTTTCTCTGAGTGCCGGCGGATTTTGGAGGCGTACGGCATTCCCCTCATCTCAACTCGGATGGGCAATAGCCTGGAGGAGTTGCTCGCGGCAGAGGATTGTTTCCACTTTCCGGTGGTGCTTAAGTGCTCCGGCGAGACCCTCATCCACAAAACTGAGCACGGCGCAGTTCGACTCAACATAGATAGTGTTGCCGAACTGACTCAGGCTTATGATGAAATTTGTGCTTCTCTGCATCAAAACAAGATAGCTCGCGAATCCGTTTCGTTTCTGGTTCAACCCATGGTGCCGCACGGTCGCGAAGCGGTCATCGGCCTAAATCGTACCGACGATCTCGGTGCGCTGGTCATGTTCGGCTCCGGCGGTGTCTATGTGGAAGTGCTCCAGGATGTCGCCTTCAGGATTGCCCCGTTGACCGATGCCGATGCCGGACAAATGCTCCGTGAGATACGCGGCTACCCGATTCTGGCTGGTGTACGTGGCGAAGAATCCGTGGCAATGGAGTTGATTATCGAAGTGCTGCTGCGTGTCTCCCAACTGAGCATTGATTTTCCACAGATTTGCGAACTGGATCTCAATCCGTTCTTGCTCTTCTCTGACAGAGAAAAGTGCTGTGCCGTTGATGTAAGAATCAAGGTAGATACAAAAGAGAATTAAAATTTGACCGTTTACCTTCCTCGCTTAACCGCAATGAATAAATAGTCCGTTTCGGTTCGATTTGTTAACGACGTCGGCGGAAACATAGGAGAAGCATCCCTGCGAGAAGAATCACCATCCCTGTCACCAGCGTTTACATCAAATCCAAGGATGTTGAGCCTGCGGCTCCGCATAGATTTGCGTCGGCGGGTTCAGGCGGCTCCCTTGTTGAGAAATTCGGGCGATTAGACTCGTGGCGTTGATAAATTTGTTTCCCGAAAAACAAATCATTGAGCGCATCGTAGCCAATGATCGTGCTGTTTTGGGAGAACTGTTCGTTCGTTATGAGCAGATGGTGCTGAGGTATTTGCAATCTCACGGTGGCTCGAAAACAGATGCAGAAGACATGCTGCAGGAAGCTCTCATCGTCGTTTGGCAAAAATCGTGTTCCGGCGATTTTGAGCTGACTTCGAAATTGAGCACGTACGTCATGGCTATTGTGAAAAATAAGTGGCGGGCAGAATGTCGCAAGCGCCGGCGTTTTGACACCGAAGCCTCTGAGGATCCCGTTGACGGTCAGCCGTCGTCCCTGGAAACTCTCATCTCCCGGGAACAAACCGATGCGGTCCGGGTCGCGTTGCAGGCACTTAACTCACCTTGCCGCGATCTGTTACTGTTGTATTATTTTGAGAGGCGACCTTTTAAGTCGATTGCCCGGATTCTTGGTTTCTCGAATGCAGCGGTTGCCAAGAGCAAGAAGTACCAATGTAAGAAGCGTCTCGAAAAACTGTTGACAGCACGGCTGCAAGGCATGGAGAAAGAATAGATGAATTGCAAAGACTACCAAACCGATGAGTGGACGGAACGCCATCTCCTGGGGCTCCTCACCCCTGAGGAATTGCAGGAATTCGAAGCACACTGGTCAAAGTGCGCTCAGTGCAGACACCACCTACGGTTGCAGCAGGTCATTTTGGCGGGAATCGACCAGGCAGGTCGGGAAGGCATGAAGCAGGACATTCGGGAAGCAGCTTTGGCTTACAGGGCTGAAAAAGGCCACCGCTACATGCCTGCTTTTCTAAAAGCTGCGGCTGCGATCTTGATGCTGGTGGCAGGCCCTGGGCTAATCTACATTTACACCAGCAAACCGGAGTTTGCTCGAGTGGCCGTTCCCGTTTTGCAGTCACCACCGAAGGATCTCGGAACGCCTCACCCGACTGCTGCTGAAGCGCCAGTGGCAGACAAACCCATCGCTGACGAAACGCAGTTGTACCGCAAAAGCGATTCGACTCCCGTTTCTTTGCCAAAACAAGAAGCGGTTCGGCTCTCAACGGCGCCCGGGGTTAAGGATGATGTCGCCAAGAAAGGTGTGCAGTCAACAAGGCGTGAGGCATCCGGGCCCGACGACAGTCTGGACCGACAGCGTGCGAGTCGACCTGGGCAGCGACGAACCGTTCAAGAGGACGCCGTACCCATCCATGCAACCGGTAGCAAGATTCTGCCTACGGATGAAAAAAATGCGCCGTCTGTTAACCAGGAGCAAGGCGTCGCTGGCCGCGAAGTGACGTCGCAGGAGTGGGCAGGTCTCCTGGTGAGGGATTCGAATGAAGCCGACCGGTCCGAAAGTTCGCTGATGGAAGAAACCGCGCCATCTGGCATTCAAGCACTGCGAGCCCTTGCGCCACTCGTGTCGACCGGCGTTCAACAACGCGTTGACTCTTTGACCAATGTCGGTAGAAGCTCACCTGCAAGCTCAGATTCAAGTGCGGCCGCCAAAAGCACAGACGCGTTGAGTTCTAGCCACAAGCAATGGTATTTCGAGTTTGAGAAGCGTCATGTTTTTGTCACACTTGAAAATGCCGGTTCGGATACGCTGCCATCGCAAGCGGTCCTGCCAGACAGTTTTCGGGTTGTTGTAACGCGGAGAGCGCCGACCGTTTTGGTCATGCGCTGGCAAAGCAAAGGCGCTTTCGAAAAGCTCAAGGCGACGGATGTCAAAATGAACTCGGTGCGCGACAATTTCCTTTGGTTTCGCGTGGGAGAACGCAGGTACAGCATCGATTTGAAACAAGACACTACGGCTGCCATGGCCGAATGAACGGATCCTGTGACTTTCGTAAGAGAGTGCCAACCGAGGTGAATCCAGCTCTGATCTCTTAGAAAATATCGTTAGAAATCTTGGTAGAGTCACTGCGTGCAGGCAGACAATGTGTGCGTCTTGAGAGGCAGAGTTGTTCCTGTCTTCCTCCAAAAAAAGATTGACAAGCATCGGGAAAGATGTTACCTTTGCTTCAAATTTTCCCATAGCAACAAGCTCAAACATCACTTAGGAGGAAGCGTTATGCAAATTAGCGAGCAACGTCAAGGGGACGTAGCAGTGATCGCCCTCAAGGGGAAGCTCATGGGCGGACCCGAGACACAGGCCGTGCACGAGAAGGTTAAGGAACTGGCAGAGGGCAAGGTGTTAAAGGTGGTGATCGATCTCAGCAAAGTGAAGTGGATGAACAGCTCCGGCCTGGGCGCGGTCATGGGTTCCTTGACGACGATGAAGAACTCCGGCGGTGAACTGAAGCTTGCCAATGTCACTGACAAAGTGAAAAGTCTGTTTATTATCACTAAGCTCATAACACTATTTGAGACGCATGACAGCGTAGCAGCCGCTGTCGACTCCTTCAACTAGCGTATCTTTTAAGACGTTTCTGAAACCCATTCGATTTATCGGGGAAAGGGGAAAATTGAATGAAAGGACGAACTGATCCCTTAAT
>Ga0114931_10002468_pt1 | contig 23504 bp, 23 predicted proteins | sample 2SBtaG_FD_89579 | JGI IMG/M metagenome (GOLD analysis project Ga0114931, IMG submission 89579) | Deep subsurface microbial communities from Kolumbo volcano to uncover new lineages of life (NeLLi) - 2SBTROV14_V59a metaG | ecosystem: Environmental > Aquatic > Marine > Volcanic | place: Kolumbo... | reverse complement strand
TTTTTTCCTTTCTATGAAGAGTTTTTAATGTTGATAAACTCTCTTTTATCGTAATTTCAAATACTTTTCCCATACCATAAATGTATGAAATATATAGCGTATTATGAAATTAAATTGGTATTATAATCAAAGTTATGGCAAACTAAAAGACGAGAAAAGAGCGATTATACTGAAATATTACGAGGTAGAACACCCCTAGTGTTATTGTGTGAAATTACTTACTTAGCTGGTAACTATAACCTATGGGGGTAGCAGGTTAAAATATTAATTATTAGCAAAGAGATAGGTATTTAATCGATTTTTAAGGAATGCCCCATCTTATCTCTTTTAGTCTCCAAATAAAGCTTGTTGTGCTCATTAGAGTCTATTTCTATAGAAACATTTTCAACTATCTCTAACCCATAACCGATTAACCCAGTTCTCTTTTTAGGGTTGTTACTCATTAATTTGATTTTCTTTACTCCTAAATCTCTTAATATTTGAGCTCCAACCCCATAATCTCGCTGGTCAGCTTGAAAACCTAGTTCAATATTGGCTTCTACGGTGTCCCTTCCTTCCTCTTGTAGTTTGTAGGCTTTTAATTTATTTAATAAGCCTATTCCTCTTCCTTCTTGGTTCATATATACAATTATACCTTTGTCTGCATCTTCAATCATTTCCATGGCTTTTTGTAATTGTGGTCCACAATCACAACGACAAGAACCAAAAATATCACCAGTCATACATGAGGAGTGAACTCTTACTAAAATAGATTCATCAGCCTTCCATGTTCCTTTAACTAAGGCTAAATGCTCTAAGTCATTGGTGGTTTGTTTATAAGCTACCATGTCAAAATTACCGTGTTCTGTTGGTAATTTAATCTTTACTTCTTTTTTGATGAGGGTTTCATGTTTTAAACGATAAGCAATTAAATCTTTAATGGAAATAATTTTCAATTGGTGTTTTTCGGCAATTTTTAATAATTCAGGTAATCTGGCCATCGTACCATCTTCGTTCATTATTTCAACAATAACACCAGCTGGTTCAAATCCTGCTAAACGAGCTAAATCAATAGCAGCTTCAGTATGTCCAGCACGTCTTAAAACACCACCTTTTTTTGCTTTTAATGGAAAAATATGTCCGGGTTTTCCTAGTTCTTCATTTTTAATTTCAGGGTCAATCAATGCTTTAATGGTTTTTGCTCTATCGCTAGCTGAAATTCCAGTGGTACAACCATGGCCTACTAAATCTACAGAAACAGTAAATGGAGTTTCGTAAGCCGCATTGTTATTTTGAACCATTAAATCTAATCCCAACTCTTCACATCGGTCTTCTACTAAAGGAGTACAAATTAAACCTCTTCCATAAGTTGCCATGAAATTGATCATCTCAGGAGTAACAGACCTTGCTGCAGCAACAAAGTCACCTTCGTTCTCCCTATCTTCATCATCCACTACTATAATCACTTTCCCAGCAGCAATATCAGCTATTGCTTCCTCTATTTTATTTAACTTTGTCTCCATTAAAAGTACATTTTGTTACAAAGTTAAAGAATAGTGAACAGGTATTAGTAGTTAGTAATCAGTAATTTTCAATTATTGACTAGGTTTAAACTGCTAAAAGTTAAAAACTACTAACTATTTACTAACAACCAGCAACTAGAGAATGGCAAGAGTTATGGCAATAGATTATGGGAGCAAACGGGTAGGAATAGCTGTTACTGATGAATTGCAAATTATTGCAAGCGGGTTAACCACTGTTCACTCTAAAGATATTATTTCTTTTCTAGAAGACTATTTCAGTAAAAACGAAGTAGAATGTATTGTTGTAGGAGAGGCCAAAGATTTAAAAAATAACCCTGCTGAATCAGCACGATTTATAGAGCCATTTGTAAAACACCTTCAACGAAAATTTAAAGACATTCGGATAGAAAGAGTGGATGAGCGGTTTACCTCAAAAATGGCATTTCAAACCATGATAGATAGCGGATTAAAGAAAAAAGCGAGACAAAATAAGGGACTTATTGATGAAATAAGTGCTACCATTATTTTGCAAAGTTATTTGGAGCAAAAACGCTAGTGCTAGTTTAAAATTTTCGGAAAAGCCTTACAGAAATTAGTAATAGGACATTCCTCACATTTTGGCTTTCTAGCCTGACAGATATATCTTCCATGAAGAATTAACCAATGGTGAGCCAAAGGAATAATGTCCTCAGATAGATGTTTTACCAACTGTTTTTCAGCATCTAAAGGTGTTTTGGCGTTGGTAGTTAATCCCAATCGATCGGCAACTCTAAACACATGTGTATCAACAGCCATAGTAGGTTTATTGTAAATTACACTAGCAATAACGTTGGCTGTTTTACGCCCCACACCGGGCATTTTTTGTAAATCGTTAATGTCAGATGGAACTACATTGTTAAAATCATGGACTAACATGTTGGCCATGCCTACTAAATGCTTTGCTTTGTTGTTAGGGTAACTGATGCTTTTAATGTACTCAAAAACTTCTTCTACATCAGCTTCGGCTAATGATTCGGCTTCTGGAAACCTTCTAAATAAATCTTTAGTAACTATATTTACCCTTTTATCGGTGCATTGAGCAGATAATATTACAGCTACTAATAATTCATATGGGTTGGAGTAATCCAATTCTGTTTTAGCATCTGGGTTATGTTTACTGAAATATTCAACAAATAATTGAAACCTTTCTTTTTTTGTCATAAAACAAAAATACATTTTTAAATAAATCAAATCAGAAGTGTATTTAGAAGAATTTTCTTATAAAAGCATCGCAGGTTAACCTAATTATTTAACTACTTTTATTTCTTTCTATCGTTAACAACTTGGAAATACTCCTTACCATAAGCTATTTTGTGGCTTTCAGTTTAATTATTGGAAGATGGAATTTTTTTAATGACCAACATATATCAAGATATTGGTTTGTTGTTGTATTTGCCCTTAAAGTGATAGTTAGTGTATTGCTAACCAGTTTATATACTAACTACTATGCCAATAGAGAAACGGCTGATATTTTTAAATATTTTGATGATAGTAAGGTGATGTTTGATGCGTTTAAAACTCACCCTGTTGATTATTTTAAGATGTTATTGGGGTTAGATAATGAATATTGTGATACAACTTATTATGTTTCAATGTTTCATTGGACTAGACCATACACTAGTGATTTGTTTAGTGATACACACATCATTATTCGATTTAATGCGTTTGTAAGATTGTTTTCGTTAGGCTACTTTCACGTGCACAATGTCTTTATGAACTTTGTTTCCTTAATAGGATTAACCTTTGTTTTTAAAGCATTTAAACCATTATTACAACAAAAAGAAAAATTGTTGTTTTATGTGGTATTTCTAATTCCATCAGTACTATTCTGGGGATCAGGATTGCTAAAAGAAGGGATTATTTTTTTTGCACTAGGCGTGTTTTTTTATGCTTTATTCCATCTGCTTAAGCAATTTAAACTACTTTATTTAATAATGTTGTTAGTTTCAGTAGTATTACTGCTTTTTACCAAGTTTTATTTACTAGTTACATTGACTATTCCTGTTTTAGGGGTTGTGCTATTTCACTTAGTACGATTAAAAAAACCAATTTACATTTACCTTGCTTCATCGATTGTATTATTACTGATAGTGAATGTTCTTCCTTATATAGATAGTAGATTAGATATTGTTTTTCAAATTGCTAACAAGCAGCAGACTTTTTCAAGATTTATTGCTGTAATGCCAGCAACCAGTTCTTTCATTATTCCTGAGCTTTCGGATGGATTCTCAATAATTAAGAATATTCCTAATGCATTACTCAATACTTTTATTCGTCCTTATTATTGGGAGTGTAATTCGCTTTTTGTACTGTTAAGTGCAATAGAAAACACGATAATGTTAGTATGTGTTTTTATTGCAATTCGGTATAGGAAAAAATTGGATAGTTTTAGTCAAAACATCATCTATTTTAATTTGACTTTTGTGTGTTGTTTGTTTATTTTGATTGGTTTAACTACTCCAGTATTTGGGGCTATTATGCGCTATAAAACTCCTGGGGTATTACTATTGTTAATTGCTCTTTTAATGTTACTTGATATTCAAAAGATTAAAAATAATTTTCCATTATTAAATAAAATATTATGAAGCGTATTACCACTTTAACCTTATTATTTATTGCATTGCTATCCAGTTGTACAGAAACAGAACAAGCTGATTTAATTGTTCATAATGCAAAAATTTACACGGTAAATCCTTTGTTTGATGTGGCAAGTGCAATGGTAATTAAAGATGGAAAAATTGTTGCCATTGGAGATGAATATGAAATATTGAATAAGTATACGGCTAAAAGTGCTGTGGATGCAAAAAAACGCCCTATATACCCTGGGTTTATAGATGCGCATTGTCATTTTGTGGGCTATGCGTTAAATTTAAAACAAGTTGATTTGGTAGGAACAACTTCGTTTGATGAGGTGGTGAATAGGGTAGTTGACTTTGCTGAAAAGAACAATAATGAGTGGATAACGGGAAGAGGTTGGGATCAAAATGATTGGGAGGTAAAAGAGTTTCCGACAAAAGAAAAGTTAGATAGCTTATTTCCTAATCAACCAATTTTTTTAAAAAGAGTAGATGGCCATGCCGCTTTAGTTAATGGAGAAGCTTTAAGAAGAGCAAACGTTACCAACCAAACTAAGATTGAAGGAGGAATCGTGATGTTGGATATGGACAATCAGCATAGCCTGAACGATATTAAAATTAGTGAATCGGGAAATAAAGGGCATGAGCCAACAGGCATTTTAATTGATAATGCCGTTGATTTGGTAGTGAAAGTAATTCCTCAACCTAACCGTGAAGAACTAGCAGCAGCGTTATTGTATGCTCAGGATAAATTATTTGAAGTAGGAGTAACAACAGTAGATGATGCGGGATTAACCAAGGATACAATTAACTTGATTGATGAATTGCAGCAAGCAAACAAATTGAAAATTAAAGTGTATGCCATGATTTCTGCTTTTAAGGATCAATTGGATTATTATTTAGAAAAAGGACCTTATCAAACCGAAAGGTTAAACGTAAGGTCATTCAAATTTTATGCGGATGGAGCATTAGGTTCTCGTGGAGCTTACTTGAAAGCACCTTATTCTGATGTGCATGAACAAGAACATTTTGGCTTAATGGTAACAGCAGTAGATACCTTAAACAAATACGCTCCATTGCTTTACGAAAAAGGATTTCAAATGAACACCCATTGTATTGGCGATGCAGCAAATCAAATTGTATTAGATATTTATGGCGATGCGTTAAAATCAACCAATGATAAACGATGGAGAATTGAACATGCTCAAGTGATTGCTCCTGAAGATTTTGAGAAATTTAAAAAGTATAACATTATTCCCTCAGTACAGCCCACTCACGCTACTTCAGATATGTATTGGGCGCAAGATAGGTTAGGAGAGGAGCGTGTAAAAGGTGCTTATGCGTTTAAAGATTTGTTGAATTTGAATGGTTTATTGGCTTTAGGAACAGATTTTCCTGTTGAGGGAATTAATCCGATGACTACTTTTTACGCAGCAGTAGTAAGAAAAGATGCTAAAGGGTATCCTGAGGGTGGTTATCAAAACGAAAATGCGTTATCAAGAGAAGAGGCATTAAAAGGAATGACTATTTGGGCTGCCATTTCTAATTTCGAGGAGGAAGAAAAAGGAAGTTTAGAGGTAGGGAAAAGTGCTGACTTTGTAATTTTGAATGATGATATAATGGAAACCAAAGCAGAAGAATTACTAAACGTAAAAGTGTTGCAAACTTATGTAAATGGAGAGATGGTGTTTATGAGGAAGTGATAATTTCTTGAAAACATTCCGTCATTGCGATTCCGATGAAGAATGAAATCGGAAGAAGCAATCTTTTTTTATTCTGAGATTGCTTCTTCATTTTGCTGCGCTTCATTACAGCAATGACGTAGCTTAGATTTTAACATTGTTTTCTTATGTGGAACTCAAATTACTCTAACAACCCTCTTCCAGTCTTTTTTAACTTTCCATTGCCTTTTAGTTCTTCCACCAATTTATCTAATACTCCGTTGATAAATGCTTTACTTTTTGGAGTACTGTACCACTTCGATAAATCAATGTATTCGTTAAGAGTTACTTTAATTGGAATAGATTTAAAAAAGATAAACTCAGTCAGTGCCATTTTCATCAATAAGATATCTACCATAGCAATTCGATCTACTTCCCAGTTCTTTGTTTTTTCGGCAATCATAGCCGAATTTTCTTCCTCAGCTGCAATGGTTTTTTGAAATAAATCCTTTACAAATTGGATGTCTTCTTTCTCATCTCTATAAAGAGGTAAGATAGGTGCTGAAGCATCTGATTTTGGGTTGAACTTTTTAATGGTTTTTAGTAACATGCTCAATACAAAATCCATTTCATCATATCCCCAATAAATGCTTTTATCATTAATGGAAGAAAGTAATAAATCAAATTCAGGAATAATTTTCTTGTAGATGTCTACTACAAATTTTTGATCTTCCTCGAAAGAAGTTTCTCTGGTAGACATATAGTTAGTGTACACCTCGTGTTTACGTAAAAAACTCAAGAATTTGGTAATCAATTCCTGGTCTGCATCCCAAGTAATTTTCTTTTTAGCAATTAGCTCATTCAGTTGGTTGTTATCAGCTAACAAGTTAAAAATGGGGTTGTCAATAAATTTAGTGTTGGGGTTTAAATCTTCTTCGGTAGGCAGACGTTTTTGTTTGGCATCTTCCATTTTTAGTTTAGAATGGTGTACTAATTCTCTCCCTATTATTAAGAAGTATAAGTAAAGGTCGAACATTCTTTCTAAACTCAGAAAAAGTTCTTTTTCTATTGTTTTCGAATTTTTATCATCCGACTGAAAATAGGCATACAATGCCTGAAATATTTTGATTCTAAGAAATCGTCTACTTAACATTTATTAAAGTATTGCTCGCTAAAAACTAGGCTTTATAAAATCTTTCTTCAGCCATCTTATTAGCAATAGCATAAGTAGGAATGTTTTCTTCTTTTGATCGGTTAATGATTAATGCAGTTGTATCGTAGATTTCAGCTGCTTTTTTCATTGCCCATTCAGATGTTTGACCATCTACCTCGGCAAAACAATTAATTACACCACCAGCATTTATCATGTAATCAGGTGCATAAATAATACCTTTATCCATTACTGCTTTACCATGAGCTGCCTCATCTTTTAACTGATTGTTAGCTGCACCAGCGATGATGGAACATTTTAATCTGCTTAGTGTGTCATCATTTACAGTTGCTCCTAAAGCACAAGGAGCATAAATATCCATATCCACATCATAAATTTCATCTAGGCCAACTATTTCAGTACCATACTTTTGAGCTACATTGTTTAAAGTAGGTTCGTGAATATCGGAAATGAATACTTTGGCTCCTTCTTCTGTGAGGTGATTAATTAAATATTCGCCAACATGTCCAACACCTTGTACAGCTACTTTTTTACCATTTAAAGAATCAGAACCAAATTGAGCTTTAGCGCAAGCTTTCATTCCCATGTATACACCATAAGCAGTAACAGGGGAAGGGTCTCCACTTTTTCCAGGTAAACCAGCAACATGGTTGGTTTCTTTACTCACACTAACCATATCTTCAGGAGAAATTCCCACATCTTCAGCAGTAATGTATTTTCCGTTTAATGAATCTACGAACTGACCAAATCGTCTAAATAAAGCTTCACTTTTATCTTCTCTCGAATTTCCTAAGATTACCGCTTTTCCACCTCCCAAGCCTAACTCAGAAATGGCATTTTTGTAAGTCATTCCTCTTGATAATCTTAGCACGTCAGTCAATGCATCAGTTTCAGAAGTGTAGTTCCACATTCTGGTTCCACCTAATGCAGGACCACGATTGGTATTGTGTACAGCGATGATAGCTCTTAAACCTGTAGCTCTGTCGTTGCAAAATAAAACTTGCTCATGATCCATTTTTACCATTTGGCTAAGCACATTACTTTCAATGCTAGTTGCCTTTTCCAAATCTAATATTTCTGACATGTTGTAATTTTTAGTTTTTTAATTTTTAAACGGCTAAAGATAGTTAACTTTGACCATCAAATTTTAATAATAGATCCTTGTTTAAAAGGAACACAAATTTAATATTTTATAGTGAATCAAATTTGAAAAAAACATTAAGATTTTATATTTACTAGCTTAGTGTTGTTTCCGTATCGATAGAACTGCTCAATGAAAGCATTAAAACATTTAAATAAGTACCTTTTTAAGTATAAGTATCGCTTATTGCTAGGGCTTTTTTTTATTGTTTTAGCCAACTTTTTTAAAATTATTCCCGCTCAATTAATCCGTGAAGTATTTAATCTTATTGAAGCAAAACTCAGCGGTGAAGTTATTTTAACAGAATCTTATTTTGCCAATTTAATAGAGAACATGTCTACTACAAATATTACTTTTTTGTATGCGGCTATTATTTTCGGTATTGCTATTACTACAGGTGTTTTCATTTTTTTTCAGAGACAAACCATTATTATTATGTCGCGTTTAATTGAGTTTGATTTAAAAAATGAGATTTACAATCATTACCAACAATTGGATGCCACATTTTATAAAGAAAACAATACGGGCGACATTATGAACAGGGTGAGTGATGATGTTAGTAAAGTAAGAATGTATGTTGGACCAGGAATAATGTATAGTATTAACCTCATTGTACTTTTCGTTTTAATAGTGCCTCTTATGTTCTCTATTAATGTAAAGTTGACGATTTATTCATTAACACCATTACCAATTTTATCTGTTATTATTTATTTGGTGAGTAACCTTATCAATAAACAGAGTGAAAAAGTACAAGCGAAATTATCTGACATTACTACGTTATCTCAGGAAACATACTCAGGGATTCGTATTTTAAAATCGTATGTAAAAGAGAATTATTTTATTGCTAAACTCAATGCAGAAAATGAAGCTTACCGAGAACACTCCATGAATTTAGTGAAGACTAATTCCTTCTTTTTTCCTGTAATGATGTTGCTGATTGGGTTGAGTACCATTTTCACAATTTATATTGGCGGGAATGAATACATAGCGGGGAATGTAACCAAAGGTAATATATTGGAGTTTGTAATTTATATCAATATGCTTACTTGGCCTGTTACTGCTATAGGTTGGGTAACTTCTATTGTGCAAAGAGCTGCTGCCTCTCAAACACGTATTAATGAGTTTTTATCTACTCAACCTAAAATAGTAAATCCTACTAATGAACCACTCGATATTCAAGGAGATATTTCATTTAAGGATGTTTCGTTTACCTATCCAGAATCTGGAATTACAGCACTTAAAAACATTTCTTTTGATATTAAAAAAGGGGAGACTTTGGCGATTGTAGGAAGGACTGGTTCGGGAAAATCTTCAATAGTGAACTTATTGTTAAGAAACTACGATGTAGAAAGCGGAGAGGTGCTCATTGATGGGAAAAACATAGAGAGGTTAAATCTCAACCAACTGAGAGAAGATACAGGTTTGGTGCCTCAAGAAGTTTTTCTGTTTTCAGATACCATAGAGAACAATATTGCTTTTGGTTATAAGAACAATTTACCTGATAGTGCGATTATTGAAAAAGCAGCTAAAGATGCGGCCATTTATGACAGCATTATGGAGTTTGATCAAGGATTTCAAACAAGAGTTGGTGAGCGAGGAGTTACGCTTTCTGGCGGACAGAAGCAGCGAGTATCTATAGCAAGAGCGATTATTAAATCGCCTAAGATTTTAATTTTTGATGATTGTTTATCTGCTGTAGATACGGAGACAGAAGATGTTATTTTAACCAGTTTGGAACGCATCATGAAAGATAAAACTTCTATTATAGTGAGCCATAGAGTTTCGTCTGTAAAAAATGCTGATCAGATATTGGTGTTGGAAAAAGGTGAAATAATAGAAAGAGGAACACATCAATCGTTAATGGAAGCCAAAGGAAATTATTACGAAACATACCAACAGCAGTTGTTAGAAGCTGAAATGGAGAATAATGAATAATTTTTTATTTTTATTTGAAAACTAATTATTAATCTCTAAATTTGCAGCCCTTTTAACGGGTAAATTAATTAGAAAGAGTTATGGACGCGATCAAATTTGTAGAAAACGAATTATCTCCAGTAAGTGACTTGCCATCTTTTAAGTCTGGTGACACAATTACTGTATATTATAAAATTAAAGAAGGAAACAAGGAAAGAATTCAGCATTTTCAAGGTGTGGTTTTACAAAGAAGAAACACTGGTGCTAACGAAACATTTACTATCAGAAAAATGTCTGGTGGAGTAGGAGTAGAAAGAATTTTCCCATTGTCTTCTCCTTTTATCGATAAAATAGAAGTGAACAAGCATGGTGATGTAAGAAGAGCTCGTGTTTTCTACTTGAGAGAAAGAACGGGTAAATCTGCTAGAATTAAAGAAAAGAAAATGATTAAGAAGTAAAACTTCTTTAAGATATATAAAAACCCGATAGATTTCTATCGGGTTTTTTTTTAGGATCAAATTAATGTCTAGTTTACTGCAAATGAACGTTTAATGATAGACTGTTTATATTATGTATGAAGGTTTACAATGATATCTATGATTAATAATATAAGAATCGCGCAAATATTTAAATTACTAATCTTAGTACTTTCCTTGTCAAGTTGTAATAAGACTTATGAAGAGAAGAACTTTCGATTTAAATTTGAACTGAACTTAGGCGAAGATAAAGGTCAGTCACTTGGAACGCTCTTTCAAATTGAAAACAATGGAGTGGTATTATGTGCAGCCGGTTTTCAGAACTCTTACGAAACTTATGTAGGAAATAATAATCGTATTTTATCCTTTTTTATTAAATCCGATGACCCTCTTAAAAAAGAAAGTATAGGAACCCCTTTTTCTAATAAATACAGAAAAATCAGACTATTTAACTTTAACAATCGCCTCTATGCAAAAATGATTGAGCATGAAGGTTATTTTAAATATTATGATGAACAGGATATGACATGGAAAATTGATACGGCAATTACACAAAGTTTAGGTGAAGGGTTTAGGTATGCGCAAGTGGTAAATAACAACTTATTAAGTTTTCATAATAATTATATTCTATACAATAAAGATACGATTTATAAAGCACCTTATAGTTCTTCATACTTAACAGCGGCTTACCGTAATGGACAGTTCTTATTGTTTAATAATGCCCTTGAAGGAATGCAAAATACAATTTCATTAGGAAATTGGTCTCCGAAAGAAGATTCTATCCGTATTCTTAGCACGTATTTAGATTCTTGTCCAAATCAGTCAGCTAATTACCCCTATTGTATTTTAGATTATAAAACTGGGTTTTTAGTAGGAACTAATTATGGTAATATATATTATGTGGATAAGGATGAAATACAAATTGTATTTAAACGAAAATTAAAAGATCCTAGTTGGCAACCCTATTGTATGATGTCTTATTTTAACGAAGTAGTAATTGGGCAATATCCAACAGGAAATCTTTTTACCTACTCGGGCAAATTGAAACCGTTTAATCCAATGATTATACCCCCTTTGAAGGTTTCTAAAAATAGTAGAGAAGCACAATCAATTGTGTTATATTGTGGAACAATTTTAACCGGGATATGGCCTTGGGGTGAATTACATTATTTTGATGTAGGTAATAAAACTTGGAATTTTGCTTTTAGATTATTTGATTACCCTAAAAATGAAGATGTTTTAAGAGGTCTTGGACGAGTTGAAGCTCCATATATTGATACGTTTAAACTGAAACGGAATGAAATATATAACAATACTTGGGGACAACGTATAAGTGGTTTTGTACAGCTAGATGAATCTATTTATGCATCAACATCAAACAAAGGATGGAGAACTACTGAAAAGGATGTTCAGCTTTTAGGTAAAGAAATAGTGAATCAATATGGAAGTATATATAAAATAAATAAATCAGGACAAATTGCTAAAGAAATACAATGGAAGCCATCCACAGTATTAGAGTTTATTTATGAAAATAATATTATGAAAATAGTACAGGATGATCAGGTGTTAATTTCTCGCGAGTTTAAAGGTTTGTTTTTAGATGAAAATGCGAGTTGTGTTATTGGTAAAGGGATTTATGGAGAATATGATAATTTAAAAATTAAACGGTTAAAAACACAGGTAAATACAGATTAATAAATAAGCAAATAAATAATCCATTTTTAAGGCGCAGGATTAGGAATCACCGAATGTACTTCCTCTATCGCCTTCAACACATCATCACTTAAATGTAGATTAATACTATCAATATTTTCTTTGAGTTGCGTCATATTCGTAGCGCCAATAATGTTACTGGTTACAAAAGGGCGAGAGTTCACAAAGGCCAATGACATTTGTGCTAAACTAATACCATGTTCATTGGAAATTTTTAAATACTCTCCTGTTGCTTTGTAAGAGTTTTCACTGCTGTAACGTGCCAATTGCTTGTACTTGTTCATTCGACAATTCTCGTCATCTTCTCCTCTATGAAATTTTCCAGAAAGTAATCCAAATGCCATTGGCGAATAAGCCAATAAACCACATTTTTCTCGTATCGCAATTTCAGATAAGCCCACCTCAAAGGTTCTGTTTAACAAACCATAAGGGTTTTGAATACTTGCCATTCTTGGTAAGTTGTGTTGCTCCGATAAATTTAAGAAACGGTTCACCCCCCAAGGAGCTTCGTTAGATATTCCTACTTGTCTTACTTTTCCAGATTTAACTAATCCGTCTAAACCTTCTAATACTTCTAAAAAGTTGTCTTCCCATTCATGGTCAATATCGGTTAATCCTCTTTCTCCAAACATGTTCATTTTTCGTTCTGGCCAGTGCAATTGATACAAATCAACATAATCAGTTTGTAACCGTGCTAAACTTTTATCAATAGCTTCATTAACGATCTCTTTAGTAAACCCAAACTTTTCACGAATCCATGTCATGGTAGTAGGACCAGTAACCTTTGTAGCAATTATCATTTTATCTCTGTCAGATCTTTGGCTTAACCATGTTCCGATGTATTTTTCTGTTAGGCCTTGTGTTTCTTCAGAACCTGGAACAGCATACATTTCAGCAGTATCAATGAAATTAACCCCTTGATCAATGGCATAACTCAATTGTTCGTGAGCTTCAGCTTCGGTGTTTTGTTGGCCAAAAGTCATCGTCCCTAAACATATTTTACTAACTTCTATGTCTGTTTTTCCGAGTTTGCTGTACTTCATGAGAATAAATTTAAATGAAAACCGAAGTTACTATTTTATGATGAAAATTCTGTTTTACACACCCCTTAATCCCCTCTTTTTAGAGGGGAAAGATGAAGGAATAAATTCTCTCCTAACAAAGGAGGGTTAGGGAGGTGTATATTTTTTCTAGAAGTAAAAACCGTGTAGCTTTACAATATTATTGCTATTAAACTCAACAGTGGGCATAGGGAATTTAATAAACCCAAAGGTTCCTAATAAAGCATTGACTACTTTACTTTTTGTTTTGATGCGGGTTAAATCCACATCTAAGGAAATATAGTATTGCCTTATTCTGTTGGCATTAGGGTATAACTTGTAAGGAGATCCTTCTATCATGCCATCAGCACCGTATCCAATAGCAAAATTGAGCCATTTAGGGAATTTACTTTCTTTACCTAAAAAGGAGGCGATGTTGGTGCTTAACCAATAGGTTTGTCCGTTGTAATCTTTAATGCTTTGTTGCATGAAGGTTTCACCTAATACCTTAGGACGTTCTTGCCAGTATTCACTTTGGTGAAAAGAATATTTTAATAAAATTCGTTGTTCATTCCAGGCCAATTGTTGTCCTATAAACAAGCCTGTTCCAGCAGTATTTATGGCTACATCTCCCCAAGAGAATCCCCAATTAGAAGAGTAGCCATCAAATATTTCTACAGAGGTTAGAAAAAATAAGCCCAATGAACCACCGTACCAAACGGACTTTTTATTATTTACTCCACTCCATTTTAGCACTTCGTAACCTGCTTTTCCAATGTAATAAGAGGTAACTCCATGGCCAACTTTGTCCATTTGATTCCATTGTTGATTATCATTAAAAAAATGAAAAGAGGAACTTGGAACATCTTTATACCATAAACTGTAAAGTCCAGTCATTGCACCGCCATAAATAATAGATTCTGCTGCAATTACTGTTTTTAAGCGTTTGGGGTTTAGTGTGTCTTGTTGGGCTTGAACATGGGCAACACTAAATAGAATGAGCAGGGATATGATTCCTTTTTTTATCATTACGTTGTAAAAATAGAGATTCTTTATAGATTCTTCATTTCGTTGCACTCCATTCAGAATGATAAGTCAATTATGTCATTATTCTGAGCATAGCGAAGAATCTATTTGATATCATCATTTATAAAGTTCCAACTGGGATTTAACTCATTAATCAATTTCTCTTTTTTTATTCTTTTCCATCCTTTAATCTCTTTTTCTCTTTCTATGGCGTGGTCGATGTGTTGGAATCGTTCATAATAAAGTAAATAGAAGCATTTGTATTTTGATGTGAACGAATTAGAGTTTTTTCGTTCTTTATGTTCAAAAAAGCGTCTTTCAATATCGTTTGTTACTCCAGTATATAAAACGTTTTTTTGATAATTGGTCAATGTGTAAACGAAGTAATTGTGTTGCAAGGTTATTCTAATTCGTTAGATTCTTCACTCCATTACATTTCGTTCAGAATGACAACATTAAGTTACTTCTTCAACACCTTAAATTCAGTTCTTCTGTTTTCGGCTCTTCCTTCTTCAGTGTCATTACTAGCAATAGGCTGTGTGTCACCATAACCTTTGGTAGATAATCGTTCTGTGGTAATTCCTTTTTCTATCAGGTAATTGTACACTGCTTTTGCTCTGTTATCAGATAAAATTTGGTTGGCTTTACTGTTACCCACGTTATCAGTATGTCCACTTAACTCTATAGTTACAGTAGGGTTTTTTGTAAGAAAATCAACTAATTTGTTTAACTCCACTTTAGATTTGGGTTTTAAATCAAATTTATTAGTTTCAAAAAATACATTCTTTAACACCACGCGTTCCCCTTCTTTTATTTGATGCATTTCTACATTTTTCTTGAATGGATCTTTTGCAGTTCCTGCTGTTAACGTGAAGTTTTCTGAGTGAAACAAATAACCGTCTTGAGAAACATTTAATGCATAATCTTTGTTGATGGGTAATGAAACTAGATATTTTCCGGTTCTTTCATCAGCATAAGATTCTACCGCTACTTTTCCAGTGCTTAAATCAATTAATTGGAATTTAGCTCCTAAAGGTTTTTTTGTTTGTGCATCATACACTTTCCCAGCTAAATAATTTACTCTTTGAGGTTGTGCATATTGGGGTAACTCAAATTGGTATAGATCTAAACCACCATAACCTCCTTCTCTATCAGATGCAAAATAGGCTAATTTCCCATCGGCATCTACGAGTAAACTGTTTTCATCATTAAATGTATTGATGGGATAACCTAAATTAACAGGAGTAGTCCATTTCCCTTTTTCATCTTTTTTACTCATAAAAATATCTAAGCCACCCATCCCAGGATGCCCGTTAGAAGAAAAGTATAAGGTTTGCCCATCAGGGTGAATGTAAACAGATTCTTCAACTCCTTTTGTGTTGATTATGCCGCTTAATCTTTTTGGCTTAGTCCAAGTTCCTTGTTCCGTTAATTCAGCTGTCCATATATCTTGCTGTCTATTTGGTGGTCTACCAATTCCTCTAATAAAATAGAGTGTTTTTCCATCTGCAGAAAAAGAAGGTTGTGTTTCCCAATATTTGGTGTTAATGGTTTGTCCTAGGTTTCGAGGTTTGGTCCAGTTATCTCCCACATTAAACGTATAAAACAAATCGCAACTTCCATAACCTTTTCTTTCTCTTCCATAGCCTTCAGCGGGATCTTTGCATGAGGTGAATATTAAGAACCTTCCGTTGGCTGATAAGGAAGGGGCACCTTCATTGGATAAGCTATTAATTGGTTTAACATTCACGCTTTTAGTCCATTCTCCACCAGCTTTATGACTCACAAAAAAATCTTCGTTAAACCCTGTATATGTCATTTTACTATCTAACCTTCTGGTGTATAAAAAAGTATTTCCATCCACTGATATAGAAGGAAAATATTCAGGTAAAGGACTGTTAATTGCTTCGCCTAGGTTAATAGGATCGAAAGGAACTGGGGTTTTAAGAGCTTCAATGGCAAAGTTGCAATTTCTAAGCCCGTCTTCTGCTAATGATTTCATCATTAATGGAGAGTTAGTAAAAGAAAGATATTTTTCAAAGTTTATTTTTGCCTCTTCATAGTATCCGTACTTTAACTGCATAATGGCAACTGATGGATACATTTCTGGAAAGAAATTGGGGTTTATAGCTATACAACGTTTGTAGTGTTCAATGGCTTTTTTGTATTCATTTTTTTCAGTATAAACGTAAGCCAGTAACAATTCAGCTTCTATAAAGTTGGAATCTTTATCTATAGCACTTAAAAAGTTAACTTCAGCCAATTCATTTTTACGAGCATCGTAGTACTGTTTACCTTGCGTATAAAATTTAATGGCCTTTTTATTTTCTGAAGATAGTTTTTGTTGGGCATTACTGAAACTGCTGCTACCTATAAGCAGTAAAGTGATAATAATATGATGTAAATATTTCATTTTGCTTTTTTAGGGGATATGCATGATTTTATGTGTTTGTAAGGAAATATTCCATTTAGGGTTTTCCATTACATAATCAATAATCATTGGCATTACCTTGTTTTGGTTACTCCATTCTGGTTGAAGATACAATTTACAATTTTTATTGGTTTTTGCAGCATGTTCTTCTGCCCATTTAATATCATCTTTATTATAAATAATAACCTTTAATTCGTCAGCTCTATCATAAACTTCAGGTAGAGGAGGAAGATTCTTTTTAGGAGATAAACAAATCCAGTGCCATTTTCCTGTTAAAGGATAAGCACCGGAAGTTTCTAGGTAAACTTCAACACTGTTGTTAGCTAATTGTTGAGTTAAAAAATCTAAGTTATATAAAAGAGGCTCTCCTCCAGTAATTACGATAGACTTCGCAGGATGTTGTTGTGTATTGTTTACTACCTGATTAACATCTGTTAAGGGGTGTAAATTAGGATCCCAACTTTCTTTTACATCACACCAATGGCAACCTACATCACAACCTCCAATCCGAATAAAGTAAGCAGGTTTCCCGGTGTTAAATCCTTCTCCTTGTATGGAGTAAAACTCTTCCATAATAGGTAGTTTTAATCCTTTTTCAAGTAAATTTTTGTCTTCAGATGAAATTGCTTTGATTTTATCGATCATAAGACAACAAATTTAACAATATACTTGAGAGTTAAGTAGATTAATTGCATAGTGTAAATTAATTGAATAACCTTGTAAATAAAATTAGGTTATGAGTGATGTTAAGCAACAATATGGATTAATAGGTTACCCCTTATCCCATTCTTTTTCAGCCAATTATTTTGCTAAGAAGTTTGAAAAAGAAAATATTAAAGGCTGTGATTATCAAACGTATGAAATTGATTCGATTGAAAAGTTGCCTCAATTAATTAATGATGTACCTAATTTGATAGGATTAAATGTTACTATTCCTTACAAACAAGATGTATTTAATTATTTAACTTCCGTTGATGAAGTAGCTAAAAATATTGGAGCTGTTAATACCATTAAGGTTGATCAGGCGACAAAAGAATTAAAAGGATATAATACTGATTATCATGGATTTAAGCAGTCGTTAAAACCATTTTTAGAAAGCCATCATCAGCGTGCTTTAATTTTAGGAACAGGGGGAGCCTCAAAAGCTGTACATTACGTTTTAAAGGAATTAAATATTGATTGCTTGTTTGTATCTAGAAAACCCAAAAATGAGCATGAAATTGCTTACGAAGATGTTAATGAGTATGTCATGCAACATCATCAGCTAATCGTTAATACTACTCCATTGGGGATGTTTCCAGAAGTGGAAACTAAACCAGAATTGCCTTATGAATATTTAACCCCTCAACATTTGTTGTATGATTTAGTGTACAACCCATTAGAAACTGCTTTTTTAAAGGAGGGAAAGCAAAAAGGAAGCATTGTTATTAATGGTTTAGACATGCTCAAAATGCAAGCCGAAAAATCTTGGGAAATCTGGAATAAGGAGTAAATTTATTTTACATGTTTATACTGGAAAGGAAGTTGGCTAATTTCTGCCAAATCTTCTCCTAAAGTTTCCATATCTTCATCATCAACATCAAAACTCCATTCTACCTCTATGTTTTCTTTAGAGGTGCTTGCTTGATACTCCTTTAATCTTTTCAGTAAAATAAGCATGCATTCAGTAGAGTGGGTATTCATGTAATCTAAATAAATGGAAAGTTTAATGTTACTAGGCAGAGAGGAAAGATACTCATTTAGCCAATTTTCGATAGGCTGGTAAAACTTAACCGGATGTTCAGGTATAGATCGTCCGGTTATTTGTAATAATCCATTTGTAGAATCAAAATTTACTGTTGGAGAAACAGGTGTTCCTGCTATAAAAAGTGGACTTATCATCTCAATCAAACTTTATAAGACAAAGATAGTTTATCCTTTTAAATGACCTTGAGTTTATTTTAATTTATCTTTAAAAATCTTTTTGAATTTATCTAACTTAGGCCTAATAACTGCTTTACAATAAGGCTGTTCACCATTAGCTTCAAAATAGTTTTGATGATAATCTTCAGCTGGGTAAAAGTTGTTAATCTCGGTAATTTCGGTAACTATTGGGTTGGGAAAAGCCTTTTCACTGTTTAAGGTATTCAAGTAGCTTTCTGCAATATGTTTTTGCTCGAGAGTATGATAAAAAATGGCCGACCGATATTGTGTTCCAACGTCAGCCCCTTGCCTGTTTAAAGTAGTGGGGTCATGAGTTTGCCAAAATACTTCTAGTAATTCTTTATAGGAAATTATTTCTGGGTTGTAGGTTAACTGGCATACTTCTGCATGACCTGTTCTACCACTACACACTTCTCTATAGGAAGGATTTTTTATACTTCCTCCAGCGTAACCAGACTTCACTTCTTCAACACCTTTAAGGCTTTCAAAAATTGCTTCTACACACCAAAAACAACCTGCTCCAAAAGTTATTGTATCCATATTTTCTGTTTGAAAATTTCTGCTGTTAGCTCTTAAATTAGAACTAACTAGTAGAAAAAATGTAATTATTATTGTTGAAGAAAGTTTTGTTCTCATATAAAAAGAATAACTCTACTTTCGTCAAGATATTTTAATAAGTACTAATTATTTCTTTTATTTTATTGTGGGTTTGTTGGGTAACATTAACCAATGGTAAACGAACATCATCTCCAGTAATTTCTAGCAGTTTTAACACATCTTTAACTCCTGCAGGATTACCATCAACAAATAAATAATGAATTAACTCAAAATATTTATAGTGTAGAGATTGAGCTTCTTTAAACTTGCCATCTAAAGCAAAGTTTACCATGTCAGAATATCCTTTAGGAAATGCATTGGCAATTACAGAAATAAGACCATCACCACCACAAGCAATAATAGGGAGTGTTATTCCATCATCACCAGAAATCACTAAAAATCCTTCAGGTCGGTTTTGAATAATTTCCATACATTGTTCTAAACTACCAGAGGCTTCTTTGGTAGCAACAATGTTTTTAAAATCGTTGGCTAGCCTTAGCGTAGTTGCAGTTGAAATATTAGAACTAGTTCTTCCTGGAACATTGTACAATATAATAGGTTTTGTGGTTGCTTCAGCCAACGCTTTGTAATGCTGGTAAATACCTTCTTGAGAAGGTTTGTTGTAGTATGGACTTACCGATAAAATAGCATCAACACCACTTAAATTGGTAGTTTTAAATTGTTCTACCACTGTTGTAGTGCAATTACCTCCAATACCTAAAACAATGGGTAAACGTTTGTTATTTACTTTTATAATAAAATCTAAAACCTGTTTCTTTTCCTCTTTACTCAATGTAACCGACTCTCCAGTAGTTCCTTGTACTACTAAATAATCAATTCCATTGGTGATTAAATGTTCTACTAACTTTTCTAAAGCATTATAGTCTATGCTTTTGTCGTTGTTAAATGGAGTTACTATAGCAACTCCAGTTCCTCTTAAATTCTCCATTATCACTTTGTAAAGATTTATTAATAACTGATAGTTAGGCGCAAAAGTAGTAAATTTCGAGCATCAGGTTTCATAATATTTTAGAAATAACGTTAACATTATTCCTTGTTAGATTTTAACAAAATTTGAGAAATTAATATTGTTAGATTTCTTATCTTTACGGTTATAAGATGAAGCTTAAACAATTAAATATATCAATTGCACTGTTATTTTTTACGACAGTACTTTTTGCACAGAACAATCAACAAATAGATGATGATGACTATGTTTTGCCTTATGATTCATTAACAACAAAAGATAAGTTGCATTATAATTTTACGATGGGAGCTGAGGTTAATTTTTCAGACCAAAGGGGGAGTTCTTTTGCTACATTTTATAACCCATCTGTTACTTACGATTTATCTCCTAAATTTAAAGTTAATACTGGCTTACTCTACAGGAATAGCAATGTGAATAATGTTGCGGTATATTCAGATAATCAATATCAACTATTTTCAGGAAGTATTTCTGAATATTATGTGTACATAAAAGGACAATATCAGGTTAATGAAAAACTTTTTGTTGGAGGAGGGGTGTATTATCGTAATGCCAATTTTAATGCTTTTGATGGCTTATCACTAAACAATAATTACAATCAAAGGAATAATGTAGGGTACTCAGCCAATTTTAAATATTACATTGCTAAAGGGCTTACGTTGGAGGGAGAAATTAGGGTAAGAGAGCCTGCTACTTATAACCCATTTAACAGAAATCAAGCAGGAAATTACAACTCTTTCTTTAGAGATGAGTATGGTTATCCATATAGAACTTGGTAGTTACCTTTTCTTTTTAAAATCTAAGCTTATAGAATTAACGCAATACCTTAATTGAGTTTTAGTGGGTCCATCATTAAAAACGTGTCCTAGATGAGAATTACAATTGGCACAAACAATTTCTGTTCTAGTCATGCCGAGAGACTTGTCTAAAATCTCTTTTATTTTTCCAGTTTCAATACCTTGGTCAAAACTAGGCCATCCACAACCAGCATCAAATTTAGAGGAAGAGTTGAATAAGCCTTCTCCACAACCTTTACATGTGTAGGTACCATTTTCAAAATGGGCATTAAATTTTCCAGAAAATGGTTGTTCAGTTCCTTTTTCTCTCATGATACGGTACTCTTCTTCAGAAAGTTCTTTCCTCCAATCTTTCATGCAGTAATAAATGTTAATTTTGGCTTTAAAATTACGGATTATGTTAGTTGTATTATCTCCTGCAAAAAAGTTAAGTATAGATGGTGAAAAACCAACTGATTTTACATTGCCTCAATATACAAAGGAAGCTCAGCAGTTAATTAACGTGTTGAGTAAGTATAGTCCTAAAAAATTAACCCAATTAATGAAAATTAGTCCTGCTTTAGCTGAGTTAAATAATGAGCGTTATATGAGTTGGAAGCCAGAGCATGAGTTGAAAGATTCAAAACAGGCCATGTTAACTTTTACAGGTGAAGTATATAGTGGTTTAGATGCTTCTTCTTTTTCGAAAAAAGATACTGAGTTTGCTCAAAATCATTTAAGAATCTTGTCGGGTTTATATGGAGTGTTAAGACCTATGGACTTAATTCATGCGTATCGTTTAGAGATGGGGACTAGTTTGAAGGTGGGAGTTAAAAAGAACTTGTATGAATTTTGGGGAGATACAATTGCTGATAATATTAATGAAGCATTGAGTAAACAAGGGGATGATGTAATTGTGAATTTGGCCTCCAACGAATATTTCAAAGCCATTAACAAGAAAAAACTAAAAGCGAATGTTGTTGTACCTGTATTTAAGGATTTTAAAAATGGGCAATACAAAACCATTATGGTTTATGCGAAAAAGGCAAGAGTAATGATGGCTGCTTTTGTTATTAAAAATCAAATTAAAAATATAAACGATTTAACTGCTTTTGATATAGATGGTTATTGCTACAATAAGGAAGCATCTACAGCTAATGAAATGGTTTTTTATAGAGGGTAATTAATTTGGCAATGAGTTAATTTGAAAATGTTTCATTCTGAGCCTGTCGAAGAGTAACAAAGCCGAAGAAATCTTTTAATTATAAAAAGAGAACATGAAAGAAATAGGACAAATATTAACATTAGAGGCATTAAAGGAAACACCTCAAGGTATTTATTTAATTACGGATGAGGATAAAGAAATTTTATTGCCCAACAAATATGTTCCTAATGATTTAGAGATAGGAGATGATATTGAAGTTTTTATTTATACCGATTCTGAAGATAGGCCAATAGCAACAACTTTAGAACCAAAAATTAAAATGAACCAGTTTGCTTTTTTAAAAGTGGTAGACGTGAACCAATATGGTGCATTTTTAGATTGGGGAATGGAAAAAGACTTATTGCTTCCTTTTTCTGAACAACAATTTAATGTTGAAGCCACTAAGCGTTATTTGGTTTATATGTATAAAGATGACGTTACCAATCGATTAGTTGCCACTACTAAGTTTGGAAAATTTATTAAGGAGAATACATTAACCATTAAACCAGGGGAACAGGTTGATTTATTGGTAAGTGGAGAAACAGATATAGGTTTTAAAGTAATTGTTAATCATAAACACTATGGAATGGTGTTTAAAAACGAATTGTTTAAAGCCATAAAAATTGGAGACCAACTAAAAGGTTATTTACAGCGTATTCGTTCTGATAATAAGCTTGATATAACATTGAATAGTGCTAAATTGAACGATGTAGAGGTGTTAGCCAATGAAATTTATGAGCGCTTGTTAAAAGCTGGGGGTAGTTTGTCTATTTCAGATAAGAGTTCACCTGAAGTAATTAAAAAAGAGTTTCAGGTAAGTAAAAAATCGTTTAGAAGAGCCTTGGGCTTGTTGTATAGTGATCGAAAAATCACCATTACCCCAGAAGAAATTAAATTGGTGAAGAGTTAATGATTGTCTTCGTAAAATCTTGAAAAAAAATGGTTGTTTAATGTTCGAAGAACGAGAAACAAATGTGTTTTGAAAAGTTACGCCATCTGAATTCACCTAAGGTGAAGATAATTTAGGGATATTGCACAGCCAACTAAGAAAAAACCAAGAAATTGCAGCTTACGTTCATGGCTACACTTTCGTGCCACTTCTCAAATATAACATTTTTGAGGCATGAAGTGTAGGTTGTGTTATCCACTTTAATATTATATTTTTAAAGAATTACTACTTCAATTAATTGTAAAAGAAATCTTCAGAAAAAGTTAAGTTCTAATTAAGACAGCGTTATTTTTAAACATTTCAAATAACCCATACGCTTGATCTGATAAAAGCATAGCTAAAAACCACTGTTTCAGTGTTGTCTTGCTGTTCTGAAGCTC
>Ga0114931_10002467_pt1 | contig 23506 bp, 18 predicted proteins | sample 2SBtaG_FD_89579 | JGI IMG/M metagenome (GOLD analysis project Ga0114931, IMG submission 89579) | Deep subsurface microbial communities from Kolumbo volcano to uncover new lineages of life (NeLLi) - 2SBTROV14_V59a metaG | ecosystem: Environmental > Aquatic > Marine > Volcanic | place: Kolumbo... | reverse complement strand
CCCGTGCTTCGCTCAGGATGAGCGGTCCTTCGACTCCGCTCGGGCTCCGCCCGTGCTTCGCTCAGGATGAGCGGTCCTTCGACTCCGCTCGGGCTCCGCCCGTGCTTCGCTCAGGATGAGCGGGTCTCTGCCAGGGCGGCGTCGAGGGCGGGGTCGAGCTCGGGGTGGTCGAAGGTGAAGCCTGCGTCGCCGAGGGCGCGGGGCACGGCGCGTCGGCCGTTGAGGATGTAGTCGGCGAACTCGCCGGCGACGGCGCGGACGGCGAAGCCGGGCGCCGGCATGATCGAAGGGCGGTGCAGATGGCGGCCCAGCGACTTGGCGAAGTCGCGGTTGTGCACCGGGTTGGGCGAGGTGAGGTTGACCGGGCCCGAGAGGGCGGGCGTGTCGAGGGCGAACAGGTAGCCGCGCACGGCGTCGTCCAGGTGGATCCAGCACATCCACTGGTTGCCGCTACCCAGGCGACCGCCGACGAAGTAGCGAAACGGCTTGGACATGACTTCGAGCGGGCCGCCGTGCCCCAACACGATCGCCGAGCGCATCAGCACCACGCGGCAGCCGAGGGCGAGCGCCTGCCGGGCCTCGGCCTCCCAGTTGGCGCAGACCCGGCCGAGGAAATGATCGCCCCGGGGCACGCGCTCGTCGACTTCGTCGTCCTCGTCCCACTTGGTGGCGCGGCCCAGATCGAGGGAGAATGGGTAGTAGTCGATGCCGCTGGCGCTGACCAGCACGCGCGGGCGGTCGTCGTCGGCCAGCGACGCGATCCCCTCGACGACGAAGCGGGTCGACTCGACCCGGCTGTCGTGGATCTGCTGCTTGATCTGCGCGTTCCAGCGCTGCGCGCCCAGGCTCTCGCCGGCCAGGTTGATCACCGCGTCGGTGCCGCGCAGCGCCTTTTGCCAGTCGCCGGGGCCGGTCGGGTCGCCCTCGACCAGCTCGATGCCGTCGGGCAACCGCGCTCGCGCCCGCGTGGCAGACCGGGTGAGGGCGACCGGCTGATCGCCACGCGCCGCCAGCGCGGCGACCAGTGCGCGACCGACGAAGCCACTTCCGCCGGTGACGAAGACGCGCACTAGTCGAACGCGCCGATGCCGGTGATGTCCTGGCCGACGATCAGCGTGTGGATGTCGTGCGTCCCTTCGTAGGTGTACACGGTCTCGGCGTTGAGCATGTGCCGGCCGCACTGGTACTCGTCGGTGATGCCGTTGGCGCCGAGGATGTCGCGGGCGTCACGGGAGATCTCGCGCGCCCAGTAGACGTTGTTGCGCTTGGCCAGCGACACGTGTTGCGGGCGCAGCTTGCCCGCTTCCTTGAGCCGGCCCAGGCGCTGGCACAGGAGCTGCGCCTTGGTGATCTCGGAGACCATGCGCACCAGCTTCTGCTGCACCAGCTGGTAGCCGGCGATCGGCTTGGAGAACTGCACGCGGTCCTTGGCGTACGACAGCGCCTCGTCGTAGCAGGCGATCATGCTGCCGATGGCGCCCCAGGCGATGCCGAAGCGGGCCTGAGTCAGGCACGACAGCGGCCCCTTGAGCCCCTGCACGTCGGGCAGGATGGCATCGTCGGCGATCTCGCAATCCTCGAGGATCAGCTCCGAGGTGATCGATGCGCGCAGCGACCACTTGCCGTGGATGTCCTGGGCGGTGAAGCCGGGGCTGTCGGTCGGCACCAGGAAGCCGCGGACGACGCCGTCGAGCTTGGCCCACACCAGCGCCACGTGCGCGAGGCTGCCGTTGGTGATCCAGCGCTTGGTGCCGTTGAGCACGTAGCCGCGGTCGGTCTTCCGCGCGTTGGTCAGCATGCCGTTGGGGTTGGAGCCGAAGTCGGGCTCGGTCAGGCCGAAGCAGCCGATGATCTGGCCGGTGGCCATGGCCGGCAGGTAGCGCTCTTTCTGCGCCTCGGAGCCGAAGGCCGAGATCGGGTACATCACCAGCGAGCCCTGTACCGAGGCAAAGCTGCGCACGCCGCTGTCGGCGCGCTCCAGCTCCTGGCAGATCAGGCCGTAGGCGGTCGGGCTCATCCCCGAGCAGCCGTAGCCCTGGATCGACGGGCCAAACAGGCCCAGCTTGCCGAAGGTCGGCGTCAGCTCGATGGGGAAGGTGCCGGCGACGAAATGCTTGCCGATGATCGGCATGATCTCGGCCTCGACGAAGTCGCGGACGCTATCTCGCGCCATCCGCTCTTCATCGGAATAAAGCTCGTCGACGGAGTAATAGTCGAGCTCGCGAAACGCCATGGTTTTGACCTCGTGCGTCGAAACTGGCCCGAAGGGGCTCGCCCGATATACTTCCTTTGTCGTGCGCAGCGCAACCGCAGCGGCGTTCGCGCTCCTGTTCGCCCTCGGCGTCGGGATCGGGCGCCCGGCCCCCGCGGCCGCCGAGAGCGCGGCCACCGACCTGGGGCGGGCGAAGCGGGCATTCTCCGCCGGCGATTACCCCACCGCCCTGGCCCAGGTGCGCAAGGTGCGGCTCGACCGGATCATCAATGACGACTACGCCCTGTGGATCCGCGGCCAGTCCGAGGTCCTCACCGGGCACCCGGCGGCGGCGCTGGCCACCTTCCGCCGGCTGGCCAGGCTGCGCGGCTCGAGCTTCGCGGCCGAGGTGCCGTGGCGGATCGCCGACTGTCTGTGGACGCTGGGCCATATGCAGCAGGCGCGGGTCGTGTATCACCGGTTGCTCGCCCGCGGCCGCGGCCGCGCCGACGTGGCGGTGGCCCGCTTTCGCGTGGCCGTGGCCAACCGAGCCCGGGGCAAGCACGCCCTGGCCCGGCGCGAGCTCGAGACGCTGCGCATCGACCACCCGCTGCACCCGCTGATTCCCGAGGTCGAGCGCCTGCTCCGCGCCGACGGCGGCGATGTCGCCCTGGCGATGTCGCCAAAGCAGCGGCTCGACCGCGCCCACAACCTGCACAGCGCGCACGACTGGCACGAAGCGGTGGCCGAGCTGCGGCGCATCGACGACGACGTCGCCCCGGACCTGGCGCGCGATCGCGACTTCGAGATGGGCATGACCCTGTTCGACATGCGCCGCCGCTACGGCGACGCCGGGCGGATCCTGCTCGGCCTGTACGAGAAGATGGGCAAGGACGCCGCGCGCGCGCTGTTCCACGGCGCCCGCGCCCTGTCCCGCGCCGACCACGACATCGAGGCGATCCGCTACTACCGCAAGGTGGTCGCCAACTATCGCCACTCGCGCTGGGCCGCCGAAGCGCAGTTCCTGACCGGCTGGCTGCAGTTCAACATGGGCCACTACGAGGCGTCGATCCCCGACCTGGACCGCACGCGCAAGACGTTCCACTCGTCGCGCTGGGCAAAGGAGGCGCTGTGGTTCGGCGGCATGGCCCGCTACCTGGTCGGCCGCTACGACGACGCCCTGCCGCTCTTTGCCGAGCTGGCCAAGAAGAGCGGCCGACTGGTCGGCGGCAAGGGCGCCTACTGGCACGCGCGCACCCTGCAGAAGCTCGGCCGCAACGACGACGCGATGGCCGAGTACCGCACGCTGGTCGGCCGCTACCCGTTCGCCTGGTACGCGCTGCTGGCGCGGGCGCGGATCGTCGAGGCGGGCGGCACCATCGGCCCGTTCGGCGATGATCCCCGCGACACCGACATCGGCACCGACATCGCGCAGAAGGTCGACGAGGCGCTGGCCAAAGACCTGCTGATCCGCACCGCCGACGAGCTGATCGCCGCCGACCTGGGCGTCGAGGCGGGCAACGAGCTGCGCCGCGGCGAGCGCGCGTTCTTGAAGCGCCACCGCAAGCGCAGGGCGGACGCCCTGGCGATCCTGCTCGATCGCTACCGCCGCGCCGGCAACTTCAACCGCCCCTGGTACCTGGCCGAGGTCTACGGCCGCAAGGCGCTCAGCGCGCCGCCGAAAGGACAGGCCCGGGTGTGGTGGAAGCACGGCTACCCGCTGGCCTACTCGGATCTGATCGACAAGTGGCGCGACCTGGGCGGCAACCCGCCCTACTACCTCTACTCGATCATGCGCAAGGAGAGCGGCTTCGACCCGCACTGCCTGTCGTACGCCGACGCCTACGGCCTGCTGCAGATGATCCCGCCGACCACCAAGAAGGTCGTCCGCGAGCTGGGCATTCCCTACACCGACGACCTGCTGTTCGACCCCGAGCTCAACGTCCGCACCGGCTCCTGGTACATCGGCCACCTCCTGCACAAGTTCGCCATGCAGATCCCGCTCGGCAGCGGCTCGTTCAACAGCGGCCCGCGCCCGTGGATGCGCTGGATCGACGAGAACGGCGCCCGGCCCATGGACGAGTTCATCGAGCTGGTCAGCTACCGCCAGACCCGCGAGTACGCCAAGAAGGTGACCGAGACCTACGCCCGCTACCAGTACCTGTACGACGGCACGGTGTACGACCAGCCGCTGACGGTGGACCGACACTACGTCGTCGACGATCTGACCTACTAGCCCCCGGGCGCGGGCCTGCTATGCTGGTGGGCGATGGCAACGCTTCGCGGAACCGTGCGCAAGAACGACCTGGAGGGCGGCTTCTGGGAGCTGCACGCCGATGACGGCCAGCACTACCAGCTGCAGTCGAGCGACAAGGGGCTGCTGGTCGACGGGCAGAAGGTCGAGGTCGACGGCGCGGTCGACAAGGGCGCCATGGGCCTCGGCATGACCGGGCCCACGTTCGCCGTGAAGAGCTGGCGCAAGGGCTAGTTGCTAGTACCTAGTACTCGGACCCGGAACTCCGTTCCGGGGTTCGGGTACGAAAAGCAGCGATCGTAGGGCGCCGCGGGCAGACGGATGGCCGACGCGGGTTTTGGCCCGGCCTCACCCAGGCCGGGCCGGGCCAAAATCCGGATCGGACTTTCGGCCCGAGGCACTAGTCGGCCCAGACGAGCTCGCGGAGCTGGCGGCGGCGGATGCGGGTCAGGCGCGCGCGGACGGCGTCCGCAGAGCAGCCGCACAGCGCGTCCGCGCCGGGGAAGAGAAGCTACTGCAGCTCGACCTGGCCGCCAGCGGAGAGCTTGTCGCCGGCCGCGCACCAGACGGTGGCGCTGGCGCCGGCGACCGAATCGACCTGACAGTCCACCGCGTCGCCGGGCGCGCCCTTGGGCGCGACCTTGACGGCATCGCCCGCGGACAGGCTGCGGCCGGCAGGCAGGGCGAAGGTGGCCTGAACCCCCGCGGGGCCGCCGATCTCGAGGATCGTGGCGCCGTCCTTCATCCACCCACCGACGTGGGCGACCTGATTGACCGTGCCGGCGGTCGGCGCGGCGAGGGTCAGCTTGGCGATCTCGTCGGTCATGTCGACCTGGCCCTGCTTCTTCTGCTCGACCTTGCGGGTGGCCGAGTCGATGTGGCGCTGCGCGCGGGCCTTGGCGGCCGGCGTGGTCGCGGCGGCCATCTCCTCGTTGGCCTTGTCCAGCTTGCGCTGGTAGTGCTCCTGGCGGGACTTGTACTCCGCGAGCTTGCGCTCGTAGCGCTCGATGCCCTTGAGCTTGGCGACCGGATCGCCCTTGGCGACCTGGGCCCCGTCATCGGCCATCCACGACACCGCGCCAGCCTTGGGCATGGTCACCTCGGCCTGCTCGGCGGCGGCCGCCTCGAGGGTGGCGCTCGGCTTGGGCGGCGGGGGCGGAGGCGTCGGCTCGACCGGAGTCTGCGACCGCGCCGGCTGCGTGGTGCCTGCAGTGCTGGCCTGATTCTCCAGCTTCTTTTTGTAGACGAGGAAGTAGTAGGCGGCGCCGGCGCCGACGATGATGAGGAGGAAGATCAGGAACAGCAGCGTGCCGCTGCCGCCCGTGGCCGCGACCGGGGCGGGCGCCTCCTGCGGCTCGGCAGCGGGGGTCGCCACAGGGCGCGACACCTGGGCGCGCTCGTCGGGAAGGACCACCGGCACCGACGACTCGGCCTTTGCTTTCTCCCCCTCCGGCTTCGCCGCTTCCTGGCCGATCTCGGCCAGCAGCTCTTCGGGGACGTCGACCGCCTGCATCACCTGCGACTGGCGGACCGCTTCTTTGACGTCGGCGGCATCGATCGACAGATGCTCGCTGAGATCGACCGAGACGTCCGGCCGGGCGAGCGCGGCCACCTCTTCCAGGCCGGGCGCCGGCGGCGGCAGGTTGGTCGGCCCGTCGTCGTCGGCCATCGGCGCGCTGGTGATCGGGCGCAGCTTGGGCAACGGCACTTCGACCGGCGGCGGCGTGATCCCTTCGAGGTCGCCGAAATCCATCTCGTCGACGACTTCGCGACGCCGGGTCGGCTCGTCGTCCATCGACGTCGCCGCGGGCCGCGCGGGTGCCGGACGCACCTTGGTCGGCGGCTCTTCGTCGAGCAGCCCCTCGAACGATTCCTCGGTCATGCCGGGGGCGGCACCGGCAGCATCCACGGCGCCGGGCGCGCCGAGGGCGATATCGTCGGACGCCGGAGGGGTCGGACGGGATCGCGCGATCGGCGACTTGCCGGGGGCACCGAGGGCCAGGTCGGCGGCCTCGATCGGCGCGGCGACCTGCTCGACCGGCGGCGCGCCGCCAGGAGCACCCAGCGCCACATCGCCCGCAGCGGCCTCGCCCTCGAGGTAGCCGAGCTCCCCGAGGGTGTTGATCACCGTCGACAGCTCGGTGGAGTTGGTCTCGAGCCCGAGCTCCTCCAGCGCCCAACTGGCCAGCCCGCGCAGGTCGCGCGCGCCGTTCATGGCGCAGGCAATCGCGTACTCGACCTCGTAGAATCGGAACGTTGTCCCCGAATCGGGATCGGTGACGTCTACGAACCGCTGCCCCGCCGCCTCGATCGGTTGCGTCACCAGATCGGTACGAAAGCGCGGTGTCGTCAGGGTCTGGGTTTCCATCTCGCCCCCCTTGGGCGCGGCATCAGCCGCCGCGTCTGAGCTCGGTAAGCACGAGCTTCGCGACAGCTTTGAGGGTGTCGAAGACGCCCCCTCCCTTCGTGGCGATGGCCTCGAAGCTCAGAACATTCGTCGGATTGCAGATCTCCTGCAGCTCCGTCATCGGCGCCGCGTTGGGCAGGTCGCGCTTGTTGAACTGCACGACGTACGGGATCTTGTCGAGATCGTAGCCCTGCTCCTGCAGGTTGCTGCGCAGGTTGTCGAGCGACTCGATGTTCGCCTCCATGCGCTCGATCTGCGAATCGGCGACGAACACGACCCCGTCGACACCCTTGAGGATGAGCTTGCGGCTGGCGTCGTAGAAGACCTGTCCGGGTACGGTGTACAGGTGGAAGCGGGTACGGAACCCGCGAATCTCGCCCAACGACAGCGGCAGGAAGTCGAAGAACAACGTCCGCTCGGTCTCGGTCGCGAGCGAGATCATCTTGCCCTTCGCCTCGGGGTTGGTCTTGTTGTAGATGTACTGCAGGTTCGTGGTCTTCCCGCACAGACCCGGCCCGTAGTAGACGATCTTGCAGTTGATCTCGCGCGACGAGTAGTTGATGAAGCTCATCGGTTCGTCCCGCTAGTCGTTGAAGAGGTTGTCGATGTCGTCGTCGGTGATCTCGGCGAACACCGACGGCTGCGAGTTGGACGCGCTCTTTTCGACCAGCGCGTTGAGGATGCGCTCGAGCTCGGCGCTGGCCTTGCGCACGCGCAAGCGCACGAGTCCAAGCGACGAGCGCTCGTCAAAGAGGACCAGCAGGATGATGCGGCCACCGACGATCGAGATGTGGACGTTGGTCCGCTCTCCCTCGTGGAACTGGCCGGCAAATTCCTTTTCCTGCAGCAGGTTGGCGATGCCGCCGGTGGCGGCGACGTTGCCGGCGGTGAGCGACGACAGGGACGTCACGTCGAGGGTCTCGACCTCGCCGGTCTGCGAGATCGCCTGCCCGTTCTTGTCGATGACCAAGACCGCCTGAGCATTCGCGTCCCGATGGAGCACCTCGCAGACCTGGTTGATCTGCTGCAGCTCCTCTTCGTACATGACCAGTTGGTTAGCCATCGGCTGAGGCACCTCCCGCTTCGCCTCGCGAAGGTAGTCCTGTCGGACTCACTCCGCAGGTCACGGTAGCAGACCTGTTGAGATTCTTACAAGCAATCCGGGGCTCTATACGCCGCCGCAGGGCCCGTCGAGGGGCCCTGGCACACACCCTCGCACCCGGGCTCCCTCACATCAGCGAGCGGCCGCTCAGCGCCCGTTCGATGGTCGCCTGGTCCGAGTACTCGAGCTCGCCGCCCACGGGGATTCCGCTGGCGATGCGCGTGACCCGCACGCCGAGCGGCTTGAGCAGCTTGGCCAGGTACATGGCGGTGGCCTCGCCCTCGACGCTCGCGCTGGTGGCGACGATGACCTCTTCCACCGGCGGACCATCGCCCGACAGCCGGCGCACCAGCTCGGCGATGCGCAGATCCTCGGGTCCGATCCCCTCGAGCGGCGACAGCACACCGTGGAGAACGTGGTAGCGGCCGCGGAAGCTGCCACCGCGATCGATCGCGGCGACGTCGGACGGGCCCGAGACGACGCAGATGACCGTGGGGTCGCGGCGGGCGTCGCCGCAGAAGCCACACGGATCGTCCTCGGTGATGTTCATGCACTGCGAGCAGAGGCGAACCCGGTCGACCACCTCGAGTAGCGCGTGGGCCAGCTCGCGAACCTGAACCTTGTTGCCACGCACCAGGTGGAACGCGAGGCGGGTGGCCGTCTTCTCGCCGACGCCGGGGAGGCGCGCCAGGTGCTGGACGAGTCGTTTGATCGGGTCGGCCATACGAGTCAGAGCGCTGCTAGAGCGGCGATCGGTTTGCGGCGCGAAGCGAAATCGCGTAGATGCGAGCAGGCAAGGAGCGAAGAAGGAGTTGGGTGGGCCCCAGCGACTGATGAGCGACGCCGCCATGCGACGCCGATACGCGATTTGGCGAGCGTTCGTAAACCGGTCGCCGCTCTAGAACATCTTCGGCATGCCGGGGATGCCCAGGCCGCCGGTCAGCTTGGACATCTCCGACTGGGTCATCTCGCGGACCTTGACGATCGCCTGGTTGACGGCGGCGACGATCAGGTCGCGCAGCATGTCGACGTCGGCCGGATCGACGACCTCTTTGTCGATCTTCAGGTCGACCAGCTCGTACTTGCCGTTGACCGTGGCCACGACCATGCCGCCGCCGGCGGAGGCATCGCAGGTCTTCTTCTCGAGCTCCGCTTGGGCCTCGCTGACATCGCCCTGGAGCTTCTGGGCCATCTTCATCAGCTCACCGAGATCGGGCATCTTTCCGTTAGACATCGGTTTTGATCTCCTTGATGCTGGCACCGAAGGTGTCGAGCACGACCTGGGTAATCGGGTGCTGCCGGGCCTCGGCCTCGCGGTCGGCGCGGTCGCGATTGGCGATCTCCTGCTTGTGCTCGACGGCCGAGCGAGCCTGCGGCGCAGCGGCCAGGTCGGCGTCGGCCAGCAGCTTGACCGTCAGCGTGATCGGGCGGCCGAGGTGGCTGCGGAGGAAGGTCTGCATCTCGGCGACCTTGTTCTTGTCGGCGGCGCGCTCGCTCTGGAAGTCATCGACCGGGAAGCCGAGAACGATGGCGTCGTCGACAAAGGTGAGGACCTTGGCGTTCTCGTAGATCTGCACCAGGGGCAGCTGGGTGGAGTCGTCGCCGAGGGCGCTGAGCGCCGACTCCCACGCATCCAGACTCCCGCCGGGTGCGGGCGCGGATGCACGCCCGGGTGCGGGCGCGGATGCACGCCCGGGTGCGGGTGCGGATGCACGCCCGGGCGCGGATGCACGCCCGGGCGCGGATGCACGCCCGGGTGCGGGTGCGGATGCACGCCCGGGCGCGGATGCACGCGCGGGTGCGGGTGCACGCGCGGGTGCGGGTGCGGATGCACGCCCGGGCGCGGGTGCGGATGCACGCGCGGGCCCGGGCGCGGATGCACGCGCGGGCGCGGGCGCGGGTGCGGGCGCACGCTCGGGCCTCCGATCTCCGCCCCCGGACGGGCCTCCGCGCGGGGCTCCGCCAACGCGCGACTCCAGCGCCCCCAGCCGATCGATGAGATCGCCGAGCGGCAGCAGCGGCTCCAGCGTCGCCACATCGATCAGCGCCAGATCGAGCACCATGCGCGGCTGGGGCAGCCGCGACAACTCGTCGGCGCAGCGGATCATGCGGTCGAACATCTGCATCAGGCGCGCGCGCGAGTAGTGACCCGCCAGCGCGGCCAGCGCGGCCAGCTCCTCGGTGGATCCGTCGACCACGTGGGCCTTGGGCGCCGCCGCGGTAACCACGAGATCGCGCAGGAACCGCACCAGCGCGCGGGCGATCTGCACCTCGTCGACCCCGCGGGCGACGGCCGCGTCGACGCTCTCCAGCGCGGTCCCCGGATCGCCGTCGGCCAGCGCCGTCAGCAGCGTCTTGGTCAGAGCGCGATCGGCGACGCCCAGCACCTCGGCGACGTCGGCCTCGGTGATGCCTGCCGTGCCGACGAACGAGATCACCTGGTCGGCCAGCGACAACGCGTCGCGCACCGAGCCGCCGGACTCGCGGACCATCAGGTTGATCGCGCCGGACTCGATCTCGAGCGACTCGCGCTCGAAGATGCTGGTCAGGTGGGCGGACAGCTGCGCCGCCGGCACCAGCTTGAAGTCGTAGCGCTGGCAGCGCGACAGCACCGTGTTGGGCACCTTGTGCGGCTCGGTCGTGGCCATCACGAAGGTGACGTGCGGGGGAGGCTCCTCCAGCGTCTTGAGCAGGGCGTTGAACGCCTCTGTCGTCAGCATGTGGACCTCGTCGATGACGTAGACCTTCTTGCGCAGCGCCGCCGGCTGGTACCTGACCGCGTCGGTCAGCTCGCGCACGGCGTCGATGCCTCGGTTGGACGCGCCGTCCATCTCGAAGTAGTCGACCGCGGTGCCGTCGGTGATGGTGCGGCACGCCGAGCATTCGCCGCACGGCTCGGGCGTCGGGCCCTTCTCGCAGTTGAGCGCCTTGCCCAGGATACGCGCGGTGGTGGTCTTGCCGCAGCCGCGCGGCCCGCAGAACAGGAACGCGTGATGGACGCGATCCTGGAGGAACGCGTTGGCCAACGTCCGGGTGACGTGCGCCTGCCCGACAACCTCCGAGAAGGTTTGCGGGCGGTACTTACGGGCCAGTACGAGGTAGGACATCAGCCGAAAAAAAGGGCCGGCGATTCCGGCGCGTCACGCGCTTGGAATCGCCGGCCGAACTATAGCCGCTGGCGGCGGCTGTGAAAAGGTGGCCCCAGGCACCCGCTCGGTCCGCTACCGTTGCTCCCTTCCGGGCCTGGCGGAGTTCACAGACGTTGCGTCACCCGGGACCATAAAACATGGGTTCCCATGGCGGAGAGGGCGGGATTCGAACCCACGGTACCTTGCGATACACACGATTTCCAGTCGTGCACCTTCGGCCTCTCGGTCACCTCTCCAGAAGGCGAGTGCGCGGGGCGAATCATTCATTGGCGGAGAGGGGGGGATTCGAACCCCCGGTAGCTTGCACTACACCTGATTTCGAATCAGGCACCTTCGACCGCTCGGACACCTCTCCAAGTCGTCGGTTACGCGCGGCGCAGCCGCGCAAAGAAGCTGCTCAACAGCCCGGCGCACTCGTCGGCGCGGACGCCGGCGGTGACGCTCATGCGGTGGTTGAGCCGCGGATCGGTACACAGCTCGAAGAGCGTGCGCACCGATCCGGCCTTCGGATTGTCGCAGCCGTAGACGAGCCGACTGACGCGGGCGTTGACCAGCGCGCCGGCACACATCGGGCATGGCTCCTGCGTGACATAGAGGGTGCCCTCGATGCGCCAGTTGCCGACGATGCGGCTGGCGGCGCGCAGGGCCTCGATCTCGGCGTGTGCCGTGGGATCGCCCGTGGCCTGGCGGCGGTTGAAGCCGCGACCGACCACGGCGTCGCCGATGACGATCACGCAGCCGACCGGTACGTCGCCGGCGGCATCGGCCTCCAGCGCGCACTCGATGGCGCGCGCCATGTAGTCGTCGTCGGTCATCGTCGGCATGCTCGTCACAGCGGATCCAAGAGGATTCGAACCTCTAACCCCCGGTTCCGTAGACCGGTGCTCTATCCAATTGAGCTATGGATCCAGTCAGAATCAATTGGCGGAGAGGGCGGGATTCGAACCCGCGGTGCAGGTTTACCCCACACGCCGGTTTAGCAAACCGGTGCCTTCAGCCGACTCGGCCACCTCTCCAGAAGGCGTGTGCTTCGCGTTCCTACTATTCGATTATCAGGGGTACCCAGCGGAGGAGGAGGGATTCGAACCCCCGGAGCTTGCGCTCGGCGGTTTTCAAGACCGCTGCCTTCGACCACTCGGCCACTCCTCCGGTCCGCCCGGAGGCTGGCGTCGGAGTATAGGCAGTACGACGTCCATGTAAAGCCGCATTTGAGCTTTTCAACAGCGGCGCTCAGGGCCCATTGACGCGGGCCGGAATCCGCTCCAGACCGCGCATATACGGCCGCAGCGCCTCGGGAACCGCGACCGATCCGTCGGCCTGCTGGTACTGCTCGAGGATGGCCACGATGGTCCGCCCGACCGCCAGGCCGGAGCCGTTGATGGTGTGCACCGGGCGCGGCTTTTCGCCGGCCGCCGGGCGGTAGCGGATCTTGGCCCGCCGCGCCTGGAAGTCCTCGAAATTCGAGCAGCTCGAGATCTCGCGATAGGCCTCCTGGCCGGGCAGCCAGACCTCGAGGTCGTAGGTCTTGGCCGAGCCGAAGCCGAGGTCGCCGGTGCACAGCGTGACCACCCGGTAATGCAGGCCCAGGGTCTGCAGCACCCGCTCGGCGTCGTTGCGCAGGGCGTCCAGCTCGTCGTAGCTTGTGCCGGGCTCGACCAGCTTGACCAGCTCGACCTTGTCGAACTGGTGCTGGCGGATGAGGCCGCGCGTGTCCTTGCCGTAGCTACCGGCCTCGGCGCGGAAGCAGGGCGCGTAGGCGACGTAGTGGATCGGCAGCCGCTCGGCCTCGAGGATCTCCTCGCGGTGAATGTTGGTCACCTGGACCTCGGCGGTCGGCGACAGGAACAGCTCGTTGTCGCCGCCGGTGACGAACAGATCCTCGGCGAACTTGGGCAGCTGGCCGGTCCCCTCCAGCGCCTGGCGGCGGATCATGGCCGGCGGCCAGACCTCGGCGTAGCCGTGGTCGGTGTGCAGATCGACCATCAGGTTGATCAGCGCGCGGCTGAGCTGGGCGCCGGCGCCGCGGAGCACGCAGAAACGCGCGCCCGAGATCTTGGCCGCCGCCTGGAAGTCGAGGATGCCCAGCGACTCGCCCAGGTCCCAGTGGGCCTGGGGGGTGAAGTCGAAGGTCGGCTTGTCGCCCCAGGTGGAGAAGACCGGGTTGTCGGCCTCGCTCGCGCCGTCGGGCACGCTGGCGTGGGGCGCGTTGGGGATGACCAGGAGCAGCCGGGCGGCGTCCTCCTGGACCTGCTTGAGCTCCGACTCGCCCTGCTTGATGCGGCCGGACAGCTCGCGCAGGGCGTCGCGCTCGGCAGCGAACTCGGGCGACTTCTTGTCGGCCTTGGCCATGCGCTGGTTGGCCACGTTGCGCTCGGCGCGCAGGCTGTCCAGCTCGCCCTGGAGCTCCTTGCGGCGAGCGTCGGCCGCCTTCCACTGGCTCACGAGGGTCGGTACGTCGCCGCCGCGACGCGATGCGTCATCCATCCGATCGGGGTTGATCATGGCGCCTGATTTCCCTTTGGACTCGAATAATTCCGGCGGGGAACGTACAAGGGCTTAACCTCCGGCGCAAGCGCCGGGTCCCACTGCTGTGAGGGCACTTCTGGCACTCGACGAACCCAACGACCTGGCCGATTCGCCCGCCTCCGCGGCGGCGCGGGCCGAGCCCGATCCGGACCGGCCGCTGGTCGACCAGTTCCTGGCCGGCGACCGGGCGGCGTTCGACACTCTGGTCCGCCGCTACCAGCAGCCGATCTTCTACCTCTGCCTGCGCTACGTGAAGGGCGACGCCGACGCCATGGACGTGAGCCAGAAGGTGTTCGTGCGCGCGTTCCAGTCGCTGGCCCGCTTCCGCGGGGACGCCCGCTTCCGCACCTGGCTCTACCGCATCGCCATCAACATGTCGCTCAACTACCTGCGCGACAACGCCCGCGAGCGGCCGACCGACCTGTCGACCGACGCCCCGCCCGACGCCGCCCTGGTCCGCCGCGCCACGGGGCCGATGCGGATCATCGGCGACGAGGAGTCCGAGCGCCTGCGCGAGGCGGTGGCCGAGCTGCCGCCCAAGCAGCGCATGGTGCTGGAGCTGCGCATCTACGACGAGCTGCCGTTCCGCGAGGTCGCCGAGCTGGCCAACTGCAGCGAGAACTCGGCCAAGGTCAGCTTCCACCACGCGGTCAAGAAGCTGCGCGCCATGCTGGCGCCGCAGGGCGACGGCAAAAAGGACGAACGATGAGCGATCCGCGCCCAACTGACGACGAGCTCCTGGCCGCGTACGCCGACGGCGGCCTCGATCCCCGCGACACCGCGCGGCTCGACGCGCACACCGACGGCGACCCCGACGCGGCCGCCGAGGTGGACGGCCTGCGCCGGACCATCAACGCGGTGCGCGCCACCCAGCCGCGGCCGACCGCCGAGCCGGCGTGGGACCAGATGGCCCGGTCGATCCGCGCCGCCTGCGACCCGCTGCCGGCCCCGCGCCCGCGCGCCCGCTGGCTGGTGCGCCTCCTGCGCCCGCGGGTAGCGGCGCCGATCCTGGCCATCGCCGCGGCGGCGACGATCGCCCTGATCTGGACCGGCCGGCACAGCGCCGCGCCGCAGCCGCAACGGCTAGTCGCGGCCAGCGAGCCGACGGCCGGCGACTCGCTCCCGCCGGACACCGCGCCGGACACGCTCGCTGGAGACCCGGCGACGCCACCCGAGGCGCTGCCGGCAGTGGCCGCGCTCGACGACGGCCAGCTCGACGCGGTGCTGGCGGTGCTCGACGCCGAGGCGCCGAATCTGTCCGGCGACGCGACGGGCGCCGACAGCAGCTCCGACGACACCACCGCCGTCGGCCTGTTCGGCGACGACGCCTACGCCAGCTGGGTCGACGACCTGGACGAGAGCCAGATCGACGCCGCCAGCGACTACCTCGCCACCCAGCCCGGCTGACCCGGAGGACCCATGCGCACCAGCCTGCTCCCGCTATCGCTCACCGTCGCGCTGCTCGCCTGCGGCGCCCACTCGACCCCGGCGGCCGCGCAGCCGGCCGGCCAACCCACCTCGGCGCCCGCGGCCAAGGCCCGCCCGGGCATCGAGGCCAAGCGGGCGCGCCTGCGCCAGCGCATCCGCGCGATCCGCGCCTGGCGCCTGACCGAGGCGCTGAAGCTCGACGAGGCCACCGCGGCCAAGCTGTTCCCCATCCTGTCCCGCTACGACGGCCATCTGGTCAAGGCGGCCCGGCAGGGCCGCACGCTGCGCCGGCAGCTGCGCCAGGCGGTGAAGAAGGGTGTGCCGGACGCGCAGATGTCGGCCCTGGTCGACCGCGTGGTGGCCCAGCAGGCGGCGATGTGGAAGCTCCAGGCCAAGCGGTTCCAGGCGGTTCGCAAGGTGCTTTCGCCCCGTCAGGCGGCCACGATCCTGGTCGTGCTGCCGCAGATCGACCGCGCCATCGAGCGGCGGATCCGCGCGGCGATGAAGCGCGGCGGCAAGCGAGGGCGCGGGCGCCGGGCACCCCGGGGCGGGGTGAAGAACCCGTTCGACGGCCCTGCCAACGGCACGCGGCGGGGGCCGCGGAACCGCCACGACCGCGGCGGCGACGTGCTCAACCCGTTCTGACGGCGGCGCTGATCGGCGAGCAAATTCGCCGCGCAATCGCCAGCCCGGCGGGCGCCGGGGTCGCGGCGAAGTCGGCGCGGAGGTACACTGCCGACGATGGTGAGCGCGACCTGCGAGGCGTGCGGCACCGAGCACCGGGTTCCGGAAACGCTGGTTCCGCCGAGCGGGAAGATCATGAAGTGCACCTCGTGCGGCAAGCCGGTGACGGTGATGCCGCCGGGCGCGCGGTCGATGGGATTCGGCGTCGGCAGGGGCAAGGGCAAGCCGCCGCCCATTCCGGTGAAGCGACCGGGGACGCCCAAGCCGGCCCCGCCCAAGCCGGCCCCGCCAGCGTCGTCCAAACCGGATCTGTCGGGGGGCCCGGCGCTGTCCGCGTTCGACAACGACGGCGAGAGCCTCGCCGACTCGCTCGAGCTCGACGACTCGTTTCTCGGCGGCAGCGCCCTGGGTGACGTCGAGCCGCCGACCCGGCCGTCGCCGCTGGCCGGCGCGGCGCAGGTGGACAAGGCGCCCGAACCAACCAGCGCGCTGGCCGACGCCGGCGGATTCTTCGACGATCTCCCCGCGCCGGTCAGCGGTCGCGGGTCGGCCGGAATCGAAGACCTGCCCGCCCCCGTCGGCCCCTCGTCGATCGGCATCCAGGATCTGCCCGCGCCGGTCAGCAACGCCGGCGGCGGCGCCGGATTCTTCGACGATCTCCCCGCACCGGTCAGCGGTCGCGGGTCGGCCGGGATCGAAGATCTTCCCGCGCCCGTCGGCCCCTCGCACGGCGATGCGATCGATCTTCCCGCGGGGTTCGACGATTTGCCCGCCCCCGTCGGCCCGACCTCGCGCAACGCCGACCTGCCCACGCCCGTCGGCCCGACCTCGCGCAACGCCGATCTGCCCACGCCCGTCGGCCCGACCTCGCGCAACGCCGATCTGCCCACCCCCGTCGGCCCGACCTCGCGCAACACCGATCTGCCCACGCCCGTCGGCCCGACCTCGCGCAACACCGACCTGCCCACGCCCGTCGGCCCGACCTCGCGCAACACCGACCTGCCCACGCCCGTCGGCCCGACCTCGCGCAACGCCGATCTGCCCGCACCCAAGGGCTTCTTCGACGACATCCCCGCACCGGCCGACGCCGGCGCCCCGGGCTCGTCCGGCAACCTGCCCGCACCCAAGGGCTTCTTCGACGACATCCCCGCACCGGCGCAGCAGCACGGCCTCGAGCTCGACGTGCCCCAGCTCGATTCGCCGCAGTTCGACAGCATCGATCTCTCCGATCCCATCGAGCCGGGCGGCGGGTCGACGCCGCTCCACCGCGGCACCGCGCCGACGGCGGCGGCCAGCCCGGCCCAGGCAGCGAGCAGCTTCTTCGACGACATCGGAGGTGGCGACAGCGGCGCCCTGGATCTGGACGACCTCGATCTCGCGCCGCCGCAGTCGGCGGCGTCGGCGCCGCCGCTCGACCTGAGCGATCCCGGCGACGCGCCGCCGCTGGATCTCGACGGCGGCAGCTTCGGCAACGTCGAGCTGCCCGGCCCGGAAGCGACGCTCTCGCCGGCCAAGACGGCCGCACCAGCGACCAACGACTTCGCCCCTCGGCCCGAGAAAGAGGACCTCCTCGACCTCGACGAGGAAGTGGTCGCCGAGCAGACGGCGCGCACCTCCGCCGAGGCCAAAAAGGTCAAGGCAGCCAGGACCTCGGCTGAAGAGGCGGTCAAGCCGCGAAGCAAGAAGCCGCTCATCGCGGTCGCCGCGGTGGTGCTGGTGAGCGCGCTCGGCGCCGGCGGCTGGTTCCTGTGGACCCGGCACCAGGCGTCCAAGGCGCTCGACGCCGAGGTCGCGCAACACCTGATTGCCGCCCGACGGTTCCTGATCAGCGACAAGCCCCGCCACTGGGACGCCGCCCTCGGCGAGGCCGACAAGGCCCTGGCGGTCGAGAGCAAGCAGGCCGACGCCCTGGGCATCGCCGCGCAGGCGGCCTACGCCGGCTACCTCGACGAGGGGACAGAGCTGGAGAAGCGACGCGACGCCGGACGCTCCTACATCGCGCGGATCAACGACGCCGCCGCGTCGGGCGCCGAGTGCGACAAGGCCGAGGCGCTGCGCGCCATCTTCGAGGGCACGCCCAAGGGCGCGATCGGGCCGCTCGGTCATGCGCTGAGCAAGCAACCGTCGGACCCCAGCATCCCGCTCTACCAGGGCTGGGCCTACCAGGCGCTGCACGACCACAAGAACGCGCTGGCCGCGTTCAAGCGCGCCCTGGCCAAGTCGCCCAATCGCATCCCCGCGCTGTACGGCCTCGGCCGCGCCGAGCAGGCGCTGGGCAACACCGACGAGGCGAGAAAGGCCTACGATGCCCTGCGCAAGCGCGACGAGTCGTACAAAGACCTGCCCGGCCACGTCGATCACTTCGGCGGGCTGGTCGGCTCGTATCAGCTCGCCGACGTCAAGCGCTTCGCCGACCGCGAGAATCTGTACCTCGAGATCACCAACCACCCGCAGAAGGACCAGGGCGATCCGCGGGCGGTGTCACTGGCGTGGTCGCTGGCCGGCAACCAGGCGCTGCTCGCCGGGCGCGTCGACGAGGCGCGGCGCCGCTACGAGCAGGCCAAGGCGCTCGACAAGAACAACCTGTCGGCGATCGTCGGCGAGGCCCGCGCGGACCTGGCCCAGGGGCTGCTCGACGACGCGCGGCGCAAGCTGGAGGGCGTGCTCCAAGCCGACACCGGTGACATCGACGCGACCATGGCGCTGGCCGAGGTGGCGGCGAAACAGGGCAAGCCGGACGAGGCGCAGTCGCTGGTCACACCGCTGCTGCAGCGCAAGCCGCCACTCGACAACAAGCACGAGCTGGGCCGGCTGCACGTGGTCCAGGGTGACATCCTCGCCGCCGCCGGCGACGACAAGCTGAGCGAAGCCATCGCCGAGTACCGCAAGGCGGTCGAGCTGGTGCCGCCCGACCAGGACATCCGCCCGACGGTGGAGCTGGCCAAGGCGCTGGCGCGCGACCCGGCCCAGGCCAGCGAAGCCAAGGATCTGCTCGCCCCGATCACCGACCGGGCGAAGACCGAGCCGGCGCTGGCGGTGACGCTGGGGCTGGCCTACCGCGCGGCCGGTGAGACCGAGCGCGCCGAGCAGTGGTTCCGCACCGCGCTGGCCTCGCGCCCCAACGACGTCGAGGCGCTGTACCAGCTGGGCCAGGCGCTGTTCGACAAGAAAGAGTACGACGAGGCGATCGACAGCCTCGAGAAGGCGTTCGCCGAGGGCAACCGCGAGGACATCGGCCGCCAGCTGGCCCTGTTCTACGAGCAGCTGGGCCGCGACGACGAGGCCGGCCGGATCTACGCTCAGCTGCTCAACGTCAAGAATCCGTCGATCAACGTCCGCGCGCGAGCCGGGCGCTTCTACGCCCGCATCGGCAAGGCCGACAAGGCCAAGGCGTTGGGCGCTTCGATCCTGACCGAGGATCCGGACAACGCCGCCGGGCTGTTCCTCAAGGGAGAGGCGATGCTGGGCGCGGGCAAGGCGGTCGATGCGGTTCGCTTCTTCCGCCAGGCGACCACCACCTCGGGCGAGCCGCAGTTCTTAGACGGGCTCGGCCGCGCCTACCTGGCCCTCGACCCGCCGCGCATGGGCGACGCCATCACCTCGTTCAAGCAGGCCGAGGTCAAGGAGGACTTCCTGTCGCCGCGGCTGGGCATCGTCTGCGCCCGGCTGATGCGCCGCGACTACCGCGCCGACATCACCAGGGTCACCGACGCCATCGGCGACGCGCGACGGCTGGCTCCGAAGAACGCGTGGCTGTACTACGCCGAGGGCGAGGTCTATCAGGGGACCGGCGATCAGAAGCGGGCGATCCGCGCCTACGAGCAGGCGCTGCGCCTGGGGCTGCCCAAGAAAGGGGTTCACGCCTTCGTCGAGTTCCTCCTCGGCATCGCGGCCAAGGACATCGACAGCCGCAGCGCGGCGGCCAGCGCGCTCGAGTCGGCGACCACCACCTACCAGCAGCTGATGCGCAGCGGCGAAAAGGGCGGCGACGTCGACCACTGCCCGCTGGCCCTGACCAGCCGCTGGGCGCACCCGAAGCTGGCCGGCCAGGAGCCGCCCTGGATCACCGAGGCGTACCGCTCGCTGGGTTACGTTCAGCGCGCGCGGGGCAACCGCGGCGCGGCCATTCGCGCCTGGGAAAAGTACCTGGGCCGCGACCCCTCCGACCGCGACGAGGCGATGGACATCAAGCGCCTGCTGATGAACCTGAAAGGCCACTAGGGCGGCGATCGGTTTGCGGCGCTCTAGAGGCCGCACAAAACTGGTACGCTGCGCCCATGATGGGCGTGTTCAGGGATCGGTTCCTCAAGCTGGGGAAGGTGGCGAATGGGCTCGGATTTGCCACCGGTGTGCTCGACCGGACCGGCTTGCTGGCGGCGCTCAGCCCGCGCGGCGTGGCCGCCTTTGCCCGGCGGGCGCGGGGCATTCGCCCCGGGCCGCACGCTGCGGTGATGCTGCACGCCGCCAACAAGCCGGAGAAGATCGCGCTGGTGCAGGGCACGCGGCGAGTTCGCTACGACGAGCTCGACCACCGGACCAACCAGCTGTCCCACGCGCTGATCGAGCTGGGCGTCGGTCCCGGCGATCGCGTGGCGATGATGCTGCCCAACTCGATCGAGTACCTCGTCGCACAGCAGGCGATGGCGCGCATCGGCGCCACCGCGGTGCAGATCGGCTACCGGCTCAAGGGACCGGAGATCGCCTACATCCTGGAGAACTCCGCGCCGCAGGCGGTGATCGTCCACCGCGAATACCTGTCGCAGATGGACGACGCACGGCGGAGCGCCGGGCTGCTCGGCGACGATGCCGTGATCGTCACCGGCGCTGGCGAAGGCGCGCAACTTCGCGGCCAGCGGTGGGAACAAGTGCTGGCCGCGCAGGACGGCACCAACCCGCCACGCGTCGGCAGCCGCGGCGGCGGCGTCATCATCTACACCTCCGGCACCACCGGCAAGCCGAAAGGCGCCAACCGCGACTTCCGCCAGGTCGGGCTCGAGGCGGTGGCCGACTTCATGGCCACCATGGGCATGCGCCACGACGACGTGCACCTGGTGATCTGCCCGCTCTATCACAGCGCCGCGCCGGCGTTCGCCGGCATGATGATGACTCTGGGCGCTACCGTGGTGGTCTGCGACCACTTCGATCCCGAGCAGATCCTGGCCACCATCCAGCGCGAGCGGGTGACCAGCGCCTTCATGGTGCCGACCATGCTGGTGCGCCTGACCGCCCTCGACGAGTCGGTGCGCCGGCGCTACGACACCTCGTCGCTGCGCTGGATCTGCAGCGGCGCCGCGCCGCTGGCCACCGACACCGCGCGCCGGTTCCAGGAGCAGTTCGGCTACATCCTGTGGAACTTCTACGGCGCCACCGAGACCGGCATGGTCACCCTGGCCGGGCCGGACGACCACGCCGCCCACCCCGGCACCGTCGGACGCCCGCTGCGCGGCAACGAGGTGCGCCTGCTCGACGAGCACGGCAGCGACGTCGCCCCTGGAGACGTCGGCGAGATCTACGTGCGCAACAGCATGCTGATCACCGGCTACCACAAGAACGACGAGGCGACCGACGATGCCCGGCGCGAGGGTTTCTTCTCCGTCGGCGACCTGGCGCGGATCGACAGCGACGGCTTCTACTACCTGGAGTCGCGCAAACACGACATGGTCATCTCCGGCGGGGTCAACATCTACCCGCGCGAGATCGAAGACCACCTGCACACTCACCCGGACATCCTCGAGGTGGCGGTGATCGGCGTGCCCGACAGCGAGTGGGGCGAGTCGCTCAAGGCGTTCGTGGTCGCGCGCCAGGGCGCACGGTTGTCGGCCGACGACGTCATCGGCCATTGCCGCGAGGGGCTGGCCGACTACAAATGCCCGCGCTCGGTCGAGTTCCTCGACGCCCTGCCACACAACCCGACCGGCAAGGTGCTCAAGCGCGAGCTGCGGGCGCGCGAGAGCGACAGGTGATCGGCCGCCGCGCGGCTTCGTTCGAGGTGTTGGCCGCGGCCTGCGCGCTGACGACCGGATCCCGACAGGCCGCGGCAGCGCCGCGCAACCTGATGGATTACCTCGACGGCGACGCGCCGGTGGTGACGCGCGTCGACCTCGAGACCTGGGAGAAGGCGGTGCAGCTGTACCGCACCTCCGGCGCACCCGGAGCCTCGCGCGCGGTGTTCGTCGCCTCGGCGGCGGCGGTCGCACTGATCGGCTTCGACCCGCTGGTCCGCGCCGGCTGGTACCGCGCCGGCGTCGACGCCGCCCTTCCCGTGGTCGCCAGCTTTGGCGCCGTCGACCGGAAAGGATCGCCGGGCACCCGCTTCTGGCGCGCGCGGGTGGTCATGGCGGTGGACGACGTCGGCAAGCTGAACGCCACGGTGACTCGCCTTGCCGGCGTGATCCCGGGCATGACCGCGGTCGGGCCAGCCAAGGCATCCGCGGTCGCCACCGCGGTGCGCGCTCCAGCCAGCAACGGCAAGGCGGTGGTCGCCGCCCTGCGCAGGGCCGGCGTCCAGGCGGTCGGCCGGGTGCCCGGCATCGGCACCCTGATCGCGATCCACCGCATGGGCGGGGCGCTGGTCGTCGACCTGTTGACCCCGGCCATGAGCGCCAAGCTGTCGTGGCCGCGGGACGGCGCCGCCGTGCTGACCCGGCTCGCACGCGTGCCCAACGTCGTGCGCAAGCGCGCCGCGCACGGCGCCGCGGCGCGGCTGAGCAAACCGGGAGTCGTGGTCTGGGCCGACGCGCCCGGCCTCTACGATCTGCAACGCCACCTGCAGCACGAGCTCGCCCTGCGCATCGGCGTCGGCGCCAACGACCCGGCCAACGACGACAAGGTCTGCGCCGGTTTCCGCGACATCGTCACCGCTGGACCGTTCACCGACATCGCCGCCTCGATCGACATTCGACCGGGCTCGGCAATGAGCGCCGGCGCCAGCATCCACGCCGATCTCGTCTACGGCTTGCGCGGCGCCTTCAAGCTGGCGCGGGCGATGCTCGTGGCCGACGACCAGCTGATCGATGCCAAGGGAATGGCCAACGCCGACGCGGTGATCGCCGGCCAGCTGTTCCTGAAAAGCCTGGCGCCGCTGCGCGCGCTGCCGCGGCCCAAGGTGCTGAAGCTGCAGCGCCAGGAGCTGCGCTGGACGATGCTCAACTGCACCTCGTCGGCGTGGACCTCGCTGGCGCTTTTCGGCTGGCCGCAGGCGATGGGAATGATGCTCGACGAAGTGGCCAACATCGACCCGGAGGCGGCCAAGCTGGTCGCCGGCGCGCGCAATACCGCGTTCGCCTTCCGCGAGGTCGGCGGCGGCATGGGCCGCCTGCGCGGCTTCGTCGAGATGTCGGTGACGCCGGACGTTGCCGCCTATCCGGCCCGCTACTTTGCCACCGTCTGGGGCGCCAAGAAGGTGGTGACAAAGAGCAACCAGAAGGTCGACACCTGGGGCAAGGGGCCGATGCGACCGTATCACCTGCCGATCGCCGGGCACGACGTGTTCGGTATCGCCCTTCAGCCGCGGTCGCTGGGCTGGCGCGTGGACCACCGGCTGCTCGGGACGCGCAAGGTCGACCGGCTCGTCGCCGAGGTATACCTGCAGCCGGACCACCTGCTCCGCCAGCTCGCGCCGACCGCCGACTGGGCCGCGGCACTGCAACCGATCGCCAACCGGCTGCTCCTCGCGTCGCTGCACACCCAGTTCGGCGCCGACACCCTGGAGAACGTCTTCATCCTCGATGTCCGCTGAAGCCAACACCGTCCACACCCACCCGAT
>Ga0114931_10002466_pt1 | contig 23508 bp, 19 predicted proteins | sample 2SBtaG_FD_89579 | JGI IMG/M metagenome (GOLD analysis project Ga0114931, IMG submission 89579) | Deep subsurface microbial communities from Kolumbo volcano to uncover new lineages of life (NeLLi) - 2SBTROV14_V59a metaG | ecosystem: Environmental > Aquatic > Marine > Volcanic | place: Kolumbo... | reverse complement strand
CCAGCCCGAGGACGCGCGCCGCATCGCCGAGCACGCGGCCTTCGTTCACGACGGCCGGATTCTCGCCGAGGGGCCGCTGCCGGCGCTGCTCGACGCGCCGCCGGTGCCCGAGCTCGCCGCCTACCTCGGGTCCGGCTGAGCGCCGCCCTCCGAAAGCGGTCCTCGGCGATCGAACAGGGTGAGCGCCCAGGTTCCGCTCCGGGGATCGTGGCGCAGAATGTAGATCGCGCCGTCGTCGCCCGCGAGCTTGAAGTAGCGGTGGTTGGGCGCGAGCCAGCGGTCCAGCACCTCGACCACCTCGATCGTCCGCGCGCCGATGCGAAGGCGCCGCGGCGTCTCCTCGCCGCGATGGCCGGCGTAGCACTCGACCGCGACGATCACGGCGCACCGTCCCGCCCGGCGGAAAGCCGGGCGAGCCGCGCCCGGCAGCGGGCGAGACGACCGGACGCCTCCGCCGCTGGCGCGCCGCCCCGCGCGCGCCCCCAGGCGGCGGCGAGAAGATCGCAAAGAGGCGCGTAAGCCGCAAGGCGTCGGGCCTCGTCCGCCGCCGGACGCCGCCCGAGATAAGCGCGGAAAAGCCGGTCGCGGCCCGCGTCCTCCAGGTCCGCCTCGACCGCGAGATAGGCGAGATCCCACAAGGGATCGAAGTTGCCCGCGTACTCGAAGTCGATCAGCCAGCCCCGCGCACCGTCATCGAGGATGTTCGCGGGCGCGGGGTCGCCGTGACAAGGCGCCGAGACGGCGGGAAGCGCGCGGACAAGCGTTGCGATCCGGTCGCGAAGGTCCGCGAAATCCGCCGCGCCCGCGACGCCGCGCCGCGCCGCCAGCGCCTCGTAGCGCGCGATCGCGGCGAACGGGTCGAACACGCCCGCGAACCGCTCGTCCATCCCGTGCAGGCGGCGCAGGACCGCCGCCGCCCGCGCACAGCCTGCCGGGCGCCGCAAGGCCTCCGCGTCCATCGGGCGCGCGCCGTCGATGAAGCGCGTCACCAGGATGCCGTCGCGCGGATCGGCGAACACCACCTCGGGCGCGAGGCCGGCCCGGGCGGCGCGGCGCGCGTTCGTCGCCTCGGCCGCGCGGTCGATGTAATCGCCCGTGCCGGGACCGGCGAGGCGCAGGGCGAAGGCCCCCGCCGAGCCGTCGATGCGGAAGCTCGCGTTGGTCAGTCCGCCGAGCGGCGCGATGTGGAGGTCGCCGGGCGCAAAACCGGCAAGCGGCGGAATGCGGGCGAGCGCCGCGCGGAGGCGCGCCTCGATCGCCCCGGGCACGGCCCCCTCAGCCGCCTTGCAGAGCGGCGAGGGCACGCGCGAACTCGGGCGTTTTCATCAGCCCGCGGCAGCGGTCGAGCCGGTTGACCGCATAGGCCCAGAAGTCCTCGGCCGGGTTGTCGTTGGCGACCTGCAACACACCCCACAGGGTCCAGAGCACGTCGCAGACCGCCTTGTGCATGACCATGCGCGCGGCCTCGGCCTCGGGCGCGGGGCCGTCGAAATAGGCCTCCAAGAGCGCCGCGTCCTGCGCGCGCCCGAACCCGGCCTCGACCGAGAGATCGCCGAGGTCCCACATGGGATCGTTGTTGCCGGCGTACTCGTAATCGATGATGTAGGTGCGCGCGCCGGTGTCGAGAAAGTTCTCGGCCAGCGGGTCGCAATGGCACGGCGCGAGCGCAACCGGGTGACGGGCGAGCGCGGCGCGCACCGCGCCGGCCTCGTCGAGCGCCTCGTCGTAGCCGTCGGGTACCCGCGCGCCGAGCTTGTCGATCAGGGCGAGATACTCGTCGATCTTGGCGAAGGGGTCGAAGCGCTTGGCGAACGGCCGCCCGCAGTCGTGCAGGCGGCGGAACGCCACCCCTGCGCGTCGCACCCGGTCGAGGTCGCGGAAGGTCTCGGCGGTCATGGTCAGCGCGCCGGCGATATAGCGCGTGAGCATGGTGCCGTCGGCGGCGTCGAAGAACAGGACCTCGGCGTTCACGCCGGCGTCCGCCGCGATCCGCGCGTCGTGCTCTTCCGCCGCGCGGTCGATGTATTCACCGGTCCCCTCGCCCGCGATCCGCAGCACGAAGCGCCCCGCCGGGCAGTCGACGCGGTAGTTGCGATTGGTCAGACCGCCAAGCCGTTCGGCTCGGATGGCGGCGCGGTCCAGCCCCTCGAACAGCGGCACGCGGTCAAGCGCGGCGAGCGCCTCGGCGGTGGTTTCTTCCGTCATGATACCTCTCTCCGTCAGGCGAGAATGCGCGCGCGCTCGGGGTCGTAGAGCGCGCGGGCATGGCGTCGCGCGAGCACCGGCTCGCCGAAGACCTCGATCTCGAACAGCTCGTGCGCCGCCTCCTCGACCGGCAGATAGCCGTAAACGATGCTCTTGCCCACCGTATAGCCGTAGTTGCCGCTGGTCGTCACGCCGACGACACGGCCCGCGTGAATGATCGCCTCGCCGCCATAAACCGGCGCCCGGCGGTCGAGCGCGAACTGGCAAAGCCGGCGCAAAACGCCCTCGCGCTTGGCCTTTTCGAGCGCCTCTCGGCCGAGGAACTCGCCCTTGTCCAAGGCGACGCAGAAACCGAGCCCGGCCTCGAAGGGCGTGTAATCGGGCGTGATGTCGGCGCCCCAGTAGAGATAGCGCTTCTCCATGCGCAGGCTGTCGATGGCGCGGTAGCCCGCGTTGGCGACGCCCAGGTCCCGGCCCGCCCGCCACAGGCGCTCGTAGGCGTGGAGCGCGTACTCGACCGGAACATGGAGCTCCCAGCCGAGCTCGCCCAGATAGGTCACGCGCAGCGCCAGCGCCGGGGCGTAGCCGACCCGGATCTCGCGGCATTGCATGAAGGGAAACGCCGGGTTCGAGAAATCGTCGTCCGAAACCCGCGACAAGAGATCGCGCGCGCGCGGTCCGCTGACGTTGATCACCGCGCGCGCCGAGGTCGTCTCGACCAGATCGACCGGGCCGAAGCGGTGGCGATGGGCCTCGATCCAGGCGCCGTCATGGACCCCGAAGCCCGAGCCGGTGACGATGTAGAATCGGTCCTCGTCGATGCGCGCGATGGTGAGGTCGGCCTCGATCCCGCCGCGCGCGTTGCAAAGCTGGGTGTAGGTGAGCGCGCCCACGGGCTTGTCGAGATCGTTGGCCGCGAGCCATTGCAGGAGATCGAGGGCGCCGGGGCCGCGAAGCTCGAACTTGGCGAAGGAGGACTGGTCGATCAGGGCGACGCGCTCGCGCACCGCGCGGTGCTCCTCGCCAACGGGATCGAACCAGTTGGGATGCTCGAAATCGGGCCGGTCGACGGGCTCGACGCCCTCGGGCGCGAACCAGTTGGGCCGCTCCCAGCCGAACTTGGAGCCATGAACCGCGCCCTTGTCGCAGAGCGTGCCGTAAAGCGGGCTCAGCCGCGCGCGACGGCCCGATTGAAGCTCCTCGCCCGGCCAGTGGATCTTGTAGTAGCGGCCATAGACCTCGACCGCGCGCTCGTGCAGGAAGCGTCCCCCCGCGTGATGCGGCCCGAAGCGGCGCAGGTCGAACGGCCAGAGGTCCATCTCGGGGGCGCCGCCCACGATCCATTCGGCGAGCGCGCGTCCCGCCCCGCCGGCCGCCGCGATCCCGGCGGTAAAGCCGCAGGCGACGAACAGGTTGTCGTGCCCGGGCGCCGGGCCGATCACCGGCTCGCCGTCGGCCGAGACCGGGATCGGGCCGTTGATCAGGCTGCGCACGCCAACCGAGTTGAGCGCCGGCACGCGCTCGGCGGCGAGCGCGGCGAGCGGCTCGAAGCGGTCGAAATTCGACGGCAGGAGCTGCTGGCGGAAATCGACGGGCATGCCGTGCTCGCCGAAGGGCTTGGTCCCCTCCTCCCAGCCGCCGACCGCAAGACCGCCGACCTCAGGTTTCATGTAGACCAGGTGATCGGGATCGCGGAAGGTCGGCAGATCGGCGGGCGCGCCGGGGATCGGCTCGGTAATCAGGTACTGATGCTCGACCGCCGCCGCCGGCACCGCGACGCCCGCGAGCGCGGCGATGTCGCGCGACCACATGCCGGCGGCGATGACCACGGTGTCGGCGCGGATCGCGCCGTGGTCGGTAATCACGCGGTCGACCCGCCGGCCGTCGATCTCGAAACCGGTGACGCGCACCCCCTCGGCGATCGTCGCGCCGCCCGCCCGCGCGCCGCGCGCCAAAGCCTGGGTGACGCCCGAGGGGTCGATATAGCCGTCGCTCGGCACGTAGGCCGCGCCGACCACGCCGGTCTTGTCCATCAGCGGGAACAGGTCGTGGGCCTCGTCGGCGCCCATGAGATGGAGCTCGAAGCCGAAGCTCTTGGCGGTGGTCGCCATGCGCCGGATCTCGAGCCAGCGCGCGGCCGAGGAGGCGACGCGCAGGCTGCCGGCGCGCTTCCAGCCGGTCGCCTGACCGGTCTCGGCCTCGAGGGTCTCGTAGAGCGCGACCGAGTTCTGCATCAGCCGCGTGAGGTTGCGCGAGCCGCGAAGCTGGCCCACCAGCCCCGCCGCGTGCCAGGTCGCGCCCTCGGTCAGCGCCGCCTTCTCGATCAGCAGAACATCGCGCTTGCCGAGCCCGGCGAGATGATAGGCGATGCTGCACCCGATCACGCCGCCGCCGATGACGACGATTTCGGCATCCCTGATTTTGGACATGACCCTTCCCCGAACCACCGCGTACCCGGGGCGAAGGATTGTCCGAAACGTCCCGCCTGTCGAGAGGGGAAATCCGGCCCGCCGTCAGGCGGCGCGGACGGCGAGCAGGCGGGCGACGGCGCGCAGCTTCTTTTCCAGCTCGCGCGCCGAGAAGGGCTTGAGGATATAGCCCGTCACGCCATTGGCCCGCGCCTCCTTGACCAAGTTCAAATCCGCGGCTCCGGTCACCATGATGAAGGGAAAATCGGGGTCGACCGAGCGCACCTGGCGCAGAAGATCGAGGCCGTTGAGCCGGGGCATGTTCCAGTCGCACAGGATCACGTTCACCAGATCGTCGCAGGCGCCGAGGAAATCGAGCGCGTCCCTGCCGTCCTTGGACACGAAGACTTGGTTGAGGCCAAGCTCCTGGAGAATGGCGCGGATCAGGTTCACGGCTTCGAGCGAATCGTCGATCACGAGAACGCGCAAATCACGGATGTCGTCTTTAAACATGGTCTCTCTCTATGTCGCGGACGCGGCGCCGGACGCGCCGTCGCCATCGAGCACGTCGCGCAGGCAACGCGCCAGTCGGTCGGGGTCGAAGGGTTTTTGCAGGAACGGAGCGTCGTCCGGCACGTCGACTTTCTTGAGGCGGCCGCGCGCGGGATAGCCCGACATGTAAACGATCTTGATATCGGGCCGCGCCCCCCGGACCACGCGCGCGACCTCGAACCCGCCGAGCCCGGGCATGACCACGTCGGTGAGCAGAAGGTCGATGTCGCCCTCGTGGTCGTCCTCGGCCTCGAGCGCGGCGAGCCCGTCCTCGGCCGCGATCACCCGATAGCCGAGGTCGCCGAGGGTTTCCTCGGCGAGCGTGCGCAGCGCGTCGTCGTCCTCGACCAGAAGCACGGTCTCGCCTCGCGCCAGGCAGACGGCGCGCTCGGTTTCCGAGACCGCGACCGGGGCGCGGTCGGTCAGCGGCAGGAAGATCGAGAACGCCGCGCCCTCGCCCGGCCGGCTCGTCGCTTCGATCGCGCCCTCCGACTGCTTGACGAACCCATAGACCATGGCGAGACCGAGGCCGGTGCCCTTGCCCTGCTCCTTGGTCGTGAAGAAGGGCTCGAACACCCGGGCGAGGGTCTCCTCGTCCATGCCCTCGCCATTGTCCTCGACGGTGATGCGCGCGTAGCGACCGGGCCGCGTCGTAGGGTGGCGGTCGCGGAATCCGGCGTCCGCCTCGACCGCGTCGACCGCGATCCAGATACGCCCGCCGCCGGCCATGGCGTCGCGCGCGTTGAGCGCGAGGTTGACGATCGCCTGATGAAGCTGGCCGGGGTCGGTCTCGACGAACAGATCCTCCTCGCCGCGCTCGATGACCAGCTCGATGGTCTCGCCGAGCAGCGAAAGCAGCAGCGACTCGATCTCGTCGATCTGCACGGCGAGGGACAGGACGCGGCGGTCGAGCACGTCGCGCCGCCCGAACAGGAGAAGCTGGCGCGTCAGCGTCGCCGACTTGTCGGTCGAGCCGATCACCTGGGCGAGGCTGTCCTCGATGCGCGCCTTGTCGTCGAGGTTGGCGAGCGCGCGCCGGGTGTAGCCGTTGATGATCATCAGGAGATTGTTGAAGTCGTGCGCGACCCCGCCGGCGAGCTGGCCCAGCGCCTCGAGCTTCTGGGACTCGCGCAGCCGGGTCTCGACCTTCTTGCGGTCGGATATGTTGCGCATGGTGCCGATGAACATGCGTGCATCGCCCGGATAGGTCGCGCCGACCACGAGCTCGATCGGAAAGGTCGTGCCGTCCTTGTGCAGCGCCGTGACCTCGCGCGCCACGGGCCGACCCCCGCGGGGTCCACCCCGGGCGGTGAAGGCTTCGAGGTATTCGTGGTGCCGGGCGGCGATCTCCTCGGGCATCAGGATTTCGACGGTTTGGCCGATGACCTCCTCGGCGTCATAGCCGAACATCGTCTCGGCGGCGGCGTTGAATGAATGGATGATGCCTTTCTCGTCCATGGTGATCAGGCCGTCGGCGATGTTCTCCATGATCGCCCGCACCTGGGCCTCGCTTCGACGCAAATCGCTCTCGGCGCGCTTGCGCTGGGTGATGTCCTCGATCGTGACGACGACCCGCGACCAGGAGCCATCGTCGTCGTCGGGAAGCTGGTAGATCTCGCGCACCCAGATATCGCGGCCATCGAGCGTGCGCTCGCGGCATTCCTGCGATGACTTCGAGCGTCCGGCGACGAAGGTGGCGATCGCGGTGGCGACCGTTCGCCAATCGAGCGAGGCGAGGAAGGCGTCGAAATTGCGGTAGATCTCGTCCTTGTCGGCGGCGCCGTAAAGCTCGACCGTGCGGGCGTTGAAATCGATGAACTGGATCATGCGCGGCAGATCCCGGAGCTTGCCCTCCTCGGTCCGGAAATAGGCGTCGAGATCGGTGATGCCCTCGGCCGCGAGCCGGTCGACCATCGCCTTGACCCTGGTCCAGTCCTCCTCCCAGACCGACATGGGCACGTTGTCGAACAGGTGGCGATAGCGGGCCTCGCCGGCGCGGATCGCTTCCTCGGACCGCTTGCGCTCGGTTATGTCGGCGAAAGTGACCACCGCGCCCTCGATCTCGCCCGATTCACCGACCACGGGCGTGCTGACGTACTCGACCGGGAAGCTGGTGCCGTCCTTGCGCCAGAACAGATCGTCGCTCACGCGGCGCGCGCGGCCGTCGACAAAGGTGGCGTAGATCGGGCAGTCCTCGCTCGGGTACGGCGTGCCGTCCGCGCGGGTGTGGTGGGAGATCTCGTGCTGATGCGCGCCGAGCAGTTCCTCGACGCGAAAGCCCGTGAGCCGCGCCGCCGCCGGGTTGACGAAGGTCGTGTTGCCGTCGCAATCGACGCCGTAGATCCCTTCGCCCACCGCGTTCAGGATCAGCCGGTTCTCGCGCTCGAGCCGGCGCAGTTCCTCCTCGCGGGTCTTGCGTTCGGTGATATCGCTGACGATCGTGAAGGTGCCGCCGTCGGCGGTGCGGTGCTCGCGGATCAGCAGCCAGCGGTCCCCGCGTCGGGTCTCGAAGGGCCTGTCGGGCCGGTGGTGGCGCGTGAGCCGGGTGCGCAGCCAGGCCCCCTCGCGGCCGGCGTCGTCGGGAATGGCGCCGCGCTCGACCAGGGCGCGCGCCATCGTCTCGAAGGTGACGCCCGACGTGATCAGTTCGGCGATTTCCGAGAACAGCTCGCGATAGCGCTCGTTGACGACCAGAAGCCGGTCGTCGGCGTCGAACAGCGCGATGCCCACGGGCACGCTTTCGATCGCGTCGATGAACTGGGCCTCGGCGCGGCGCGCCCGGTTGCGGGCCTCGACCTCCTTCGTGACGTCGCGAATCGCGACCACCGAAAACGTCCGCCCCGCCCGGCGCATGGCGCCGACCGCGAGCTCGACCAGAAACGGTGTTCCGTCGCGGCGATGGGCGGTCACTTGGCTGGCGGCGACCGCCGCCGGGGCGCAAGGCTCGACATGCCCCAACCGGTTGGCGGCGGCGCCGACCAACTCGACGAATGAAAGCCCGGCAAGGTCCTCGGTTCGCGCGCCGAACATGCGGCAGGCGGCGGCGTTGGCGGTGATGACGCATCCGTCCTCGTCGACCGCCACGATTCCCTCGGCGAGGTTATCGAGGACCGCGTGCAGGAAGCTCTCCTGATCGACGATCGCAAGCGCCGCGTGCTTGAGATCCGAGATATCGCGGGCGATGACGATGACGCTCTCGTCGCCGTCGTCGCCCACCGCGACCGCCTTCGCCTCGACGTCGGCGAGGCTGTCGTCGAAACGCCGCAGGCGCAGCGGCACCGGCGCGGACTCGGCGAGCCACTCGGCCATGTCGTCATCGAGGATGGGCGCGAACTCGGGCGCGATCAGATCGGCGAAGGGGCGGCCGAGGAGCGCGCTTTCGCTCTCCGCGCGCAAGAGTTCGAGACCCGCCGCGTTGACGTGGGCGACGCGCCCCGCGCGAACCTCGCAGACGAAGCTCGGCAGCCCCTCGACCAGACGCCGATAGCGGTCATGCTCGTCGCGGGCGCACTCCTTCTTCGCCCCGCGCCCATTCCGGGCGTATTCTTGGAGAGAGACGTGCATCTGGCCGCCAAACCATCGTTCGGCGTCCCACGACGGACCATCGGCTGCCCGCGCCGATTTTTTACTTATCCTTGGCCTCGCCACCGATCGGCGAAGCGAGCAAACAATGCCAGCCAACGGTTAACAATCCGCTTACCCGGCGGCGGCGGCGGCACGCGCTTATCGCCCCCGGCAGCGCCCGGTCTCCCGGTCGTCACGCCGGCGGGTGGGGGTCGCATAGGCGTCGGCGGCGTCGGCCCGGGGCAGGCGCCCGTGGCGGCGCTCGCGATGCGCGATATAGAGCGTGCTCGCGATGATGACCGTGGCTCCGGCGAGGGTGCCTCGGCCGGGCAGCTCGGCGAACAGGAAATAGCCGGCCGCCGCCGCCAACACGATCCGCAGATACTGGAACGGGGCGACGAAGCTCGCCTCGCCGGCGGCATAGCCGCGAATGTCGAAATAGGTGCGGAAGGTGCCGATCGCGCCGACCAGGACCATCAGCCCGATCTCGACCATGCCCGGCGGCCGCCACGCCGTGAGCGCCGGCGGCAGCGAGCCGATGGTCATGATCGTGCTGGCGTAGAGCATCATGGTATAGGGCGATTCGGTGGTCGATAGCTTCTTGCCGATCACCAGGATCAGGGCGAACATCACCGAGCTCGTCGCCGCGATCAGCATGACCGGGTGGAAGTTCGCCGTCCCCGGCTCCATCACGATCAACGTGCCGAGAAAGCCGATGCCGGTCGCCACCCAGCGCCGCCACCCGACTCGCTCGCCGAGGATCGGCCCCGCGAAGATGGTAACGAACAGCGGCGCCGTGAAGAAAATCACCGTCACGGTCGCGAGCGGCAGCGTCGAAACCGCGTAGAACCCGGCGTTGATCGCACCGACGCCGAGAAGGCCGCGCAGGAGATGAAGCTTCCAGCGCTTGAACGAAAGCGGCCAGCCGCCGCGCGCGAGCGCGATCGGCAGGATCAGCGCGAGACCGACGACGCTGCGCGCGAACGCCGTCTCCATCGAGGGGATGTCGGCGGCGGCGAGCGCGCGCACGCCCACGGTCATCGCCGTGGCGGCGGCGCTGGACATGAGAATCCAGCCCGCTCCGCGCAGGTTGTCGGTCATGGTGATCCGCTCCGCTATCGGACGACGGCCCCGCCGGCACCGCGCCCGCGAGATCATCGATTCCACGATAGCATGACTTCGGAAGGCGGCGCAGGAGGGCTGAACCGTCCGCCACGGAAAAGGTCAGGAGCCGGGCGCGCCCTCGATGAGCTGCGCGACCGGGCGCGTGAGCCGCGCCGCCACGCCTTCGGACAGCCGGTAGGCCCAGCCCTTGGTCCGCGCGGCGATCGCCTCGGCCCGCTTGCGTGCCGCGTCCGGCTTGGCGGCGTCGGCGACCGCCGAGGCCGAGACCGTCGCCCAATCGGCGTCGTCGATGCGGGCGAGGCGCAGGGTGATCGCGACGCCGTCGAAGGTGGTGACGCGCGCGGTGGTCGTCTTGTCCTCGGGCCAGGTGATCTCGCCCTCGGGCTTCACGTCGTCGAAATCGATATAGGCGAGCACGCCCGCGAGCCGGTCGTCGGTGTCGGGGTTGAGCTTGGCGTCCTCGCGCCCCAGGATTCGGAACGACCCCTCCCCGCTGTCGCGCGCGGCGACATAGGCCGGCCCTTCGCGGGGTTCGATCTCGACCCGGGCGACGGTCTCGCGGGCGATGTTCACGACCGTCTTGTCGAGCCAGTCGAGGAGCAGGGGCTCGACCTTCGCCCGGCCACTCGCGAGCCAGGCCCGGGCCTCGCCCGGACGGCGGAGATAGACCCCGTTCGGCGCGCCGCCGGTATAGCGGAAGCGCCGCTTGCCGATGATCGCCTCGGCGAGCGGCCGGCCCTCGGCGTCCTCGATCCGGACGCGCCGCGACTTGGCGCCGGGCGCGTCCACGTCCTCGACCTCGAGCCGCGCGTAGCGCTCGGGGAGCCGGGTCTTGGGCTCGACCAGGCGGAGATCGGCGAGCCCGGCGACGAGCTCGCGGATCTTGGCCGCGTCGGCCGGGTAGTCGAACTTGTCGGCCGCGACCCAGCGGCCGTCCTTCGTCCGGCGCAGGGTGAAGCGTTCCTCGGCGCTGGCGACGATGATCCGCACGGCCGCGTCCGGATGCGCGCGAAGCGCCGGGAAGGCGGGCGCGTTGTCGATCTCGACGGTCGCGACCGAGGGCGCGCCGAGAACCGCGACCAACGCCGCGAGCACCGCGACCGCGGTCGCCACCGCCCAGCCCGTGAAAACCTTAGGCGTCATGCTCTCTCTCCCGATCGGCGGTCAGGCGCCGCGCGCGGCGTGGAACCGCGCGGCGCGGGCGCGCCGGACCAGCGCCAGCGCGATCGCGATCAGCGCGACGACCACGGGCACCGCCCAGATGTCCAGGACCTTGATCCGCGTCTCGAGCCTGGCCACGTCCTTGCGAAGCTCGTGCTGGACGTCGCGCAGCGCGCGGCGCGACGTCAGGAGCTCGGAACGGAAGCTGTCGATGGCGCGCTGCTGCTCGGCCGAGAGGGCGACGACGCCCTCCTTCTCGTTCTTCTGCAAATCGCGGATCTTCTTCTTGGTCTTCTCGATGCGGTCGAGAAGCGCCTTCTCCTTGGTCCGGTAGCGGGCCTCGGCGGCGCGGGTCATGTTCTCGATCACCGTGAAGGGTCGCGCCGCGAGCCCGCGTCCGCGCATGGCGATCAGGCCCGCGCTGCCGGTCAGGTTGTCGAGCGCGTTGACCACGAAGTCGGCGTTGTTGGAGACCGGCACCTGGAAGGTCTGGCCGAAGGCCGATTGGCGACGCGTCCAGCTCCGGTCGGCGAGGAAATCGGCGTCGGCCACGAGGACGAGCTGCAACGGCTCGCTCGCCTCGGCGCGATGGGCGGCGCGAATCGCCTTGTCGGTCACGGCGTCGGGCGGGCCATCGGGGAACGCGCTCTTGACCGGCCCGGTCACGCGCGCGGCGAGCACCAGCGCCTTGCCCGTCGGCTTGAAGTCGGCGAGAAGGCCCGTCGGGTCGGGCGCGAGACGGACCTTGTCCGCATCGATCTCCATCACGTCCGGGGTCGAGGTGATCAGCGGCTCGAGCGTCGTCGTCGCGCCCTCGCGAAGCGCGATCGCCCCGGCGCCGCGGAAGTCGAGGCGTTCGAGATCGGTCGTGATCACGTCGTCGCGGGCGAGATTGTCGGGACCCAGCGCGATCCAGGGCAGGTAGTTGACGATCACGGTTCGGCCCTGCTCGCGCGCCTGGACGCGCAGCGCGGCGCGCCGGTCGCCGACCACCTTGTCGGCCGGGATCTCGACCCCCCAGGCCTTGAGCAGCGGCGCGAGCGTATCGATCGCGCCCTTGCCGGGCTCGGGCGGCGCGCCGGTCGCGAGTTCCTCGGCGAAGGGATCGACGAAGGCGAGCACGCGGCCGCCGCGCATCACGAACTGGTCGATGGCGTAGAGCGTCTTCTCGGAGAGCCCGCGCGGCTGGGCGAGCACCAGTACCTTGACGTCGTCGCCGATCCTGGCGATGTCGCCGCCGAGAAAGCGGAGGCCGAAGAACTGCTCGATCTCGCCGACCACCGCCCAGGGCTGGAACCGATCGAACCGGCTGCCCCGCAGCGGCAGATCGCCGATCACCGCGACCACCGGCTTGTCGGGATGGGCGAGGTCGTAGATCAGCCGCGTGAGATCATATTCGAGGAAGTTGGCGCGCGCCGGCGACAGCACCGGGAACGCCTTGATGTCGTCGGTCGCGTTCGAACCCGCGAGGCCGAAATAGGCCTGGGTGCCGTCGGCGTCGACGACCATCGGCTCGATGCCGTCGGCGACCGCCATGTCCTCCTCGGGGGAGAAGGGCTGCGGATCGTACCACTTGACCCGGACCTTGCCCGCCGAGATGCGGCCATATTCGTCGAGAAGGTCGCGCAGGCGCCGTAGATAGTTGGCGTAGCTCGCCCCCATCCGGTCGAGCGACTTGGAATAATAGACCCGCAGCTCGATCGGCTCGTCGATCCCGGCGAGCACCGCGCGGGTCCCGTCGGAGATGGTGAACAATCCGTCCTCGGTCAGATCGACCCGCGCCGCGCCGAAGCGCGTGCCCACGGCCAGATTGACCGCGACGAAGAACACGACCGCGAGCGCGATAGTGCCGATCGCGAGCATCCGGCGGTCGGTCACGGTCGAACGTCGAGAGGTCAATGCCGGCTCATGGCGTCCTAGGCTCCCTTCTTGAGCTCGACGATCGCCGTGTTGACCGTTAGCCCGACGACGATCAGCGAGGCGAAGAACACGAGGCCGCGCAGATCGATCACGCCTTGGGCTATGGCCTCGAAATTGGCGAGGAAGCTGAAGTCGGCGATCGCGCGAACGACCCCTTCGGGCGCGAAGGCCCGGAAAAAGGCCTGCACCATTTCGAGCCCGCTCATCAGGAACAGGAAGCCGGCGGCGGCGGCGATCACGAAGGCGACCACCTGATTGCGCGTCAGCGCCGAGGCGCAGGCGCTGAGCGCGAGGAAGCCGCCGGCCATCAGCCAGCTTCCCAGATAGGCGGCGAGAATGACGCCGTTGTCGGGATCGCCCAGATAGTTGACCGTGATCCACATGGGGAAGGTCAGCGCGAGCGCGATGCCCGCGAACAGCCAAGCGGCGAGGAACTTGCCGACCACCGCCTGGGCGGTCGTGATCGGCAGGGTCATCAGGAACTCAATGGTCCCGGCCTTGCGCTCCTCGGCCCATAGCCGCATGCCCACGGCGGGCATCAGGAACAAATAAAGCCAGGGGTGAAAATCGAAGAACGCCTCGAGATCGGCCTGGCCGCGTTCGAGAAAGCCGCCGATGAAGAAGGTGAGCCCCCCGGAAAGCGCGAGAAAGATGACGATGAACACATAGGCGAGCGGCGAGGTGAAATAGGCCGCGAGCTCGCGCCGGGCGATGATCAGGACATTGCGCATGATGTCGGCTCTTTGCTCTCCCCTCGCCTCGGTCGCCGTCACGCCCTCTGGGTGAGCGCGCGGAACACGTCGTCGAGCTCGCCGCGCTCGACATAGATCTCGCCGGGCGCGAGGCCCGCGCCCGTCACCGCCTCGCGCACCGGGGCCAGGATGTCCGCGCCGCCGGCCGAAAGCACGCGCAGCTCGGCGACGCCGTCGACCCGGTTCAGGGTCTCGACGCCGGCGATGCCGGGCAGCGCCTCGATCAGCGCGCGCGCGCGCGCGACCGCCTCGGCCGCGAGCGTCAGGCCGACCGCGTTGTGAAGCGCCGAGCGCGCCTTGAGCGCCTGGGGCGTCTCGTCGGCGACGATCCGCCCGTTCGCGATGATCACGGCGCGGGTGCAAACCGCCTCGACCTCCTCGAGGATATGGGTCGAGACCACGATCGCCTTGCCCGGCGCCATGTCGCGCAACAGCGCGCGCACTTCGTGCTTCTGGTTGGGATCGAGCCCGTCGGTCGGCTCGTCGAGGATCAGCACGTCGGGGTCCATGAGGATCGCCTGGGCGAGCCCGACGCGGCGCTTGAAGCCCTTGGACAGGGTCTCGATCGGCTGGCGAAGGACCGTGCCGAGCGCGAGCCGCTCGATCACCTCGTCGAGGCGCTCGCGCCGCACGCCGCCGCCGAGCCCGCGAATATCGGCGACGAAGGCGAGCAGCCCCAAGGGCGTCATGTCGCCATAGGCCGGCGCGCCCTCGGGCAGGTAGCCGATGCGGCGCTTGACCTCGATCGGCTGCTCGACCACGTCGAAGCCGCAGACCGTCACTCGCCCCGCGCTCGGCGGCAAATAACCGGTGACGATTTTCATGGTGGTCGACTTGCCGGCGCCGTTGGGGCCGAGAAAGCCCAGCAGCTCGCCCCGCTCGACCGCGAGGCTAATTCCGTCGACCGCCGTGATCGGGCCAAACCGCTTGGTCAGATCGTCGATCTCGACCAGCTTGCCCCGAGTGCCCATTCTTCCCTGCGCCTCCCGTTCTTCCCACGGCGCGAAATTCCGACCGTCGCCGCGGCATCGCGGTCGGGCCGGATCGGCTTTCTTGCTGTGGGGGCCTTGCGAGAAGGCCCCCAAGGGTCGGAAGAGGCCAGACCTTGAACGCGGTCCGGCCGTGCCCGTTGCGGAATTTATGATCGCTTCCGCCAGCTTTCAAGAGGGGCCTTTCAAGTGGGGCCGGGGGCATGCGCGCCGTGCATGGCCGGAGGCCGCGCTCGGCATTTGTCGCGACGCGGACGGCGCCGTACATGGGAAAGGTGAATGCCCCATCGGAACGGGCTCGAGGCAAAGGAGGTCGCAATGTCCGGGAAATCGTTTATCGCCATGATCCGCAAGGCGCGTCGCGCGCCCGCGCGCCGCGCGAGCGCGCGCTCGAACCTGGAGGCGGCGCTCCTGCCCTTTCCGACCCTTCGCTAGATCGGCGCCCCAAGCCCCCGGGTCCGTTCCCGAGGTTTGACGCCCCGCCACCGCGCCGCTACGGTCGCCCCCCGGAACGGCGGGAGTGGGCATGGGCGCGAATCGCAAGGAACGGCGGGCGATGAAGGCGGGCGGCGGCGGACCGGCCACCGACTGGCGCGCGCGCGCCGCCGCGCTCGCCGAGGCGGGCGAGACCGCCAAGGCGCGCCGGCTTCTCGTCCAGGGTCTCAAGGCCGCGCCCGAGGACGCCCACGCGCGTCATCTTTTAGGGTTGGTCGAGATGGCGCGCGGGCGCTTCTCCGACGCCGAGCGCGCGTTCGCCCGGGCGGTCCGCGCCGCGCCCGACAACCCGATGTCCCTGACCAACTGGGGAATCGCGCTGGGCGCCGCCGGGCGCGGGGACGAAGCGACCGCGGCGCTCGAACGCGCGGTCGAGGCCGCGCCGAGGTTCGCGCCCGCGCTCTACAACCTCGCGCTCGTCCGCCGCGACCGGGGCGACCGGATCGCGGCGGCGAGCCTTCTGCGCCGGGCCATCGACGCCGAGCCCGGCTACGCCCGCGCCCATTACGAGCTCGGCCGCCTGCTGGAGGACGGCGGCGCGCTCGAGGACGCGCGCGACGCCTACCGCCGCGCGCGGGCGATCGACGGCGAGGACGTCGATACGCTTTACGCCCTCGCCACGGTCGAGCAGGCGCTTTACCGCTTCGCGGAGGCGGCCGAGGCCTACGGCGAGGTGTTGGAGCGCGCCCCCGAACGCGCCGAGGCGGCGCTCAACCTGGGGTTTTGCCTTCAGGAGACGGGGCGCGAGACGGACGCGATCGCCGCCTACCGCCGCGCGCTGGCGCTCGATCGCGGGCTTTATCCACTGGTGCTCAAGACCATGACCACCGCCGCGCGAGGCAGCTTCCGCCTCGATCCCCGGGCGATGCGGGCGTTGTTGCTTGATTGAGGGGCGCGGCTCAGGGCTTGCGGGCGCGGAAGCGGCGGCGGTAGACGCCGGGCTCGGCGTTGACCGCCTCCTTGGTCTCGACGAAGCGCGCGGCGGTTTCGCCCTCGAGGGTCTCGAAACGCAGCGCGAGCGCGGCGCGACGCACGGGGATGCACTGCGCGATCGGCGTCCCGGCGGGCAGCACGCCCGAATAGGCCGGATCGCGCCAGCGCGCCGGAAACTGGATGAAGGCGTCCTTGTAGAGATCGGCGTCGACCAGCCCGGTGAGCGTGCGGAACGGCAGCTCCTCGCGGTTGAACGGGTGGGTGGCGAGCAGCGAATAGCCGGGCGGCAATTCGATCGCCCAGAAATTGTTGAACTTGATGAGCGCTCGGTCGGCCTCGTAGAGCGGCGTGCCGACCGCCTGGTCGTTGAGGTGGAAGGCGATCGGCGAGCAGGTGTAGCGCCCGACGCTCGACGGCGGCAGCGGCCAATCCCAGGAAAAGCGCCCCTCCTCGATCCGAAGATCGGTCGCGAGCGGGATCAGGAAGCCCGACGACATGGCGTCGATCAGGGGCGGGCATTGCTTGACCGTGCGCACCGGCCCGCCGGCGTCCTCGCTCGGCGCGGTCATGGGCATGGCCTTGAGCCAGTCGGGCAGGCCGCGACGCGCCGGCACCGGGCGTGGCAGGAGGCCGTCGAGCTCGGGCGGGCAGCGGAACACGACGTCGAGCGACGCCCCGGCGGCGGCATGGGCACTCCGGGGCGCGCGGCGGGTCATGCGGCCGTCCGGTCGATATCGACGGCCTTGGTCGTGATCGCCTTGTCGGCGCGCCGGGCGAGCTCGCGCTGAACCTCGCCGCGCGCCTTCTCGGCGCGGCGCTTGACCTCGTAGACCACGGCGATCAGCACGGTGATCGTGATGAAGATGACGGCGAGCGCGTTGATCGTCGGCTCCTGGCCCTGCTTGACCGCGCTGCCGATGAAGATCGTGACGGTCGACTGGCGGCCGATGGTGAACAGGGTCGTGTTGTAGTTCTCGAAGGATTGCAGGAAGGCGAGCACCGCCGCCGTCAGGATGGTCGGGCGCAGGAAGGGCATGGTGATCAGCCAGAACACCTGCTGATGCGGCGCGCCGAGATCGAGCGCCGCCTCCTCGAGCGTGGTGTCGAACCGTTGCAACCGCGCCATGATAAGCAGCATCGCATAGGCCGCGATGAAGGTGCTCTGCGCGATGATCGAAAGGAACAGCCCGCCGCCGACGCCGATCGTGTCCCACAGCAGAAGCGTCGAGACGCCCAGGATCACCCCCGGCACCAGGACCGGCGACACCAGCAGCCCATAGATCAGCGTTCGCGCCTTGCTGCGCAGGCGGGTAATCAGCAGCGCGCCCGCGAGCCCGAGCACGACCGAGATGACGACCACGAAGATGCCGATGACGAAGCTGTTGGCGAGCGCCGCCCAGAGCTCGTCCTTCTTCATCAGCTTGCCGAACCAGTCGAAGGTGAAGCCGAGCCAGGGCGAGATCGACGGGTTGCGGTTCTCGTTGAACGCCGCCGCCACCATGATCACCAGCGGCAGGAACATGTAGGCGAGGAACACCAGGATATAGCCGTTGATCGCGGTCTGCATGACCTGCTGGGCGTTCATGCCGAAGAAGCCGGGGGTCGTCGAGGCCGCCTTCATGAGCGCGTCCGCGCGCTCGGCCCCATGACGCTGGACGAGCACCAGCTCGGTCGTGTTGCGATGGATGCCGAGCATCAGGTTGACGAAGCCGAACACCACGGTCGCGACGATGATCCCGAGCACCAGCCCGACGAAGGCGCCGAACACCAGGGCATCGTTCGCCGCCCCGATTTTCCAGCCGAGAATGGTCGCGGCGATGATGGTGGTGAAGAAGCCGATATTGCTGAGCGGCGCGAGCAGGCGCGTGATGAAGTTGTTCACCGCCCGCCCCTACTTCGCGATGTCCTCGAGGGAGACGCGAAACACGCGCATCATCGCCATGATGAACAGGATGCAAAGGACCAGCAGCAGCAGGGCGTAGGTCGCGCCCAGGTTCATGTCCTGGGTCTCGTTGGTCCAGGTGTAGATAATCTGGGTGAACCATTGGCTGCGTCCGCCGCTCAACGCCATGGGCACGGCGTAGCTGCCCGCCGCGAGCATGAAGGTCATGATGCAGCCCACCGCGATGCCCGGCTTGGCGTGCGGGATGACGATATGCCAATGGATCCCCCACCAGGGCGCGCCGAGATCGGTGCCGGCCTCGATCTGGTTGCGGTCGAGCGTCTCGATCACGTTGTAGAGGGGGAAGACCATGAACAGAATGTAGGCGTAGATCATGCCGACGATCACGCCCCCGTCGCCGAGATAGTTGGGCGGCGGCGGATTGAGCGAGTTGATATCGACGATTCCGAACAGGCTGAGCGCCAGATTGAGCACCCCGCGCCCCGACAGGATCATTTGCCAGGCGAAGACGCGCAGCAGCTCGTTCACCCAATAGGGAACAATCAGCCCGAGCATGACCAGCGCCGCGCGCTCGGCGGGCGCGACCTTGGCGAGGTAGTAGGCGACCGGATAACAGAAGACCAGCGCGAGGAAGGTGACGAGCACGCTCGCCCAGATCGTCTTGAAGAAGACCATTCGGTGGTCGGCGTTCGAGAACAGGTACTTGTAGTTGCGCAGACCCCAGTAGATCCGGGTCTTCTCCTCCTCGTAGCGCTTCTCGAGCGTGGCGAGTCGCGCCTCGAGGGCCTTCTCCTTCTTGACGATCTCGTCGCGCCGGATCTCGAGCACGGATTTCGCGTCGGCGGCGGCGGCCGAAATCCGCGAATCGAGGTCGGCGAGCTTGGCGTCGAACGCGTCGAGCTGGGCGTAGCCCTGGTCGATCTCGCGATAGAGCTCGCCGACGAGATTCTTGTCCTCGTACCAGAAGGTGTAGGTGAGCATCACCGCCTGGGGCACGACGATCATGATCACGATCCACACCGAACACGCGATCAGGACATAGCTCGTCATGACGACGCCATAGCGGCGAAGGAGATCGGAAACCTGACTCATCGGTCGCGCCCGCTCGCTGTTTTCATGCGTCCCCGCCCATTCAGTCCGCCGCGAGCTCGGCCTCGGGCAGGATGGTCGCGTTGTCGACGCTGAACCCAACCTTGACCGGCATCCCCGGCTGGAATTCGAGCGCGCGCCCGTCGTTGGTCATGTGGACGATGATGTCCTTGCCGCGCTGACCGCGCAGGAACAGGTTAACGAACGCCCCCTCGAAGTCGAGACGATCGACCGTGGTTTCCATCACGTTGTCGAAATCGGCGTTCTCGACGATCTTGCAGCGTTCGGGGCGGACGAAGACGATCACGTTGTCGCCGACCACGCGCCGCGTCGCGTTGACGCCCCGGATTCGGCCGAGCTCGGTGTCGACCACCGCGTGGCCGTCGGCCAGCGTTTCGACCACCCGGCCGTAGAACGGGTTGTTCTCGCCGACGAAGGTGGCGACGAAGGCCGTGGACGGCCGGTTGTAGATCACCTCGGAATCGTCGATATGCTCGATCATGCCCTGGGACATGACGGCGACCCGGTCCGACATGGTCAAGGCCTCGCCCTGGTCATGGGTGATGTAGATGAAGGTGACGCCGGTCCGTCGCTGGATCGCGCGCAGCTCGGCCCGCATGTGCTGGCGCAGCTTGAGGTCGAGCGCCGACAGCGGCTCGTCGAGAAGCAGCACCTCGGGCTCGACCGCGAGCGCGCGGGCGATCGCGACCCGCTGGCGCTGGCCGCCCGACAGCTCGCTGACCAGCTTGTCGCCCTGGTCGGGCAGTTCGATCAGATCGAGCAGCTCGTCGGCGCGCTTGCGCCGGGCGGCAGCGTCGGCGCCCCGGAAGCGCAGGCCGAACGAGATATTCTCCCAGACCTTCATGAGCGGGAACAACGCGAGGTTCTGGAAGATCAGCGCGGTCGGCCGCTTGTTGGGCCCGATCCCGCGCATGTCGATGCCACCGATGCGGATGCTGCCCTCGCTGGGGTCGATGAAGCCCGAGACCATGCGAAGAATGGTCGTCTTCCCGCAGCCGGACGGGCCGAGAAAACTGAAGAACTCCCCCGAATTGACGGTCAGGGTCGCATTCCTGACGGCGACGAACTCGTCGAAGCGCATCGTCACCGCATCGAGATCGACATCCATGCCCATGGCCAACTCCGCTCCCCACCAAAGCCACAGGAAGCACCGCCGCGGCCCGCCCCGGGCCTCGGCCGGGGAGCCCCGCGTCCGCCGCTTCGAACGAAAGAAACGGGGACCCCGACCCCGATGGTCGGGGCCCCCGGTCGGTTCCGCCCTAGGCGGCGTTCCACTTGTCGACGTACTCGGCGCGCAGCGCGGCCCACCACGCGGGCGACGGCAGCCACCACCAGAGATTGTCGATCGCGTCGTCGGGATAGGCCGACTTGAACGCCTCCTTGCCTTCCGGCTCGAGATAGTCGGCGGCACCGACGACGGCGGAGTTGTAGCCCGCCTTGTTGCCGAGAATGCCGCCCATCTCGGGCGTTAGGAGGTGATTGATGAAGGCGTAGGCCTGCTCGACGTTTTCGGCGCCCGAGGGAATGCCCATGGTGTCGGTCCAGGCGAGCCCGCCCTCGACCGGCATCAGGTAGCGAAGCCGCCCCTTGGTCTCCTTCATCATGCGCAGAGACGGGCCGTCCCAGCACTGCCCGACGATGGCGTTGTTCTGGTAGAAGGCGTTCAACGTCTCCTGGGTGTTGTTCCAGAACTGGCGCACCCACGACTTGTGCTCGATCGCGAAGGGCATGATCTTTTCGTAGATGCCGCGCGCGGTCGTCTCGTCCTTGTAGAGATCGCGCAGCCGGTTCGACGGCACCTGGCCCGTCCGGTCGAAGTAAAGGCCCAGCGTGATGATCGCCGACTTCTGGCGGACCGTGATCAGGCCCTTGTTCTCCTCCGACCACAGGTCGCCATACGACATGGTGCCGTATTTGTAGTCGCGCTGGGAGCTGTCGAAGATCATCGCCTCGGTGCCCCAGTCGAATGGAATCAGGTAGCGCTTGCGACGGAAGACGGCGCCGAGCTCCTTCGACTTCTTCATTAGGGACGGGATAATCGCATCGACGTTGATCTTCTTGAGGTCGAGCGGCTGTAAGAGATCGCCCGACTGATACCAGGTCGGTCCCGTGTCGACCGACGGGAACACGAGGTCGAAGCCCTTGCCCTTCGAGGCCTTGAGCTTGGTGAGAACCTCGTCGTTCGAGCCGTACTTCGAGAGGTTGACCTTGATGCCGGTCTTGCTTTCGAAGGACTCGATCATCTCTGGCCAGATGTAATCCGACCAGGCGTAGACGTTGACCTCGCCCGACGACGCGAGACCGCCCTTGACGAACAGCGGCGCGGCTCCGGCGAGCGCGACGGTCGCCGCCGCGCTCTTCAGCACCGTGCGACGCGTGAACGCCTTCGCGACCCGCTGGGTCTTGGCACTCTCGTTCCGGACTTTCGATTTATCGTCCATGGATCATTCTTTCCCTGTTGTTTCGCTTTACCCTATACCCACGAGCGCGAGCGGCCGGTGGATACGGCGCATCCCCCGCCGAGCAAGCTCGGCGGTCGCCGTTTTGGTTTTCTTGCCGTGAGGGGAACGCACCGAAAGACACCCCCGGGCGAACGTCGCAGACCGACGTCTCGTCCTTCCTTGGGGACCGATGCGGCCGACCTCACCTCCCTGACTTCGTTTTAGCGTCGCGGACTGTATCATCCGTCTGTGACCGCCGTATGATTGAAACCATGGCGCGATAAGTCAAGCAACGCGTCGATCACGGAATGGAGAGCGACTCCGCATAGCGACCCTTTTCGGCTCGGATACCGGACCATTTGCTAAGTTTTCCTCTCAAAACCGACGAAGGATTCGGGAATGAACGACGAACGCGGTGAAACGCCCCCGGGCAAGGGACGCGATGCGTCCTCGGAGGGCGGCAAGCTCGGCCTCAAGGAACTGGTCGCCATGGGCGTCGGCGGCATGGTGGGGGGCGGCATCTTCTCGGTCCTCGGCCTGTCGGTGGGCATGGCGGGACACGCCGCGCCGATTGCCTTCGCGCTCGGCGGCCTGGTCGCCCTGCTCACCGGGTTGTCCTATGCCCGCCTGGGGCTGACGTTTCACTCCGACGGGGGCAGCTTCACCTATCTCGAACACGCCTTTCGCCACCCCAACATCGCCGGTCTCGGCGGCTGGCTGCTGCTCGCCGGCTATATCGGAACGCTGGCGCTCTATGCCTATACCTTCGGCGTCTATGGCGGCGCCATGCTCGGCGACGTCGACCACGGCTCGCCGATGCAGCATTTGCTCGAGTCCGGGGTGCTGCTGGTGTTCCTCGGCGTGAACCTCTATGGAGTCAAGGCGGCGGGTCGGACCGAGGACGTCATCGTCATGGTCAAGGTGATAATTCTTTCGCTGTTCGCCGTCGTCGGGCTGGTCTACGTCGAGGCCGACCGCCTGCTGCCGGTTTTCGACCAGGGCGCGGGCGGCCTGCTGATGGGCGCCGCCCTGATCTTCGTCGCCTACGAGGGGTTCGAGTTGATCCCCAACGCGGTCCACGAGATGGAGTGCCCCGAACGCAACCTCGCGCGCGGCATCCTGATCTCGATCATCGTCACCACCACGATCTATGTTCTGGTCTCGCTGGTCTCGGTCGGGAGCCTGTCGACCGAGGTGATCGACGAATACAAGGAATACGCGCTCGCAGTGGCGGCGCGGCCGTTCCTGGGCCAGGCGGGATATCTGCTGATCGGTCTGGGCGCGCTGCTGTCGACCGCCTCGGCCATCAACGCGACCCTGTTCGGAACCGCGCGACTGGGCAAGGTGATGGCCCGGGACGAGGCCCTGCCCCGGGTCTTTTCCCACCGCGAGCGCACCCGCGACATTCCCTGGGTCAGCCTGTGCGTGATCACGGCGATGACGTTGCTGTTCGTCAATCTCGGCGATCTGACGATGATCTCATCCTTCGCCAGCGCGACGTTCCTGATGATTTTCGCCGCCATCAACCTCGCCGCGCTGCGCCTGCGCGCCCGGATCGGCATCGCGCCGGCGCTGCCGCTGGCCGGGCTGACGCTCGCCTTCGCCTCCTGGCTGGTGCTCGGCGGCTATCTCTGGCTGCACGACCGCGAGGCCCTGAGCGGAGTCGGCCTGTCCTATCTGGCGATCGCGACCGCCGAGTTCCTGTTCAGCGAAAGACGGCTCCTGTTCAAGGCCGGCCGATAGGCAAACCCGCCCCAACGGCCAGGCGCCTTTCCGTCCCGCCCGATGCCCGGGACGGGTTGCAGTTGATATGTACAAGAAAAAAATGTTTACCCCGTTAGAAAAGCTAGAAGTTGCAGCGAGAGTTTCATTTTAAAAGTATTAAATATTACTTAAACCAAAAGATTTGTTTACTAAATAAGACAATAATTATCTGATTTAAAATATACT
>Ga0114931_10002465_pt1 | contig 23519 bp, 24 predicted proteins | sample 2SBtaG_FD_89579 | JGI IMG/M metagenome (GOLD analysis project Ga0114931, IMG submission 89579) | Deep subsurface microbial communities from Kolumbo volcano to uncover new lineages of life (NeLLi) - 2SBTROV14_V59a metaG | ecosystem: Environmental > Aquatic > Marine > Volcanic | place: Kolumbo... | reverse complement strand
GAATAAAGACAATGTAGGCGCCCTGTTGGAGTCAAAAATTAATAGCAAATTTATTGTAACGGTTTTCTTAAGATTCTGTCAGGCTGCTGTTCGTATTTTGCAAATTGTTTCCTCAGCCGCCCGTATGAAGACCCCGCCTTTATATTGGTGTTATTTTTATATTTGTAAGAATAAGAAAGACGAAATGGATGCGCCTTTTTGGAAACGGCAGTTGGAGCAAACGTCTGAATTGGGCCAGTATAAAGGATGGTATCACAAATATTATCATCGGAAGGCTTAGCATGAAGTCCTGAAAACTGGTGTGTCTGGAGTTGACCAAATGATGAAGCCATTGAAGATTTTACAGTATCCTTTTTATTACCTATCCTGGCTGGTTAGGTATTTAAAACTACGCTTCGGGTTTAATTGTCTGAGGGACATCAAGATTCTGTCCATCGAATTTTCTTCGGTGTGCAATCTGCGCTGCCGGTATTGTTTTCTCGAGCAAAAGGAACGGGCGCGTTTTTTGGACATCGTTATGTACGAAAAGTTGATCAAGGAAGTTGCGGAAAACCCACGGTATGACATCAAAGTCATGGAATGGCCGATCAGCGGCGAGTTCTTTGTTTATCCGAAGTTCAAAGAGGTTGTGGAAATAACAAAAAAATACTGGGATGCCAATCCAAGCTTTCGACCCCGCATCATTCTTAACGAAAACCTGCTGCTTTTGGATGAGGCCAAGGCCGACTTATTGTTGGATTCCGGCATTATCAGTCAGATCATCTGCAGCGTCGATGGACACGATGCGCAAACGTTTGAGCATATGCGTCCGCCGGGAAAGTTCCCGAAGTTGTACCAGAACTTCCGGATGCTGATGGAAAAAAATAAGCAGTTGGCCAAACCGGTGTTTATCCAGATCAATAATGGAAGGGATGAGCGTTCGGTAGGGAAAGAGTTCAGTAAAGAAATGCAGGAAATTTTCCGGGCGGGAGACGTCGTGACGCAATGGAAGCCGGAGTACTGGAACGATTCGTTTAACAAGCCCGAGAAAAAGATCGAGCCGGCCAAAGGTTTTTGCTCGTTCGTATTCAATAACGTCACGTTGTCCAGTTCCGGGGGGATCTCGAAATGCTGCATGGATCTTAAAGGGCTAACGGTTTACGCGGATCTTAAGGATCATACGCTCGAAGAGATATGGCATTCGAATATACGGCGGCAATTTTTATCGGCGATGTTCCGTAATCAAAGGGAGATTATTGATGGATGCCGGTCCTGTTCTTTGACCTGTGTGAATAATGATAACCGTTATACGAACCTTGGAAGGAAGATCAGAAGCTGGCTTGCGACCCTGACAAAAGGAAAAGAGCATTATCTCAAGCCGTTGAAAAAAGGGTCATGAAAATCAATTTTATCACAAATTTATGTACGCATTATGTGGTCCGGCTTTTTGAGTTGCTGAGTGAACGGCATGAGATACGATTCTATTTTACCGGAGGTGATGAATCCTATTGGAACACGGCTAATCGTCCGGCCGAAGGGAATATCAAAGGGAAATACTTAAAGAAATTGACCAAAGCCAGGATTATGCCGGGAGTGCTTTTTCTGCCGTTCAAAAAAGGGGATGTGTGCATCAAGACCCTTGACGGACGTTTTTCTCTGGCCGTCATCTTTCTCATAACGAAATTAATGCGCAGGCCGTTCATTTTGTGGACGGGGCTGTGGGCGCACCCCGAGACATTGATGCATCAACTGACATTTCCATTCACCAGGTTTATTTACCGGCATTCGGATGCCATTGTCGTTTACGGTGAGCATGTGAAGAAATATCTTATTGGTCTTGGCGTTGACCGCGAAAAGATTTTCTGCGCGCCGCACTCCGTAGATAACAGCCTGATGAGTGAGCTGGTTCTTGCCGAACAGAAATCGGCATTGAAAAAAGAGCTTGGGTTGGCCGAGGAAAAAGTCATCCTTTATGTTGGACGGCTGGAGAGATGTAAAGGGCTGGAATTTCTCATTGAGGGTTTGTCTAAACTGCGCGATATTGACTTTATGATGGTATTCATCGGTAACGGGTCCTTGGAAGGTGCTCTGAAAAATCAATGTGAACAGAGTTCGGTCAAGGCCAAATTTCTGGGGCATATTCCAAATGAGAAACTGGTTCGGTATTATGCGCTGGCTGATGCCTTTGTACTGCCGTCGATCACAACGACACAATTCAAGGAGCCCTGGGGACTGGTCATCAATGAGGCGATGAACCAAGGGTGTCCCATCGTAACGACCGATGCGGTCGGCGCGGCTGCCGGAGGCCTGGTTGAGAACGGCCGCAACGGCTACATTGTTCCCGAGAAAGACAGCCAGGCGCTGAAAGAAGCTCTGGAGCAAGTGCTTACCGATGAGGAGCAACGGAAGAGTATGGAGCAGTATTCCAGAAACAAGATCAGAGAATGGGACCAACAACAAACTGCGGCTGGTTTTCTGCAGGCGATCGACTACGTCACGGTAAACTGATATGGAACTGACACTTAAATATTATCATTATTTCGGCAGTTCGGGAAAAGAACTCGGCGAAAATCTTAATACATCTGGTTCGTGGGATGTCCTGAGAACTAAAGAGGGGGTCGAAGGAGATTTTTATATTTCCGATGACCGTAGGGCATGGCAGAACATTGCCCTGAACAATAATATGCTAAAGGTTCAGGCGGCGGACATTGTGAATGTGATCAGTCCGGAGTTCAACAGTATCCATTCCTTTGGGGTGGGCGCCGCGCATCTGGAATTTCTGATCAAACGGAAGTGCCCGTCTCTAGCGATGAAGTGTTCCGATTTTACCCCGCACGGCATTGAGCGCCTGAAAAAAGTCTTTGTCGAGGCCGAGGAGATCACGATATTCGACATTCTCAAAGGGGATTGGCCGACGATGGATGCCGGGCACATTTGCCTTCTTTATCGAGTGGATACCGTTTTTGACGACAGCCAATGGAGAGAAGTATTGAGAAAAATGAACGCAGCGGGTATTAAGAACATTTTGTTTATTCCGTCGGATGTACTGACGGTAAGAAAAATATTGTATCAATTATTTAAATATGTTGTTTTTAGGGGGTTTCGAAGGGAAATGATATTTTCCGGATACCTCAGGACCCGGCCGCGTTTGGAGTCTCTGTTCGAAGAATGCTACACGGTCGAACGAACGACCAGAATCGGCGGTTTAATCGGGTTTTTTTTAAAAACTAGGAATGGACGATAAATGAAGAAAGAAAATATCATATGCAATCATGAAGTTGTAGCGATGGTCATTTATGCCGGGCCGATCAGCCCCGGCGTGCATTTTTACAGCGAGGATAATAACAGTCTGCAGGTGGGCAAACAATTGCGCAAGAAAGGCGAGCGGATCAAATCGCACCGACATCATCCTGTTGCTGTTGATCGGCAGGAGACCCTGCAGGAGGTCCTGTATATCGAGAAGGGCCGGATCAAAGTCCTATTCTATGATCAAGAAAATAAAATCGCCGATTCCCGCATTCTCCAGCAAGGGGATATCATTCTTTTGATCAAAGGCGGGCACGGGTTTGAGGTGCTCGAAGAGACGGTGATGATTGAGGTTAAGCAAGGGCCGTATGATCCTGATGCAACGGAAAAGTTTGAGGAGAAATAATTGATGATACCTGTCTGCACGCCGTATCTGGCGGGAAACGAGAAAAAATATGTTAATGATTGCCTGAAGACCAACTGGATCTCTTCGGCCGGAAAATACGTGGATCTCTTTGAAGAGAGGTTTAGCCGATACTGCGGCCGGCCGCACGGGATAGCGACGACAAACGGAACGACGGCGCTGCATCTGGCTGTGGCCGCATGCGGGATAGGCCCGGGGGACGAGGTGGTCATGCCGGCGTTCACGATCGCTTCGACGGCCTTTGCGGTCATTTATTGCGGAGCAAAACCTGTTTTTGTTGATTGCGAACCCGACACATGGAATATTGATCCGGAAAAAATAGAAAAGAAGATCACGAAAAGAACAAAGGCCATTATGCCTGTGCACATCTACGGCCATCCCTGTGATATGAATACTATTGGCGCGATAGCTCGTAAACACAAACTGTTCATCATCGAAGATGCGGCCGAGGCGCATGGGGCCGAGTACAACGGCAAAAAGGCCGGCGGTATCGGAGACGTCAGTTGTTTCAGTTTCTACGCGAATAAGATCGTCACCTGCGGAGAGGGAGGTATGGTGGTCACCGGCAACAAAAAGATTGCCGAACGTTGCCGGAGTTTCAAGAATTTGTCTTTCTTAAAAGAAAAGCGGTTTTGGCATAAAGATCTCGGGTTCAATTATCGCATGACCAACATCCAGGCTGCGATCGGCCTAGCGCAGCTGGAGAAGATTGACCGGTTCGTTGAGCTGCGGCGCAGGAACGCGGCGTTTTATACGGCCCGGTTGAAAAAAGTTTCTGGGATCACTTTGCCTGTCGAACGGCCCGGCGTCAAGAATGTGTACTGGATGTACGGTATCCTTATTGATCAAAAGTTCGGAATGACGCGTGAAAAGTTCATGAACGTGCTCAAGGCCAGGGGCATAGAAACACGCACGTTTTTCCTTTCCCTGCACGACCAGCCTGTTTTTAAGAAATTGGGATGCGGTTCCAAAGAAACTTTCCCGGTCACCGAAGATATTGCCCGGCGCGGATTGTACTTGCCCTCAGGGAGCAATTTGAAGAAAAAAGAAATCAACTACATTTGTGACTGTATTGAAAAATTATGAAGATCGCCTTGGCAGCTAAAAGCGTTTATCCATTCCACCCCTTCGGCGGGGTCCAAAAGTACGTCTACTATTTTGCCAAGGCCCTGACCCGGAAGGGTGTTGATGTGGAGATCATCGCTCCTCTTGATGATGGCCCCGCCCGTACGGAAACTTACGAGGGTTTGAAGTACACTTTTATCCGTCCGGCCATTTATAAGTATCTCGAATATCCCGTCGGCTGGCTGGGGGTCCATTTGTTCAGTTGGTCACTCTCGAGATATCTGAAAAATAAGGACTTTGATCTTTTGCACGCGTTCGATATGGCCGGTTACGCTTATCTGAAGCGTCAATCAAGAAAACCGGTTGTCGTGCAGGTCTTCACGGACAATTACCTGAGCAATCCGATTACGCTCAAAGATACAGCCAATCTCATCGCGTCCGGTTTTAAGAAAATTAAGGAAGAGAAGGTGAGGATTACGCCTTTTTCAAGCGGGGCTGTCAAGCGCAGATATCTGCCCCAATATCTTTTTAAGATCAAGCCGATGTATTCGTGCTTTAATGATGGTGACAGGATTTTTTTCGAGGATGAAATCTTTCATCAGGAGGTCCGCGAACTTTACCGTCTGAAGGAAGATAAGGGGGCGGTCGTTCCCGTCGGGGTGGATATCCGCGCGGTGGATGATCAGCTTAAAGAAGAGGGCATCACCCGCGGGAAACTCGGATTGAAGAGCGACGATATTGTCCTTATTTCGGTCAACCGCCTGGCGGCCGACAAGGGGATCGATAAGATTGTTCTGGCCCTGGAGGCTTTGAGAAAAAAAGATGACCGGCTCAAACTGCTCATCGTCGGCAGCGGTTATCAGGAAAAAGAACTCCTTGAGATCATCAGGCAAAAAGGATTGGAAGCTCATGTCCGGCATTACAAAAATGTCCCGGAAGAAAAACTGTATCATTATTACAACATTTGCGACATCTACATCTGTGCGTTTTCTTTTCCGGGTTCGAGTATCAGCACGCTTGAGGCCATGGCCTGTTCGCTGCCGGTCATCACGACCGCCCAGCCCTGGCTTGTCCGGGAAGGAGAAAATGGGGTCGTTTTGAATTCAAACAGTCCGCAGGCGATCGAGCGGGCCGTGGCAGAGTTGACCGCGCGCGGGGGTCTCAAAGAGCGGGGAAGGATTTCCCGAGAGATCGTGGCCGGTTTTGACTGGGCCCCGATCGCGGAGAGAGCCCTGGAACAGTACAAGGAATTGGTGACTTAAATGCTGGATGTCCGATTCATCAATATTTGCGGCGTTCCAGTCAGTTCGGTCAATATCGAACAGGCCTGTCATGCCATCGACGAATGGATCAGGGCCCGGAGGAAAGTCTATATATGCGTGGCGCCGGTATCAACGATCGTCGATTCCCGTTCCGATGCCGGCTATAAAAAAGTATTGGAAGGGGCGGATATGATCACGCCTGACGGCATGCCTGTTGTCTGGACGGCAAGGCTGAAGGGAGATAAGAATATTGCCCGGACTTACGGGCCGGACCTCATGCTGACGCTGTGTGAGAAAGGAGTGGCTAGGGGATATAAACATTTCTTATACGGAGGGACGGAAAGTACTTGCAGTTTGCTTCAAAATGTACTAAAACAAAAAATGCCCGATATTAATATTGCAGGGCAATTTTCTCCCCCGTTCCGCGAAGTCCATGTTCAGGAGGATCAGGACGTTATTGACCGGATCAATCGTTCGGGGGCTGATATTCTCTGGGTGGGGTTGGGGTCGCCCAAACAGGATTACTGGATGAAAGAGCATAGGGAGCGGCTGGATGTTCCTGTCATCATCGGCGTCGGAGCGGCTTTTGATTTTTTATCCGGTGTCAAACGCCAGGCCCCGAAATGGATGCGGGAAAGCGGATTGGAATGGTTTTTTCGTCTCTGTTGTGAGCCGGGGCGATTGTGGAAACGTTATCTGGTCGGAAATACGCGGTTCTTGTATTTTCTGATCAAGGACATGGTGCTTCCCGGGAGGATGAAGTAGGATGGAACTTCGAGGAAAACGCTTTTTCTTCATCAGGTTTGTTTATGTCGTGCTGGACGTCGTGTCCATTGGGCTGGCCATTTTTGCCGCCTGTCTGATACGGCATCAAACCGTTCCTTTTGATGTGACACCGCACGCGCTCTTTCTTGATGCGCGCAATCCGTTTGAAGTGGTCTTTGTCTTTTGGATCGCGGCGGTTTTGTTTTTTAATCATTCGCATGGGTTGTACCAGACCCAGCGGGAGATATCTGAAAGCATCGAGATCTGGAATGTCCTAAAGTCGGTCTGTTTTTCCGGGATCACGGTCATTGTCTTTATTTTCCTTTTAAAGATCGAAGATTTTCCCCGAACCATTCTGGTTTTGGGAACGCTGTTCAACTGGATGCTGCTTTCGCTGTGGAGGGTTTTTAAACGCATTTTTGTCAATTTTCTGGTTTCCCGCGGATACAATAACTTTAATGTTCTGATCGTCGGCGCCGGTAAGGTCGGCGTCGCCCTCGCCGAGGAGATCAAAAAACACCCGGCTTATGGATTGAAGATCGCCGGATTTCTGGATGATTTTAAGGGAAACAACCAGAGCTACGCGGGCAGTTCGGTCCTGGGGCCGCTTTCCGATTCGAAGAGGTCGTCCGTCAGGAGTTTATCAACAAGGTTTTTATCACTATTCATCATGACAGCAAGGTTTTTTTAAATATGCTGGAGAAGGCGCGTCGGCTCAACGTGGCGGTCCGTGTCATCCCGCAGGGATTTGAGTTATCGACCTGTGAATTCAGCAAATATAATATCGGTTTTATTCCCGTCCTGGAATACTCAAATGAGGAGAGGCTGGTCCGCCAGGGAGGCAAACGGTTTTTTGATTTCGTTGTGGCGTTAGTCTTAAACATCTTGTTTCTGCCGGTACTCTTTGTAATCGCGGTCTTGATCAAACTTGACAGTCCGGGGCCGGTCTTTTACCTTTGCCGACGTTACGGCCGTAAGGGCAGGATATTCCGGATGATAAAGTTTCGTAGTATGTATGTCGACGCGCATTTGAGGCAGCAGGAACTAAAGGATCAGAGCGAAGTCGACGGGCCGATTTTTAAGATCCGCAATGATCCGCGGGTGACAAAGGTGGGCCAGTTCTTGCGAAAATACAGTCTTGATGAGTTGCCGCAAATCATCAACGTCGTCAAAGGTGAAATGAGCCTGGTCGGTCCGCGGCCGCTGCCGATTGACCAAATTGAAAAAGAAGATTTTCGCCAGCTCAAACGCCTGGCGGTCCGTCCCGGAATTACGGGCCTGTGGCAGATCCGCGGCCGGAGCGATATTTCTTTCTTCCGTTTGTTGAAGTGGGACATCTGGTATATTAACAACTGGTCATTCTGGCTGGATTTGAATATTCTGGTTCAAACGATACCGGTTGTTCTGAAGGGGCGGGGCGCGTATTGAGAAGTGAATCAATGGGCGAAGACAGTTTTTCCAAAAAAATCGACGGGATAATCCGCTGGATATTTTGCGGAATTGTCCTGATGCTGCCTTACAGCAACGCGGCCGTGGAGACTGGCGTTGTCCTTTCCATCATCCTATGGCTGATCAAACGCTGTGTCATGTTTTATCGGGACCGGTCGGATTCGTGGGGCCGGAGGCTGATAAGAAATTTCAGGATGCCGGGAAGTTATTTGAATCCATTTATCGCCGTTTTTCTTTTAACGGGGCTGCTTTCTGTGCTTGGCGGAGAGATGTGGCAGCGTTCACTGGAGGCCTTTTTTACGAAGACCCTGGAGTGGTTTATTATTTATTTTTTTGTCCTTGAGGTCTTCCGTGAGAAAAAACATTTTTACCGGGTGGCGGCCTGTATGTTGATCACTGCCGGGGTGACAGCCGTGGACGCGATCCTGCAGTATCATGTTGTGGGACGGGATTTACTTCGCGGCCGCGGTCTCATCGAGGGGCATCGCGCGACAGCCGGATTTTTTCACTCCAACGGATTGGCTTCGTTTCTGGTGATGGCGATCCCGCTGGCATTTTCCTTTTGGATGGCCTTCCGTCAGTCGGCTTCCAGGAAGAAGTTTTTCTTTCCGCTGCTTTTGGGCCTTCTCATCTGGGCCCTGGTGTTGAGCTTTTCGAGAGGGGGATGGCTCATTTTTGTTCTCGAGAGTCTTTTATTTATGGCCTTTTATAACCGGCAATGGATGAAAAAGATGTTTCTGGTTTTCATTCTGATATTTATCGTGGCCGGCGCGTTATTCATGAATTCCAGGCACTTGGGCAAAGAGTTCCGGATGAATTCTTCGAATATCGAGGCCACCGTCGGCTGGCGCTGGAATGTTTGGGAAGAGAGCCTGGAGATACTTAAGGAACATCCGGTCAAGGGGTTCGGTTTGAATACATACATGGCGGTCTTTCAAAAATACCGGCGGCATAAGGGAGTGCAACCGACGTACGCCCACAATTGTTTTGTCCAGACGGCAGTTGAAACCGGTCTCGTCGGCCTTGCCGCGCTCCTGGTGCTTTTAGGGACGATTGTGGTTAATAACGGAAAACTTCTTTGTACCCTCAGTTCCTTGCGAGATAATCCTTTGGAATTGATATTCCTGGGGTTGTATGCCGCCGTCGTGGGATTTATTGTCCACGCCGCCGTCGAAACAAATTTTTATTCTTTGACCCTATCGGCCTTGTTCTGGATTTTGGCAGGGTTGCTGACTCCCTTGGCAAGACTTATCCGTCAGGGTGAGGGCGCGAAGGTTTGAACCAAACGCAAAAGAAAGAGAAGATATGAAATTGTCCATCGTTATCCCCGTTTATAATGAAAAAGATACGCTTCAGGAGATCCTCCGCCGGATCGGTGAAGTAGCGCTCCCTTTAAGCAGGGAAATTATCGTGGTGGACGACGCCTCCAGCGATGGAACGCGTGATGTTTTGGAGAACCAGTTGAAAAACCAGGTGGATAGAGTTGTTGTACATGACCGTAACAAGGGCAAAGGAGCGGCGTTGCGCAGCGGATTTAAGGAGGCCTCAGGGGACATCGTCCTTATTCAGGACGCGGATCTTGAATATGATCCTTCAGAATATCCCCGTCTCTTGAAGCCTATTCTCGATGGAAGGGCAGCTGTTGTTTACGGATCCCGCTTTTCGGGCGGCGGTGAACACCGCGTTTTGTACTTCTGGCACATGATCGGCAATAATCTCCTGACCCTGTTGTCAAATATGTTTACGAACTTGAACCTGACGGACATGGAGTGCTGCTATAAAATTTTTAAAAAAGATATTCTACAGAAGTTTGAGATCGAAGAGAACCGGTTTGGCGTGGAGCCGGAGATCACTGCCAAAATTGCCAAACTGGGGTGCCCGATTTATGAGATCGGAATCACTTATTTCGGCCGGACGTATAAAGAAGGAAAAAAAATCAACTGGCGGGACGGGTTCCGCGCGCTGTGGTGCATTGTGAAGTACAATCTGTGCGGCAGCGTTAAAAAGTAGGGAAACATTATGCCAAAGAAAGCTCTTATCACCGGGATCACCGGGCAGGACGGCTCATACCTAACGGAGCTGTTATTGGATAAAGGATATGAGGTCTACGGTTTGATCCGGCGGTCCAGTTCCTTTAATACTGACCGCATCGACCACATTTATCAGGATCCGCATGAAAAAGACCTGCGCCTGCGTCTGTCTACGGCGACCTGAACGATGCCAGCTCACTCAATCGGGTTGTCAAGACCATTAAGCCCGACGAGATTTATAACCTCGCCGCCCAGAGCCATGTCCGCGTGAGTTTTGATGTGCCGGAGTATACTTCTGAGATTACCGCTTTGGGAACTATCCGTTTGCTTGAGGCCATTCGGGATTCCGGAATCGCGACAAAATATTATCAGGCCTCCAGTTCCGAGATGTTCGAAAAAGTGCAGGAGATCCCGCAGAATGAAAAAACGTCTTTTTACCCGCGCAGTCCTTACGCGGTTTCCAAAGTATATTCCTATTGGATGACGGTCAACTATCGCGAGGCATATAATATGTTTGCCTGCAACGGGATTCTTTTTAACCATGAGTCTCCCCGGCGGGGAGAGACCTTTGTCACCCGCAAGATCACCAAGGCCCTGGCCCGGATCAAACATGGTGTGCAGGATAAGCTGTATCTGGGGAACCTCGACGCTAAACGGGACTGGGGTTTTGCCGGAGATTATGTCGAGGCGATGTGGCTGATGCTTCAGCAGGAAAAGCCCGATGATTATGTCATTGCCACCGGTGAGACGCGTTCGGTCAAAGAATTTCTGACCGAGGCGTTTGGATGCGCCGGGCTGGATTGGGAAAAATATGTGGAGATCGACAATCGGTATTTTCGTCCGACGGAAGTCGATGTCCTGATCGGCGACAGCAGCAAGGCCAAAAAACAATTGAAGTGGGAAGCGAAGGTTAAATTTAAAGATTTGGTGAAGATGATGGTCGACGCGGATATGGAAGCGGTCGACCGAGAACTGCATGGGACCAGAGGAGTCAAGACCGAACGATGAGTTTCTGGAAAGGCAAAAATATTACGGTTACCGGCGGCGCCGGATTTCTGGGGAAAGCTGTCGTTAAGGAATTGCAGCGCCGGGGATGCGCCGAAGATCAAATCTTTATTCCGCGCAGTAGGGATTATGATTTAAGAGAACCCGACGCCATCCGCCGGATGCTGAAAGACGCGCGTCCGGATATTATCATTCATCTTGCCGCCGTCGTCGGCGGGATCGGCGCCAACCGGGATAATCCGGGAAAATTTTTCTATGATAACTTGGTGATGGGTGTTCATTTGATGGAGGAAACGCGAAAGGTGGGTGTGGACAAGTTTGTGGCGATCGGCACTATCTGCGCTTATCCAAAATTCACGCCGGTTTCTTTTAAAGAAGATGACCTCTGGAACGGTTATCCGGAAGAAACCAACGCGCCTTACGGCCTGGCGAAAAAGATGCTTCTGGTCCAGTCTCAGGCTTACCGCCAGCAGTACAGTTTTCCCTCCATTTATCTTTTACCGGTGAATCTGTACGGCCCGGAGGATAATTTTGATCCGGCCACGTCACACGTTATTCCCGCGTTGATCAAGAAGTGTCTGGACGCCAAGGCCGCGGGAGAAGATCATATCAGTGTCTGGGGAACGGGCGCGGCCTCCCGGGAATTTTTGTATGTGGAAGATGCCGCCCGGGGGATTGTGTTGGCAACCGAACACTACGACAAACCCGAACCAGTTAACCTGGGGGCCGGACGAGAGATCACCATTAAGGAACTCGCCGAAATGATTGTCCAACTGTCCGGTTTCAAAGGGCGCATCGAGTGGGACAGTTCGAAGCCGGACGGTCAGCCGCGCCGCTGTCTCGATACCGGAAGAGCCGAAAGGGAATTCGGATTTAAGACCAGAGTGCCCTTGGAAGAAGGCCTTGGACGGGCGATCAAATGGTACCAAGAAAATACCGCTCCTGAAACCCTTCATTGACAAACCCCTTCACTTGGGTATAATACTCTTTTCCCGCAGTCGATAATAATATATATATAGATAAAGAAGTTGTTCTTTGAAGGAGTTTTTCATGAATAAAAAGACCGTCAAAGATATTGATCTCAAAGACAAGAAAGTCATTATGCGCGTTGACTTTAACGTGCCTTTGGAAAACGGCAAGATCACCGATGACCGGCGTATCCAGGCGGCGGTCCCGACCATCCAATATATCCTTAAGCAGAATCCGGCGAAGCTGATATTGATGAGCCACCTCGGCCGTCCCAAGGGCGCGGTTAACGAAGGGATGCGGCTTAAACCCGCGGCCGTCCGTCTGCAGGAATTGTTGGATCAAGATGTGCTGGCTCTGCAGGAATGTGTGGGCGAAAAGGTCAAAGAGGAAATCGACAACTCTCAGGCTAAGGTTACCCTGCTGGAAAATTTACGTTTTCACAAGGAAGAAGAGACCAACGACGCGGAATTTGCCAAGGAACTGGCCTCGCTTGCCGATGTTTATGTCAACGACGCCTTCGGGACCGCGCACCGTGCCCATGCCTCGACGGAAGGGATTACGCAATACCTGCCGGCTGTCGCCGGTTTTCTTTTGGAAAGCGAGATATAATATCTCGCTCAGGCTGTGGCCAATCCGGAGAAGCCTTTTGTGATTATTCTCGGCGGTGCCAAGGTCTCCGATAAGATCATGCTGATCGAAAACATGCTGTCGAAGGCCGACGCTTTTCTGATCGGCGGCGGGATGGCCTATACTTTTTTAAAGGCCCAGGGTCAGAATATCGGTAATTCGCTTCTGGAAAAAGACAAGATCGACACCGCCAGGGTTATCCTGAAAAAAGCCGAAGAGGTCGGCGTCGATATCGAACTGACAACCGATTTTGTTATTACTGAGGATTTCGGCAAGCCGGAGACGGCCAAGGAAGCCGACGAGATCCCCGACGGATGGGAAGCAATAGACATCGGTCCGAAGACCCTCGCCCGTTTTAAAGAAGTCCTGTCCAAGGCCAAGACCGTGATCTGGAACGGTCCGGTCGGCGTCTTTGAAATCGAGCCGTACGCCAACGGGACCAAAGAGATTGCCGCGTATCTTTCTTCATTGAAAGGCGCGACCACGATTGTCGGCGGCGGGGATACGGCCGCGGCGGTGGCCAAATTTAACTGCGAAGAGGGGATCAGCCATATCTCAACCGGTGGCGGCGCCTCGCTGGAACTGCTGGAAGGCAAGGAACTGCCCGGTATCGCGTCCCTCAACGACAAAGAAACCGTTCAAGCTTAACAGAGTTTAAGGAAGGATATCATTATGCGAAAGATCATCATTGCCGGCAACTGGAAGATGAATAAAGATAACCGGGAGGCGGTTGAATTGGTCAACCTTTTGAAAAGGGAAGTTTCCGACATCACGGACGTCGAGATCATCGTCTGTCCGCCGTTTATCGCGCTGTCCGATGTCAAGGATGTCCTGACCGATTCGAATATCGCGATCGGCGCGCAGAATTGTTATTGGGAAGAGGCCGGCGCGTTTACCGGTGAGATTTCTCCTGTGATGCTCAAAGGATTGGAGATCCCTTACGTTATTATCGGACACAGTGAGCGCCGGCAGTTTTTCGGTGAGACCGATGAGACCGTCAACAAGCGCGTCCGCGCGGCGCTCAATCATGGGCTTACCCCGATTGTCTGTGTCGGTGAAAACCTGGATCAGCGCGAAGCCGATCAGGCGTTTGATGTGATCAAAACGCAGGTCGAAAACGGCCTTCAGGGATTCTCGGCGGAGGAAGCTCAGAAGATGATCCTCGCTTACGAGCCGGTCTGGGCCATCGGAACCGGAAAGACGGCCACGCCCGACCAGGCTCAGGAAGTGCACAAATATATCCGTGGTTTGTTAAACAAGATTTTTGGCCAAGCGGCGGCCGACGCCATCCGTATTCAGTACGGCGGGAGCGTCAAGCCGGAGAACGCCGGTGAATTGCTTTCCCAGCCGGACATCGACGGGGCGCTGGTCGGCGGAGCAAGCCTGAAGGTCGAAGATTTCAGCGCGATTATCAAAAGCGGCGTGTCCGTCACCAGCGCGAAATAGATATTAGATTCCCGCGGCCCGTGCCGCGGGGTTTTATTAATCCGTAACCAAAATTGTGACCTATGAACGTATTTATTGTTATTCTCCATACCATTTTTTGCATCCTGTTGGTTGCTGTGATCTTGATGCAGTCGGGAAGGGGAGGCGGTTTGACCGAGGGCTTTTCCTCGGCCGAATCCATGTTTGGCGCGAAGACCAACACCTTTATGGTTAAGATGACGACAATTTTTGCCTGTCTGTTTCTTCTGACCAGTGTTGTCCTGGCTAAACTTTCGGCGAACAGGGACGATTCTCTGATGACCAAAGCAGCGGTTGGGGCAGGGAAAAAAATCGACGTCACCATGCCGAATATGCCGAAGCAGAATCCGCCTTCTCAACCCGAAGCGGCTAAATAAATTCCGCGTTGAAGATCCCATGGAATCTTTTTTTCTAAGAAAATACCGTCCCTTGATGCCGATTCTGGCAGGGGCGGTATTTTTATTTTCTTTTCTCTTCCCCGCATCCGCCCAAGGACGGCAGGGCCGCTACGGCGGAAGTGTCGTTTTCTCAACGATCAGCGACCCCAAATCCTTCAACGAGGTGACCGCCCAGGAAACTTCTACTACCGAAATCCTGCAGTATGTCTTTGAAGGACTCACCCGCTTGAACCCGTACACCCTGCAGGTCGAACCCAATCTGGCCAAACGCTGGGATGTCAGTGCCGACGGTTTGACCTGGACCTTTCATTTACGCGATGACGTCCGTTGGAATGACGGACAGCCTTTCACCGCCGACGATATTGTTTTTACGTTCAATGATCTGATTTACAATCCCGATATTCCCAGTTCCGCCCGTGATATTTTTACGATCGGGGGGAAAGAGTTTAAGGTCACGAAGATTGATAATTACACCGTGCGTTTTGTCCTGCCGGTACGGTTTGCGCCGTTTTTGCGCGGGATGACTCAGGCGATCCTTCCCCAACATAAGCTGAAGGAAGCGGTCAAGGATGGCCGGTTCAATTTTACCTGGGGGATCGATACTCCGCCGAAGGAGATCGTCGGGACCGGACCGTTCCGGATCAGTGAATATCATCCCGGGGAGAGGATTGTCCTTAAACGCAATCCTTATTATTGGAAGATGTTGGATGGGGACCGGCTTCCTTATCTCGACCAGATCATTTATCTGATTGTTCAGAATCAGGACACCTCGATTCTGAAATTTCTGGAAGGAGAGCTAGACTACGTCGGCGTACGGGGAAGCGATTATCCATTGTTAAAGCCGCTGGAAGATCAAAAACATTTCAAGATTTATGAAGTCGGACCGGATTTTGGCAGTCAGTTTGTTTGTCTGAACCAGAATGACCGGGTCAATCCCGACACGGGAAAGCCGTTTGTGGCTCCGTTTAAACTTCGTTGGTTCCGTGACGTTCGTTTCCGGCGGGCGATCGCGCGCGCCGTGGATAAGAAACGTATCATTGAGATTCTGAAGAACGGCCTGGGCTATTCTCAGAACGGTCCGATGAGCCCCAGCGCCGGGTTTTTTTATAATCCAAATGTGGTGAAGTATGATTACGATCTTGACGCGTCGAGGAAATTATTGAGTGAGATGGGTCTGATCGATCGGGATGGTGATGGGTATCTGGAGGACGCCGACGGACACCGCGTGGAGTTCAATTTTTATACAAATTCCAACAGTCCGGAACGGATCCAGATTGCCGGGATCATCCGCAATGATCTGGAAAAACTGGGAATGAAGGTCAATTTTTTGGGAATGGAATTTAATACCCTGGTGAGCAAGCTCAATGTTTCCTACGATTGGGAGATGATTTTGCTGGGGCTGACCGGCGGTGTCGAACCGCATTTCGGGAACAATGTATGGCAGTCATCGGGCCAGCTGCATATGTGGAATCCAGGGCAGAAAACCCCGTCGACCGAATGGGAAAAGCGGGTCGACGAAATCTTTGTTGAGGGAGTGCAGATACTTAATGAAAACCGGCGCAAGAAACTCTATGACGAATGGCAGCTCATTGTTTCGCAGCAGCTTCCATTCATTTACACGGTGCTCGGGGCAAATATCTTCGCGGTGAGGGACAAGTTCGGGAATCTTGATCCGACGCCTCTAGGCGGCGCGTTCCACAATATCGAGGAAATTTATATCAAGGAGTAAATTGTGTTCACTTACGCGATCCGACGAATTCTGATTGCTATTCCCATGATCTTGATCATGGCGCTGTTCACGTTTCTGTTGATGCAGAAGACGACCGGGAATTTTTATGATCTTCTGCGAATGGATCCGCACATCTCCGCCGAGTATATCCATAAATACGAACAGCTGTACAAACTCGATCAGCCTTTGCTCGTGCAATATTTCGAATGGGTTAAGAACCTTTTTCATCTGGAGTTTGGATATTCCTTTTATTACAACATTCCCGTCGTGAATGTCATTGGCGGGCGATTGTGGAACACCTTTATCCTTTCATTCTCCAGCCTGATTGTAACGTGGGGGCTGGCCATCCCTTTTGGGATATGGGCGGCGTTAAGGCGTAATAAGGCGGTGGACCGGGTGATTCAATTTTGTTCGTATCTCGCGTTGTCAACACCGAGCTTTTTTCTGGCGATGCTGCTTTTGTATTTTGCCAGCCGCACCGGGCTGTTTCCGCTGGGCGGAATGCACAGCGCGCACTATGAAGAACTTTCCTGGTTTGGCCGCAGGTGGGATCTCTTGAAACACTTGGCAATCCCGGTGATCGCGTTGTCGGTTGCCTCGGTCGGGTCACTGCAGCGGATTATGCGCGGCAACATGCTCGAGATCCTGCATCAGCAGTATGTCACGACCGCCCGCGCCAAAGGCCTGCCCGAAAGTAAGGTTATCTATCGGCACGCCCTGCGCAACGCGATTAATCCGCTGATCACACTTTTGGGTTATGAATTCTCCGCGCTCTTAAGCGGGGCCGCTCTCGTCGAGATCATCGTCAGCTGGCCGGGTTTGGGGACGCTGATGCTGACCGCGGTGCGATCCAAGGATATTTATTTAGTGATGGCCAGTTTTATGATGGGCGGCATTTTGTTTATTATAGGAAATCTGTTTGCTGATATCCTGCTGGCCCGGTTCGATCCGAGGATCCGGTATGAATAAACCGATAAAACATAAATCCCGATCTCCGTTAGGCAGCGCCTTTAACGCGTTTAAGCGTAACAAACTGGCCATGGCGGCGTTGGTTGTTCTGAGCGCCTTGTACCTGAGCGCGATTTTTGCCGATTTTTTGGCGCCGTATTCTTTTAAGAACGAAGACCGCGCGTATTCTTACGCGCCGCCGACACCGGTCCATTTCCTTCATGAAGGAAAATGGCGTGGCCCGTTTGTCTATGGAATCACGATTCATTTTGATCAATTTCATCGCCGGATTTATCAAACGGAAAAGAATCAAATGTACCCGGTGAAATTCTTCGTCGAAGGGGATGAATACCGGTTTCTCGGCATCTCCTTTTCACGGCATCTTTTTGGAGTGCCGGAGGGAGGACGGATCCTGTTTTTGGGGGCGGACTCGCGGGGGAGAGATCTTTTTTCACGTCTGCTGTACGGCGGCCGGGTGTCTTTGTCCATCGGTTTGCTGGGTGTGGCGATTTCGTATTCCATTGGGCTTTTGGTCGGCGGGATCGCCGGTTTTTACGGCGGGAAAGTTGATGAGATTCTCATGCGGGTCTGTGAGATGTTCATGATGATTCCCGGATTTTATTTGCTGTTGGCGCTGCGGGCTGTCGTTCCGGCGGATTTCAATTCCGTGCAGGTGTATTTCGCGATTATCCTGATCCTTTCGTTTATCGGCTGGGCGGGATTGGCGCGGATCATCCGCGGGATGTGTCTTTCTTTACGGGAGCGGGAATTCGTCCTTGCCGCCCGGGCCATGGGCCTCTCCGACGGAGCAGTCATTGTCAAACATATCCTGCCGCACACGCTTTCTTATTCGATTGTGGCGGTCATGCTTTCGATCCCCGGTTATATCCTGGCCGAATCGGGTTTGAGTCTGATCGGTTTGGGGATTCAGGATCCTTACGCGAGCTGGGGGAACCTCCTGGCTGAGGCCATGTCCATCGTGCAGATCCGTTTTGCGCCCTGGATCCTTTTGCCCGGACTTTTTATTTTGGTGACGGTGATGTGTTTCAATATTATCGGCGATACGCTGCGGGATCATCTGGATCCCCGTTTAAGTAAGGAAAAATAGATGCTCTTGAATGTCAAAAATCTGACGGTGAAGGTCGCGCGGACCGGCCAAATCCTGGTCAACCAGGTGAACTTTGATTTGAACGCAAAGGAAGTCGTGGCGATCGTCGGCGGATCGGGAAGCGGCAAGACCACCACCGCGATGTCGATTGTCCGTCTTCTGGATCCCAGTCTTGAGATCACCGGCGGCAGTATTTCGTTTAACGGAAATAATCTAGCCGCGTTTAACAATCAGCAGATGCGGCATATTCGCGGACGGGATATCGCAGTTGTTTTTCAGGAACCGCTGTACGCTTTTAATCCGGTCTTCACCATCGGTTATCAGATCAATGAGGTGTTGGTTTATCACACGGATTTGTCGCGCCGCCAGCGGCAGACGCGTATCCCGGAACTTCTGGATATCGTCGGGATTTCCGATCCCCAACGGGTCAAGAATCATTATCCTCATCAGTTAAGCGGCGGGATGCGCCAGCGGGCGATGATCGCCCAGGCGATCGCAGCCGATCCCAGACTGATTATTGCCGACGAGCCCACAAGCAGCCTGGATGTGACACTGCAGGCGCGGATCATCGAATTGTTTCAGAAACTCAAAGAAGAACTGTCATTGTCGATCCTGCTGATCACCCATGATCTGGGTGTGGTCGGACATTTGAGCGACCGGGTGGCGGTGATGACCGGGGGGGGGATTGTCGAGTTCGGACCGGCCGCGCAGGTGCTGAAAACCCCGAAGGCGGAATACACTTTAGAATTGATGGAGGCCTTGAAATTCTGATGCTTTTAAAAATTGAAGGCTTGAAAAAATATTTTCCGATTAAGAAGGGGCTCATTCCCAAACCGGTGAGTTTTGTCCGGGCCGTCGACGGAGTGGACATGGAAATCCCGGAAGGACGGCATCTGGGACTGGTTGGAGAATCCGGGTGCGGGAAGACCACGTTGGGGCGATTGGTGGTGCGGCTGTACAAGCCTGACCAGGGAAGGATTTTTTTGGAGGACGATGATGTGGCGGCCCTGTCGGCAAAAGAATTGAGGCCGCTGCGGTCAAAAGTGCAGATGGTTTTTCAGGACCCCTACAGCAGTCTGGATCCCCGTTTTACGATTAACCGCGTGTTGGATGAGGCCCTGCTGCTGCAGCAAAAGGGTTTATCCCGTTCGGAAAGGACGGCCCGCAAGGAAGAAATGCTTCATGCCGTCGGGTTAAAACCGGATGTCCTGGATCGTTATCCTCATGAGTTTAGCGGCGGGGAACGGCAGCGGATCGCGATTGCCCGGGCGCTGGTGATGAGGCCGCGGCTGCTGATCCTTGATGAGGTGGTCTCGTCCCTGGATGTGCTGATTCAACAGCAGATTCTTGGCCTGTTGTCGGAACTGCAGGAAAAATATCGTCTGACGTATTTGTTCATTTCCCACAATCTGCGGGTGGTCAAGAAGGTGAGCCGGCATATCGCGGTGATGTATCAGGGAAAGATTGTGGAGTGGGGGCCGGCCGAGGAGATTTTTGAAAACCCTTTGCATGATTATACCAAGGAACTTTTGGCGGCCGCGGTGGAATATAAGTCGTATATGCGGGACCGGTCTTTTCATATTGATGAAAATTCCCGTTTAATCGATCAGGGGAACGGGCATTTTGTGTTACACTAGGAAAGGTCAGAAATCTTTTGACGGTAAACTGGTTTAATACAGTATGTGGCCTGTGATTTTATGAGTGACGGTTTTTATAAAAGATTGAGCAATATTTTCGGCTTGATGGCCATCGCCGCTGTTTTCGCGTTGACGGTTTTTCTGGCGGGGCTGGAGATCAAAGACCTGGACCTCTGGCTACACATGGGGGTCGGCCGGTTTATTGTTCAGCACGGATACGTCCCCAGCGTCGATATCTTGTCGCACACGATTGCCGGGCATCCCTGGATCAACCATGAATGGCTCTTCCAGGTCATTGTATTTACGCTCTATCAGAATGGAGGCCCCGAAGCCCTGATCCAGATGCAGGTGATTGTGGTGACGCTGTCATTGGCTATACTTTTAATCTTGGGATATAATGGAGAAAAACAGCTCGCCACTATTTTCGCCCTTCTTGTTACAGCGCTTGTATTCTCCTCTCGTTTTACTATCCGTCCCGATATCTTCAGCCTTTTATGTTTTGCCACGTACATTCTGATCCTTTCTTTTTTCCTTAACAAGCGCTGGTCGGTCATAGCCATTTTTCTGGTCCAAGTTTTTTGGACCAATATACACGGATTTTTCTTTTTCGGCCCATTATTTGTTTTGATCGGATTGGCGGCGGAATGGCTTAAGCGCCATGTCCCGCTTCCCTACGAATGGAACCGTACCGCGTGCCTAACGGATGAAGAGTATAAGCGGTTAAAGATTATTTTCGGGGTTGTCGTCGCAGCCTGCCTGTTTAATCCAATGACAATTAAGGGGGCCTGGTACCCGATCGGCGTGTTTTTTCAGATCTCGGGGAAATCCAAGATCTTTTTTGACAAGATCGTGGAATTGGAGAGGCCCATTACTCTCAGCACGCTTTTTTCCCTGCACTCCCAGCCGTTTTATAAACTGATGATCATAATATCGTCTTTAAGCTTTTTCTTTAATCGGCGCAAGATTGATATTGGTGTCTTTCTTTTCTGGTTGGTATTCTTGTTCTTTTCGCTGACCGCGATACGCAATATCGCTTATTTCGGATTCGCGGCCTATCTGGCCTTTGTCACTAATGTGATCACGATTTCTTTAAAGGATGTCCTTCCGCTTAACTTTCGGGACAAAAAGTTTCTATATCTTGCCTCAACCGTTATGAAGGTCATTATTATCGTCTGGATTCTCCAATACGGGTCGGCCATTTCCTATAACGGTTATTTTGATTTTGACACCTATGCGCGCAAGAGTGAATTTGGAGGAGTTTCGCAAAGGCAGTTTCCCAGTAAGGCTGTTGATTTCTTAGTTAAGAACAATGTCCGGGGGAATTTCTTTAACGATTTTAATTCCGGCGCGTATCTCGTCGGGCGGGTGTACCCGAATATCAAGGTTTTTATAGACGGAAGGACAGAGGTTTACGGTCCGGAATTTTTTAAGAATTATTTGGAAATTTGGGATCAGGATAATTCAGAAAAATTTGCCGAGACCCTTAAGAAATATAAGATTACGGGGATTTTACTAAACGCCGTTTACAATGCCATCCCAAAGAAAGATCTTAAATATTTGTATAACGATCCCGAGTGGATTCCGGTGTATTTTAATTATGACGGTCTTATTTTTCTTAAAGATGTCCCGTTTAACCGTGCTGTCATCAAAAAATACCGTCTGAATTTGGCTAAATGGGAGCCTCCCAAGATGGACATGTATCGGTTGGGTCCTACGAGGGCGATTCCATATCATTTCGCGAATCGCGCGTATACTCTTTTGGATTTAGGGCTATATGGGCCGGCTCTGAAAGAGGTAGAGGAGGCCCTGAAGGTGGCCCCCGAATATGGCGAGGCGTATAAAATTAAAGGTCAAATTGCCGCTGAGAAAAAAGATTATGAAGCCGCTTTCCAGAATTTCCGTTTGGCCGCGCGCTTCAGTCCTACAGACAAGCATGTCCGTTACAATCTCGCCGCAGCTTATTATGATTTGGGCCGATACAATATGGCTATTGAGGAGTATAAGAAAATTACCGGAAGTTATTGGCCGAATGATCCCGCGGGATATTATTTGATGACCAAGACTTATTTTAAGATGGGTGAGAATCAAAAGGCCTTTGCGGCCTTGGATCAGGCTATGAGCCACAGGAAGTCTGTGAATGATATCGTGCGTTTGGGTGGATTTCTTATGGAGGATAAGAAATATGGTTTCGTTCACAAAATCTACGACCTGGTCAAGGATGATCCCAAGAAGGGAGGGGCTTATTTTCTTCATATGGCCCGTCTTGCTCAGGCTGAAAGGCATCCCGACCAAGCCCGCGAGTATATTCAAAAAGGCCTTGCCGCAGAGCCCGAGCAGGAACTCCTGCAGAAGGCCCTCAAAGCGTTGAAAAACAACCAGCCGATTCAGGTTAAGGCCGACGACGAATAGCAGTTGCAAACTCAAGGGCCACAGGGTATAATATCGTTTTTCTTCAAACCACTGATTCGCTATGCGGAAAGAATTCAATCTACGAAAAGTCCTCACGTTCATTCTCGCCGGCGGCAAAGGCGAGCGTCTTAATCCCCTGACCCGGGATCGGGCCAAGCCCGCGGTTCCGTTCGGGGGAATTTACCGTATTATTGACTTTACTCTCAGTAATTGCGTCAATTCCGGACTGCGCCGGATTTACGTCCTCATTCAGTACAAGTCGTTTTCTCTACAGAAACATATTTTTTCAGGGTGGGATGTTGTCTCCAATCAGTTGGGGGAGTTTATTGATGTCATCCCCGCGCAGCAGCGGGTGAGTTTTGACTGGTACCGGGGCACGGCCGACGCGATTTATCAAAATATCTACGCGATCCAGGACCACAATCCTGATCTGGTTCTGGTTCTGGCCGGCGATCATATTTATAAGATGAATTATCAGCACATGATTGATTATCATTTGCGGAAAAAGGCCGGTATGACGGTGGCCTGTATCCCGGTGGCGGCGGAAGATTCCCGGCATTTCGGGGTGATCGAGGTCGACCGGCATAACCGTATCCGCGGTTTTCAGGAGAAGCCCGAACAGCCCAAAACTATTCCCGGCCGGCCCGGGCAGATCTATGCCTCAATGGGAATTTATCTTTTTGACCGGAAGGTTCTGGAAGAAGAGTTGGATATCGACGCGAAAAAACAGTCCGACCACGATTTCGGGAAAAATATCATTCCTCAAATGATCGAGCGCAAGAAAAACGTTTATGTCTATAATTTCACCTATGAGGAAGGCAATCCAAAATACTGGATGGATATCGGGACCCGCGACGCGTACTATCAGGCCAATATGGATTTGGTCAAATCGGATACACCTTTTAATCTTTACGACCGGGATTGGCCTTTGCGCACGTTTCACGAGCAGTATCCGCCGATTAAGAAGATCAGTTCCATCGGTGACGATGGCCGTCAGGTCCAGGG
>Ga0114931_10002464_pt1 | contig 23525 bp, 35 predicted proteins | sample 2SBtaG_FD_89579 | JGI IMG/M metagenome (GOLD analysis project Ga0114931, IMG submission 89579) | Deep subsurface microbial communities from Kolumbo volcano to uncover new lineages of life (NeLLi) - 2SBTROV14_V59a metaG | ecosystem: Environmental > Aquatic > Marine > Volcanic | place: Kolumbo... | reverse complement strand
ATTGCACACACTGACTGTACTGAACCTCCTGAGACTCTTTCACCGGTTTCCGTGATGAGCTGACCATATCTAATATTTGCATCACCTGTTATTGCTACATGTCTCTCGTTTGGAAAGAAATTATCTGATGTAAATTCCGATTCTCCCTTTGCAACTGCAGTAAGATAGTCTGTTTCTTGTTCCATGTGAATAAGATTGTATCTTGCAGTATTTTGTGGTGTTCTTGGAAAAATTGCATATCCTTCCTTTTCATAGTGATGCTGGCAAACTGCAATGTTTACGTGATGGATGGTTGTAGCTGTATAGTCAAATATGTCTGTAGGCTGTCCTGTTGCAATGTCATTTATGAATTCAAGAATGTCTGGGAATTGTTGTGTTGATGACTCGAAAAAATTATCTACAAAATTTCTGTAATTTCCCACGTACATTCCTGTATCATTGTATGTCTGTTTCATGAAAACACACCAATAGTCGTTTCTTCTGAATTCATATTTTACACCGCTAAAGTCCTTTTCCTGAATGAAAAAGTCAAACGGAATAGTGTATCCCAAGATTTCTGCCAAATCATCTATCCTGTTAAAATAAAGATTTGTTGGGCCAAACGGAGGAAGCTTGATTTTTACAGAATGCCATTGATTGTTTTCAGGTATTACAAACTCTTGAAAGAACCACCTGTTCTGAGAATCCTTTCTTGCATAAATCATCGGTATGTTTGCTTTAGCTTTTGAAAGTACTGTGTCGTCAGTTGAACGGTACATTGCAATCCTTATCTTGAATGCGTGGTTTGGCAGTCTTCCCTGGTCTTCTGAATCAATTCCATGATTCCATCCTGTTAGTCCTTTTCTGTTCTGGTTTAGGTTGATGTGGTTAATGTATGGGTTTGCAGGGAAATTATTTCCATCCCCACCGTAAAGGGATCCTATGTTGAATCCTGGTGCATCAAGTACAGGCAATGGGTACAGTTCCCCAAACCACGCACCCCTTGATGCACGATTCCTGTCATCTCCACCTAAAAAAGAGTCCTTCCATTCAAACGTATATTCTGTTGCCTGGCCTGGAATCTCGCTTGCATCCTTTACAAGTCTTGCAGATTTGACAGGGTGAAAGCATGTCGGCTTGTCATTGTTTGCATCAACTGTCCATGCATCAATCCATGATGTACCGTTGTGCCTTCGAATTTTTCCAGTGGATAGGTCAGTTATTGTATCACCAGATACAGGAGGATCTGAAAATTCCCAATGAGCTGCAATTCCCTGGAATGTGTTTCTAGAATATGTTGCAATCTTTCCTGCCTGCCCTGCAAATGCACCAGTTGGTGCAGTTCCAACCAGAATCGTTTGTCCGTCAAATAGTTCCCTTAGAATTGGAGGGGTGTTTGATTCTCTCCTTACGCTTTTTCCAGTTATTATTTTGAACCTGTTTGTATAATCCTTTATGTCATTTAGAATTCTTGCATAGTTCCAGTCCATGACAAATCCTATGTAACCAGTTGGAGGATTTGTCACTGCAGCAAGACTCTGTTTTGTTGCATCCAAGTTTGAAGTCCACGGTGATGGCGATACAAAATCAGTGTATGCAAATGTTCCCCTGCTTGTTCCAATTTTTGTAAACTTTGTTGCAGGAAATGTCGCATCAGGTCCGGTTGCAGTATTGCATTTGTAGTGTGTCACTGAGGGTCCTGTCTCTATTATTGTTATGACCTCATCAACGGTATAGAATGCATCCTTACTCCAAGGAGGAATTATCGTGAAATCTTCCAGCCAGTTAACGCTGTCAACATCTGGATTTGTAGCTGACGGTCCAACTGCATTTACTGCCTTGAAGAACCTGATTACATTGGGAGTTTGTGTAGTATCAGTATATTTTACAACATCATTTATTTCATATGCTTTTGTTTCTGACCACTCTTCCCTGATTGATGCATGTAAAAACTGAGATGCAAATTCAGCATGTTCTCTTGGAAGGGATCCGCTTCTCTGTCCAAACTTTACCACTGTAATGTCTCTTCTTTTCTTGTTTGAAGTTAATAGTGCCTTGTCAACTGGTGTTCCGTCAAATATATTGTCAGGGTCTATTGTTACGCCAGAATCAGTCTTTCCAAATTCCTCAATGAACACCTTGACTGCATTTGTGAGTATTGGGTCGGCCTCAGTTCTGAGATAGAAATTTTTGAAAACACCACCCAGCGGTCCTGCTTCTCGAAGTCTTGACAACAAATCTCGCAGTAATTTTCCTGCAGAGACAGGGGATGTTGGGGAATACTCAAACTTTAACGAGTCTGATGCTGGAATGTCAATGTCTGCAGTATCAAAAGTTAACAACACCCCATTAGATCCTGCATTACCGTTGTGTGCAGTAAGGATATTTTCTGCCCTTTGTTTTGGGTTTACCAGTTCATCATTTATGGATATGAGTGATTCTTCCAATCCTTCATGAGCTATGCTTTCGCATGGGATTGCAAGGACTTCACCCAAAGTCTCATCTTCAGTCCAAGTTGGGGTTGACAAACGATATCTTTGCAATCTTCCTGTTTTTCCAGACTGATCAATTCTTACCTCTAGAAGATACTTGTCAGGTGCATTCTCATCAATCAATATTGGTGCAGTTCTTACGAACTTTCCATTTGCAGGAGGATACAGCATCAGTGTCGCAGTTGGAGTCTTTCCTTCTCCCTCTTCCCTTGTCAGTCTGGCAAAAAAATCAGTATTAATTAAATTTCCATCTACCAATCCACCTTCTGTAATTCCAATAGGTGTTGACTGTGTTCTGTCAATTAGTCTGATTATTGATGTTGTCGTATCCCATGTCAGCTTACATCGCCACCTACACTTAGTCCCACAGAAAAATCAAGTATTTTGTTTATCGCTCCTACATGCTTTCCCCTGGTACCTGTGATCATCAATCCCTTTGTATCGCTTGGATCAATGGTGAGATATGAAGGACCGTTTGGATATTCAAGTCCAAAAACTCCAAACTCATGATAACTGTCCTCCTGTGGAAGTTTTCTAAAATTATGAAGTTTGGTTTCTGAATCCCCTAATCCAACTGTCCAATACCCAGAAATTGTAAAGTTCCATCCAGATACACCCTCATCTCTTTGCAGAATCTTTCTTCCCTTTGGCTTTGTAGGAATTTTTCTTGCTATGTTGTTTGCCCATTCCTCATCTATTCCATTTGAATGATCGTCAGGCGGAGTAAATGTCAGCTTTTGTGATGCAGGAAGATTTGCAGGATCTGCAATGTCGATTATTCTAGTTGTAGGAGTGCGGTAATACAAAAATGCATTTGCCATTTATGGCCTCCCAACATCTTCCATGACATATCGAAAATGCTCATATTTCAGATTCTGAGTGTTTGAACTGCTTGGTATCTTTTGTGCTATAGTAAGATCTGCAGTAAGATATTTTGTACCATTTGATACTGAGGCTTTTTCTTCAATGTCGTTAACTGTAAGTGTGTCTTTTGTGACTTTGAGTTTGGTTGAAAATATCCCACCACGTTCAAACTCTTTTGAAAGCAATGAAATTAATGGTCCGATTGCACTTGCAACTATTAATCCAATTGGTCCAAACTTGCCAAGTGTTCTAGATATTGTTGCAGGAACATTATCCAAGTTTGTTGTAATATCTGTAGCAAAGTCTATCTTGTCAAAGAATTTTTTCTGAAACTCTTCTTGTTTTTTAATTATTTCTTTTGATCTCTTTTCGGCTTCCTTTACCTTTGCCTGTAGTTTTTTAAACTCATTTCCTCTTACAAATGGTGCTTTTGATGTTCTGTCTTTTTCTATTGGTTTAACCTTTGCAGATTGTCTTTGCCTTGTTAATGTTCTGCGAGATTCGCCTTCTTCTGCATTTGGTGCAAATATTCCTCCACGTCTTCTGAGGTCTGCCTCTTCTCTCTTGATTCGCTTGGCTTCTGTTATTTTTTTCCTAGCTTCATCAAGTTCGTTGCTTGAAAATGTCTTGATACGAAAAGAATCTTCGACCATAATGAAATTATTTTATTACTTTAAAGTTTAGAGAACTATTCCTGCAAGGTTTTGGTTGCCCACATATTCTCTATTCTTTCAAACTCTGATTGTATCGTTCTGGTGTTCTGCTGTATTATATTTTCAATAATGTGGGATGCCTTTATTCCTTTGACAAAATGTCCTTTGGAAAATACCCTCTGGCCGTTTATAAAAAATGATAATGCAAACGGTGGTCCTACAGGGCTGGTTCCTCCCTTTAGTTCAATTTTGTGTCTCTTTGTACCTTTTTCCCTAGCTTCTGAAACATCAAATCCTGACTCTGAAATAAAATCTGATTTTATGTGAATTTCTGCTTCCCCGTTTGGAAGAAAATCAATTCTCTCAAGCAATGTTTTTTCTATGATTTTGGAAGAATAGTTTGCATTTCTCATTTGGGAATGCATTTCATCTATCATTGTCTGATTGACAAGAGTTGTAAGTGTCTGTCTTGCATGGTCGTTTCTGAAAAGTTCTACCTGGGACAAGTTGAATTCCAGTTTATCAGTGTCTGAAATTTTTGTTATTGCATCCATTGGAATAGTCTATACCTTCTTGATGTCTGCTGAAGGATCAGGTATCATTATTCCTGCAAGCTCAATGTCGTATAATCCAGCAGTCTCAGTTCTTATTTTTCTCAATGTCGTAATGTTTCCCTTGAATTTCAGATTGATTTTTTTTGATGGTGTTTGGTTATCGAGCATCTCTTCATCAAACTCTATTGGAGGAAATCTCTTGTTGAAAAGTTCAAAGAACCAATATGTTAATGTCACCTTGTCATCGTCTGTTGTAATTGAACCTCCCGTAATTGCAGAGACAATATCTGATGTGAGTGGAAGTCTTACTGTCCATGTTCCCACATCACCATTTGGAACAATATCAAATGTTCCGTCGTCATTGAATCTTAATTCAAAAGAAGGGGACAAATCAAAGTCAACATCGACTGCCTTTTTTAATCTGTATGTGTTTGCACCCTGAACGGTTTTTAGAAATCCCCTGATTTCCCATACGAGAAGATCCCCACCCTGGTTAGTTACCTTGTCAGCCAATGAGAATTATCTAATAGATTTTGATTTAGGAAGTATCACGGATTATTTGTAATTCAATTACAGCTTGCTGAATTTGATCATATACCACACTGTCAGAAATTCTTGTAAGCATTGAGTTTGTGATGTTTCGTGCAATACCGTTTTTTGTAATTGTTGCAGAGAATAGTCCCGGTGAGCGAACTTTATTTCGAAGTGTGGATTGTAATGTAGGGTTTGTCTCTATTTTGAAAAATTTCTTTTCTTCCAGCGATACAGGTGCAACATCAATTAATCCGTCATCATCTGGAGAATTCTGTATATTCCATCCATGATTGCTGTTAATCTCTTCAAGAACCGAAATCGTTATTCCATCATATACTAGTAAAATTGATTCCCCAATTTGGCATTGAATCGTAATTGTTGCATTTTGTACAATCTTCCCCCTGTTTGTCTGACTTTGGGATATGTCCTTTACGAATGATCTAATCCATTTCGGATCATTTGATAGAATGGGATCCTTTCCACGTGGATTGTTTCGTATAGTGTCAACTATTTCCTTTATGAAACCATACAGGTTCTTTTCTGCGTCATCTGGAATGGAGCCTGTTGCAAATACCTTGATTTCATACAATACCGTGCTTTGAGGATCAGATGAGTTGTCACCTATTCCAAATGAATCTTTTGTGAGAAAGGGTTGAGTAGGGGTTGTTATCACTGCAAAAGGCGGGGCAATAGATGCCTTGTCTTGCTGTCCTCCTCTTTGTTCCCCGAAATTTATTGCGTTTAGTTTTCCTGAAGGGTTTGCAGGATCGAAAATGTTTGAATTGTTTTTTAATATTGCAATTAATCTTGTAATATCTCCAGTGTAATCTGTTGATGCCATTATACCACCCAGAAAGATCCCTTTTGATATGATGGAATGTAAGAATCTGCTGAAAACCTTGCTGCAACTGATACTTCCCAATATCCTTTTTGGTCAAGTATTGAAGTTCCAGTGTTCTGCCAGATTATGTTTGTGTCGTTTAATTGTCCAGGAAATTCAGGAACAACACCATCTATCGATGCCTTTGTTATCTTTGTTCCATCAGGTTTTGTCAAGATTACCTCCAAATCAGTAAACCCTGTGAGATCTCGTGCAATGCCGTTTTCGTCAAGCAGCTTTCCACCAAAAATCACTCCCTGATGACCCAATGCGAACTGAACAATAACTGCACTCATGATTTCACCCCTTGGTTAATTTGTAAAAAGGATTTTACTGATTTTGATATTGAATTGTTTGATTTTAGTTCAACAATTAATTTTCTTGTATTGTTTACAGGTCCTGTAGATTCTACTCTGAACGCATCTATAGTAAAAGCATCGTTTCTAAATGCAGGCATCTAAATCTTTCCCCTTCTTTTTAGTATATCTTCAAATGGCTTTGAGTCTCTTTTCTTGTTCATGTTTTTCCATTCGTTTTCCAGTTCTGGATCTTTTATGCCGTTTCCTAGTTGTTTGATTCTTTTTCGTTCTGTTTCTCTTTTTTCATGTTCTAGTTCTATGTCAGCATCCTTGAATTGTAAATTTTGGTTGTGTTTTTGAACTGTCACAAACAGTGCATTATCTGGGACATTCTTGTGTATTTCACATTTTTTTTCATACGTGATGAATCCTCGTCTTGATTCTCCCATGGATAGATCAAAAATCAAAACGCACTGGCATGTGTCAAATGAGCTTCTCAAAAAAGATACTATGGTGTGTCAACCTCCAATACCCCGTGAATCTGGAAAAAGTTTGTCTGGGATCCTTTTGTGATTTGATATGAAAGCAAAGAGCCTGCAGCTATTGGAACTGACATTATGCTTGTTTCCTTTTGTCCTGTTGTCGTGACTCCCTGGATTGAGATGGCAGTATCTACACCGTCATCTCGTAATACTATCCCCTCGTTTGGTGTATCACCAACCTGTGCGACATAGATTTGCAGACTTTTTGCAGTCATGGCTGATTGAAACTTTGTCTGTGTTTGTATTTCAGAAGCTAAATTAATTGCATCTCCATACATTGGCATAAATCTTCCATTGCCTCCAATCGCAGTAAGTGAAAACTGGATAAAAGATCTGGATGTAAAATCTGTAATGTCAGCTTTTAGGTGTGTGTGAGATAGTGTAGCTTTAGCTGCAAGATCAGATATTAAATTGGTAATATCTGATTGTGGATGTGTATGGGATAGTGCAGCCTTTGCTGCAAGTGCTGTTACAAGTCCGTCAATAGCTGCTTGCTGTATTGCTTCTGTTAAATGATCCCCTCGAATCAATTGAAATAATTGGTTTAGCTCGTCTCCTCCCATGAATTGTGTCGTGGATGGAAGTGAGAATCCTGTCTTGTCTACAAAACTTGGAGGGTTTGCCATGTTATAAAAATGTCAGCAAAAATAAAGAGAAGTATTTTGAAATCATCATTATTTTTGAATCACACTTGACATGTATGCCCCATAACTAGGATATATCCCATGAGTTGTAATCACACCATCTGTATTGTATGCCAGTATTCTGAATCCAGAAACATCGCTTACTTGTTTGCAGTTTGTATAGAATAATTCCCCCTGGTATTTGCAATCTGCATATCTTCCAATTTGATGCATATCATTGAATACTTTGGTATAATCTGTACTGAACCCAACAATTCCAAACTCGTCAAGAAAATGCAAATCTCCATTATGGTCTAACAGTCTGGCATATGAGGCCCATTGATCCTGATAATCAAAGAATCCATTTTGGTTGGAATCGTATTTTTTCAAATTCTCATATACTATATCTCCTGTGAAAAGTAGTTCGTTTCCATTGGTGAGTTTATCGTCAAGATTTTTGTCAAGCACCAAATAGAATGAATCTATGCAAAGATTTCTCGATAAAATTATCTCAGTACCATCATTGTATAGGTCTAGACGGTTCAGTCGTGATGGATGCATCTCATCAGGATATACCTTGTATGTGCAAGATTTGTTGTTAAATGAGATTACCAGTGGATCTCCAGTATCTGTAGATTTTGGAATGGATATTGGAGGCAGAGGATCTTGAATTACTATCGGAAGTCTATCTGTTTTTATCGGTAATGATGTTGGTGGAAGGGGTTGCTCTGGTGGAGTCCAAATTTGGGCAGGTGATGGAGTTCCAATATGTGTATCATCAGGCCCAAGAGGTTTTTTGGCTTGTTGCTTGCCGTCTATTGTAGGTAAAATCCAAGTATCATCTAAATCATTACTTTGGGCAAAAGATGTTGAAACACCAAACAGTAAAGAGGAAATTGATAGAATTATTAATAATTTTTTTATCAATGTTATTCGTAAAACAATATTCTCTAAGAGAAGTATTTTGAAATCATTTCAAGCAAAAGTCATTGTTTCAATAATTTCTATCTTTCTGAATATGAGATCAACAAGTGCATCATATCCTGCTGAAGTGGGATGTATTCCATCAGAATCAAAAGATGCAAGAAGGTCGTGTCTGTTTGGGGATGGCATTGACGGTCTTTCCTGACCCATCGTATAATCAGAATTAATTACAAATGCATCAAATGTTTTTGCAAGTCTGTTAATTTCATTGTTGAATTTTTCCCTCAGAACATTTTCAGAGTCGACATTTTCTGTTCTTGGAGGAATCAAAAGGCAGATAGGTATTGAATTTGAATCTTTTACAGCTTGTAATATTTGTGAATAGTTTGAAGAAAATGTTCCAAATGATGTAGCCTGTGCTACGTCATTATTTCCAATTGCAATGATAGTATAATTTGCCTTGATGTCTTTTATCCTCCATTGCATTTCATTGACAATTTCTATTGTTCTGCTCGTACCTCCTCTAGACATGTTTTGATATGAGATTCCAAGTTTTTTTGCAAGCTTGTCAGGCCAATGCTCAGTCCAGTCAGTATCAGAAACTAGAATATCAAGCCATCCGTCGACCGCAGGTGTAACACCTGATGCTTTTCCCCATGAATCCGAAACTACATTCAGTATTGGGGGATTCATCAGAGGTCTCATCAGTACAGGGTTTGCGTTTCCAGTCCAGGTAGTCAAGACATCAACTGCAGTATCAAGCGGATTTGTATTTATGAATCTCATTCCGTCTGCGATTAGATTTCTCGCCCAATGAACCGAATTGACTTTTTCAGTTGATCCATATTCTATTGCACAATAATCACCTACTTTTGCACCTTTGATCGCGGTTGGGAGAGTTATGATTCCAAAGGTTTCATTTGCCAATGCCAGATATTCTGTAAGTATTTCTTTTCTGGTATCGACCAAGTCGAATGTTCCTGATATGTTTTTTCTCCAGATTGAAAATTTAACTGAAGTTAAAGACAAAGGCAAATCAGGAGTATGCTTGTAAAGTTGAACCGCTGGAACATCTCCAGATTGTCTCACCCTGAACAAATTTGCCATGTTCATGTAGATTCTGAATGTTAGATTCGATGACTGGTTTCCTGAGTCAAGAATTAATTGTGAATCAGGCAATGCACAAGGAACCAAATCAGACTTTATCTTTGATAGGTTTGTAAGAGGATCCTGTTCAGATACAGTAAGTTTGTTTGATCCCCCCAAATCAAGGGAACCTTTGTCAAGACTCATTTTTTAGCCCTTACGTAAATTTTTGCGGTAGTGTCCAGCCCTGATGTTGCTCTTTTCATTCTGATCAGTACAAAACTATAGGAATCTGTCAGGGTTTCAGTTTTTTCAGATAATGGTGAAATTGTAGTTGACGGTTTCAGCTCGTTCCAGTCAGATGATACAAATGCAGGAGCTGTTGAGACTTCCTTTGCATATCCATATATGGAATAGTTCAGTGAATTTGTGGCACCGCTGTTTATTATTTGGATTAATAATTTTCTAATGTCCCTTGTATCAATTAGTGTAATGTCAACATCAGTATCAGAGTTTACCAGAACAGATTCATTCTGACCGGTATGAGAAAAAACAAAAGCCCCAATGTTATTTGCTGTGAGAACTATTGGTGCAACCATGAATTTTTAACATAATCATAGATAAAGAGAACTTTTCATCTCAATAATTCAGTGATAATCCTATGACATCTTTTGTTGATATTGGGAATTTCTTGACATCTTTTGCAACAAGTATTGTCTTTGTTCTGTTGTTCTTGTTTGATTTTAGTTCAGATATTACAGATTGCAGCTTTGAATCGTACAGATCAGTATACACTTTAACTTTTTCAAGGTCATTCAATACTTCGTCTGCCCAAATCTGCTTTGCGAATCTTAGTGCCAATGATCTTCCATGGGAAAAAATAGGATCACCTGTAGGAACTGGAGTATCAATGTATGGATGTATGTCATTGTCAACCTGTTCGTTTGAACGATCCATTATTTCCACAATCTTGTCATCTTGTGTTGCATCAGTTATTTTTAGAGAATGTTTAAGATATTCTATAGTAAGAAACTGGGAATAGATTTGGTTTGACAATATTGTATTGTATTTACCATTCTAAATGAGAACTTTACAGAGTATCAAGTTGTTTCTTTCTTTGTGCTTCTGCTTTTGATAATGCATCTGTAATTATTGGTTCAATGTCATTTAGATTTTCAAGATGTTCGTTTTTCTGTGAAATAGCATAAGCAACATGAATGTCATTTACGTTTAGTTTTTCGTATCTTCCTCGTTTTTTAAATCTTATCCCCATTTCTATGGTGCGATTGCAAGTTTTACAGCGAATTTTCTGTCAAAGGATACATTGTTGTTCACTATGACATTTTTGGCATTGACAATTAGATATTGGAAGAATTCCGTGTTTTTGACAACCATTGCATCTCTTTCCTCGTCATCATATGTCTTGGATAATACTGGTCCTTGTCCGTATTGTGCACCATTCATTTTGTCTACTGCATACATTGTGTTAGGTGCTGATGCATCCATTTGAGGATCAACTACGATTTTAGCGTTCTCGATTCCTGGAAAGTCAAATACTCCCTGAATTACTCTGTTTGGTCTTGGGCCTGCTACGTTGAAAGTCCATGTGTTCTCTACGAGTTTTCTAAAAACTTTGGTTCCAGTTGCAAAGTAAGTTAATAGAGAGTGATGGGTTGTTAAATGATCGGCTATAATGTCAGTGATTTCACCCACTGTGCTGTTAGCATCGTGGAAATCCCCTGGAGTAAGACTGTTAATTTTTGAAACGTTTTTGGTTAGAGTGATTGTCTTTAGTTGTTTTAATGCCTCTTCATTGTGTTTTTTACCTCGGGCCCACGTGATTTGGTTGATTTTAGTTTGGTGAGGGTTTAGTAATGTTCTGAAGATATCCTCAATTGGTGTAGGAATTCTGATTGGGAATTTCTTTAGGTCGTATTTGATTTCTGCAAATTGCAGGTCACTGTCTGGTGTCTTTGCATACCTGCCGATTGGACCCTGTTGCTCATATACGTCTGTTAATGGTTGACGTGCTTCAAGTTGTGCAACATCATTTTCAGTAAACATGTTATGCAAATGGAAATAAAACTCTGGCATTCCCAATATTTTTGGAATTAGTTTGATTTGTTGTAAGTGTTGCAAGTTTTGTCTGTTGGCATCTGCCATTAGCGGATTGTTTTGTGCAATTAGATTATTGTAATTATTGTTTTGAATCTGTTTTGCAGTTTGTGCCAAAACAGGATCAAAGATTTGTGTTCTGTCATCATTTGATGCTACATATTGTGTAGTGTAATCAGTATCATTTATTTTGATTGATTTTGCTTTTAATTCCTTGTTAATTTCATATTGTGCAACCATTGGAACGTGTCCAAGTTTGGTTGCATCATCTTCAGTATGGTCACCTGCATACAGTGCACCAGTTGAAGGATGGAAAGTGTATTTTTGTGAAGCCATTCTAGTTAACTCCCATTCCAAAGTCTATGATTCCAATGTCGCCAGCTGTTGATACTAGTTTTTCTGGCTGTTCATCAATTGCAAACAATGTACCCAATCTTGTATATGCAGCAGGGGAGGCAATTGCTTTCTTTAGTTTGACTGTAGAATTGTTTGAAGTTTCAACAGGATTTCCTATTACTATTCCAGCTTCTATCTCTATTGCAATTCTTGATCTTATTAGTGCTACCTGAATTTCCACGTCTCCGTCTGCAAGTCCAGTGGTGTCTACTTTTTCAAAAGACTGAAAAACACCGTTTGCGAACTTGGTTGCAAAACCTGAAATTGGTGTTCCCTTTACGAGAAATCCTGTTGCATTTTTTTCTATTAATTCACCCAAGGCAATTACCTGGTTTGCAGCTACGGGTAATGTTATTGTTTCAAGGAGGTTAGTCCAGACCTGCTTTCCAGAGAAAGTTACCATTAGATGTATACCCCTTCTGGTTGTGAATCTGAATATGATGCGTTAAATGGAAGTAATGGTTGTGATTCTTTAGGTTCCTTAACGCCTTGAGATTTTGCGATAAAGTTTCTCTGAACCTCATAGTTTTCATGTTCAGTCTTTACATCTCTATAGGATTTTGCCTCAAGATTTGATTGATAATTTTTAATTTGATTTTCAGTTGCACCAAATGCCTTTTGTGATGCTACGAGTTCATTGATTAGTTTTGCCTTGAATTCTGCAACTACTTCTTTTGTGTCTTCATCTTCATCTGTTGCAGTTTCAGTTTTATTTTTATCATCCTCATCTGGCTCTTCCATTGCCTTTTTCATTGCGTTTTTGATATCGTCATCCTCTTCCATTGCTTTCTTGATGTCATCGTCTTCTTCTGCAACTTTTGCAAGGAATTTTGCAATTTTTGGATCAGTGAGTGCTTTTTTAATTGAATCTGATTTTTCTTTTTCTTCCTCTGCATCCTGTTTTACTTTTTGAACATCTTCACTAATTGCAGTGAATGCTTTTTCAACTTGTTCAGGATTTGAGAAATCAACTGTTGGCATTATGAAATGATATGATTCTAACAGAGTTAAAGGAAGTATACTGTTAATTTTTTAGCTGGCTTTGGATTTTTTTCATCTTGTAATTTAGCTTTGCATTCTGGCATGGTGTGCATTTTTGTTTTTCAAATGATAACATCAGTTTTCCAAGATGTCTTGTTATTATCGGTATTTCCTGGATATGGGATATGTTGTTGCTTCCTGCATCTGCCGACAAAGATGCGTTAAACTGTAGCTTGCATTTGGAGCCGTGTCCTGAACATGTCGTGTAAATTCTTGCCTTTTCTCCAAACGCGGGATCATCAATGTAAGCTCTGTGTAAAAATCTGAATCTATGCACATCAATGAGGTCACGTCCGTCTTCTTCTCCAACCTTTTCCCATTGTATAGGCCAGATTGATGGAGAGATGAATTTTACTGCTTCTGTCTCTATTTTTTTGACAAAATCGTTTGATAGTATTTCATCAATGCTGGTCATGGTATGGGTTGACTCGTCAAACTTTGCATCTATGATGTTTGATTCTCGAAATAGTTCCTGTACTGACATGTTTTCCTTGTAGGTTATGCCGTTTGTATGGTCTCTGTCACATACTGACCCTACGCATTTTAGAAATTCAATTCCCGGTCTTCCTATAGAATCCATTCCAGATAATTTTATTGCCTCCCAAGTAGTACGCCATCCGTTTTTGTTTCTGGTATCATCTAAAGTGAATCCTTCTGTGAAAAATCCTTCCCTTCCCTTGTAGTTGTCAATTATCTCAAACTTTTTTGCAGCTAACGGGATCAATTTTTCCTCCTGCAGTTACTGCATGTTTCCAAATTTCCAGATAACGTTGAAGATTCTCTTATTTTGCGATTGCATTTGGCACAGAAAATACTAAACATGGTTATTTCCTCAATGCTGAAATTGCAGTTACTTCTGAAGAGGCATTTTCAGGTGATGATTTTACCTTGAATGTCTCACCTGTAGATTTGTTTTTTATGTTCATTGTATTTTTCTGGCTTGGTGGTTCCTGTGTGGTGTCAATCTTTGAAACAAATGATGGGTCTTGCAATATTTGCCCTATTCCTTCAGGTGTCAGTCTTGCAAGATTGTCGTTTATTTCGACTGCTGAATTTATTCTGTCATCCATCGTTTCAATTTGCAAATCTTCAAACTGTACTCCAATTGTTATGTCCTTGAATTCCTGAGAGTTTCCGTATATTTTTTTGAATATTCTCATGTAATGTTGATCTGAAATGGCCCTCTCAATCCATGCTCTTATCGGGTTGATGTTTACTGATATTGCCAGTTGTATTCTATATCTCAAAGTTGCCATGTTTGCATCATTTTCTGCAAAGAACAGTGACTGTGGCAATCCCCCTTTCATCACTACATATCTTGTCAGCAATTCTGACAAATCAGAGAATTCCTTTATTTTTGGATCAAATGGAATGTTTGAAATGTTTACGTCCTTTGGGTTTTTGAACAACAAATTGGGCGTTCCGTCAACCCAGTTGTCTGCAATGTCATTTCCCTCCTTGATTCTGTCTGAGTCTGTTGAACCTTCAGGAGTCATAGTTATGATTGGTATACCTGTGTGCATCGCATCAGCATATGTTGGGAAATTTATTCCTATCAGTCTTCTTAGAGTTCTGCATTCGTCCATCATGTTTTGAATCATTGATACACCGTAACCATCGGACTGGTATGTTGGAGATGACAACATAGAGTTCCACAGATAGAATAAGTCTTTTACTGGTATGATTCCATTGCTTGATTCGTTTACCGCCTGCTTGATTTGTACTCCTGAAATTGTCCAGTCATCATTGTTAAACTGAATTATTCCTATGTCTCGTGGATGTGGGACCTTTAGTGAATTTGGAATATTGTTGAATTCTGTTCCATTGACGTTTACTGGACCATAACCATAGATTCCGCAGTCACGATTAAACACAAACGTGTTTAGTATTATTTTTGTCATTTTTTCCTGAAATGAAATGTCTATTCCTCTTTCAGTTGATCTTCCAATGTTTGCGTCTATTGCGTTGAGATTGTCAAGTACGTCCTTGTGTTTTTTTTGTAGTTTCAGCTCTTCTGTAGGATCAATTTCAAATTTTGACTTGATTTTTGGCTTGAATCCCCTTCCCATGATGAACTTTACCAGTTCACGCAATACCGGTCCGGCCACTGTATAATTGAAAATATCCTCAAAAATAATATAATCCAGATCCTGGTGGGGATTTGAGAAATAGTTCAGTGTCATTTGTTGGTTTACCCTGTTGAAAATTGTATTAGCTGACAATGGGTTTCCGTTTCTTGATACGGGATGAATTGTCTGTTGGGGTTTCCAGTTTTCGAGTAATGCATCAGAGTATTGTGAGTTTTGATTCATCATGGAATACTGCATTGCAAGCTGTCGTCTTCTTTTTCCAATTGGAAATAACGTTGGAAGTATTTTCTTTTTTGATTTTGAATTCTTGTTGATATGAGATTTCATCTGTTTTTCAAGTTTCTTTACGAAACTTTTGTCGTATGCCGTGATGAATGGAGGTAAAGTAACAGTTCCGGATTTTTTTTTGGTCAATCGTCTAATTTGGAATAATCAAGACTAAGGGAAGTATCATGTGTGTTTTTTGTCATCATTTGTATTTTGGAAAAATTGTTTCTTTTTTTCCATCCGTAGAACCCTCCTGAACCAGAATTAAGATATTTTCTAGCTGCAAAGCATGCTATAAGCAAGGCCTTGGTCAGATTGTCTTTTTCATCTCCTGGTGAGTAATAGTCCACATTTCCAGCTTCTGTCTTGTGTTCCGAATAAAGAGGCATCTGTAATTCCAACTCACTCATTGTTTTTGACGGGGTTTTAGGAAATTTTATTTTGTGATTCTGCCTGAGAGTAAGCATAAACTGAGTCATTTCTATTTTATCCATTGTCTCTATTCTCTCAATATCATCAGGGTCTTTGAGATTTTTCTGTGTATTGATTATTCTTAATGGCATTTGATGCACACGTTTGAGTTCTTGAATAAAATGCTGGCCTGTCAACTGATCAATGTATGTATTGCCCCATTTGATCTGATTGTACAATTTGGAAATCTCAGAAGGTATCTCGTTGATTTTTTCTCTTGGCCACTGTCTTGCAAGCTTTACATAGATTAGTTTTAGATCCTTGTCTATTTGTATGGCAACAAGTCCTATTGCATTTCTATGTTTGGAATGTGCTATTGCTGCAAGTCTGATTATGTCATCAATTGTTTTCATTTCATTCTTTCCTGCTCTTCTATGAATAGTCGAATTATATTACAGCAATGTAAAGCAGCCAAAAACAAGTCGTCATGCTGATTTCTGTATGCCCTGTATGTTGTTGAGCCGTTTGCAGTCATTACGGGTACGATTTTTGGAATTTGGTTCATAAATTCCTTCATGTCTTCAGTCGGATTCCTCGGGAACTCAAACATTCCCTCTTTGTATTTTTTCTTGAACCAGTTCGTAATGAAATATTTGTCAACTGAATATCCCTTGGAACGAGTCTTTTCTGTGAGATTGCCAGACATTGTTACACCATGAATATAATTCAGTTTGTATTTTTTATGAAATAGTTTTAGAATATCTCCTCCGTTGTTGTTTGTTTCCAGACCCATAAAATTTGGTTTGATTCTTTTCTTAATGTCTTTAAGATACATGGCCACATTCTGGAAGGAATCTTTTTTGAACTGCTTTGCAAGTCTCCACTTTATCTTGTATTTGTTCAAATCAAACTCGGCACCTACAATGGCAAAAGGATCATTTCTAATGTCGTGCCCATCATTGAATGGAGATACCTTGCCTGCAGGATCGCACATTATCACCTTAAGACCAATCATCTTTATCTTCCATATAGCTGTCGTCTTCCTCATCTTCTTCAGGTTCACCCCACTCACTAAACGTTCCCCTGTCATCATCTGTAATTGCACCTAGTATGGAATCTTCTCCTATGGTTGCCTTGCAGAGATATTCCTGATCTGGATCAACATCCTTTGAGGCCAGCATCTTCTTAATCTGCTCAGTAGTGTAGAGATTTCCTTCAGTTCTCCATATGTTATACTGTAGTTTTATGTAGTCTGAATTCTCATCAATAGAAATCTTGTAGAACATCTTGATTGGTCCCTTAAATGTGGATACCAGATAGAGGTCAGAACCGTTTGTTTCAACAATGGGTACGATTGAGTTGAATACTGGTTTGTCTTCTACCAGTTTCCATTTGGCTGATTCATCCATGTAGATACATGAATATTTTGTGTCCCCAGTAATTGCCTCCTCTGAAGCTGCAAATGCCCATACAGTGGTTTGAGTGGCAATTTTCATACATGTGCCTTCTTTGGTTGCCTTGATTTCTTGTGTAACAACTTTTTTGATGTGTATAAATAGTTTGGAGTATCTCCTTAGATCCTTTCTTGCCAATGCTCCCGTGGTTGCTGCCATAATTCCCACATTAGAATTAGCATATCTTGAAAATGTAAAATGAAAGATTAACCGTAATACAATTTCTGTGAATCCCATTTGTCTTCCTTTTAAAATGTGAAATTTGTGATACAGTCTGTCCCAGTCTTCCTGAGTTATTCCTTCAGGTTTGGTTACTGCGTTGATTACTTCGTTTACAAATTCCAGCTGGTATGGTGTTGGAGGCATCTCTTTTTTTGTAGATGGATGTCTTGGAAGTCCTGCAACATGTTGGGTGCAACAAAAATCATTCCAATATTCTAGATTGGTTTCGTGCTTGTGATTGTCTCCGCACCAGAATGGAAGTTTTGATAATTTGCCGCATATCTCCGATGCTGATAACTCCCCTGCTATGATATCGTCATCAAAATCATAAATGTCCGAGTCGCTGTAGTTCTGTTTTAACCTCATTTTCCGTCACCTTCTGGCTGCTCTGGTAGTATTTTGATAATAATGGCTGTATTGCAACTATAGTCTCCAATATTCTCACTCTTTTTGACGGAGCCTTTTCCATGTGATAGTTTTCCCATGCCAGTTTTAGTGCCGTCTCAAGCTGGTCAATTCTTTCGAGATGCTGTTCCCACAATCCAGTTCTTGCAAGCTCGAACTTTCTTTTGTCAACAGAGCCCTTGATTTGTGCCCTTATCTTCCAGAATGTGGCCTGCTTGATGTCATGGCCGTGGGATTTCAGCCAGGATAGTGAATCCTTTTCAGACAGTCTCATACACATTGTCTGTACTACGAGTATTTCCCTATCGTTGAAGGCCATATTATACCTGTTTAATGGAGGATTTCCCTATTGAAGAACTAAATTATTTTTTTTGCTTTCTTTCCACCCGTAAATTCACAGATTCCACATTTCCAACATCCTACATATTGTAGTTTCATCATGTCATGGAGTTAGCTGTTCTTCTTTTAATGCAGTATCCGTCCACTGTAACTATTTCTTTTGATTCTAGTACTGTATGCCATCTTCCGTCATGTGGCAATAGCTTGTTTAATTCGTTTAGTTTTGCGTTTGTCAGATATGCATTTGTTAAAGCTCCCCATTTCATGTTTGGGATTTTTGGGAGAATATCATTAAGATCTTTCATGGATTTGCTCTCCACATTGCGTAGTATATGAAGAACTCATCCAGTTGAGTTTTGATTTGTTTTAACATGTAAAGTAATTATTTTTTCAGTCTGTTTTTTAGTTCAACCATCATTATCTTTTGTTTTCTAATTGTTTGTTTCAGATCAATTACCTGTTCTGCATATGTCGGTAGGGGAAACGAGTTTAGATCAAAGTCATCATGTATTGGTTTTCCTTGCTTGAATGATTCATACTGATTTTCAAAGTAATCGGCTATGCCTAAACCACATCCTGGACACCTTACCAGATAGTCTAATTGTTCCAATAATCCGTCCTGGTCGTGTGGGGATTTTGTGTTTAGTTTGAGTATGTTGTTTTTTACGTGTTTTGTTGTGATGTTTAGAATTGATGCAATGTCGCCATTGAGATATCCGAATTTGTTTATCAGAATTTTTGCTACTGCCTTTTCATAGCTTGTGATTTTTGTTCTGTCGTTTAGCTTTTTGATTGAGTTCATGATTTCAGCAAGGGCTTTTTTTGCCTCTGAGATTTTTATATTATCTATGTCTTTTAGCTCGTCTGTGACTATTTTTGTTCTCTTGTCTACTAATAATTTGGTGGAATTATAGAGTTTTTCATATTCTATCTGTGGGGCCCTTCTCTTCTTGTTTTCTGTGGTTTGTTTTTTTATTGATGTGATGTCTAAAGTGCATTTTTGGAATATTGTATCTATGGCATGAATACATTGTGAGAATTGTTCTCGTTTTAGCTTGAGATAGTCAAAGGATATTCCTTCAGGACGCATGGTTTCACGTATGGATGTATTTTTTGCAGTATCTTCTTCTAAATCATTATCTTCATGTTTGTCAAGCTGCTCTATTCCGTTTAGCCTGTTTGTTCCACAGTTACACTTTTCCCATTTTCCTGCGGAAGATTCAGTCACTATTTTAAATTCATGCTCATGTATTGCCCCCTGGGGGGCAACAGAATAGTTCCGTTTTTTTATTTGGGATGGCTTGAATAATTCATACCAATGACCTTTGGAATATGTTACACCGGCATCAATTAGAATACTTTTAACCTTGTCCGAGATTTGATTTTCGTCTATTTTAATTTTGTCTGCCAGTACTAAAATTTCTACCTTGTCACGAATTCTGATAATTAATTCTTTTTTTGGTTCTTGGTTTTTACGTTCTAGTTCTTCAAGTTCTTTTTTAGCTTCGTTCAGATCATTCCAGACCTCATCTATTTCCTGATCAGAATATTGCAGCTCACTCATGTCTACGCAGTTTTACAAAATGCGTATGTGGGGTATAAGCTTCGTGACGGGAAAAGTGTTGACATATTTGTTCATTGTCAAACAGCTTTAAACTATGATTGTCTCTATTGGTTTTGGTGATTCTTTTGATGACATTCCACCGTATCCTGGATCAATTGTTTGTTTTGGGTTTAGTGTAGTATCATGGTGGCATGGCTTTTCACATACGGGACAAAACTTTCTGTCAAGGATTATGCATTGGCAGATATGATTTTTGATGTATGCTTGGGCTGCCATGTTCCATTCTCCTGTTCCGTTGCAATAGACACACTGCTTTTCTATGAACTGTCCCTTTCCCTTGCACATGTCGCAGTAATCGTCAGTCATGGTTTCTTCTTCTGAGAAAATGTAATTGAGTTGAAAAATTCTTCTGCTTTTTTCCTAATTTCTTCTTCTTTATCAAAATCTATATTATTCCATGATACCACTTCTAATTCTTCTTTGGATTTATAATCGAAAGGTGTTATATGTTCAACATCTAATAAGTAAAAACTTCCATTAGAATCTCTGCCTACCATAGTTTGTTCTTGAATGCATTTGTCAGTTATTTTAGGATAAATTTTGATTCTCAATTCTCATGTACCTCTGGCGTAATTGCTTTAACTTGGATAAAGTCCAACCCTATTACATTTCCCGATTCACCTAGCCATAAATTAATGTCAGTTGAGGAATTAAGATGTAATCTTGTTGCTATTTTCATTTCAGAATATTTAGTATTTTTTAAAATGAAAGCATACTTTCTAATCTCTCTATCATGTTTTTTTGACTCTACGATATAATCATCTGGGTTTTCTAATAAAGGCATCACGTTTCTACCTCAACTGTCTTTGACTTTGAAAAATCAGGTATTGGTGTATGATAACCATAAACATAATGAGCATCACAATGTATAGACCATACACCATCAATATCACGTTTACAAACTTTACAATAATTACTCATTATCTACAACTCACACAATAACCATCTTCTTCATGGTTATAACACTCATGTTCAATTTCTTTGTGACATTTAATACATTCTTGATCTTTTTCTCCACAGCAAGTACAAGAGAAAGAATCCTTATCAGTTGTTTCTATATGTTCACAGATTAATTGTCTTAATCTGAATATCTCATCTTCTGTTAATTCTTTAAAACTCATTTCCCCTGTCCTTCAAGGAGAATTGATTTTATCATCTTCAATACTTTTTGTGCTTCTGATTGTGTCTTGAATTTTTTAGTTAATTCAATCTGATAATATGGATTATGTGACTCATGTTTACAAGAATCATCTTTTTTCATGAAAACAAAATCTGAACCTGTTAGTAATTTTCTAATATTGTTAAGATATTCCTCTTGATTTTCCATACATTTTGTTTCATATCCACACATACAACTCATAGTGAATTGGTAAAAATCACCATCTTTGTATTGTAATAAATTACCACATTTTGGGCAATTCATCCTATTGACTCCCTCCAAAAAGTAGAATCAAGTTATACTTTTTCATTATCAAACCTCACTAACACTATATCACATTTTTCACATTTGAATCTCATTGTATTTTCCTTTGAAATTAATGGGATTGGTTTTTCATAGATTCTAAGACATTTTGGACAGACTACTTTGAAATTCATGATGTACCTCCAAATTCGGGTGTGGGCTTTGCCTTGTTGAAACATTGGCTACAAAGGTAATTGGGTTTGTCTGTCTGTTCGGTTGGTAGTTCCTTGCCACATGATGAACATCTGTGCTGTATCATCATTGTACTGCCCTCTTGATGATTAGTTCCAGCATTTGTTTTCTGCTTCTATCATCTTTATCTGCTTTTTTTTGCACTAGATCAAGAATTGATTTGTCTAGTTCTATTATTACTTTCATTGATTTTCAACCTCATATTCTGCTTTTGCATCTTCAAATCTTTCTAGAATATAATCTATATCGATATCAAAGTCTTCAATGCGTACATTCTCGAAGATTTCTTTTATTGTTGTGATGTCATTTTTGTCTTCTTGGTTGACTAGTTTGCCATCAATCTCATCAAAACCTCCAATGAAATCGTCAAGAATGTGATAGTCTTCTATGGTGTAGAATGTTGTATATCCTTTAGTCCAAGAGTTTGATGATGGATATTGTGTGAGGATTATTTCCTTGCCGTTTGTCTCCAGGTTTAAGGATCCTCCCCAATTGTGGACTAGTTTTGCTTTGAGGATGTTTTCTATTGCATCATGTACTTCATCCATTCCAAATTCTGTCTTGACTTTGAAGTCATACTGTTGCATCAGTTTTCACCTCTGAGGATATCTTTTGTTTCTTCGTCTAGTTCCCATATGAAATCTCTCAATTCATTTTCGAAAGGCTTTATTTCCTCAATCTTATCATAGAAAAAATCTCTATCATTTGTTTTATTTTGTGTGAGGGTTTCATCATATGATCTATGAATTTTATACATTGAAGCCATATTTTGAAAAATTTCCTTTTCAATGTCTAAATTGTTTATTGTTTGTATTGTGTTCATATTATATCAATTGTATATCTTATATATATTACTTATGTATTTTGTATATAAAGTGTATATTTTATTATATAAACAAACTTGGAAACACAATAAAACGAATGGTGTGGAGTCTATTTTATCCAACCGTGTTCTCTCCAAACTTGTGATGGTACGCTTTCTTCAGTTTTTGGACAATCACAACATGAGAATTTATCATGACATTCTTTACAAGCATAATATACGTCTGCTAAATCTTCCTCATCCCAACAAGGTGCTTTCCAAGTAGAACAAACAACTTTACAGATATTACACCATTGTTTTTCTCTAAACCTCTTTGACACTTTACCTGAAAGTTTCATTCCACAACTCCCGACTCGAGTAATCTCTTTTTTATGAGGTTTCAAACTCCTGTTTAAGATTATAGTAAAGTTCAGGCAAATCATCCCCATTACTCATTTCAATCAACTCAAATATTCTATCTAGTTTTTCCTCTAATTCTTTGGTTGATTCAAGTTTCTCAATTTTAGTATCGCCGTCTTTAGTCATTGATATTAGTAATTGTGGAAGTTTATGTTTTTGGAAAAATTCTTCAACTGTTTTTGCATCTGAATTGATCTTAATCATAGTTTCTATTTGTTTAGAATATTTTTGCCAGTTATTTCCATCCTCTAATTGGGATTCTAATTTGTTTTTGAGATTGAAATGTTCTATACTTTCCTCATCTGTAACTTCTCTACTACTCAGTTCAATAATTCGTTCTAAATCACGATTCTTTTGTAATTGTTCTGTCAAGATTCATCTCCGAAGAATTGTTCTGCTAACTGATTCAAATCAAACATATTCCAGTTGAAATCTTCAACTAATCCTTTTGCTTTTGGAATAATTCTTTCAAACATTTTTTGTAGTAAATCTTCATCTAGTTTTTTTCCACTTTCTAAGAGAGGTTTAGCAATAGTGAGATCATTTACCAGCATTCCTGCAACCAACCCTGAATGATAATTGTATTTTGGTTTCTTTTTATTAAATTTCAATTCTGCAAAGATTTTTTCTAATCCATTGTTTCTTTTCTTGATCCCTTTGTAAGTTTCAAGTTTGGAATAATTCTCAACACTCATTTAGCCCATCTCATGCGACCAACAAGTATTGTAGGATCAAGATTTTGGTTTGATGCCCTTCTAATATCCTCACTAAGTATTGAAACTTCATCATCTGTGAGAAATGTATGATTTTGTTTTCTGAGTAATTCTAATCCTTTGTGTATTGCATAGAGTTCAT
>Ga0114931_10002463_pt1 | contig 23526 bp, 20 predicted proteins | sample 2SBtaG_FD_89579 | JGI IMG/M metagenome (GOLD analysis project Ga0114931, IMG submission 89579) | Deep subsurface microbial communities from Kolumbo volcano to uncover new lineages of life (NeLLi) - 2SBTROV14_V59a metaG | ecosystem: Environmental > Aquatic > Marine > Volcanic | place: Kolumbo... | reverse complement strand
TTTTCTTTAGCAAGCTGTTTAACCAAATAATCAACATAACCTCTTTTGAAGACATAAGACCCTCCACCAAGAGGATGATGAACTACACCATCATGCGTAAGTCTCCTTTCTAGCGAATCTCTTTTATCTACCATTAAGTAGTTGTTATGTGCTGTATTTATTAAAATTTGCTATAAAATTGCTCGCCTTTGATTCCTGTTCTCTATGGCACTTCGTGCTGGATAGAACGCCCCAAACTCTTTAGTCTTTCGAACAGTTACACTCGCTACGCTCGAAATTATATATGTGAAAATCCGTCGGAACTTCGTAACCGATGGAGAGCATAACATCTCTTAGACCTTCCTCCTCTCAGCTAACAATTAAGGAATATAAGGAAATATTGCTCTAATATCCTCAAATTCACTTTCTCTGTCGATGACTTTATTAATCATTTTAATTTTATATATTTTATGGGCTGATACCACATACATGCTCAAGAATCAGATATTCTTAGCACACAAAAACTTCGTTTTTGTTGTTTCTGAAGGATCCAGGTCCTATGGTTTGTCAGTGGTGAAAATAAAGGGCACCCAATCAATCGAAAACCAACCACATTAATCCATAGACTGAATAATCATATTTAAATAAAAGTGCTTGTTATTGAGTCAAAACAAGACAAAAATGGCAAAACTCATAATAATAAGAGGACCATCAGCAGTAGGAAAATCAACAGTTGCAAAAGCAGTTGCAGAAAAAATGGGCTGCAAAACAGCCCATGTAAGTGTTGATTTAACAGAACAAGAACTGATGTTTGAATGGAACAAAATTCAGGTAAAAGATAGGTTAAAATTCATGTATATGAACGCTTACAGTCTGATTGAGAATTACATTTCAAGTGGCTACAATGTTGTAACAGATGGCTATTATTCAATTGAAAACAATAAATCAATGCTTAAGTACATTATTGAACTTGGAAAAAAATTTCATTCAGAAATCTATGTATTTGAGCTTGAAGCAGACATAAAAGAAATAATAACACGCACAAAAAAAAGAGGATATAAAGAAGATATAATAAATGATTTCAGGCTTATAAAAAAAAGACACAAAAAATTTGACATTGCAAGAATGAAAGGTGCCATGGTAATTGATACAAATAAACAAACAACTGCCAAAGTTGTTGACACAATTCTAGAAGTTACAAAAATTGGCAAGAACCAGTGAATTCATTTAATAATGGTTACATATTCTTATATAGAAACACACTAAGATATAGATTTAATGAGTAGAAAGTCTCAAATAAGTATGGAATATATGATGGTTGTCGGTTTCAGCCTTCTTATGGTAATTCCAATAATTTCAATATATGGAATGGAAAGGGTTAACATGCGACAGGAAGTAAATATTAAACAAGCACAGAATATTGCAAATAAACTTGCTGACTCTGCTGAAACAGTATATTATCTTGGCAAACCTACAAAAACAACCCTGAAAGTATACATGCCTGAAGATATAGAAAGCGTAACTATTAATGGCAGGACAATCCTATTTAAAATGAGATATAGTAAGGAAATAACAGATGTTCCTCCGCCTCTTTTATCCATAAATGTTACAGGCAATCTGTCTATTAAGCCAGGAATCCAATATATTGAAGTTGCTGCTGATGATAATGGCGCAAATATTACAACAGCAGGTGGATAAAAGTGGCAAGAGCGCAAGTTGCCAATGAATTTCTCATCCTGATTGGTGTTGGGCTTATATTCATGATGATAATATTATATGGTGTCTCAAACAACATGAAATTTCTTGTGGCAAAAAAAGAACAGAATGCAATAAGGGATCTTGGATTTTCTATCCAGAATGAATTTTTTTTTGCATCGAATGTAAAAGATGGATATTATAGAGAGTTTAATGTTCCTGAGGTACATAATGGTGTTAAATATTCAATTACAATGAACCAGGGATATTTAATGCTCACAAGCAACAGTGGACAATATCAGGAATTTGCAATTCCTCAAGTTATTGGAAATATAAAAAAAGGCACAAATAATATAACCAGAATCGGAGGTGTTATCTATCTTAACTAAAGGCCAAGCCTGGTACATGGATTTCATATTTGGTGCATTTATTTTTACTGTAACATTTATCCTATTTTACAAATTTGTGCCGAACATTGAACATCAGGAACTTGATAATTTTTTAGAAGTACATACGGATGCAAAAACAATAACAAACGCACTAACAACGAAGGGGTATCCTTACAACTGGACAAACACAACTGTCCAGAGAATAGGAATAACGAATGGTCAAAAGATAATAGTACAACAAAAACTCGAAACATTCCATAACATGACAAAAACTCAAGAAGGGTATGACAATACTAGACAACTTTTCAACCTAAAAAGTGACTATTTAATTGTATTTACAGATAGGTATCAAAATCCAGTTAATTTATCTACTATAAGAAGCATTGGAAGTCCAGAAGTTAATTTTTATCCAAATAATAAACCAGATTTCACGAGTGTACCTCATTCAAATATAGTTGCACTTAAAAGATTACTTGTCTACAACCAAATAGAAACCATGATGGTGATATACACATGGTATTAATGCAAAAAACAAAGAAAAAAGCATACTTTTTCACATTAGATGCCCTACTATCTCTATCAATAATGGTTATTGGACTTATGCTTATTTCAAATGTTTATGTAAGCTCACAACCAAGAACCCAACTTGATTATTACTCAGAAGATTTAATCAGTTTATTTTCAGACATAAAACTTGATGAAATTAATAATTCATATATCAACAAACTCATTGCAGATGGAAACATAACAGATACTGAAAACTCTATTCTTGAGCAGATTGGAATATTTTGGGTAACCAACAAGACAGACCTTGCACAGAACCTTGCAAGAAACATAAGCTATTCAATAATTCCTGACAGATATGGTTATGCTTTTGTTGTTGGTGGTGATATTGTATATTCCGAGCCAAAAAACAAGAGCAGGGAGCTTACAACACATAAAAGCATGATTACAGGCATTGAAAAATCAAGACCTATAAAAGGTAATGCTGCACGAATTTTTCTTAACCAGATAACACAGACATTGTCTACACAATATGCATTTCTTGGAGGTTTTGTAGGACAGGGCAACATTACCCGGTTTATCAATGGAATCCCTATTGATGCAAATATCACATATATGTCTCTTGAAGTTGATGCAGGTGATAATTTTAGCCTCTACATTAATGATGTGTTCTGTGATTTTTTTAATTTCACTCATGAAAACATGACATCACATGCATGGGACATAAGTTATTGTAATGCATCAATTGTACCAGGGCATAAAAATAATTTCAGTTTTGTATTCAACGCAATGATCAACAAGTCTTTTATTGGTGGGGGGTTCATCAAAGTTTCATATATCACAAAGAACATTCTCCTGAAAAACAGTAGTTCAGATGTGTATACTTTTCCTGGAATTGATGGAATAGTTAATCTCTATGATGGGTTTGATGTTCCAGGTACGCTTAACAATATGAATATTTATCTTCATTATTTCGCAAACCACTCAAATAGTAGCAATAACACGTTTTATTTGACAATTGGAAACACAACAATATTCAAAGATAATTATTCAAATTCAACAATGCAGGTGACAATAAATAATTCTTACTTGTCATCCCTATTAAATTATTCATTCCTCAGCAATCAAACTGTTCCTATACGTGTTGGTTTTGAGAACTTAAGTTTTGAGTATGTAATTACTGACAAAGGCAATGGTGATGTAGTGTCAATAACAGATGTTTCAGGAAGCATGGGTTGGGAATTTAATTCAGGAAATACAGGTCTTGAAAGGTTCTGTAAAAACCTAAAACTCAATGATGAAGACACGATGCGTCTCTCTCTTGCAAAATGTATATTAAAAACATTCGCTCATGACATTTTGTACAATATAACAGGCAACCAGGTAGGGCTTGTCACTTATTCAAATAGTGTTCGGGATTCGCTTGGGCTTATCACAAACCTTACAAAACTAACAGATGAGATAAACAGCTATTATGCTTCTGGAAGCACATGCACATCTTGCGGTGTTGTAGAGGCTGCAAATCACCTCTTAGGTCAAAGCAGTACTGATATGTTAAACAAGGCATGGAAATTTACAAACGATTTTCAGACATCTGATCCCATAGGGTGGACAAGTATCGGGTTCAATGATAATTCCTGGCTTAATGGAAATCTCAATTTTGGGCATGGTCATGGAAGTGATTATTACACAGGAAATGTAATTTTTGCAAATCTTTGGGATATGACAGATGACAATCCTGCGCCTGTTGATTTTACCTCTGGTGTGAACTATACATATAACACATTTGGATTCATAAACCTTAATGTGGTTGAAAATGTTCTGCAGAATTCTTATTTTGACGGTCCATCAGCTAGTGACTGGACAGAAAGAGGAATGATCAATCTTTCTGATGCACCTAATATTGCATTCTCTGATGATTTTGAAACAGACCTTGGCTGGACAAATGGAGGGACAAGAGAACAATGGCACTATGGTACTCCTCTTGGAAGAGGTGGAACAAACCATGGAAATCCAGACCCTGACTTTGCGCACTCTGGCACACACATTTGGGGAGAAGATTGCACAAACCCGTCATGGAATGGTGACTACAGATCTAATGCAGATAGCAGGCTTACATCCCCAGATATAGACTGCACAGCATGCACAAATACAATCCTTAGATTTTTCAAATGGTTAAATGTCGAAGATCCAACATGGGATCAATCACGCGTCAGTGTAAGAGATTCTGGTGGTAGTTGGCATACTGTCTGGACAAACCCAAGCGAGATTACAGATAACAGCTGGAATCTTCAGGAAATTGATATCCAAGCATTTGCAGATAATAACCCCAACCTCGCTATAAGATTTGGTACCCAATCTGATGGTGGTTGGGAGTATAGTGGATGGAATGTAGATGATGTTGAAGTATACTCAGATGTTGGGACTAATAACTACTTTGGACTTGATGATTTCTGGTTTGTAGATGCAGATACAAGCAGCCATGGTTCGCTTAGACAAAGTTTCAACTCACCAACAGACACACCAATTAAAGTAACAATAAATCTTGTCCACAGCATTAATAACTCTCATTTTACAGGTAGTGCTGATGTGTTCTGTAATTTAACTCATCCAGGAGGAAATGAAGAAGTATGGCATGAATACTGGCGGGCAGGAAGTCTGCCTGGAGAAGGACCAATAACAGAAGTGATTGACATAACTTCAAAAATAACATCTAAGAGTTTTGATTATATTCTCGAATGTGGAGCAAATATTAGTGGAAGCAATACAATGGTTGCATTTGATAATATAACAGTAGCAATCAACTGGACAAACAATGGAGATGATGGTTGGGATTACAAAGCAGGAGAATATGGATATGATGCAGAAGCAAGTTTTTACGTTAATGCCTGGAATGATCTGGAAATGACAACCAACAGAACATCAAATGACATGTCTGGAAGTTTCGGTATCCAGGTAGAGATAACACAAGAGATGATTGACGTAATGAACAGTGCTGGCGGAGCTGCATGGATCTCATTTGATTACAGATGGGATTCAGCTGATAGCACTGGAAATATATTTGAAGCGGATGATGAAGTATGGGTCAAAGGATATTGGAACAGTTCTGCATCAGGTGTACACTATTTTGGTGGAAATTATGATGGAGGTCATACTGGCTCAGACGGAACACCTGAAATATGGGCAGCAGATGACCCAGACACTGAGGTTGCCAAGAGATATTCTCAGGACATATCTGCATGGATTGATGCAGGGCCTGGTAATTATTATCTTGCACTAGGAGGTAAACTTCTGAGAAGCCAAAGTATTGAACTTGGTGCATGGAGCTTTGATAATATTCAGCTTGCATTCACTAACAATAGTGGAAACACATTTTACAGAAATGAGTTTTTCATTAATGATATATCAAGTGTTAATAACCCAATCACTCTGGAGATAACATCTGATGGGGGAGCAGATGTTTATCTAAATGATAACCAGATAGACACATATAATACTCCACAGACTGGCAGAAACATTGTTGTTACTCCTGCAAATTTCAAGCAAGGAGATAATATACTGGCCATAAAACTTAAAAACAATGATCCCCTTGGAAGACTTAGTGTTAATTTAAACGCAAATATCACAGAAAGACAAAAAGCAATGGTCATAATGAGTGATGGCGAATCTAATGACTGCATAGGAGACTATGGAACTGGCCAGGATGGAAATTGTAATGATTGCGCTGGCAGACCATGTTGCCCTGGACCAACAGGAATAATTGACCAACCGTGTCCGACAATTTCTGACTTTGATGTATGCACCTGGTCAGATGAAAGTAGACGGGCATCAGAGCAACTTGTCAATCTAACATGCTATTATGCAAGCCAGAATGTATCAATATACTCTGTTGCTTTTGGAGATGTTGCTGTCTGTGGAAAGATGGCTCTGAATCTCTCAGCCATTTGCGACCCAGACTATACAACAACAAATTCTCATTTCTTTGAAAGTGATGACCCAGAAGGACTAGCACATATTTATGGACATATTGCAAATGAGTTAAGACTTGCTTTTTCCTTAAAAAAATCACAGATTGTCTCTTTTCAGGGACAGTTTGAAAGCTCAACTCTTTACCCTGATTCATACATATTTTTAAATTATACCCCCATTGTTCAACCAATGATATATGGTGAAATTCCTTTTTACTTTGAGACAGATGATTTTAATGGTTGCATATACGATGTTGATATACCTCCACAAATCAGACCATTCGAAGCATATCTTTTATCTTATAGTGCAGAACACTGGACTAATTATGTTGCTGTAGAAAACAGTCTTGGAACCCATGTTGCATTCAATCTAAGCAGATTTAACAATAATTATGCAAATCTTGGAGACCCATTTCCAATACCTATCCCAGGCAGTTTTTTTGTAAGTGGTGAAACAAACAGAATCATTGTAAACACAGGTGATAACCCATTTAACAGCACAAATTGTTCACTTAACACGACAATGCTTTATACAGGACTTCTGAATATGATAAATTACACTCTGCCCTATAGCTCAGTGCATCCCAATGCAACAGGATGCAACTGGACAATTGAACATGACTTAGGTTATAACTTTTCATTGGCAGTTCCAACAGATTATACAGGGACAATAAAGTGTTATTTTACAAATGAGACTCATGATACATCTGGATTTGATAATGATGATGCATTTAACTGGGCTATGTATAATTTTTTATCACATATGGATTATGATAATGACGGAAGAGTGTTCCTTAACTTGCTTGATGAAGATTTTGTTGTCAGCTCAAGAATAGTAACTGATGTACCATACCTTTGGGGACCAACAATCGCTGAGGTGCGTGTATGGCAATGAACAAAAAAGCTGTGTTTTTTACAGACATGAGCCTGATTTTACTGATGCTTGTCTTTTACTCTCTCAATATCAGGACAAGTTATAGTCTAAGAGATAAGTCCTATGTCATTGGTGAGCGTATAAAATCAGTTGATTTTTTTATAGATGATCTTGAAAAAGACATTCAAAGAGGTGTATATATCTCTATGTTTAGGTCTGTACTTGGCATCCAACAATACATCACTTCCACTGGTGAGTTTCTCAATGATACACAAGAAACTTTCAAAGAAATTCTTCTTAATGGTACAATAGATGGCTCATACATAAGTGTAATGAACCAAACAGAACTAAATGTCTGGATAGGAAAAATACAATCAGAAGCAGGAACAGTTGGAATCACTTTTAATTATACAATAAATGATGTTAGATTGTATCAGAAAAATCCTTGGGTTATTGCAGTTGATTTAAATGTAACAATGCATATAATAGATATGAAAAACACTGCATCATGGTCAAGAGATCAAGTAATAACATCAGAACTTAACATTACAACCTTTGAAGACCCTCTATACATCAAATATACATATGGCAGAATAATCAGCACGATAAAACAGACAAACATAACAGATTTTACGACAGGGACAAACACAGATAATCTTCTATACCATATTGATAATTCATTGTATCGAAATTCAACAAGTGCTCCAAGCTATATCATGAGGTTATCCGGAAATTTATCCAATTCAAGTTTTGGCATTGAAAGCATTGTTAATTTAAAGGCCTTTGAAGATGCTGCCCTAACAATAAAAGACAAAAGCTGTATTGATTATATATATTTCTCAAACAACACTCCACAAGCATGGTTTATAAATGAAACATATAATTGGTTAAAGCTTGACAATGAATCAAATCATCTGGGAATGTATGAAGTAGAACATTTGATAATATAGCATTGGCTTGAAACCGAAATAATACTAAGACAATTTGAATAGAAAGATATATAAACAAAGATACAAAGAGGAATAACAATGCCAAGTGAAGGATATATTGAAACAGGAGTTGACAAGCTTGTAAAACTTGTTGAAAATAAAAAAAAGATTTCAACAGTTGAAGCAGCAAAGATTTTGGGGGTTTCTCCAGCAGTTATTGAAGAATGGGCTAATTTTCTTGAAGAAGAGGGAATGATTAGTATTGAGTATAAACTTGCAACAACATATCTATGTGAAAGAAAGCTTTCTAAAAAAGAAGTTGTCAAGAAGGCAAAAGAATTTCACAACTCAAAAGAAGCGTTCGTAAGAAAGATTGAAACCTCGATGACTGGCATTGGAAAAGATTCTGAAGGACTTGAGAAGCTTAAAGAAGAATTCAAAGAACTAAAAAACGATATTGGTCATGATTTAGAGCATGTCAAAGATGAATTAAAATAACTCGAGGAATATGAAAGACTCAAAAAAAACATAGATAAACAGATGGAAAAACAGCAAACAGAGTTTAAATCCAGGATTAAAGAAATGGATAAAGAAATGTTAAAAGAAAAAAACAAATACAAAGATTTGCTAAGTGATATTGAAGTTGAAAAAATAAATGTTCAAGAAGAAAAATCAGACATATTATCTCTTAAAGGTCAGGAAGCAAAACTTCTCGGTAAGCTTGATGATTTTAAGGAGATGATAAAGCAAATACGAAAAGCAATTTTACAGGAAGAGAGTAAAGTAGATATAACTGAAGACCATATAAAATATTTAGATAAAGTTGCAACAAAAGTTGGAGAGAACATTGTAAAAGAAAGAGAAAAAATTGATCCACTTGTAAAAGAAACACATCTCCAGGAAGAACAGATTCTTGAAACTCAGGAAGAAATTGTAAAAAAAGTTATCAAAAGAAGAAAAGAGATTGCACAAAATGTTGAAGAGAGCACAGAAGCAGCAGATAAATTCAAGAGATTCTTTGAACAAAAATCAGAAGTAGAAAAACTCATTAAAAAAGTTAATCAAGATAAGGAACTATTACAACAAGAATTGACAGAGCTAATAACAAAAGCACATGCATTTGATTTAGCATCAAAAAAATCAAATGTCAAAAAATATATTACAGAATTAAATGCTAAATTCAAGCAGATAGAGAAAAAAAGAGAAAAATTCAAAAAAGAAATAAATAAACTTATAAATCTCATAAAGAGAAACTTTTAAGTTGTCAAGTAATTAAAGTCAATCAAAAAAAAGAGGGTGTAGATTATGGCTAAGAAAAAGAGTTCTAAGACCAAAAAAGCCGTAAGGTCGAAGAAGTCTGCTAAAAGAAAAATATCAAAAAAAACAAGTAATAGTTCAAATAGACATAAGCCTAACAAAAAGGTAAAAAAGACAATTTCTAAACAGAAAAGCAAAAAAACACATGCAAAAAAAACAGCTAAGCAAGGAAAAAAAGTAACAAAAAAGTCTGTCAGCTCAACAAAAAAAAATAAATCTGCTAAAAAATCAGCAGGCAAACAGACAATAAAAATAATTGATGAGTATGATTATAACTCAAACGATATGCCAATCCATATCAAGATTTATAATAAACCAGGTGAATATGTTCCAATATATGATGTATCCATTGCAAGTATTAGTAAAACAACACAGATGATACTTGAACAGATACGAAAAAAGCTTATAAGAGAAGTCAGTCTTGGGATTATAGATATCACTAACCTAAAAAAAACAGGAGTTATTGAAGATAAATTTAAGGAAACAATAAGTATTCTGATTGAAAAATATTTTCCTGCAATAGATGATAAAAGCAAAGGATATCTCACTACATATTTAATTCAAAAGTCCCTTGGTCTTGGAAACATTGAAATTCTTATGCATGATAAACTCTTAGAAGAGATAACAATTAATCAGTCAGACGAACCTGTCTGGATATTCCATAAAAAACACGGCTGGCTTAAAACAAATATAATTCTTCCAAATGAAGAAAAGACAAAACATTATGCTGCAATGATTGCAAGAAAAGTTGGAAGGCAAATTACTGTTCTTGAGCCTTTGCTTGATGCACACCTTGATGAGGGTGACAGGGTAAACGCAACACTCATGCCAATATCTTCCCATGGAAATACAATAACAATCAGAAAATTTTCAAGGGATCCATTCACAATAACACATTTCATTAGAAGTAATACAATGAGTTATGAAGCAGCAGCACTCATCTGGCTTGCAATGCAATATGAACTTAGTGCACTAATTGCAGGTGGAACAGCATCAGGAAAAACATCAACACTTAATGCACTTGCCAGTTTTTTCCCGCCTAACCAAAGAATTATTTCTATTGAAGATACAAGAGAACTCAGACTGCCAAAATTTCTGCATTGGGTTCCAATGGCTACAAGACAACCAAATCAAGAAGGAAAAGGTGAAATTTCAATGGAACACCTTCTTGTAAACAGTCTCAGACAGAGACCTGACAGAATTTTAGTTGGTGAAGTCAGAAGAAAAAGAGAGGCAGAAACACTTTTCGAAGCAATTCACACAGGTCATAGCTGCTATGCAACATTTCACGCAAACAATGCTGAAGAGACAATCAAAAGGCTTACAAATGCACCAATTGAAGTACCAAAAACAATGCTACCAGCAATTTCAATTGTAATAATCCAATTCAGGAATAGAAGAACAGGTACAAGAAGAACATTTCAGATAGCTGAAATACTTCCTGATGCAGGAATTAATGTCATCATGCAGTATGATGCAAAAAAGGATAAACTACGCTATGTAGGAAAATCAAAAACCCTTATGAAAACCCTGCAATTATATACTGGTTACACTCCAAAAGAGATTCATAAAATTCTAAAGATTAAGGAAAAAATTCTGCAGTACATGGTAAAGAACAGTATTGATACTGTTGATTCTGTTGGCCGGGTCATGGCAGAATACTATACAAATTATAGTAACTTAATGTCTCATGTGAAAGCAAACAAACTACTGGAAAAATGAGTTTTATATATAAACAAATAATGCACTGGATGCCTAACCTAAAACATAAGCTTATTCAGGCAGACATTATTGATACACCAGAAAAGTTTATTAAAAAAAACCTGATGTCATCATTTGTTTTGAGTTTTGGATTATTCATGTTTGTTGTCGGAGGAGCAAAAGAGCTTGTTGATAATAGCTTATTGTTAGGCCTCATGATATTCCCAATCATCTTCTTGATTATGTTTAATTATTTATTAAAAATACCAGATGTGAAAATTCTAAAAAAAGAATCAGGCATAAACAGAGAGATTGTTTTTGGAACAAGGTTTATGATGATTGAGATAGACTCTGGCGTTCCTGTCTATAATGCATTCATCAATATCTCAAATGTTTATCCTGTTGTTGGTGGATATTTCAAAAGCATTATTGACCAGATTAACATGGGTACTTCAATGGAAGATGCAATTAATGAAACACTTGAACTTGTTCCAAGCGCAAATTTAAGAAAAATACTCTGGCAAATATTAAACTCAATAAAAACAGGTGCAGATGTTTCAGATGCCCTCGATTCTGTTCTTGAGCAGATAATAAGTGATCAAAAAATTGAAGTTGAAGAATATGGAAGAAAACTTAATCCACTTGCAATGTTTTACATGCTAATAGCAGTAATTATGCCATCGCTTGGCTCAACAATGCTTATTATCTTTTCAAGTTTCATTGGACTCAAAATGAGCTTACCAATACTACTTATAATTGCCGGACTCTTAGCATTTATGCAATTTATGTTTTATGCATTAATAAAATCATCAAGACCAGCTGTTGAACTATGAATATTGACAAAAAATTCGAGGAATATCAAAAAAAGAAGAATAAACTAGATAAGAAATTTGAAAAATTTCGGAAAAATAAAAAAAAAGGAGTTACTTTTTCTGAAGGTAAACCAGATGAAAAAATATCAGATGAAAAACAAAAAAGAAGAGATGACAGAACAAAAGAACTGGAAAGTAAATACCAGGAATCAATAAATCAAGTAATAAACAAGAAAAAAGAAAAACACGTGCTAAAACTTGAAATTGATAAACCAGAGAAAAAAAGATTTTTTAACTGGCATGCCAGAAAAGCTGAAAAAATAGAAAAGACAGTTAAGAAAAGAAAAGAAAAAGTTGAAAAAAAAGAACAGGAAATAAAAAAATTAGATGAGGCAAAACCAAAAGAAAAAAAAATTACCAAGGAAAAGAAAAATAAAGCTAAAAAAGACGATGCAGAAGAAAAAGATATAAGAAAATTATTCAAACAAAAGAAAAAAGAAAAAAAGAAAAAATTAAGTGCTACAGAAAGAAAAAGACGTCTTGCAGTATACATTGAAAAATCTGGCCTTGAAACAAATCAGCTCATTATTGCAAAAAGAATTTTTCAGATAACAATTTTTCTAACCATTTCAATCAATGCATTAGACATCTATTTTGCAGTCTCGCGTGAAGCAAGAATTCTTGAAATTATTCTTTACACATTAATTACATGGACTCTTGGATTTGTCATTATATGGGGTCTATGCTGGATAATATTCAGGATTTACCTTGATCTTTTGATGTTTAGAAGAAAACTTAGCGTTGAAGAGGTTCTGCCTGATTTTCTACAATTAACATCTGCAAACCTAAGAGCAGGTATGCCAATTGACAGAGCCCTTTGGTTTGCTGTCCGCCCAAGATTTGGTGTTCTTGCAAAGGAAATTGAAGATATTGCAAAAAATACTATTGCAGGTCAGGATTTGCATGAAGCACTTTTGGGTTTTGCAAAAAAATATGATTCTAAGATACTTCTCAGAACAGTATATCTCTTAAATGAAGGCATGGACGCAGGAGGAGATGTTGCTGAACTCCTCAATAAAATTGCTCTTAATGTTCAGGAAATGCGAACAATGAAGAAGGAAATGGCAGCCAATGTCACAACATATGTAATATTCATAAGCTTTGCTTCGATGATTGCTGCTCCATTTCTCTTTGGTTTATCATCTCAACTTTTGGCATTTGTTCAAAAAATTGCAGGCGATGTTGCAGCAAGCGGTGGAAGTAGTTCAGGTAGTGTTGGACTAACAATAAATATCAGTTCTGATACTATTAAAAAAAGTGATTTTCAGATTTTTGCTTATTTATCCCTTGTTATTTCATCAGTGTTTTCTGCAATCATTGTAGCTACCATCAAAAAAGGAAATGTCAAAGAAGGGCTTCAATATATTCCAATATTCGCATTGGTTACTGTATTTATTTACTTTTTTGCATCAACAGTTCTTGGAGCACTGCTTGGTGGTTTTGTGTAAGCTAATTATCAATATACTTTTTTGTATATCTATATAATAATTCGAAACATTTAAATATTAGTTAACCTAAAAATGATATAATTAATGCTTAACAAAGAGGTGATAATATGTTTAAAAAAGCACAAGCTGCAATGGAATTCTTGATGACCTATGGATGGGCCATATTAGTTGTTCTTGCCGCTATTGGTGCATTGGCATACTTTGGAGTTCTTAGTCCAGGTAACCTGCTTCCGCAGAGATGTGAATTTTCTGCAGGACTTGATTGTACAGAAACACCTGATGCTAGTTCAGTAGGACAAACAATTACATTTCCATTGACAAATTCAGTTGGTTATAAAATACAAATGGTAACAACAAGCCTATCTGGAGGAGATGGAGTAACTGCTTGCACAGGAACCACATGGGACCCAGTAACAGCAACAACAACAGGAGTACTCAATGGTGACTCTGTCGTTATAACTATGACAGGATGTACAGGAATGACACAAGGTGAAAGATACTCAGCTGATGTTACTGTCCAATATACAAGCAATTCAACAGGAATGTCACATAGTACTGTTGGAAGAATTGCTGGTAAAGCACGTTAATTTTTTTTCTTTTTTTTTAAAATAAATCAGTATCTATTAGATATGAAAAATATATATCTCTAAATTTGGAAGAAATTCAAATGAAAAAAACAATAATGCTCATTTGTATTATTCTTGTTCTAATAGGTTGTGGGGAAAGCAAAGAAAAAGCAAAAACACCACAACAGCAACTAGAAGAAGATGTAGGTGTTTTTTTCAAGTTTACTCAAGATACAACAATTAAAGCAATTATTCAACCTGATGGAACATATAACCTGGAAATTCTTTACCCAGTAAAAGACTTTGATATTACTGTTGGAATAACACCAATAGTAAATAATTTTGCAAGTGTTCTAGAGAATTTTTATAGCACAGAAAGAAATGTAGAAAACATTACAATTGAACTGAGAGATGGCACAGTAGATGGTAAAAATATAGGTGTATTTAAGATATCAAAAACAGAATTTATAGAACTAAAAAAACAACACCCTAATGTATATAAGTATATGGGCAAATTCATGAAATTAAATGAAAAACTTTTGGTTGAGCTAAATATGCGAAGCTTTGCAAAAACAGCACAGGATTTCAAAATTGAAAGATATTATAATGAGACAACAAATATTACAACAATTAATGTATCATTCAGTATAAAAAGGCAAGAAAATCCTGTATCAAGTACACCACTAACAAGTATAAGTTCTTTTGAAGACTTAATAACAAACGTCGTAAAGACAACATTTGAGACAGATAGCAGCATTGGTGAGGTAATTATTGAAGTTGATTTAGCAAGTCTTGATCCTCGATGGAACGAGACAACAAGAGTTGCTGATTTTACAATCACAAGGGATGAATTCACCCTAATACTAGAAAAATGGGATGATCTCAGATATAAAATATATGACAAGATACATTATACTCCCATCTTTTTTGGAGATTTTATTTCAAAAAGTAAAATAATTAACATGACTTATGATGATAAAATTTCAATGAACCTCTATTATGAAGATGATTTTGAAAATATTGATAAAACAATCGCAAGAGTTGAAGAGGATGCTTCAAATCTAATTGTCAAAATGTTCAAAAGATATCCTTCTGTTCAGGAAATTGATCTGAATTTCAAAGTAAAAGTGCCTGCAGAAGAAGGTGAAGTGAGTTCTGACGGAATTAATTTTATTGAAGATGGATTCTTTATAGTTCATGCAAACAGGAATACTTTTGACTCGCTGGATGTAGAAGAACTCAATCCAAAACAAATAATCTATAATTTTAATCCAATTTATAGTGATAAAGCAAACAAACTAAATATACAGAGCAACTTATTTTCAAAAACAAATTATTTCCGAAAAATTGAAGTTTCAGGCACAGATGCAACAATTGAACTTGATAGTTGTTTGTTTCTTAAAGATGATTTTTTTGGGCCAAGAATAAATGCGGTAAAAGGAATCATAAACCAAGGTCTTACAGCAGATCTTGAGGAAGAAATTAGGAAAATAACATTTGAAGCTGCAAAAAAACTAATATTTGAGTTGCATCCGCCGTATTTAGAAACAGTTACATTTGATTTAAAGGAAGTCTATCGTGATACAACTGGAAATGAGATTAATGTAGTAGATTTGGGCACAATATCATTTGAAAAAGAAGATAAAGCTAATTACTGGTTCCAAACAGAAGATCCAAGTTCACTTGAATGGGTAATTGAAACAGATGATAATTTAAACATTGATGATTCCCAGGTCCTTTGTCAGACTTAAATAAAACCGGAAAGATAAAATGAAACAGATGTGTTTTTTTTGCATACTTCTAATTCTTGTATTTTTTTCATCTGCTCAAACCACAAGTTCTTTATTTGATGACTGGGCAGATGATGGTGGCACAATAAAATTAGGTGACATGAAATTAGATATAACATGGACTGGGGATAGCGCACTGATTGATATGGGTGATGAAAGAATAGATATTCCTCTCCACGAATGCCTCAGAATGAAACCATTTGATATCTGCCTTAATGAAACAAGACTAATGAAAAATGGAAAAGTAGTGCCAGATGATATAAACGATCCTTATGTAGACACCCAGATGCATTTTATTATAACAGGACTCCTGGCTGATTTAAGTCTAGATAGAAATTTTGAAAAAACAACTGTGAAGATCAATGAGCCAATACTTGTCACTGTTTCTATTAAAAATATAGGAGATAATAGTGCTACAGATGTTGTGTACAAAGACAGTTACCCATCAGGAATGAAAATAAGTAATGCAAAAGGCTGTAGTATATTTGATACTGATGTAACTTGGGAAGGAACATTAACAAAAGGAAGCATAACAAAATGTGAATATCAAATTACTGCACTTAAGAAAAAAACAGTCACATCAAAAGCAACTCTTGAATACTATGATGGAATGAAGGATGTAAAAAAGACTGATTCTGTTGGAATAACAATAGAAGAACTTGCACTCGATGCCCTGCTTTCAATGAATAAGACAAAACTCACAAGTGGAGATATTATTAACTTAGAAATGAATTTAAGCAATACAAAAACTGATGAGATTAAAGTGAAAAAATTAAAGTTAAATGTTCCAAAATCACTCAGGCTACTTGATAAAGGAGAACTTACAACAAGCCTTGAATGGAAAGGGAACATTGCTGATGAAAAGGTTTTTCATGTGATTTTTAAAGCTTACAGAACAGGAGATTTTAAAGCAAATATGTCAGTTGCTTATGAAATCCTAGATGTTTCTCAACAAATATTTCAAGAGCAAAAGTATACAATTATGCCAGATGTAACAATGGAAGCTAAATTGAATGCAGATGCTGCATATACAGACAAAGATAATGAATTATCAATAGAGCTTTTTAACCCTGGTGGTCCTGGACTTCTTAATGTAAAAACAACAATTGACTCTGATCTGCCTGAATTTAAACAATTGACTTTTGAAGATGAAAGAATTGGAAGCAGAAACATAAAGACACATCAAATTAAATACACTTCCAATGAAACAGGAAGCTATAACTTCAATGTTAGTGTATCATGGAAAAATGAAGTTGGAGAAGTATTTGCACAAAATATTGAGAAAACAATCACAATAAACCAAGTAAACACGCAAATCACAAAAAATACAGTCATTAATGAAACCACAAAGAGCACTCAAGACTCAAAAGAATCATTCTTTAAATTAAAACAAGGACCAGAATCATTAATAGGAATTTACATTATTTTGGCAGTAATCTTTTTTGCAGGTTTATTATTGTTCATAAAATTTAAGGTAAGAATATGAGAGAAGCATTTGCTGCAGGTTTATTCTATCCAAAAGAGAAAAATAAGTTACTAATTTCTATTAAAGACTCATTTGAACACAAACTGGGACCTAATAAATCAAAAGCGTCTTGTTATGCAAAAGGATTTATAATTCCACATGCAGGTTATGTTTTTTCAGGACCCTGTGCAGCACATGCATTTAAGCAGATTAGAGCAACAGATATTAAAACATTTTTGATACTTGGATTTAGCCATCGTGGTTCTGGAAATGCCGCGCTCTCAATCAGTAAGGAAGACTGGCAGACTCCTCTGGGAATTGCCAAAAATAACATAGATCTTGGCAAAGAATTCATCAAGCACACAGATGCTATTATTGATGAACAATCACACCAGATGGAACACTCCATTGAAGTTATGCTTCCAATATTACAATATGTTAGCTCAGATTTTACCTTTGTGCCAATTAATGTCTCAGGAAACTGTGATTTTAAAGAACTAGGAGAAAAAATTGCACAAATTATAAAGTCAAAAAAAGTGATAGTGATAGCAAGCTCTGATTTCACGCATTATGGAAACAATTTTGGATATACACCATTCGATGATGCCAAAAAATACAATAGTAACAGCAAAATAAAAGAGAAAATCAAAAAGCTTGACATGGGAGCAATTGAACACATTCTAAACATTAATTCAGTAGAGTTCAGAAAATACATTGCAAAAACAGGCGCAACAATTTGCGGAATAAATACAATCTCTCTGATAATTGAGATAATGAAAAATCTAGGGAACACAAAAACAAAACTCCTTAAGTATTATACTTCTGCAGAGATTACACAGGATGATGAACATAGTGTAAGTTATGCAAGCATCTCTTTTTCTTGATAATAATATGAAAACTTTTTCTTGAGAATAATATGAAAACTTTTTCTTGAGAATAATATTAAAATTAGTGTTTTTTGACAATAACAATATTTACAATAATTCACAAAACTTATATATATCCATTAAACTCAAAAAAAATATGAAAAAAGAATTCACTATCGCAAAAAAACTAGCCTTGGATGCTGGGAAAAAAATAATGGAATTTTACAATAAAGATTATCATGTTAGTGAAAAAGTTGAAGATGGATATTCAAGCCCACTAACCGAAGCTGATTTGGCTGCAAATGAAATAATAATCAAGGGACTATCTGAAAATTTTGATTATCCTATTCTGTCAGAAGAAGAAAAAGACAACCAAAAAAGACTGCAGCATAGCGCTATCTGGGTAATAGATCCACTGGATGGTACAAAAGAGTTTATTAAAAAGAATGGTGAATTTACTGTTAATATTGCCCTTGTTTTTCAGGGAAGTCCTGTTATAGGAATAATATATGCTCCTGCTATAAAAAAAATTTATTATGCAGTCAAAAATAAAGGTGCATTTACAGAAGAGAATGGTGTTGAAACAAAAATAGAAGTGAGTAGCATTAACCAAATACAAGACATGCGCCTTATTAAAAGCAGGTCACATGCGAGCGAGAAATTAAATGTTATTATACAAAAAAATAATATAACAAGTGTTATGGAAAGTGGGAGTTCAATAAAAGGATGTCTTGTTGCAGAAGGAAAAGCTGATATTTATCTCAGGCTTGGAAATCAAAGTGAATGGGATATTTGTGCAATGGATATCATAATTAAAGAAGCAGGAGGACTAATGACATCCTTAAGAGGTAAACCTTTAATATATAACAAACAAAACATCCTTGTTGAAGGTGGTTATTTAGTATCAAATGGAAAGATTCATGAAAAGATACTCTCTTCCATATAAAAACCTGATAAAATAATGAAGCGAGCAATATTTGTTGGTAGATGGTCTCCTTTTCACAAAGGGCATCTTGCAATCATGCAGGAAAAAATTGACAAAGGAACACCATTATTAATTCTTGTAAGGGATTCATATTATGATGTTTACTCTCCAATGCTAAGAAAACGTATGATTGAAGCAACAATGTCAAAGTTAAAAGTCGATGCGAAAGTAATGATAATAGATGATATTGAAAGTGTTAATTTTGGCAGAGGCGTAGGTTATGAAGTAAATGAAATAAAAGTTAATAATGGAATTAAAAAAGTATCAGCAACAGAAATTAGAAATTTAATTGAAAGAAAAGATAATAAATGGAAAAAACTTATGCCAATTGGGGCTGCAAAAATTCTTGAAGATTATTTAAAAGATACTGGAATGGTTGTCTGGTTCACTGGTCTTCCAAAATCCGGCAAATCAACAATTGCAGGGCTAGTTGCACAGAAATTTGATCAGATTGGCAAACGAACTGAAAAACTTGACAGCAAATATCTTCGAAAAACAATATCAAAAGACTTAGGATTTAGTAAAAAAGACAGGGACAAAAATATTGAACACGCAATGCATATTGCCAAATTACTTGCACGCAATGGCACAATTGTTTTATGTTCATTTATAACACCTTATGAAAAACAACGAAAACGAAATAAGATAAACCTAAAAGAAAAATATGTTGAAGTTTTTGTAAAAGCATCAATTGAAAAATGCAAAAAACGTGATAAAAAATTATTTAAAAAAGCTGAAGAAGGAAAAATCCAATTATTTACTGGTATATCTGATGCTTTTGAAACACCAAAAAAATCAGATATAATACTTAATTCAGATAAATACTCCTTTGAAGAATGCGCAGAAAAATTATTTAATTTCCTAAAGAAGAGAATTTAATTAATAATAATAATAATAATAACATAAAAATGGCAAATATAGTCTGGGAGAAAAAAGGATTATCACGAAAGGAACATTGCAAAATAACAGGCAAAGACAACAAAGTTATTTGGCTAACAGGACTTTCTGGTTCTGGAAAATCAACTATTGCTGTTGAACTTGAAAAAAGGCTTAATGAAAAGCAGATTCTCACATTTGTTCTGGATGGAGACAATATAAGACACGGACTTAATAAAAATTTAGGGTTTAGCAAAAAAGACAGAAATGAAAATATCAGAAGAATTGGAGAAGTGACAAAAATCTTGTATGATGCTGGGATTTTTGTAATCTGCAGTTTTATAACCCCATATGAAAAAGAGCGAAAGTCTATAAGAAATTTAATTGGGAAAGATTTCAGCCTGATTTTTGTGGACTGTCCATTGGAAGTCTGTGAAAAAAGAGATACAAAAGGTCTGTATAAAAAAGCACGTGCAGGAACAATTCAGAATTTCACAGGAATAAGCGACCCATATGAAAAACCGACAGACGCTGAAATAATTCTTGATTCCTGCAATGAAAATGTCGAAAATTGTGTCAATAAGATTATTGATTACCTAAAAGTATAAAAAGATTAAATGAAAGTTCTTTATTTTACAAAGATTGATTAGATGATTGAATATGAGTATAAAGAATATAACAAAACAAACGATTCTTGCTAAGGATTTTAAGACGTGTAACACAATACTAAATCAAGCAAGAGGACTCATGTTTAGTAAACAAGCAAATCTGTTGTTTAAGTTCAAACATTCAAAAATTGTTCCTTTGCACATGTTTTTTGTATTCTATCCTATTGATGTATTATATTTAAATGAAGATATGGAAATTGTTGAGATAAAAGAAAATTTTAGACCATTTACTATGTTTAACCCAAAAACTCCTGCAAAATACATATTAGAATTAAAAAAAGGGAGGGTTTCTGTTTCAAAGTCTGAAATTGGTGACAAAATATCAATCAATAAGCTTAAATAGTTGGAATTACATGAAAAATCACTGTTTTTCCGAAACATTTATATAAGATAAAATGATGAATTATAATACCCAAGTATATAATTATGTATATTGATTGGGTAGAATAACATGAATATCAGCAAAAAAAAGAGGAATAGCCCTATTTTCTTAATGATTATAATATTTGTATCTATGATTTCTGCAACAAATGTTCTTGCAGACTATGGTACACATTTAAATGTAACTATGAGAGAAGTTGTATATCAGGAAACATCCTTTGCAGAGAATTTTACACTTTCAGAATGGCAAAAATCATGCTACAGTGAAGGAACAATAAACATTTCAAATCCAGAAAATGAAACAGTCTATGACATTTATTTAAGCTTTACTAATACTGGTGGACTCTCAACAAATTTTACATGGGATCCGAGCACTAAATTTGGCAACCAGACATCAGGAACACCTGGTAGTACCTATGTTGTCCATATACCTGAACTTCGCCAGGGAAATTATACTGTTTTTAGATATAATATAAGCTGTATGGGACAGGATCCTCAGGTTAATATTGAAACAACATACACAAATACAGATCATGGTTTTAATGCAAAGGTTCTAGCTGGATATAACTGGACAATACTTCAAAATATTAGAAATGGAAATACCCTGGGATTAAATATAACAAATGTCAATATATCAATATACACATCAAATGTTACCTGGAATGATTCTTACTTTAATTTTACTTTTGCTGGTCTTAACCATATAAATGACTGGACAAATGTAACAGAAATTGATACACATCATTGGTGGTGGACTCCTGGAGGTGGAACAATTGAAAATGGAACATTCTATAATATCACATATAATGTAAGTGCACCAATAAGTGTCCACTTCACAGCAACATACCAGGCAATAAAAGAAGTAATTTCATATGAAGTTGATTACTTACTATCCAATCTTACAATTCTTGATATTAATGGAAGTGCAAGAATCGACCAGAAACTTGAAAAAAGAATAATCCAGCCTTCAGACAATCTTGATAATCATAATGTAACCTGGGAACTCACACCTGATATCACTGTTCCTGTCAATATAACATTTGATTTACAAAAAGTAACAATGTGGGTAACCCTTGATATGAACCCCACAAATAAAACAAATGGGACACAGTGGGGTCTTTTGGAAGTCAATCATACAGGCTCACCATTAGCAAAAATAAATATGACAAATTCCTGGGGTGGAGCATCTTACAAATGGTTATTTAATTATACAGATGGAAGCAATTCAAGCAATCCGCCGCCAATTGTCTGGCTTAAACCTGATTTTCTAATTGCACATAAGGGTGCACAAATTGTGAATTCAACAACAACAGTTAACGGCAATGATATTTATTTAAAATATATTTATGTTATCAATGGGTACTGGTTGGAAGTTTCCAAAAATATAACAAATATTGACGAAGATATGTATCGAGTTGATGTTAATGTCATGAATATTGGTAATGGATGGACCCCACAATATACATATGTAACTGTATATGATTTCGTACCTAATGAGTTCGACATTTGGAATATGACTCAAGGCGGTTGTCCATCGAGTAGTTGCGCACAGTTGTCAATTGGTTCATCAGGAGACGATTTTTACGGAACATCATATAGATGGAACATTCCATGGAAACCAAATTATAATGCCTCATTGGGACCAAAAAATGGACCTAACCCTGTATCTGTTTCAAATTACAGCTGGAATGTAAGTTATCTTGTAAACGGAACAGGTCCTTATAAGGTCAGCGAATTATATATCGTAGGACTCGACCCACTCAAGGTAGATGGTGCATTTACAAGTCCTATAATAACCATCATATCAAGCCTGCAGAGCCACACAAATGAAATAATTTATGTTGCAGTTATTTTTTTCTTAATTATTATTAATATAACAAATCTTATTATGATAAGTAGGATACATAATAAAATAGAGGAAAAATTACCTCCGGCGCCACCACCATCACATGGACCATATTAAAAAATTCTTATTCAGTTCAATAATTCTGTAATTTTCATTATTATGAAATAAATTACAAGGAACCCAAAACAGAAAAGGATTTTATGTGGTATTTCACAAAGACTCTGGCATTTCGTTTCCAATCCTCTGAAGTTGTAAAGAGGTTCCGATAATTATATATTTTCGATATGGCGAAAGAATTGAATGAGGACGTTGGGATTCCATAAGCAAAAACAAAGTTTTTGCGTTGGTGCCACAAATCTATGATTTGGGAGCATGTTCAAATTCCAAGTTCGCACTTGAAATTGAGA
>Ga0114931_10002462_pt1 | contig 23530 bp, 22 predicted proteins | sample 2SBtaG_FD_89579 | JGI IMG/M metagenome (GOLD analysis project Ga0114931, IMG submission 89579) | Deep subsurface microbial communities from Kolumbo volcano to uncover new lineages of life (NeLLi) - 2SBTROV14_V59a metaG | ecosystem: Environmental > Aquatic > Marine > Volcanic | place: Kolumbo... | reverse complement strand
TTCCCAGCTGGGCACCACGACAATCTGTCGCGTCAGCCGCGTGATGTGAAAGTAGCGCTTCCACGCGTCGCGCCACTCGGCTTCCGGAACCGCCGGTTGCGCGACGACGTTGTCGGGGCTGACGGCGACGCCACGCGCGGCCAGCGCGGCCACGGCGCGTTTGGTTTCGGCGAGCACCTGCTCGGCGAGGTCGGCCGTCACCCAGAACACGATCTCGTTGTCGCGCAGCTCGGTGCCGCTATGCGCCGCGGCCACGGCCGCGCTGATCAACGCAGCAATGTCGTCCAGCTCGGGCGCTTCGGTGCGGATCGCGATCTCGAGCCATTCGTTCATCTGAGGGCTGGAAGAGTGAGTGCGGCACAGCGCCGCAACCCGATAGGAGAGTCGTACTAGCGGCCGCCGACGCGGCGCTTCATCTCGCGACGAAGACGCTTGCGCGCTTCACGCATCTTGCGTTTGCGCTTGACGCTCGGCTTCTCGTAGAAGCGGCGGCGTTTGAGCTCCTGCAGGATGCCCTCTTTGGACATCTTCTGCTTGAGGATTTTCATCGCCTTCTCGAGGCTGTCGCGAACGTCGACTTCGACGGGTTTTCCAAACTGCGGTTCCGGTTCCATAGGTCGGTAATCTCTATATGAACGGCCCTGCCAGGTCAAGGCTGGAACCGACCCGCTCGCCATTGCCGGTGACCCCAAAGCTGGCCGCTGGCCCTCCATCCCAGATGTGGACCTGCACAACAGCTCCGGATTGACTCTATTTGCGCTTCCATCCGCACGTTTTTAAGACTCCACCCTTGAATCCCTGCACTGGTAACACCCCTGAATTGTTGATACGAAAATTTGGGATTTTAAATTTATTGAAATAGTTTCACTTGACTGGAATAACGCTGGGACGCAACATGTGTGCTGGCGGACGCTTTTTGCGAGCAGAAGAATTCGTAGCTCGCCGCCACAGCTCGTGATGCAAGGAGGGAGCGTGTATTTCAAGGGCGTGAAAGTGTTTTCGGCAACGAAGGCAAAGGAGCGTGAGGCTCTCGGGGAGCAAGTGACGCGTTGGATTCGTGGAAATCCCAACTGCGAGATCGTCGACAAGATCGTCACACAATCCTCGGACTCCGAATTTCATTGTCTAACGATTACGCTGTTTTATCGGAACAAGGAAAAAAACTAGAAACAACGAGTATTGCGGTATGAGGCGCTCACGGTCACGTGGGCGCCTTTCGCGTTTCGGCGACCAATAGTTCCTGAAAGTCGGCGGCATCTTTCCCGCTTTTGTGGCAAACCCCGTATCCTCGGTGCCCGTCAGAGGGAGTAGCTATGCGAAACGGATGGATTTACGGATTGGTCGCCGCGGCGTTCGCGGCGACGCCAGCCGCGGCGGCGGCTCAAGCCAATAACTCGAAGCTCGGGGTCAAGCTCCCGGCAGTCAAGACCTGGACCCTGAAGAACGGCCTGAAGGTCGCCCACGTCCACCTGGCGAAGGCGCCGGTCGTCACGGTGCAGGTCTGGTACCACGTCGGCTCCAAAGACGAGCCGCCCAACCGCCGCGGCTCGGCGCACATGTTCGAGCACATGATGTTCAAGGGCACCACGCACGTGCCGCCCGAGGAGCACGCGCGTCACCTCAATCGCCTCGGCGGGTACGTCAATGCGTTCACCCGCGAGGACACCACCGCGTATCACAACACGCTGCCGAAGGAGTACATGGACTTTGCCGTGCACCTCGAGGCCGAGCGCATGCGCAACCTGGTGTTCCGCAAAAAGATGGTCGACACCGAGCGCGAGGTGGTCAAAACCGAAGTGCGCCAACAAGACAACAACCCCGTGTTCAAGGGGCTGCTGGCGTTTCTCGCTCTCGCCTACACGCGGCACCCGTATGCCTGGACCGCCGGCGGCACGATCAAGGACCTGGACAACACCACCGTCGCGGATCTCAAGAAGTTCTACGACACGTACTACGTGCCCAACAACGCCATGCTGATCGTGGTGGGCGACGTCTCCGAAAAGGAAGTGCGCGCCTCCGCCAACCGATGGTTCGGCAAGATTCCCCGCGGCAAAACACCGCCCCGCCCCGCCGACAAGAAAACCGAGCCCAAGCAGACCAAGATGCGCCGCAAGGTGGTCGAGCCGGGCCAGGTCGGCATGGTCATCAGCGGCTTTCACATCCCGGCGGCCAAGGACAAGGACACCTACGCACTGCAGGTGTTGGGCTTGATCCTCAGCTCCGGGCGGTCGTCGCGACTGCACCAACGGCTGGTAGAAAAGGACAAGATCGCGGTGCAGGCCGCCGGTCAGGTCGTCATCCGTGAGCACCCGGGGTTGTTCGCGCTGTTCGGTATGTACCTGCGTCCCGACCAGGGGCCGAAAGTGGAAAAGGCCCTGCTCGAAGAAGTCGACCGCATCAAACGCACGCCGCCCAGCGCCCGCGAGCTGCGCAAAGCCAAGAACCAGGTGCTGGCATCGTTCATCCGCGGCCTGGACAAGGTCACCGACCTGGCTTCGCAAATCGGCACGTCATGGATCCTGACCGGTAACGCCAGCCAATGGTTGCACGACATCGACAAGCTGCGCGCGGTCACCCGCGGCCAGGTTCAGGCCGTGGCCAAAAAGTACTTTCGCAAGACCAACCTGACCACGGTGGTCATCCCACCGATGAGCCGCGGAGGTTCCAAATGAACCGCCTGATCAGCGCCATTGCTCTGGCCGGCCTGACGGCCGCCTGCGGCCCAGCAAACAAACAACCAGACGTCATTCCCACGTTGCCCGGCGACGGCAGCGCGCACACCGCCAAGCCGCGGGTCATCACCAACAGCAACGACAAGAAAGACAAAGAGCCGAACCCGTGGGAAGGCCGCACCGACCTGATCAAGACGCCGGTGCCCAAGGAGCCGAGCGCGGTCAAGCTGCCGCGCATCAAACGATTCACCCTGAGCAACGGCCTGAAGGTCATCGCGGTCGTGCGCCACGATCTGCCGCAGGTGGCGTTTCAGCTGGGCATCCACGCCGGCGGCGATCAAGTACCGCTGGACAAGGCCGGCCTCGCCCAGTTCACCGCGGCCATGCTGGTGCGCGGCACCACGACGCGCAGCGCGCTCGCCATCGCCAAGCAGATCGACTACGTCGGCGGCACCCTCGGCGGCAGCGCCGGCGCCGAAGCCACCGTGGTCTCGTGCGCGGTGCTCAGCAAAGACCTCAACACCTGCCTGCGCCTGCTGCCGGACATCATCGTCCACCCCAAGTTCGCCAAAACCGAAATGGACACGGTCCGGCGCCAGCTGCACACGACCGTGCGCCAGCGCAAAGACTCGGCGGGGGAGCTGGCCACCGCGCAGTTCCAGAACCTTTTGTGGGGTGACAAGAACCCCCGCGGCCGGCCGATGTCCGCCCAGTCCATCGAGCGCATCGACCGCGCCGACCTGGTCAAGTGGCACAAAACCGAGTACCAGCCGCGCAACGCGCTCATGGTGGTGGCCGGCGACATCAATCCGACCAAGCTGCGCAACCGCCTCAACTGGGCGTTCCGCACCTGGCGCAACCACGGTGCCAAGCCGAAACAACACACCTACAAACGCGTGGCGCTCACCGGCATCAAAATCCGCCTGGTCGACAAGCCCAAGCAGACCCAGTCGCACATCCGTATCGGTCACTACGGTGTGAGCAACAAGGCCAAAGATTTCTACGCCACGCAGCTGTTCAACTACACGCTGGGCGGCGGCGGCTTCTCGTCGCGGCTGATGAAGGTCGTCCGCTCCGAGGCGGGCAAAGCGTACGGCGCGTCGTCTCGCTTCGATCAGCGGGTGATTGCGGGCACGTTCATGGTGACCACGTTCACGCGCAGCGCCGAGACGGTGTCGACCATCCGCCTGATCCTCGACCAGCTGGCCAAGATGCAACAAAGTGGGCCGACGGCGGCCGAGATTCGCGACGCCAAGACCGGCATCGCCGGCGCCTATTCGACCCGCTTCGAGTCGACCTCGGCGGTGGCAGGCGCGATTCTGTCCGCCGAGCTGCACGGCTTCAAAGAAGAGTACGTGCGCGACTTTGCGCTGCGCATCGCCGGCGTGAAGCCGCAAGCAGTGCGCAAGGCGGCGCGCGCCCGGCTCGATCCGAAGCACCTGGTCATCGTCATCGTCGGCGACGCCAAGGTTGTCGGCCCACAGCTGAAGGCCGCCGGCTGGAACGCCGAGCTGCGCAGCTATTTGGCCCCCGTGTCCAAGGCCGACTCCACGTCGACCACCATGACCAAGGCAGCGCCCAAGAACGTCAAAGCCGCCAAGAAAATCCTGGCGCGCGCGCTGGCGGTCAAGGGCGGTCGGGCGCGCCTCGCCGGCGTGAAAACGATGATCATCCGCGGCGACGCCACGCTCAAGGCGCAGGGCCGCACCATCCCGGCGACCATCGACCGTTGGTACGACGCGAAGGGCAAGCTGCGGTTGGACATGTCGCTCATGGGTGGCCTGTTCGAGACCAGCACCGTGCTGGTCGGCAGCAAGGGCTGGATGATGCGCAAGCGCGGCAAGAAAGCCCAGGTGCAGGAGCTGCACGCGCCGGCGCTGAGCCTGGTCCGCCATCAGCTGTGGCGCGATCAGGAGTTCATCCTGCTGCGCTACCTGAACAAAAACACCCTCGTGGCCAAGCGCCGGGACGTCAAGATCGACGGCGTCCCCCACTACGCGATTCGCATGGCCGAAGCCCGCAGCAAAGTTGCCGTGGACGTGTTCATCGACAAGAAGACGTTTTTGATCCGACGCATGCGCTACGCCGAGCAGGACGTGCCCACCGAAGAGAACTACAAGCAGTACAAACGGGTGAAGGGCATCATGGTCGCCCACTGGCGGCAGACCAAGAACGTGCAGGGCGAGCTGCTCGCCAAGGTCAAAACGATCGAGTTCAACGTCAAATTGCCGGCCAAGACGTTCGCCGCGCCCAAGGCTAGCAAGCCAAAGTGAGCGAAACGGGGTACAACTAGCCGATGCTCAGCTCGCTGCTGCTAGCACTGTCGATGGTGGCCGCTCAGCCGGCGAGCTCGGCGGCAAAAAAAGCCACGCCACCGGACACCTCGCCGCCGCCGGCGACCAGGCACGCGCCGGCCGCAAAAGACGAGGGCCTGCCGCCGGTCATCACCATGTACACCATGGGCCGCGGCGAGCTGATGGTCGAAAAATTTGGTCACGCCGCGTTGTGCGTCAAGTACCGCGCCGGCCTCGACCAGTTGCACCAGATGTGTCCGTACCCGAGCGAGGTGCCACCGCCAGCGGTGCAGCAAGTGTTCCGCCAACTGTGGACGCGCCTGATCGGTTGGACGAGTTTTCAGGTGACCATCGAGGGCATCGACAAGACCTGGGTACCCGCGGCGTACTGCGTGTGGCGCCATCGCGTAGCGCTGCGCAGCCCACGCGAGTCGGTTTGTTACAACTACGGCACCACCGACTTTTCCGATCCCATCGGCCTGGGCTGGGGCTTTTTGCGCGGGCGCTCCAAGTTCTGGGTCCAGCCTCAGTTCTTCAGCCAGCTGTGGCGCATCTACACCGCCAAGGACCGGGCCATCTACCGGCAGGTGCTGCCGCTGCCGCCGGAAAAAGCGTGGGCGGTGGGGCGCAAGCTCGAGCACGACGTGCTCGATGAAAACAAGTTTTACAACTACCACCACTTTTACGACAACTGCACCACGCGAGTGCGCGACATCGTCAACACGGCGATGGGCGGCAAGCTCAAGGTCAACACCGACAAGCACCTGGGCCTGTCGTTCCGCGACTTCGGCGCCAAGGGCTTTTCCGAGTACACCTGGCTGTTGGCGATCAGCGACTTTTTGTTCGGCCGCGGCGGCGACGTCAAACCGACCTTGTGGCAGGCGATGTTCTTGCCGCGCATCTTGCGCGCGGAAGTGGAAAAGAAGCTCGGCATCAAAGCCGAGCTGATCTACGCGCACAAAGGACCCAAGTTCCCCTACGACGAAGGCCACATGGGCCGGGGCTGGACGTTCTTGTTCATGTTGCTGATCAGCGCGCCGCTGATCGCCAGCATGATCTGGGGGCGCTACCAGCGCTTCGGCCTGTGGTTCGCCACGGTGTGGCTGTCGTTGATCGCGCTGCTCATCTGGACGCTCGCCGCCGTCAGCACCCTGTACGAGCTGCGCGTCAACGAGGCGTGCCTGCTGTTCTGGCCCACGGACATCGCGCTGCCGTTCTGGTCACCGCGGCGGTGCATCGTCTACGCGCGCATCCGCGTCGCCGGCATCGTGTTGGTGTCGCTGCTGTTGGCCGTCGGGCTGTTCAAGCAACCTTTGTGGCTGCCCATCCTGGTCGCGTTCGTGCCCCTGTTCGCGGTATCGCGGGCGTGGGAGATGGTGCCCCAGCTCGCAAAACATACGGACAGCAAAGACTCCGGAGCGTCGGCGAAAGGCAACGGCGCCACCTCCGATAACGGCGACGACGACGCAAAGTCCGACAAGCCGGCGCCGAACGTGGCCGCGATGCGGTCCAAAAAGTCCAAGAAATCCAAGAAGCGCAAGCGCGCCCGGCGATGAGCTGAGCCGTTGAGTTAAGCTGACCCCATGGCCAGCTTCGTCCAGGGCTGGGGCTTCGTGGTCACCGCCCTGATTCTCATCACCGGCGTCTTCGGCATCGCGCTGTACTCGTTGGGGCGCGAGCTACGGCACGTCAAAGCCCTCACTGACCAGCTCAGCTACGACACGCTCGTCCACGACGAGCCCGACGTTGAGCGCCCGGCGCCGAGCCTCGAGGGCGACCGCATTCGTGACGAGATTCGTTCGGTCAAAAGCTCCAAGGACCCGACGTTCGCCATCAAGCAAATCCGCGGCTGGGAGATGCGCAGCCAGCGTCTGGAACCGGCCCTCGCGTTCTGGGTCGACTTTCTGCGCCAGCTCGGCCTGCTGTTCACCGTGCTCGGCCTCGGTCTGTCGCTGGCCGTGGAGCGCGGCAACGTCGAACAGCTGCTCGCGCCCCTGGGCCTGGCCGTGTGGACCACGGTGGCGGGCCTGACCTACAGCGTCTGGCTCACCGCCCAGTTCGGCATGAAGATCCCCGTGTGGGCCGACACCTGTGAGAAGAACATCGAAGCCTGGCGCAGCATGCGGGGACACAGCGAGTGAAACGCCGCCACGTTCCCAAGTACAGCTCGCTCACCTCGCTGCTCGACGTGCTGTTCATCTTGATGTTCGCCTCCCTGGCGCAGGCCGCGGCGCTGGTCAAGCGCGCCCAGGAGCAACCGCCCACCGACAAGCGCTCGCCCGCCGACTCGGCCCACAGCAAAGCCGGCACCCAGGATGCCGGCGCCGGCACCGCCCCGGACGCGGGCGTCAGCGACGGCGGCGTGGCCGCGCCCAGCGTCGCCCTGGACGCCGGCACCATGGCCGGTACGCCCAAGCAGAAGTTCTACGACCAGGCCATCGCCGTGTTGATGAAGTCCGTGCAACAACGCCGCGCGATCTACGTCAACGTATCGGAACAAGGCGTGCTGAAAAGTCTCGAGTACCTCGACGGCATCTACCCCAAGCACGTCGAGCTCGGCACCCCGCTGACGCGGCGGGTTGCAGACCCGAACGTCGAGTGGACCTACAACGGTGACTCCGACGTGCAGGCCCAGATTTGCGCCATCGTGCGCGAGCAACTCGCGACTGACAGTCTCGCGCACGAGCTGATCATCATCGCCCCCGAGGTAGAGTTGACCAGGCTCAACGAGGCCCTGGTACTCGGCCTGCACCGCGACCAACGCCGCTGCGGCCACAACGGCATCGCCGTGGTCGTCGACCCGAGCAACGACACCAACATCCCCGCAAAGCCGAAACAACCATGAGCGCAAAACAAAAAAAGAAGGGCCGGTTTCTCGTCGGCGTCGGCGTCGGCGCCATGCTGGTCAACCTGGCGATCATCTACCGCTGCAGTGGCGGCCACTTCGGCTCCAAGGGCGGCGACCAGAAAGTCTCGGTGCCGTCCGCCCAGAACGCCCCCGAGACCAAGCCCGTCAAAGCGTTGCCCCCATGCAAGCTGCGCCTGGACAGCCAGGGTCTGAAGCTCGACGGCAAGCCGGTAGAGCTAAAAGCGGCCATCTCCGCCTGCAAAAAATCCGGCAAGGCAACCCTCGTCATCACCGGCGGCGCCAACCACGGCCAACGCAAAGACAGCCTCGCCGCCCTGGAAAAAGCCAAGGTGCATGTCTTCATCGCCGATCCCCCCGCGGGCAAGGCTACCCCGCCCAAGCCGTCGGAATAACAGGATAAGTTCGGCGTACCGCGCACTTTGTCTGCGCCGGAAGGCTGCGCCGCATTTCGTGGTCGCCGGCGCAACGCGAAACAGCGACTGCGCCGTACAGGCGCGTGCCATCGGCACCGCGAAGGCGCAGCCTTCCCAATGATCAGACAATGATTGGCTGCCGCAGTGTGCCGCCGCGTCGCTTGTCTCGCGGTTCTTCGCTGCGAAGGTCTCTCTGTGTCGAAGTTCGTCGGCGCGGTAAAGTGGACGCTGGGGCTCGGACTACCCGTCCTGTCGTTCGTCGCTGTCTCTTCGGCGCTCGTCGGCGCCACCGCCGGCTACCTCGTCGCCGCGCTCGTCGGCGCCACCGCCGGCTACCTCGTCGCCGCGCTCGTCGGCGCCACCGCCTACCCTCTTTTGCCCGGGGTCTGGCATCTCGTCGGAGAGTTGCGACGTCGGCGTCGGGCGGGCGCCGACAAGGCTACGCTCACCGGTCTGGATCGCTGGCTGCTTCGCTCCTGGATCGTCGCCACGGTGTTGATCGCCGGGGTCTGGCTCGCCCTCGGCAACGAATCGACCCGGAGCGATGGACCGCGCGCGGGCGGCCATGCACGGACACATCGGCCGCCACCTGGCCCGCGTCCTGGCCCGGCATTCTTCATCTGGGCGGTGCTGAGCTATCCGTAAGCCCCATTCGAAGACGCGGTCATGTCGGTCTCCGCCAAGGACGACCGGGCCACCATTGCGACGTCGATGCGCGCCCGCTCCGCCAGCGAGACCACCCTGTTGGCGCTGCTAGCTCGTAGCAAGACCAAGGACTGGGGCAACGTCGATCTGCACGATCGCGTAAAGATACGTATCCAGGGGACGTTGGTCACCGCAACCGTCGACGTCTCCCGCAAGGAGCTCGCGCCGCTCGCGGCCGCCGCACGGCCGTGGTGGCCTCCCGACCTGGCCGCGACCATGAAGTGAATCCTCCTGGATGATCGCTCGTCCTCGACGACGGCCGGGAGTGCACCAGCGCGTTCGTGATGAAGTTTCGCGGTACTGCAAAAAAGCGCTGCGATACCGCTGAGTTTGGGGGTAGGTGCCTGTCCCCTAGTGGAGGGATTGGGCGTCGAGGCGGGCTTTGGCCCAGGCCTGGCGGGCGAGGAGGTTTTTGTGCTCGGCGGTGGGGTCTTTGTTCCAGCCGTCGAGCTCGCGGGTGGCGTCGTCGTATTCGGTGCGCGCTTCGTCGACGTCGACTTCGTCGGCGGGGACGCACATTTCGACGAGGACTTCGACCTCGCCGTCGGGGCTGACGCGGACGAAGCCCGGACCGACGGCGTAGATGCTGCGGTCGTTCTCGCCGAGGGTCAACACGCCGGGGTGCAGCGCGGTGAGGAACGGAATGTGGCCCGGCAGGACCTCGAACTCACCCAGCTCGCCCGGCGCGGTGACCGCGTCGGTTTCCACCTGGGTGATCGGGCCCTTTGGGGTCACCACGTTGACCTGCAGAGTAGACATGACTTACGCCGCTTTCTTGGCCAGGTCGTCGGCCTTTTTGAGCACGTCGTCGATGGTGCCGACCATGTGGAACGCCTGCTCGGGCACGTCGTCGTGCTTGCCGGCGAGTATCTCCTCGAAGCTGCGCACGGTCTCGGACAGCTCGACGTAGATGCCCGGGGTACCCGTGAAGGTCTCGGCAACGTGGAACGGCTGGGACATGAACTTCTCGATCTTGCGGGCGCGGGCGACGATGGCTTTATCGTCCTCGGACAGCTCGTCCATACCGAGAATGGCGATGATGTCCTGCAGGTCTTTGTAGAGCTGCAGCACCGACTGCACCTCACGGGCAACCTTGTAGTGGCGCTCGCCGACGACATCGGGGGACAGAATCGTCGAGGTGGAGTCGAGCGGGTCGACGGCCGGGTAGATGCCCTTCTCGGAGATCGCGCGGTTGAGCACCGTGGTCGCGTCCAGGTGGGCGAACGCGGTCGCGGGCGCCGGGTCGGTCAGGTCGTCGGCGGGGACGTAAATCGCCTGCACCGAGGTAATCGACCCTTCCTTGGTCGAGGTGATGCGCTCCTGCAGCCCACCCATCTCGGTGGACAGGGTCGGCTGGTAACCCACCGCGGCGGGAATACGACCGAGCAGCGCCGATACCTCGGAGCCCGCCTGGGTGAAGCGGAAGATGTTGTCGATGAACAGCAGCACGTCCTGCTTCTCCACGTCGCGGAAATACTCGGCGACGGTGAGCGCGCTCAGACCCACGCGCGCGCGTGCTCCGGGGGGCTCGTTCATCTGGCCGTAGATCAGCGCGGCTTTCGACAGCACGGTGCCGCCGCCGACCAGCTTGGATTCGTTCATCTCGTGCCACAGGTCGTTGCCCTCGCGGGTGCGCTCGCCGACGCCGGCGAACACCGAGTAACCACCGTGCTTCTTGGCGACGTTGTTGATCAGCTCCATGATCAACACCGTCTTGCCCACGCCGGCACCGCCGAACAGACCGATCTTTCCACCGCGGCGGTACGGCGCCAGAAGGTCGATGACCTTGATGCCGGTCTCGAACGCCTCGACGCTCGTGCTCTGATCGACGAACTCGGGCGGCGACCGGTGAATCGGGTCGCGCCGGGTGTGCTCGATGGGACCGAAGCCGTCCACCGGCTTGCCGACCACGTTCATGATGCGGCCGAGCACACCCTCGCCCACCGGCATGGTGATGGGCCCGTTGGTGTTGGTCACTTCCATGCCGCGAACCAGACCGTCGGTCGTGTCCATGGCGATGGTGCGCACCGTGCGCTCGCCCAGGTGCTGTGCGACTTCGACGACCAGGTTGTCCTTTTCGTCGCTGATCGCCGGGTTTGAGATGGTCAGCGCGGTGCCGATTTCCGGCAGGTCCGCCGAGCCGAACGCAACGTCGACGACGGGGCCGATGACCTGGAGGATTTTACCGAGTGAATTCTTTGAGGTGGCCATGTGTGTCTATCCCTTGAGCGATTCGGCACCCGAGATGATCTCGAGCAATTCTTTGGTAATTGCGGCCTGACGGGCGCGGTTGAACTGAAGTGTGAGCTTGTCGATCATCTCTCCGGCGTTGCGCGTCGCGCTGTCCATGGCGGACATGCGCGAGCCGAACTCCGATGCGATCGACTCGAGTGATGCGCGGAAGATGCCGACCTGAACGTACTGCGGCAACAAGTGCTCGAGCAGGTCTTCTTTGGACGGTTCGTAGACGAAGTCGCCGCCGAGGACCTCTTCGCCCTCCTCGGACTCCGCCGGGACGATCGGCAACAACTGCTTGACGATGACGTCCTGGGCGATGGCGCTCTTGAACTCGTTGTAGACCAGCAACACCCGGTCCACGTCGCCGTCGGTGAAATCAACGACTGCGTGATTCGCCAGCTCCCGCGCGCCTGTGAGCGCGCTTTCGTTGGTCGGTGCCGGGGTGTAGCCGCGGATGTTGGCGTTGCGCCGCTTGAAGTAGTCGTTGCCCTTGCGGCCGACGATACGCAGCGTCACGTCCGTGTAGTCGCTGAGATCCTCTTCCACGAAGGCTTCGATCTTGCGAATGATCTGCGCATTGAACGAGCCGGCGAGACCGCGGTCGCTGGTGAGCAACATGATCTCGGCGCTCTTGCCGTCACGCTGCTCCATCAGCGGATGGGCGTCGCTGCCCGCGCGCCCGGCCAAGTCGTAGACGACCTGCTCGAGCGCTTCGGCGTACGGCCGTGCAGCGACGATGGCCTCCTGCGCCTTGCGCAGCTTGGCCGCCGCCACCAGCTTCATCGCGCGGGTGATCTTCTGGGTGTTCTTGACCGAGGTGATGCGCTTGCGAATGTCTTTGAGCGAAGCCATCTAGTTCCTATTCTTCCGCCTTGACGGAGAACTGCTTGGCGAACTCGGTGAGGGCTTCTTTGAGCGCCGACTCGAGCGCGTCGTCGAGCTTGCCACCCGCGCGCAGCTGGTCGAGCAGCTCGATCTTGCGCGCCTTGATGAACGACAGCAGCTCGCTCTCGTAGCGCAAAAGCACGCTCACCGGGTAGTCGTCGATGAAGCCGTTGGTCCCGGCGAACAACACCACCACCTGCTCTTCCATGGCGAGCGGCGAGTACTGGGCCTGTTTGAGCAGCTCGGTCATGCGCTCACCGCGCGCCAGCTGCTGTTGGGTGGTCTTGTCCAGGTCCGAGCCGAACTGGGCGAACGCCTTCATCTCACGGTACGACGCCAGCTCCAACCGGAGCATACCAGCGACGCTCTTCATCGCCTTGGTCTGCGCCGAGCCGCCTACGCGGCTCACCGACAGACCGACGTTGACCGCCGGGCGAATACCCGAATAGAACAGGTCCGACTCCAGGTAAATCTGACCGTCGGTGATCGAAATGACGTTGGTCGGAATGTAGGCCGACACGTCACCGGCCTGGGTCTCGATGATGGGCAGCGCGGTGAGGCTGCCGCCGCCCTGCTCGTCACTGAGCTTGGCAGCGCGCTCGAGCAACCGGCTGTGAACGTAGAACACGTCGCCGGGATACGCCTCGCGGCCCGGCGGGCGGCGCAGCAACAGTGACAGCTGGCGGTAGGCCACGGCCTGCTTGGACAGATCATCGTAGATGATGAGGGCGTGGCGGCCAGAGTCGCGGTAGTGCTCGGCCATGGTGACGCCGGTGTACGGCGCGATGAACTGCAGCGGTGCCGGCTCGGACGCGCCGGCGACGACCACCGTGGTGTATTCCATGGCGCCCACGGCCTGCAGCTTGGCCACCACCGAGGCCACCGTGGACTGCTTCTGGCCGATGGCGACGTAAAAGCAGTAACAGTTCTGGCCCTTCTGGTTGAGGATGGTGTCCACCGCGACCGCGGTCTTGCCGGTCTGGCGGTCGCCGATGATCAGCTCGCGCTGGCCGCGGCCGATGGGAATCATCGAGTCGATGGCCTTGATGCCGGTCTGCAGCGGCTCGTGCACCTTCTTACGCGCCATGATGCCGGGCGCCTTGATCTCGACTTTGCGTTTCTCGGTTCCTTCGATCGGCTTGCCGCCGTCGATGGGCTGCCCAAGGGCGTTGACCACGCGGCCGATCAGCTCGTCGCCGACCGGGACCTCGACGATACGACCGGTGCGCTGCACAGCGTCGCCTTCTTTGATGGCCTCGAACTCACCGAGCAGCGCAACACCAACGTTGTCTTCCTCGAGGTTGAGAACCATGCCCACGACGGTGTCGCCGTCGCTGCTCTTGAACTCCAGCAGCTCACCGGCCATGGCGTTGGACAAGCCGTACACACGGGCAATACCGTCACCGGCCGTAAGCACGGTACCGGTCTCGATGATTTCGACCTTCTTGTCGTAATCCTCGATCTGCTTGCGGATGATGTCGCTGATCTCTGCGGCGCGAATGCTCATGTAGTGTTCCTATCGACGTTATTGTGTGGAGGTCCGGGTGGACGGAAAAACTCAGCGAACGAAGCCCTCGCGAATCTGCTCGAGCTGGGTGCGCAGGCTGCCGTCGTAGACGACGTCGCCGACCTTGGCGACCACACCACCGAGCAATTCGGGGTCTTCGGACTTGTGCATCTCGACGGTCTTGCCGCTGAGCTTCTCCAGCGACTCTTTGAGCTTATCGAGCTGCATGGGGGAAAGTGCCGTGGCCGACACGACGGTGGCGCTGACGCGTCCCGCCTTGTCGTCGATCATGGCGTCGAGCTCACGGGCGATGTCCGGGATGATGCGAATCCGCTCGCGGTCGAGCAACAGCATGGTGAAGTTCTTTACGATGCGACTGGTGCCGAGCCGGCGAAACAGCGCGTCGAGGATTTTCTCGCGATCGTCGCGGGGGAACGCCGGGTTGGTCAGCACGTCGCCGAGTTCGTCCGACACCTCGAACACCTCGGCCAGGGCGCGCACCTCGCGACCCAGCGCCTCGTAGTTGTTTTGATCGGTGCCGATTCCGAGCAAAGCCCGGGCGTATCGGCGCGACAGACTTCCAGCGATCATGATGCGGGCTCCTGTGGGCGCTCGGCCGGTTGTTCGAGGCTGGAGATGAAACCATCGACCAGCGCGTTGTGATCAGACGATGTCGTGCGCACCTTGAGCAGCTTCTCGGCGACCTCGGTGGCCGCGGCGATTACTTCGCGCTCGAGCACAACCTGCGCGCGCTGAATCTCGGCGGCGATGCGCAGCTCGGCGTCGCGCTCCATCGCGGCCGCTTGAGCCTTGGCATCCTCCAGGATGCGCTCGCGCTCGGCCTCGGCCGTCTTGCGCGTCTCGGCCAGTAGCTGCTCGACCTCTTTTTCGACGTTGGCGATGCGCTGGTTGTACTCGTTGAGCTTGGCCGCCGCTTCGTCGCGAAGCTGGGCGCTCTCGTCGAGCTGCCGCTTGATCGTGGTGTGCTTGCTGGTGAAGTACTTCCGCAGCGCCGGAACGACGAAGTACAACATGATGCCCGCGTAAATCGCGAAGTTGGCGAACATCATGCCGATCTTGCCCCAGTCGTAACCGTGGCCGCTGGCTAGCATCAGCTGGTTCATGAGCGTGCTCCCTGTGCGAGCAGTTTGTCGACGATCTGGTTGGCCAGCTCATTTGCCCTGGGCAGAAGCTCCTGGCGCGCCGTCTCCGTCTCGCTGGCTACTTTTTCTTTGGCCGACTCGATGCGCGCCAGTGCTTCGGCGCGCGCCTCGCCGGTGACTTTCTGTTCGTGCGCCGCCGCTTCGGTGCGAATCTTTCGCTGCTCGGCTTGCGCTTTTGCACGCGCCGCTGCCAATTTCTCTTCGTAGTCGGCGAGCTGAGCGTCGGCCTCGGCACTCATGCGATCGGCGTCTTCACGCCCGCCGCGAATGCCGGCGTCGCGTTGATCGCGCATGGCGAGATACGGTTTGAACAAGAACTTGGTCGCCACCAACGCCATGAAAGTGAAGATGCCAAGCTGTAAAAATATAGTGGCATCCATGTCGATGATTGGATGCCCCTCCGAAGAGGCGATGTTGAACAGCGGTGACAGCTGCATGCGGAACCTCGAAAAACTGTATGCTTGCCTAGAATTAGGCCTGGACCGCGCGCCTGATACCATTGTGGTTGAACGCTGTCAACCAGACGCTGACCGGGCCATTTACGCAGTTGGATGCCACGCAGGCTGGTTTCGCAGCGTCCGGCGCGCGGCGAGTCGAGGTTCGCAAAATTGGACGGGCTGAAGGGGGCTCCGGAGCGGAACGGGCGGGGGATGCCACGGCGACCAGAGCGCTGAAAAGACGGCGCCCTGGCGGCCGAGCCGGGGGTTACTGGATCGCCTGAGCGACCATCCACTTGACCAGGAAGCCGTCGATATCGGCCTCACTGATGTCGTTGCCCATGCCCAAAATCGCGCGGACGTCGGCTTCGCGAATGGTGTCGCTGCGACATTCCGCCACATAGCCCCGCGAGTCGACCACCGCCTGGTGCACTTCTTTGTCATCCAGATCGCAGCCGAACACGCAGGGTTTCAGCGCGTCCCACTCGCCGTATGGACCGGGGATACCGACGTGGTCGAACCAGCGAACGATGCCGTTCATGCGGGCGTCGAGCACCTGCCAGGCGGCATTGGCCGACTTGGCGACATTGGTCTGGCCGCCGAGGTGCGGTCGATACGGGGTGAACGGCAGGGTGCGATCGCGCGGGGCGCAGATGGACTCGGACGACGCGGTCGGCTGGGCCGGAATCGCATTGACGTCGGAGACGTGACGGTCGCCGCCAGAAACAGCCGACGTGTTTGCCGGGTCGCGCGAATCGTCGGCGAACGTGCAGCCGCTGCTGCCGAACGCAAGGATGAGGGCCACCACGGCGAGAAAGGCAGCCAGGGTGAGCTTGGTGTTTGAGATCGTTGCTGTGGACAAGATTCGAGTGGGCATGTCGCTCTCCTCAGGGGGCTCGTTGCTACGCAGGTGCCAGAATGCAACGGCCGTTCCAGAAGTGACATTGCTGTAACTTGCTGGAATCGCGTCCTACTACATGGGTGCTTCGCGCGTCATGTACCAGGTGCGGCAGCGTGCGGTGTACCACCTGGTATCGTGCTGGCCGTGGGGGGGCGACTGCAGATCTGCGTCGCGCTGGTGTCATTGCTGGCGGTTGCGTGCGAGGGAGACGCGAGCACGGCCGATACCGCGCCGACGAGCGAGCGCGACACGCCTGCGACGGTGGGTGCGACAACGACTGGGGCGAAAGCGAAAGCAACGACCGGGGCCGAGACCGAGACCGATGCCAGGACCGAGACCGATGCCGGGACCGAGACCGAGACCGAGACCCGGTGCACGCCGGCGCTGAAAACCAGCCTGGCCCGGCGCAGCTCATGGGGCCCCTCCGCGCACGTCGACGTGGTAGACCCGGACCACAACCTGGACCGGTTTTTTGCTGCCTGGATCGACGTGGTCAACGGCAAGCGGCGCAAGCTGCGCATCGCGGTGTTCGGCGATTCCAACACCCAGGGCGACTGGGCCGCGGCGTTTCTGCGCAAGCGGTTGGGCGCCGAGCTCGGCCTGGGCGGACATGGCATCGTCGGCCCGGGCAAACCCAACCCGTGGTACGAGCACCGGGCGATCCGCACCCGCCAGGGCGACGGCTGGACCACCTACTCGGTGTCGCCCCACAGCAGCCGAACCCGACAGCCGCGCGGCGTGGCGGGCATGGTGGGCGTGGGCGCGGTCGCGGGGGCTTGGCTGGAATGGCGCCCCGCCCGCGGCATCGAGTCGCCGCTGCCCGCCAACGAACGATTCAGCCGCGCCCATATACATTATATATGCGCGCCCGGCGGCGGCCGCTTCGACGTGCGCGTCGACCGCAAGCGCGTGCGCACCATCGATACGGATTGTCCGGAGGCGGCGTACCGGGTGGCCGATCTGCGGGTCCCGCTGGCTCGTCACCGCGTGCGCATCTTTACGACCAAACCGCGCGTGGTCGTGTTCGGCGCGTCGTTCGAAAACGACGACCCCGGCGTGGTCATCGACGGCATCGGCATCAACTCGGCCAACTACAAGTGGCTGCTGCGCGCCGACGAGCACACGTTCCACGCCGGCCTGGCGGCGCGCAAATACGATCTGGTCATCCTCGCCACCGGCATCAGCATGTGGGCCGAGCTCGATCACTACGGCCTGGCCGCCGCCTTCATCGGCCGGTTTCGCCACGCCCTGGGTGACGACGTATCGATTCTGGTGATGCCACCGGGCGTGTGGGGCAACCGCAAGGGCGAACGAGTGTGGCTGCGTTCGCACATCCTGCGCGTGGTCAAAGAGAAGCGCGAGGTGGCGGCGCGAAACCATACCGGGTTCTGGAACTACTTCGCCGCGATGGGCGGCAAGCGCGCGCTGCGCCGGCTGATGGCAAGAAAACAGATCTATCGCGACCTGCTGCACTTTCCGCCGATCACCCACGCCCACATGATGCACCGCCTGGCCGCCGCGCTCGACGACGCCTTTGCCGCCTACCTGGACCGCAACCACATAGACTGCGCGTCAGCGGACGCGACAGCGGCGACGGCGAACGCCGAGCATGGCCACCACAAGCAGTAGCACCACCGCGTTGCCGCTGCGCCCGCGCGAGCCGGCGTTGCAGCAGCCACCGCCGCCGGGCGCGGTCGTGCCGGCGTCGTTGCCGGGGTTGGTCGTGCCAGCGTCTGGACTGCCGGCTTCGCTCACCACGGTGGTGTGGGGCGCCGAGCAAGTCTCGTTGCCGGCCGCGTCGGTTGCGCACACCCGGTAGCGAATCGAGCCGAACGCCACGTCGCTCAGGGTCGCGCGCCACAGGTATTCGCCGTACCAGCGCATGTCCGTGTCGGTCTCCGAGCCGCCGTCGACGCTCCAGCGCAGCGTCACCGAGGTCCAGTCCTGCGGCATGGTCGGGCTCTTGGTGTCGTGCACGCGGGCGCGAATGGTCACGTCATCGCCGCGCGCAGCGCTGTCGACTTGTGCGACCAGGCCCACGAACGGCGGTGCCGTGTCCACCGGAATGTCCACGCCGAAGTACACCTTGTCCGGGTCCGCGACCTCCCCCTGGCTCATCACCAGATCCAGCCGGTGGTCGCCGTCCAGGTCCGCCACCGCCACCCCGAGGGTGCCGGGCGTGGCCGCGCCGGAGACGACGGTTTGTTCCACGCTGAAGCTGCTGTCGCCATGGCGCAGCAGGCGGTCGGCGCCGCTCAGCGAGCCGATGAGAAAGTCAGCGTCGCCGTCCGAGTCGGCATCCAGCCACACCACCATGTTGTCGTCTTCGCCCAGGTTGGCGCTCGCGGGGAACCAGGTGGCCGTGCCGTCGGTAAAGCCGCCGGCGCCGTCGGCCAAAAAGATGTGCTCGCGAAGGTTCGGCCCGTCGTTGATGGTGGCGAGGTCCAGGTAGCCGTCGCCGTCGACATCCATTGCTTCGAATTCGTAGTTGTTGGTGAACTGAGGCAGCCGCGACGAGGCGTCGGTGAACACACCACTGCCGTCGTTGTGAAACAGAAAGCTGCCCGTGCACGACTTGCACGACACCAACACGTCCAGGTCGTAGTCGTTGTCGACGTCCACCAGCTCCAGATCCCAGGAAAACCGCACGAGCACGTCCGGCATCTTGGTCGCGGTGGCGTCGGTGAACACGCCGGTGCCGTCGTTGAGCCACAGCATGGTGCGACCGCCGCGGTTGGTCTGCGGATTGCCGGCGCCCCAATCGGCCACCACCAGATCGAGATCACCGTCGCCGTCCACGTCGCCCACGGCGATGTCGCCGACGCTGGCAGGGATCTGCGGCAAGTTCGTGGACGTCACCTCGGTGAAGTTGCCGCTGCCGTCGCCCAGATACAGCCGGCTCTGGGTTTGATAGGTGGTGCCGACGATGATATCCGGGTTGCCGTCCCCGGACACGTCGCGCACCTTGATCACCCGGGCCAGATCGGGTGTGCTGCCCAGCACCGCCTCGGTGGCGTCCGTGAACGCGTTGCCCGGGCCGTTGTTGAGGAACACCCGGTTGAGCTCCGGCGTGCCCGGCGTGCGGTAGTTGCCGCCGTTGGCAAACAGGATGTCGACGCGCCCGTCGCCGTTGATGTCGGCCAGCTCGACCTTGTTGGACCAGCCGGCCGTGGTGCCGATGGTTCCGGCCGTCGAGTCTTCCCACAGGGCTGCGCGGGCCACAGGCGCCCGCGCGAGTCCTGCAACGACTGCGATGGCCAGAAGCCGGCGCACTACCAGACGGTGCAGCGCTTCTTCGGGTTCATCACGGTGCCCTTCTTACACGAGAACGCCCTGGCGAACTCGGGCATGCTGGACACAGCGCCCCGGACCCGGAACCTGGGCGGCGAGTGCGGATCCACCTTGATCAGCATGCGCGCCCGCGCCTCGCGGGACTTGTTGCACCAGGCCTGGCCGATGGCGAGGAAGAACTGCTGGTCCTCGGTGAAACCGCCGGCGACGACCGGCGTTTTGCCGGCGCGGCGTTTCTTGTACGCCATGTACGCCAGCTTGACGCCGCCCGTGTCGGCGATGTTCTCGCCCAGGGTCAGCTTGCCGTTGACGTGGACGCCCGGAAGCACCTCGTAGTTGTTGTACTTGTCGATGACGCACTGCTTTTTGCCGTTGAAGTTCTTGGCGTCCGAGGGCTGCCACCAGTTTTCGAGCTTGCCGGCGCCGGAGAACTGCGAGCCGCTGTCGTCGAAGCCGTGGGTCAGCTCGTGGCCGACGATCATGCCCATGGCGCCCAGGTTGACCGCGTCGCTGGCTTTGACGTCATAGAACGGCCGCTGCAGGATCGCCGCCGGGAACACCATGTGGTTCTTGAGCGGGTGGTAGTACGCGTTGACCGTCGCGGCCGACATCTGCCACTCGTTGCGGTCCATCGGCTTGCCGACCTTGTTGAGCTCGAAGTTCTGCTTGGCTTTTCGCGCGGCCAAGACGTTGGCCACGTAGTTCTGCGCGTCGATGGGGAAGTTGTAGTTGCGCCACTTGTCCGGATAGCCGATGAGGTAGGCCATCATCTGGCGCTTCTCCAGCGCTTTTTTCTTGGTCTTGTCGCTCATCCAGTCCAGCGTGCCAACGTCGGCGGCGAACGCGTTGCTGATGGCGTGGACCAGGCCCTCGGCGGCCGTCTTGGACTCGCCGGGGAACATGGTGCGGATGAACAGCTTGCTCACCTCGTCGCGCACGCCGGACGTGGTCGCGCCGATGCAGCGCTTCCACCGCGGCTTGAGCTCCTTTTGCCCGGTGAACGCCTGGGCCATCTTGAACGACTCGTCCACGAACTTCTTGGACAGGCTCATGGCCATGGCGTCGAGCACGTGCCACTGCAGGTACGCCTTCCACGCGGCCAACCGGTGGCCGGTGATCAGCTCGTCGAACGACTTGAACAGCTTGGGCGTGGTGATGCTGATCTGCTTGATTTTCGGGTGACCCAGGTACTTGAGGTAGGTCTTCCAGTTGAACGTCCGGCTCATCCGCGACAGACCGCGAATGCCCACGGGGTTGTACAGACCTTTGGGGTCGCGCATCTGCACGCGGGTCTTGTGCAGCTTGGCGATTGCGGTCTCGAGCTTCATCACCGCGGCGGCGGCCTTTTTGGCTGCGGCCGGCTTTTTGCCGATGAGCTGAAACACGCGCTGCACGTGAGCGAGGTACTCGGTGCGGATCTTCTTTTGCCGGGCTTCCTTGCTCAGGTAGTAGTCACGATCCGGCAGACCGAGACCGCCCTGATAGAAGAACGCGATGTTCATCTTGGGGTTCTTGAAGTCGCTGTCCACGTCCTCGTGGAACAGGATGTTGAAGCCGTAGGCGTGCAGCTTGCCGAACACGCGGGCCAGGTCGCGTTTGGACCGGACCGACGAGGCTTCTTTTAGATAGGGCTTCAGCGCCGCATCGCCGTTCTTCTCGATGGACGCTTCGTCCATGCACGAGGCGTAGTACTTGCCGGCCTTGCCGCCGTCTTTGGCGTCCTTTTCGAGCAGGCGCTTCAGCTCGGTCTGATTGCGCTTCTGGATCTCGGAAAACCGCCCCCACCGGGACTGGTCGGCGGGAATGGTGGTCTTCTTGAGCCAACCGCCACACGCGTACTGATAGAAGTCGTTGCACGGATCGGCGGAGCGATCGAGTGCCGACTCGGACAGGCCTACCTTCGCCAGCGGCACGCCCTTGTCGGGGGTGCTGGTGTTGGTGTTGGTGTTCTTGGTGGTTTTGTTGCTGTCGTCGGGGTTCTTGGCCTCGGTGCCAGTCTTCCCGCCACAGCTTCCGCCGAGCAAGAACAGAAGAGAGGCGATCGCCGTCGCCGGTTTTGTCAGCTGTCTCATTTTGTCAAATCCTCCGCGATACGATTCCGCGCAACGCGCCGCGTACCCTACACCTTTTGCCCAGTTAGCGAAACACGGCCTCCCGGGTGGGCCCCCCTGGCGGCTGCACACAGCCGTGTGCAGTCGTGCGGCTAGCCCAGTTGCCAGTTCCAGTTTTCAACTAGTTGTCGGACCGGCAACGGCGGCACGGCCATTGCTCTACTAACCGGACGTGAGACCCACCCTTGTGCTGACATGTGCTTTCTGTGTTCTCGTCGGCTGTGCTGGAGACCCGATCGACGACGTCGGCGACAACCAGCTCGAGCTGTCTGGCAGCACCGCCCGCCGCGCTCGCTCCGAGGCAATTCGCGATGATTCGGGCGTCAAAGGCATGACCAACGGTGTGCTGCTCGCGGGCATCGCCCAGGTGGAAACCGGGTTGTCCCACTGCTGGTCCGAGGCCACCTGGGCATGTCAGGGTCCGACGTCGAGCTCCTGTGGCGGCCCGGTGATCGCCGGCGCATCCGATGGCCCGTGCTCGTCCGAGCAAGGCGGTCTGGGCATGTTCCAGTTCGACGGTGGCACCTACGACCAGACCCTGGCGCGGGACGGCACCGCCATCCTCGAGCTCGACGGCAACATCGAGCACGCGGTCGACTTCGTCGCCCAGCGGGTGGTCGAAGACATCTCCGGCGTCGACAGCTACGACCAGGCGATCACCTGGCTCAACTCGATCAACGTCCAGGCCGGCGACCCACAATTCGAACAGTGGATCTCGTTGGTGTCCTGCCGCTACAACGGCTGCTGCGGCTGCTCCAGCCAGGAGGCCAGGTACCGCGACGCGACGCTCAATGCCCTGGGTGAGTTCGAGTCCGGGTTCTGGGGCGACGTCACCGAGCCGCCCGCGTGCGAGCCGGTCGGCATCCAGGGCAGAGTCATCGACGAAAGCGACCCGTGCGCAGACGCCGGCGGCGATCCTCGCTACTGGCGTACGGTCACCGACGCGGGCTACGACGGCGGTTTGATGTGGACCCACACCACTGACAGCACCACGACCGAGAACTTCGCCCACTGGAACCTGGTGTTCGATCAGGGCGGTACGTATCGGGTCGACGTTCACTCCGACAGCGGCACCTACGGCCAGGCAAAACAGGCCGCGTACCGCGTGCAACACGCCGGCGGCGAAGACACAATCATCATCGATCAGTCGGCCGCCAGCGGCTGGCAAACGCTGGGCGAGTTCGACTTCGCCAGCGGCGGCGAGCAGTGGGTGAGGGTCGACGACAACACCGGCGAACCGCTGTCCACCGAAACCCGCCTGGAGTTCGACGCCATCCGCGTGGTGCCCGTCGGTAGCGACGACCCCGGTGACCCCGCCGTTCCGGGCGACGTCCCCGCCGACGATCCGCACGGCGGCAACAATTCCCAGGACAATCCGACCGACCTCGCCGGTGGCTGCCAGAGCGGCGGCGGCGGCGCGGCCACCTGGTTGCTCGGCTTCGCTGCGATTGGGCTGTTGCGCCGGCGCAAACGGCATTTTTCTTAGCTCGCACCGTTCCACACATCAAAACCCTGCGCCCGCCGCCGCGCTCGTCGCGGTAAGCTACGGGCGGGAATGGAAGAGTCGGCAAAGCGTTTCGGCAACTACGTGCTGGGCGAGCGCATCGCTGTGGGCGGAATGGCCGAGGTCTTTCACGCCCAGACCGTCGAGCGCCACTACGACCGGCCGATCGTGCTCAAGCGCATGCACGATCGGCTGGCACAAAACCGCGGGTTCGTCGAAATGTTCATCGACGAGGCGCGCATCAGCACCCGACTCGAGCACCCGAACATCGTCAAGGTCTACGACTTCGAAGCCACCGAGAAGGGTCTCTACCTGGTCATGGAGTTGATCGATGGCCCCGACCTGCTGGCCATCATCAAGCGCTGCGCCAAGCTGCGCACGCCGATCGCGCCCGAGCTCGCGGTGTTCATCTCGTGTCACGTGCTCGAAGCGCTCGACTACGCCCACGGCCTGACCGTCCGCGGCCGCCGGCTCAACGTGGTGCACCGGGACGTGTCGCCGAGCAACATCCTGTTGACCCGGCGCGGCAAGGTCAAGCTC
>Ga0114931_10002461_pt1 | contig 23535 bp, 21 predicted proteins | sample 2SBtaG_FD_89579 | JGI IMG/M metagenome (GOLD analysis project Ga0114931, IMG submission 89579) | Deep subsurface microbial communities from Kolumbo volcano to uncover new lineages of life (NeLLi) - 2SBTROV14_V59a metaG | ecosystem: Environmental > Aquatic > Marine > Volcanic | place: Kolumbo... | reverse complement strand
CTGCTGCTGCTCTTGCTTCTGCTGCTGCTCTTGCTTCTGCTGCTGCTCTTGCTTCTGCTGTTCGTCCTGCTTCTGCTGTTCGTCCTGTTTCTGCTGCTCCCGCTTCTGCCTCTGGGCACGCTCTTCCTTGGGCCTGTGCTCCTTCTTGTTCATGGCCAGATGCCGCTTCTCACGCTCCTGTTTCGCCTTCTTCTCTCTCTTCGACTGCCGCGGCTCCTGGTGCTTCTCCTCCTTCTTGCGCTCCTGTTCGAGTTCTGTCTCCAGCTCTGCCAGAGCGGTCTCACCCAGCAGACTCCGGGTCAGCGCCAGGTTGTAGCGGGCATCGGCGTTGGAGGGATCCTCGATGAGCACCTGCTTGTAGGTCTCAGCGGCCTCCTTGTAGTGCCCCAGCATGAACTGGGCGTTACCCAGATTGTAGAGGGCATCAAGCCGGACATCCGGCCGTCTGACGCCGGCGAAGCGCTCGGCGGCCTCTGCATAGCGGCCGAGCCGATACAGGGCCACGCCGCGCCGATAGGGGTCTTCGAAGCCCTTGGCGGCCGCCTCGTACGCCCCTGTCCGATAGGCATGGGCGGCCTCCTGCTCGGAGTTCTCGAACCAGCCACCGCGCCCAGTCTGCACCACGGCGCTGGCCACCAGGGCCACCATACCGACCACCAGGGCGCGCCTAGACACGCGTGGCCCCCCGCACCGCAGTGGTGCGTCTGAACTGAGGCCACAACAGTGCGAACACCGGGATCAGGAACCAATAGAACTGCTCGTTCCAGACTCGGATCCTGCCGCTCCCCGCCTCTTTCGGGGTCCCCGGGTCTACCAGCTCGGAAAGGATCGCCCGCGTATCGCCATCCCGGTAGTCCGCCCGTCTATAGGTGCCCTGCCCCTTCAGCGCCAACTCCTCCAGCAATGCCTCGTTCAAGGCCGACCAGACCGGCTGACCGCTGCGGTCACGCAGGGGCTTGCCGTCGGCTCCCGGGACCTGGGAACCCTCCGGGGTGCCTACACCCAGGACATGGAAATGGATCCCGCTGCCGGCCAGGCGGGCCACCCGATCCGGTAGATCCGGTTCCACGAAATCGCCGTCCGAGACCAGCAGGATCGAACGCCGGCCCTCCACCCCCTGGGCCCGCAGGAGCTGCTCGGCCCGCTCCAGGGCCCGATCGAGGTGGCTGCCGGGCAGTCGCACCAGATCGGGCGACAGCGCCGGGAGCGTCTCGTGGATGCTCGCCATGTCCTCGGTGATGGGTGTGATCACATGGGCGACGGAGGCGAAGGCGATCAGACCGATGCGCAACCCGTAGGCCCTCTTGAGCAGGTCATCGATCTCCTGCCGGGCCCGGGCCACCCTGGAGGGCGTCACATCGGACGCCGCCATGGAGCGTGAGATGTCCAGCAACACCACCACGGCGTTGTCTGGCCGATAGCGCGCCACGTCCGTGAAACCCCAGCGTGGCCCTGCCATCGCCAGGACCCCGAAGATCCACAGCAGCGCCCAGATCCCAAACCGCCGCCACTTTCGCACCGCACCGAGCTCGCGCACCTTGATCAGATGGGGCAGCAGCTCCGGATCGGCATAGCGGCGTATCCGCGCGTCTCCGGCCGCATTGATGGTGAAGGCCAGCCACAAGGCAATGGGTAACGGGGCCAGCAGCGCCCAAAGCCACAGCGGGCGTGCAAAGCTGAACAGGGCAAGTTCCTCAGGCATACTGGTTCTTCAATCGTAGAAATCGGCGCTTCCCCTCGGGAAAGGCACCAAGAATGAACAGGATCAGCAGGGCGGCCGCCAGCGGCCATTGGTAAAGGGGACGGGCGATCATCACCCGTTCGGTCTCCACCTGAGTCTTCTCCATGCTGTCGATCTGGGCGTAGATCTCTTCCAGGGCATCGGTATCGGTGGCACGGAAATAGGCCCCACCGGTGAGGGCCGCCACCTTGCGCAGCAGGTCCTCGTCGATCTCCATGCGGACCATCTCACGACGGCCCTCCTCATAGAAGGGCACCAGCCCCTTGCTGCCCACGCCCACCGTATAGATGCGTACCCCCTCCTGGGCCGCCAATTGGGCGGCGACCATGGGCGGCAGCATGCCGGCGGTATTCTCACCATCCGTGACCAGGACCAGGATCCGGGAGCCCTCCGGCCTCTCGCGGAGCTTCTTGACCGCAAGCCCGATGGCGTCCCCGATGGCGGTGGCATCCCCCGCGATACTGGGCTCGACCACATCCAGCAGGCCACGCACCGCGGCCACATCAAAGGTCAATGGGGACAGCACATAGGCGTGGTCGCCGAAGACCACCAGACCGATACGGTCTCCCTCCCGGGCACTGATGAATTTCCCCGCCACGCCCTTGATGACGGCCATGCGCGTCACCTCCCGTCCGGCCACACTGAAATCCAGGGCGCCCATGGACCGCGAGGCGTCCAGGGCCAGGATCAGATCGTGCCCCTCGGTGCGGGTCTGGGTCTCGGTCTCCAGGATCTCGGGGCGCATGACGGCCAGTACCAGGGCGCTCCACAGCCCCAGCATCAGGACCCAGTGGAGACGCCCACCGAGGACCGATCGCCCCCGGCTGGAGGAAAACGAACTGCTCAGATAATCCAGCGCGGGATGGATCAGGGTCGCCTGCCGGTCATCTGCCTGGACCTGCTGAGCGCGCCTGGAGCGAGCCCGTATCAACTGGGCGAGCACAGGGAGAAAGATCAGCAACCCAAGCCAGGGCCAGTGAAAATCAAACATGGTTATACCTGCCGCACTTGGCTTTCGGTGTTCAGGATGCGTGGATCCGGATACAGGACAAGGCGCGTACCGCGCACCGCCTCAACCACCCGATTCGTACCCACGTTGACGGGCCGGGTAGGCGCGCTCGGGGCCCTGACACGCTGGCTCGCCCTTCTCGACGGCGGCGGCCACCCACTTCAGTGCCGCATCGATCAGCCGCTCCAACTGTGCCACCTGCACGCTATCCACACGGGTCTCGGGCGCATAGGGTAGAGACAGCAGAATCTGCCCCTCGTTCCGCCAATCGAAACCCTGGGGGTCGTTCCGCTCCAGCCAGGCCAGCCAATCCTCGCCAGACAGCCCTGCGCAGGCGGCCCGGCCGCAGCGGGCAATGGCAATGCGTCGCAACAACTCCGAGAGTTCGGCGGCACTGCGCTTGGCGCCCTGTTCCCCGAGCCGGCGGCGCAGCCCACGCAGGCGGCGCCTGGCATCATAACGCCAGCCCAGAAACTCGTAACCCGAGCGCAGCAGCCAGTAGAGACCGACCAGGACCAGCAGGGCCACGATTCCCACCGCGATCCAGCCGGGAGCGGGTGGCCACCAGCCTATCGGATCGAGCCCGTGGATGTCTCTGAGGTAGTCTGCAGGGGCGGTCATGATCACTATCTCCTGAGCTGCGCGCGGGTGCGCAGCCCCTCCATGAGGGCCCGATGCACGTCCTGATCGGTTCTCAAGGGTATCAACGGAATCCCGAGTCGGCTGGTCAGGGCCTTCACCCGCTCACGCCGCGCCAGCCATCGCCCGTGATATTCGACGCGCCCCTTCTCGTCATCGGTATCCAGCTCCACCAGCTTGCCATCCGGCCCCGAGAACAGGACCCGGCCCATGGGCGGGATCTCCCAGTCGGCGGTGTCATCTATGGGCAGCATCACCACTGAATGGCGTTGTCTCAGGCTCCCCAGCATGTGCTCCAGGGAGTCGACCTCCCGATCCAGCGAACCGACCAGGAAGACCAGCGAACCGGTCGCGGAGCCGCGCTCGATCTTCTGTAGCGCCTCGTGCAAGGGATCCCCCTCGACCTGTCCCTCCTTGCCGGGCCGGGTCAGGGCATGCAATATCCGCCACATGGCCCGCCGCCCCCGGGCGGGTCGGAAATACCGGATCCGCTCGACCGTATCCCCATACACCAGTCCGCCGACCCGGTCGTGTAGGCTGTTGGCGGCCCAGCCCAACAGGGCCGCGGCGCGCGCCGCCTGCACCGACTTGAAGGTCCCGTGGGTGCCGAAACTCATGTGGGGGCCCACGTCGACACACAGCACCACACTGCGCTCCCGCTCCTCGCGGAAGATCTTCAGATGGGGCACGTCGGTGCGCGCGGTGACATGCCAGTCCATGTTGCGAATATCGTCCCCCTCCCGATATTCGCGGACCTCTTCGAAGTCCAGACCCGACCCCCGGAACACCGAGGCATACAGGCCGCTGAAGGCCGAATTGACCAGGTGGTGGGAGGCCACGCCCAGGGCGTGGGCTTGGTGCCGAAGCTCCAGGAGATCGTCAAGACGGGGATGTAGGGACATTCAGCTAGGAGTCTGTCGGATTTAGGCGATCGTAGCGAGCAAGGTGGGAGAAGGAGGCAAAATATTCACGATTTCGAGGCGCATAGTAGAACTACGCAACGAGAAATCGGGGATATTTGGGCCCTTCTCCCACCGGCGCAGTAGATTGGCCCTAAGTCCGACAGACTCCTAGAAGACGCGAGGAGAAGAAGACACCGAGGGCGACCGTACTGCACGGGCATGGATCCTACGGAATGGCGACCACGTCCAGCAGACGACGCACGAAGTCATCGGTGGTGACCCCCTCGGCCTCGGCCTCGAAGGTCAGCAGCAGACGGTGGCGCAGGATACCGGGGGCCACCGCCTGGACGTGATGGGGTGCCACGAAGGTCTCTCCATCGAGCCAGGCGCGGGCGCGGGCGCATCGCGCCAGTGCGATGGTGGCACGTGGCGAGGCGCCAAAGCGTCCCCAGCGGCGCAGATCCTCGTCGTACCCGCCGGGGTGCCGGCTCGCCTGCACGATGTCCACGATGTAGCCGTTGAGCTTGGGATCCAGGTAGACGTTGGCGACCTCACGTCGCGCCGCGAACAGCTCCTCCTGGGTCAGGCCCCTGGAGGGCGGGCGATGGGGCTGACGCTGCTGCTGGCTGTCCAGATCCAGGATCGCCAGCTCCTCCTCGCGGGTGGGATAGTCCACCCAGGCATGCATCAGAAAGCGATCGAGCTGAGCCTCGGGCAGATGATAGGTCCCCTCCTGCTCTATGGGATTCTGGGTGGCCAGCACCATAAACAGCCGGGGGAGGTTATAGGTCTTCTGGCCGACGGTCACCTGATGTTCGGCCATGGCCTCCAGGAGTGCCGACTGGACCTTGGCCGGGGCCCGGTTGACCTCGTCCGCCAGGATGATGTTGTGAAACAGCGGCCCCGCCCGGAATTCGAACTCCCCCTTCTCGTGGCGATAGATATCCGTACCGATCAGATCGGAGGGCAGCAGGTCCGGGGTGAACTGAATGCGATGATATTCCCCCTCGATCGCCTCGGCGAGGGTCTTTATCGCCGTGGTCTTGGCAAGACCCGGCAGCCCCTCGATAAGCAGGTGGCCATCGCAGAGCAGGCACACCAGCAGGCTGTCGATCAGCTGCTGCTGACCGATAATCCTCTCGGCGAGGTGTTCACGAACGGGGTCCAGACAGGTATGATCTACAGACTTTTCCACAGAGGGGTTTATCTTTTCCAATTCCGGCATGTTATGACCTCGCGTCCCGCGGGTGCGCAGTGGATTCGAAGAGGACCATTGCAGGACGGCACCGCCTTGACTGAAAGGCGCACGACCAGATCCTCTGAAACGGCTGAAAACCAGGATAATCTACGGCTGGCATATCCTTGCCGGTCGAGCCTCCTCTGATCTCGCGGGAGCTTCTTTATGAACGCATGATTTTCGTATGGGTTCCGATCATCACACGAGCGAATAAAAAACACAAGTGCTTTACCCAACACTATTAGCGGCCTCGAAGCGCCGGCCTCGGGGGTCCCCGCCGGGGCGGCAAAATAGCTTATAAATCAACAGTAATATTATTAACTACCCCCAGCCATCTGGAGACCGGGAACCCCGGGGCCGCCCCGTGCCCGGCAACGGAGTCGAGGTGGCACCTCGACCGAATGCCGGCCCCGACAACCCTGAATACCTGCCCCCCGATCGCCGTTCGGGCGATGGGATTGGACCGGCCAGGGGGCGCAGGGAGATACCGACCTACGGTTGTTTCTGACCGATGAACAGGGCCTCGTTCCGGAATCCGGCCCCCTGGTCGCCGATCAGGCCCTCTTCGCGATAGGCCACCAGGCGAAGGGCGCAGAAGAGCCGGATCAGCTCGTTGGTCCCGAGCAGAAACCGGGGATTTCTCGGTCCCGTCGCCCCGCCGACGGACTCGCGGAGGAAGGTCTGGTAGAACAACAACCCGCCGGGCCTGAGCGCGGTCACCAGGGCCGAGGGCAGGGCGCGATCCAGAAAGCGGGACACTACAATGACATCGAAGGCCTCCCGAGGAAGGGGCTCACGGCTCACATCGCGGGCCTGCGCGTAGACCTCCAGCCCCTGCTCGGCGGCGTAGTCCCGGAGCTTGGTCATCGCCACCGCCGACAGGTCCCAGGCTTGCACCCGCAGGCCTCGACGGGCTATGAACACCGCGTTCCCGCCCAGACCGCTGGCCACATCGAGGGCATCTCCCGCGGCCGGCAGCAGGTGGCCATAATCGGTCAGGACGCGCGCGGGCCGGGCATCCACGACCGAGCTCCTGCGGTACCGGTCGTCCCATTTGGCCTGCTGATCTGCGTTCGAGCTCATCTTGGATCTCCGGGCAGGGACCGACCCCAGGTCGGCGGCCACAGTGCCCCGTGCACCAGGCTCTATGGCCTTCAATTCCGCTAGAAGGCCGGGCTGATCAGCACCAGCAGGGTGAAGATCTCCAGGCGCCCCAGCAACATGGCGACGTCCAGGGTCCACTTGGCGCCGTCCGTGATCGAGGCATAGTTGGGCCCGACCTCACCCAGGCCCGGCCCCAGATTGTTGAGCGTGGCCGCCACCGCCGAGAAGGCGGTGACCTGATCCATACCCAGGGCCATCAGAAACAGCAGCATCACCGCGAACACAGCCACGTAGGCCGAGAAGAAGCCCCACACCGCATCGACCACCCGGTCGTTGAGCGGCTTGGAGCCCACCTTGACGGCGATCTGCGCGCTGGGATGGACCAGGCGCTGGAGCTCCCGCGCCCCCTGTTTGACCAGCAGCAGAAAGCGGATCACCTTCATCCCGCCCCCAGTGGACCCGGCACAGCCCCCGATGAAGCTCACGAACAGCAGCAGTACGGGCAGAAAGCCGGGCCAGCGGTGGTAGTCCGACGTGGTGAAGCCGGTGGTGGTACCGATGGAGACGGCCTGGAATATGCCATGGTGAATGGCCCCGCCCCAGCTGTCGAAGGTCTGGGTGAGATAGAGATATCCCACGCAGATGACCGCGACCGTGCCCAGCACCAGGACATAGGTCCGAAACTCGGCATCGTGTGTATAGGTGAGCAGGCTGCGCGAACGCCAGACCATGAAATGGAGGCTGAAGTTAACCCCGGAAAGGAGCATGAAGACCACGGCCACGGCCTCGATCGGGGCACTGTCGAAGTAGCCGATACTGCCGTCGTGAGTGGAGAAACCCCCGATGGCCACGGTCGAGAAGCTGTGGGAGACGGCATCGAACAGATCCATCCCGGCGGCCCAGAAGGCGAGCGCGCACGCTACCGTGAGCCCCAGATAGATATACCACAGGGCCTTGGCCGTCTGGGTGATCCTCGGGGTCAGCTTGGTGTCCTTGACCGGCCCCGGGGTCTCCGCCCGATACAGCTGCATGCCCCCGACCCCGAGCATGGGCAGGATGGCTACCGCCAGGACGATGATCCCCATCCCGCCCAGCCACTGCAGCTCCTGGCGATAGAAGAGCAGGGACTTGGGCAGCCCGTCGAGCCCGGTGAGCACGGTGGCCCCTGTCGTGGTCAACCCGGACAGAGACTCGAATACGGCATCGGTGAAGGAGATGGCCGGGGTCTCCGGGATCACCATTGGCAGGGCACCGAACAGCCCCAGCACCGACCAGAACATCACCACCACCACGAAACCGTCGCGCAGACGCATCTCCCTGCGGACCCGGGCCACCGGCACCCAGAACAGGAATCCGGTCGCCAGGGTCACCGCAAAGGCATCGATGAAGGAGACCAGTCCGTCCTCGCCGTACCACAGACCCACCAGCACAGGCGGCAGCATGGTCACGCTGAAGACCATCAGGAGCAGGCCCAGTATCCGTTGTATGACCAGGAGCTGCATCGCTCACCTCAGCCCGTGCGAGGCCGCAACCGCGGCAGGGCCCCGGGCAGGCCACAGGGCCTCGTCACACCCGGGGACGCCGCTGCAGGCAGGCGAACACAGACCACCCATTGCGCGCGCAGGCATCCCATGTTCAGAGAAAGGTCACGCCGACCTGGAACAGCCGCTCCACATCCGGGATACGCCGCTTGTCCACCAGGAACATGATCACATGGTCCTCGGGTTCGATCACGGTATCGTGATGGGCGATCACCACCTCGTCACCGCGCACAATGGCGCCGATGGTGGTGCCGGGCGGCAACTTGATCTCATCGATGCGCTTGCCCACCACCTTCGAGGTCCTGGGATCGCCGTGGGCCACCGCCTCGATGGCCTCGGCCGCCCCCCGCCGCAGGGAGTGTACGGCAACGACGTCACCCCGACGGATGTGGGTCAGCAAGGTGCCGATCGTGACCTGCTGCGGGGAGATGGCGATATCGATGGTGCCCGCCTCCACCAGATCCACGTAGCTGGGCCGATTGATCAGGGACATGACCTTGCGCGCGCTCAGGCGTTTGGCCAGCATCGCCGACAGGATATTGGCCTCGTCGTCGTTGGTCAGGGCGCAGAAGACATCGGTGTGCTCGATGTTCTCTTCCAGGAGCAGGTCCTGATCTGCGGCATCACCATGCAGCACCGGCCTTGTCGAGGGTCTCCGACAGGAACCGGGCACGACGGGCGTCGCGCTCGATGACCTTGACCTGAAAGCGCCGCTCCAGTGCGCGGGCCAGCTGGGCACCGATATTGCCGCCGCCGGCGAGGACGATGCGCCGGTAGGGCTTGTCCAGCTTGCGCAGCTCCGCGGTGATCGCCTCGATGTTCTTATCGGCCGCGATAAAAAAGACCTCGTCGTCGGGCTCGATCACCGTGTGCCCATCCGGATTGATGGCGCGCCCGTGGCGAAAGATGGCCGCCACCCGGGTCTGGACATTGGGCATGTGCTGGCTGAGGGTGCGCAGTTCATGGCCCACCAGCGGCCCCCCGTAGTAGGCCCGCACCGCCACCAGCTGGACGCGTCCCTGGGCGAAGTCCAGGACCTGGAGGGCGCCCGGATGCTCGATCAGACGCTGCACATAGTTGGTCACCAGCAGCTCGGGGCTGATGACCAGATCGATGGGCAGGGCGTCCTGCAAAAAGGGTTTGGAGTAGGAGAAATATTCCACGGCGCGGATGCGGGCGATCTTGGTGGGGGTGTGAAACAGGGTGTAGGCCACCTGACAGGCCACCATATTGGTCTCGTCGCTGTTGGTGACCGCCACCAGCATGGTCACGTCCTGAGCACCGGCCTGCTCGAGGACCGGGGGGTGGGAGCCCCGGCCGAGGACTGTGCGCAAATCGATACGGTCCTGCAGCTCCTGCAGCACCTCGCTGCGCGTGTCGACCACCGTGATGTCATGCCCCTCGCGCACGAGATTGTCCGCCAGAGAACTGCCCACACGCCCTGCCCCCAGAATGATGATCTTCATGAGCCCCGACGCCTATTCCACATCTTTGGGGTTGATCCCCAGCGACCGCAACTTACGATACAGGTGGGTCCGCTCCATGCCGACCTGCTGGGCGAGCTTGCTCACGCTGCCATGGGCCAGCTTCAGCTGGCGCAGCAGATAGCCCTTCTCGAAGGCCTCGCGGGCATCGCGCAGCGGGAGCTGGAACAGCTCCTCGCCCCAGGCCCCCTCCTCATCAACCGCCCCCTGGCCCTGCCCGAGCGCGCTCTCCACCTCGCTCACGGTGATCTCATCGGTCGTCCCCAGGATCAGCAGCCGCTGCACGAGGTTGCGCAGCTCGAGGATGTTCCCGGGCCAGTGATAGTGAAGCAGCCGATTCTGGGCCGCGATGGAGAAATGCCGGTAGGGGAGCCCCTCCACGGTGGAGTAGTAGTCCACGTAATAGCTCAGCAGCTCCGGCACGTCTTCGAGATGTTCGCGCAGGGGCGGCACCGAGATGGGCAGCACATTCAGCCGGTAGTAGAGGTCCTCCCTGAAGCGCCCGGCCTGAACCTCCCGCTTGAGGTCACGGTGGGTGGCCGCGATCACCCGGACATCGAACTCCACCGGGTCCTTGCCCCCCACGCGGATAAAGTGCCGGCTCTCCAGGGCGCTCAACAACCGCCCCTGGGCGGTCGTATCCATGTCCGCCACCTCGTCCAGAAACAGCACCCCCCCGTTCGCCTGCTCGAGGAGCCCATAGTGCACACTGCCGCCCGCCTCCGTCCCGAACAGCTCCGCGGTCGAGTCCTCCCGGCTCAGGACGGCGCCATTGACCTTTACGAAGGCCCCTTCGCGGCGGGGACTGATGCCATGGATATAGCGCGCCAGGGTCTCCTTGCCGGAACCGGGCTCGCCGGTGATCAAGACCCAGGTATCGTGCTGCGCCACCTTGCGGGCCTGTTCGCGCAGCCTCTGCATCACCGGGCTCGAACCGACCGGCTCGCCCACCTGCTGGGCCTGTTGTTTGAGACCGTCGTTCTCCCGCCTGAGCTGGTCGGCCTCCAGGGCGCGGCGGACCGCCAGCAGCAGCTTGGACGTGGTGAGCGGCTTCTCGATGAAGTCGTAGGCCCCCAGGCGGGTCGCCTCGACGGCCGTCTCGATGGTCCCGTGTCCGGACATGATGATCACCGGGCTGGGCGTGCCCCCACTCTCCTGCCACTCCTTGAGCAGGCTGATCCCGTCCTCCCCCGACATCCAGATATCCAGCAACACCAGGTCCGGGCGCCGGGCTCGGCGGCGCTCGCGGGCCTGCGCGGCATCCTCTGCCACACTCACCTCGTAGCCCTCGTCCTCCAGGATCTCCTTCACCAAGCCGCGGATATCCGGCTCGTCGTCTACCACCAGTATGTGTTGCGCGGTCATGCAGTATTACCTTGGTTGTATATCGTGGGGCGATTGGGTCTGTGTCGTGGTGGCCGGGAACCGGATGTGGATGCGGGCGCCCCCTCGCGGCAGATTCTCGGCCCAGACCTGCCCCCCGTGCTCCTCCACGATCTTCCTCACAATGGCCAGTCCCAGGCCCGTGCCCTTGGACTTGCTGGTCACATAGGGCTCGAACAGCCTATCCATGAGCGCCTCCGGAATCCCGGGCCCGGTGTCACTGACCGTGAGATCCACATAGCGCGCCCCGTGCTCGTCCACGTTGCGGGTCTGCACCACGATCCGGGCATCGGACCGTCCCTCCATGGCCTCCATGGCGTTCTTGATCAGGTTGTGGAGCAGCTGGCGCAGGCGCATGGCATCCGCCTGCACGCCCGCCAGCGTCTCATCCAAGTCCAGCTCCAGTCTCACCTCGCCGATGTTGGCCCGATACAGCTCGGCCACGTCCCTGACAAGGTCGTTGATGTTCATCAGGCTCAGTTCCACCGACGGGGTCCGGGCATAGTCGCCGAAGGCATTCACCATCGCCTTCATGGACTCCACCTGCTGGACGATGGTTCGCGTCGAGCGCTCCAGGATCTCGGCGCCCTTCTCGTCCACCGAGGCCGAGAGCTTGCGCTGGATGCGCTCCGCCGACAGCTGGATAGGGGTCAGCGGATTCTTGATCTCATGGGCCAGGCGCCGGGCCACCTCGGCCCAGGCCGCCTCGCGCTGGGCCTGGATCAGGGCGGTGACATCGTCGAACACGACCACGTAGCCGGGACTGACATCACCGTAGGCGGGCAGGCGGGCACCCCTGCACATCAGGATCTTACGCCCTGTCGGCCCCATGATCACCACCTGCTCCCGCCACTCCTTCTTGCCACTTTTCAGGTAGCCCGCGATACCGCGCACCAGGCTCTCCAGGGCCGGGTGCTCCCGGGCGATCTCCTCCAGCCTCCTGCCCTTGTACTGGACCAGGCTCACACCCAGGATATGGGCCGCGGCGGCGTTCACGGTGCGCAGTGCCAACTGGCCGTCGAAGCTCATCACCCCCGAGGAGAGGCGCTGGAGCAGGGTCTCCAGGTAGCTGCGCTGCCGCTCCACCAGGCGCTGACTTCGCTCAGCGGCGTCCCGGGCCCGCGCCAGGCGCTCGGTCATCTGATTGAACGACAACACGAGCTCGCCGAGTTCGTCTCGGCGCCCCACCGGCAGCTTCTTGCGATACTCACCTGCGGCGACCGCCTTGGTGCCCTCTGCCAGTTCCCGGATGGGGGCGATCAGTTTACGCGACATGTAGATCGCAGCCCACACCGCGAACAGGGCGGCGACCAGCAGCACCAGAGACAGGGTGAGGATGATATTCTGCTTCAGGGGCTCCCGTAAGTAGGCCAGCTCAGTGTAATCGCGATACGCCGCCTCCACCTTTTCCGCCAGCTCCGTCAGGCGCCCGCTGACCGGGTACAGGACCTGCAGGATCCGCGGACGGCCGCGGGTGGACCGGTCCCGCACCGGGACCACGATGCGCATCTGCAGCCCGATATCCTGAAAGGGTTCCAGCCTGCTGTAGACCCGCCCCTCGGCCACGGTATTCAGGACCTGGGCCCCCGGCAGCCGCGGGATCATGGCATCGGTCGAGTTGCTGCTCGAGGCGATGATCTTGTTGTCGGCACCGAACAGCGTGATCTCCGTGGCCCCGGTGGCCTTGAGCATATCGTTCAGGGCAAGCGGCGCCACCGCATCGGATACGTCCGCCAGAGACTCGGACAGGGCCAGCGTCCTGCGCCGAAACTCGCGCATCTGCAGATCAAGTGCCGCCCGGCTCAGTTCCAGGGAGTCCTCCAGGGCCTCCTGTACCGGGATGTCGAACCAGGTGTCGATCCCCTTTTTCAGCATGTGCACCGAGAACTCGTAGACGGTGCCGGCCGGCACCGTCACCAGGAGCACGAAGACCAGGACCATGCGCAGAGTCAGGCGTGAACCGGGCGCCTTGCGGACCACCTGACGCCCCACCAGGTAGAGATTCTTGACGATGGCGAAACCGAGCACCAGGAGAAACAGGGTGTTCAGCAGCAGCAGGCCCACATACAGGCGCCCGAAACGCTCGGCGTCATGACTGACGTCACTCACCACGTAGAGCGAGGCGATCAGCAGGGCAAACACCCCCACCGTGACCGCGAACCGGAGGGTGGCTGCACGCTTCACTGGATCGGAATCCGGTACCACCCGCTGTCGATCCGCCAATCCCTGGACAGATAGCCCTGCACCATCAGCGGGAAGGGCAGCCGCTCTATGTCGAGCCGGACACGCAGCTCCAGGATATAGTGTCGCCCGGGATCCAGCAGGGTGGCATCGATGAGCGGGAAGTCCTTCAGCTCACCGATGCGCTCGAGGGCATCCACCAGCCTGCTGTAGGTCTCCTGGATCCCCGTATTCAGATGCTGAACCAGAAACTGACGGCTCAGGGCGTGATAGGACAACCGGAACTTCTGGTCCATATCGGCCACCTGCTCGTCGGGCCACCACTTCCGTGGTCGCACGATCGCCATCTCCAGCTCGAAGACCAGGGGCACACCACTGAGCAACGCATTCCGGGCCGCATCCGTCAGCACCAGATTGATGCTGGCGTTCAGGACATAGAGGTCACCCACCGTCTTCACCCGCGCATAGCGCACGATACTCCCGGAGTCGGCCACAGCGGGGACCGGGTAGAGTCCGGACAGCCCCACCCCGATGAGAAAGACCAGAGGCAAGACCGCCAGACGGGCAGAAGGTTTGAGCATGTGGGTGGTCACGATAGCAGCCAGCTGTGTAGGGACCTCAGGTTTCGGGGTCGATCATCCATCCCATCCATCAAAGGGGCCGGGGAGTCTGGTCCGGGTCACGATGAACCCGCCGCAAAGGCGCCACAGCGGTCCATTTCTCCGATCTTTCCGCCGCATGCCACCCACCATGCCGCTCAGACGATCGAGGCCAGGCCGCCCTGTGCCGCTCGGTCGCCACAGGCCCGTGACCCGGGCGGGCTCCTGCCCTGCCCCCCCCCATGGGCCTCAGGACTCGAGCAAGGATATACCGGTCGCGCCGGGCCTTTCAGCTTGCGTGGATTCGGGGGGCAGTACACAGGGCAGACATCCCTCATGCATCGGGTGTCTCTTACGCCGTGGCACGCCCACAGACGCGGGCCCCCGAGGTGCGACGGGGAAGGTCAGTCTCCGTGACGATCGGGGGACCGGCCCCCCTTCCACAGGGGGGCGTAATAGAATCCATCCATGTTCCGATCACCGGGAAGGAGCTGCCAGCCCGCGCTGCAGGCACGCCCCGCCCCGAGCCGGACCGACCCCACTCGGCAATCCCGGTGGTGATCCGCGAACCGCCCGATCAGGAGCTCGTTCTCCTCCGGCAACACGGAGCAGGTCGCATATAGAAGCATACCCCCCTCCCTCAGCAACGGCCAGAGGGCCTCCAGCATACGCCACTGCCCCTCGACCAGGGAGGGGATGTCCTCGGGGCGGCGCAGCCACTTGATGTCCGGATGGCGCCTGATCACACCGGTCGCGCTGCACGGCGCATCCAGCAGGATGCGATCGAAGGCACACCCCTCGAGCGGGCCGCGCGCAAGGAGGGCGGCATCGGACACCACGAGCCGGGCCCGCAGACCGAGCCGGTCCAGGTTCTCGGTGACCCGGTCCAGGCGCTCGCGGGCCTCGTCCACGGCCACCAGCTCCAGGTCCTCGGTGGACTCCAGGATATGGCCCGTCTTCCCGCCGGGTGCCGCACAGGCATCGAGGACCCGCATACCCGGACGGCTCTCCAGGAGCGGGGCCGCCAACTGGGCCCCCGCGTCCTGGACGCTGACCAGCCCCTCCTCGAAGCCCGGCAGCGCCTGCACCCGGCAGGGCCGGTCCAACTCGATGGCGGACTCGACCAGGGGGTGCCCCCGGGCGCCCAGGCCCCGGGCCTCGAGGCGCCGGAGATAGGCCGGGCGGTCGATGCGCCGCAGATTCACCCGCAAGACCATGGGCGGGCGCTCCAGGCTGGCCCGGCCGATCGCCTCCCAGGCATCCGGATAGCCCGCCTCCAGGCGGTCCAGGAGCCACGGCGGCATCGACAGGCGGACACGAGGGTCCCGGTCGACGGCTTCCGTCCGCGCCCCTGCGCTGCGGGTCGCCTCGCGCATCACGGCGTTGACCAGCCCCTTTGCCCACGGCTTGCCCAGCGCGGCGGCGACCCGCACGGTCTCATGGATCGCCGCATAGGCGGGAACCCGTGTGTACAACAGCTGGTAGAGTCCCACCAGGAGCAGGAGCTGCACGTCGCGGTCCTTCCTGCGCAGGGGCCTGTCCAGCAGTGCACCGGCGACGGCCTCGAGCCGGCCATACCAGCGCAGCACGCCGTAGCAGAGCTCCTGGACCAGGGCCCGGTCGTCCTCGCCGAGCCCCTCCCGTGACCCGAGGGCATCGCCGAGCGAGCGCCCCCGGATCAGGACCTGCTGGAGCACCTGCACCGCCTCGCGGCGCGGGTTGCGCCCGGCCCCCTGGGGACCGCCCCCGGTGTGCGAGGATCTAGCGCGCATCTGTCAACCGTCCGCTGCGGCGCAGGCCGCCGCCGGGGGCATCCGGGCGCGCAGACCCGGCCCGGGGTCCCGACCGCATCCGGGGCCGCTGGACCATGCCTGGAGAGGAAGCGGCCTCAACCGAGCCTTGCGTGGGACATGTCGTGGGCGTTGACGAAGGCGGTGGCCGGCATGGCGCGCCCACCGGGGCGCTGCACCGTCACCAGCCGCAGCACCCCGTCACCGGTGACGACGTCCACGCCCTCCGCCGACTGGCCGAGCACCGTGCCCGGTGGGCCTTGGCGCCCGCCGGGTAGCGCCCGCGCCTCCCAGATGCGCAGCGGCCGCCCCTCGAACCGGGTGTAGGCCACCGGCCAGGGATTGAATGCCCGCACCGCCCGCTCCAGGGCGACCGAGGACTGGCCCCAGTCCATCTCGGCCTCGGCCTTGTCGATCTTGGCAGCATAGGTGGCCGCCCCCTCGTCCTGAGCTTGCGGCGCCAGGTCTCCCGCCGCCACTCGGTCCAGGTAGTCGAGGATCGCCCTGGCACCCAGGGCAGCCAGTCGGTCATGGAGGGCCCCGGCGGTATCTCCCGGGGCCATGGGACAGCGGTGCTGGAGCAGGATCTGACCGGTATCCAGCCCCTCGTCCATCTGCATGATGGTGATCCCCGTCTCCTGATCCCCGGCCAGCAGGGCACGCTGTATGGGGGCCGCCCCGCGCCACCGGGGCAGCAGGGAGGCGTGGATGTTCACACAACCCAGGGCAGGCAGGGACAGCACCTCGAGGGGCAGGAGCAGACCATAGGCGGCCACGATCATGAGGTCCGGGCGCAGGCGCCGAATCTCGGCCTGGGCCTCGGGGTCCTTGAGGGTCCTTGGCTGATAGACGGGCAGGCCACGGGCGGTGGCAAGCCGCTTGACCGGGCTGGGCCGGACCCTGCGGCCACGCCCGGCCGGCCTGTCCGGCTGGGTGAGGACCCCCACCACAGGCAGCCCTGCCTGGAGCAGGGCCTCAAGCGGGGGCACAGCAAAATCGGGGGTGCCCGCAAAGAGGATACCCATCCGGCCGGCGGGCCCCCGAACGGCAAGACGTTCGGCCATTCAGATGATCTGGTGCTGGCCCGACTCGGCCGGCGCCTTGAGCCGCTTGCGCTTTTCCAGCTTCTTGCGGATGCGTTGCCGCTTCAGTGGGGAGAGATAGTCCACGAACAGCTTACCCCGCAGATGGTCTATCTCGTGCTGTATACACACGGCCAGCAGGCCGTCTGTCGTCAGCTCAAAGGTCTTGCCCTCACGGTCCAGGGCCTGGACCGTTATCCGTTCGGCGCGCTGCACCGTGTCATAGACACCGGGGACGGACAGGCAGCCCTCCTCCATCTCTTCTGACCCAGAGCGCGACACGATCCGCGGGTTGATCAGACACAGGGGCTGATCCTTCTGGTCCGAGATGTCGATGACGATGATCTGCTCCTGGATATCGACCTGGGTCGCCGCCAGACCGATTCCAGGTGCCTCATACATGGTCTCGAGCATGTCGTCCACCGTCTGTCGCACACGAGCATCCACCTGCGCGACAGGTCTCGCCGTTTTCCGCAACCGGTTGTCGGGAAAGTGTAAAATTTCCAGTAGCGCCATAGATTCAGACCGTCCAACCCCTTGAGTACACCGCATCTCGCGGCTAACAATATGATTATCCTAAGCTAAAACCATGGCGGTGTCACCGGCCGATGTCACCACCCATCCTCGAGACAGGAAAACCGAATGTTTGAAAAGACCGCGTCCGCCACAATAAGTTTGGTCTGTGCATTGGCCCTTGCCGGATGCACGCATACCGGGACATCCCCGGCGCCCGCCCCCGCTGGCCCGGAGGGCGGGCATCAGAGCGGACACCAGGGCCCCACCCCGGCGGCGGGCGAGGGACAGGGGCCGGCCGGGGAACCGGCCGCCGGGAAGGTGGCGATCCGGCCTTCGGCCCCCAGGCGTTACGTGGTCAAGAAGGGTGACACGCTGTGGGACATCGCCGCCATGTTCCTGCACGAACCCTGGTACTGGCCGGAGATCTGGCACGCCAATCCGGAGATCCGCAATCCGCATCTGATCTATCCCGGCGATGTCCTGACCCTGTACTACGCGGACGGCCGGCCCCAAGTGCAGGTCTCCGGGGGGCCGCGCACCGGCGGGGGACATTCCACCCAGAAGCTCCATCCCCGGGTGAGGGTCGAGCCCCTCGAAGACGCACAGAGACTGTTGCCCATCCAGGCGGTCCAGCAACTCATCTTCGAACCCCACGTGCTCACCCACAAACAGATCGAGGCAAGCCCCTATATCCTGAGCGGAGAGGACTACCGCCTGATCTTCGCCTCCGGAGACATTGTATATGTGCGGAATCTCGATCAGAGCCATGCCGACACCCATTACAGTGTGGTCCGCCCCGGGGCCCCGCTGAGACATCACCGTAGCGGAGAGCTCCTCGGATACGCCATGGATCCGGTGGGGGTGGTAAGGATCCTGGCCGGCGGCAGGCCCGCGACCGGCAGGCTCCTGGAGGTCAAACGGGAGGCCCTGCCGGGCGACCGCCTACTGCGCCACGAGGCGGAGCACGCCAATCAGGACTTCATGCCCCACGCGCCCAAGCACGAGGTCGATGGTGCGGTCATACTCCTGTTCGATGCGATCTCCATGATCGGTCAACTCCAGGTCGCCGTGGTAGATCTCGGCACTCGCGACGGGATCGACAGAGGTACGGTCCTGCGGACCTTCAAGACGGGGCCTGTGGTCTACGATCCCATGAGCCCAACGGGCGAGTCCCCCAAGATCAAGCTGCCGAACGAGCCTGCCGCCCTGCTCATGGTCTTCAGCACCTTCGAAAAACTCAGTTATGCCCTGGTCATGGAGGCCGCCAGACCCGTGCAGGTCGGGGATACCATTCACTCCCCCCTCAGGTCCGGGAGTGCCGGAGACCAGGACCCCACCTGAATCCGGGACACGTCACTGAGACGGCCCTGCTGCAGCGGGCCGTCGGTGCCATTAAGGTGTGTGGCCTGGATCTGAGACACGGTGGAGATCGCCAGTACATTCGCCACATGACAGACGGCGGGCATGGCCCGCACCGCCATCGGCGGACAGCGCCGGGCGCCGGCGAGCGAAGGCCCCGACGCGACGGCTGTGACGGCGGCCCATGACGGAACTGACCGCCTGGCTCGGGCTGTGGCGCACCCCTGGAGTCGGCCCCCGCCTGTTCCATGACCTGCGTCAGAGATTCGGCAGTCCGGCCGCGGTGCTCGCGGCCGGACCGGCAGCACTGCGGGCCGCCGGGCTCTCCGAGGCGCTCATCGCCGCGCTCGGCAGGAGAGACGATGCGGGGGTCGAGCAGGACCTCGAGTGGTCCGCGCGAGCCGGGAACTGGCTCCTTACCCTGGAAGACCCACGCTACCCCCCTTACCTGAAGGAGATCGCGCAGGCGCCACCGGTCCTGTTCGTGGCCGGAGAGCCCCGGCACCTCTCGGCCCCCCAGCTGGCGATGGTGGGGACCCGTCATCCGACAGCGGGAGGACGGGAGAACGCCCGGGCCTTCGCCAGTCATCTGGCGCGCGCCGGACTGACCATCACCAGCGGCCTGGCCCTCGGCATCGATGGGATCTGCCATGAGGCCGCGCTGGGGGCCGGCGGCCCGAGCGTGGCGGTCGCGGGCCACGGGCTGGACCGGATCTATCCGGCCAGGCACCATGGACTGGCCCACCGGATCGTCGCGCAGGGGGCATTGGTGTCGGAGTTCCCCATCGGGGTGGCCCCTGCCGCCGGCCTCTTCCCGCGGCGCAACCGCCTCATCAGCGGGCTCAGCCTGGGCACCCTGGTGGTCGAGGCGACGGTGCGCAGCGGCTCCCTGATCACAGCCCGTTTTGCGATGGAGCAGGGGAGAGAGGTCTATGCCATACCCGGCTCCATTCACAACCCGGGGGCCCGCGGCTGCCACCACCTGATCCGCCAGGGCGCCAAACTCGTGGAGACCGCTGACCATGTCCTCGAGGAGATCCCGCCACTGGAGGCCGGTCCCGTCGTTCCCGAGGGCGGGACCTCCGCCGGGGAGCTCGAGCTGGATGGGGAATACCGCCGGGTACTCGCTGCGCTCGGCCATGACCCCACGCCGATCGACACCATAATTGAGCGCAGCGGATTGACGACAGAGGCAGTTTCCTCCATGCTGCTAATACTTGAACTTCACGGCCATGTCGCGCTTGACGGGCATGGCCAATATACCCGGCTCAAGGCGGGGGTCTAAAATGAAACAGACGGTGGTAGATGTATTGATGTATCTCTTTGAGAGCTATATGGAAAATGAAGACGATATGGATCCCGATCCAGACCGCGACATGCTCCAGTCCAAGCTCGTCGAGGCCGGATTTCGCCCCAAAGAGATCGAAAAGGCCTTCGACTGGCTCGAGGGTCTGAGCGACTTCCAGGAGGGCCCCGAACTCAGGGATCCCGCCCCCAAGACCACCCGCGTACTCCACCCCTTGGAGCTGAGCAAGATGGGACCGGAATGCCACGGTTTCCTGGTATTTCTCGAGCATGCCGAGATATTGAGTCCACTCGCCCGGGAACTCGTCATCGATCGCGTCATGGCCCTGGACGAGGAGGAGATCGATCTGGAGCAATTCAAGTGGATCGTGATGATGGTGCTCTTCAATCTGCCCGGTGAAGAGGCCTCGTACAATTCCATGGAGAATCTGGTGCTGGAGGAGCCCGGGCCCCATATCCATTGACTACGGCCCCCATCCGCACAATCTGAACATGGATGCGGGGCGATGACCCCGGGTGTCTGCGCTGGAGGCAAACCCGTCGCGCCCGGGCGTGTCTCGACGATACGCGAGACCTGTACCCGTCGCACCCGGGTTTCGGTTTTCAGGGTGCGTGGATCTGGGTACAGGACAAGGCGGAGATACGCAGGCATATTACTCATGTGTCAAGCATTTCCAACGCCGTCCTGCGCCCAGAGATGCGCGACCTGGATGCGGAAAATCCAGGTGCGCCGGGTATACAACAAGAAGTCGGATGCGCTGCCCCTGGGAGCAGATAGCCGACGCCCACGAGCAGCGCTGAACCGCAACGACTGATTTCGACCCATTGAGCAGACCGCCGGCGGATCCGGGCTGGCGCTTGGGGGTGCCTTCGCGGTGGGCATCGGGTGGCAGGGGCATGGATGCGGCGACATCCGATGTGCACCCTCGCCGAGGGCCCGCACCCGCTCGGTATCGGCCCCTTCGAGCTCTCCGCAGGCACGACCCCCGGAACCCAAGCCTTGAAAATCGGTCCTCTTACGGGTATCAAGCCGCGTTTCTCACCGGGATTCGTGGCGCGAGGACCCACGAATGGCGTCGGCGTCCCTGTTCACGCCCGAGGCCACGCAGGCGCAGCCGATACGAGCTCGAACAGCTCGACCGGGCGCCAGTCACACCGGGCGTGCCATGGGGCCGCCACGACAGAGACAGGGTAAGAAATCCGGGTCGACCCGCCCGGCTCGACCGGCTGCGAGCAGGGCCTGTCGATCCGAACCTCCAACCAATCACTGAAGATATCCAAGCATTTATGGGCAAGAACCTAGTCATTGTGGAATCGCCCGCCAAGGACAAGACACTCAAGAAATATCTGGGCCCCGACTACGAGGTCATGGCCTCCTATGGCCACGTCAGGGACCTGGTCCCCAAAGAGGGCGCCGTCGATACCGAGCACGACTTCGCCATGAAGTATGGGCTGATCGATAAGAACGAGAAGCACGTCAACGCCATCAGCAAGGCCATCGGCGAATCCGACACCCTGCTCCTTGCGACGGACCCGGACCGCGAGGGGGAGGCGATTGCCTGGCACCTGCACCAGATCCTCAAGCAGGGGCGCAAACTGGGCGACAAACCGGTGCACCGGGTGGTCTTTCACGAGATCACCAAGCGCGCCATCAACGAGGCCGTCGCCCACCCCAGGGAGCTGTCAGAGGATCTGGTCAACGCCCAGCAGGCACGACGCGCCCTGGACTACCTGGTCGGATTCAACCTCTCGCCCCTGTTGTGGAAGAAGATCAAGCGCGGGCTGTCGGCCGGCCGGGTCCAGAGTCCGGCCCTGCGCCTCATCGTCGAGCGTGAGGAGGAGATCGAACAGTTCGAACCCTGCGAATACTGGACCATCGAGGCGGATACCCGCGCCCAGGAACAGGCCTTCGGCGCCAAGCTCTTTCGCTACCGGGGAAAGAAGCTGGGACAGTTCGATATCAACAACGAGGCGTTGGCCACCGAGGCCCGGCAACGGCTGCTGACCGAGAGTCAGGGCAAGCTCCGGGTCACCAAGGTAGAGAAGAAGCAGCGGCGCAGAAACCCGGCCGCCCCCTTCATCACCTCGACCCTGCAACAGGAGGCGGCGCGCAAGCTGGGTTTCTCGGCCCAGCGCACCATGCGCATCGCCCAGCAACTCTATGAGGGCGTGGATCTGGGCAGCGGGCCGATCGGTCTGATCACCTATATGCGTACCGACTCGGTCAATCTGGCCCAGGAGGCCCTGGCAGAGATCCGGACCCTCATCGCCCAGCGCTTCGGCAAGGACAAGGTCCCGGATAAACCGCGGTTCTACAAGACCAAGGCCAAGAATGCCCAGGAGGCCCACGAGGCGATCCGGCCCACCTCCGTGATGCGCACACCCGAGGAGGTGCGCACCCATCTGAACAAGGATCAGGCACGCCTCTATGAGTTGATCTGGAAGCGTACCGTCGCCTGCCAGATGATCCATGCGACCCTGGACACGATTGCCGTGGACCTGGCCTGCGGCCCGGGTGAGGACGATCTGTTCCGCGCCACGGGCTCCCACGTGCGTGAGCCCGGCTTCATGAGCGTGTACCGGGAGGGTGCCGACGATCAGCAGCTGGAGAGCGACGAGCGCCTGCTGCCCCCCCTGAGGCAGGGGGAGGAAGTGGCCCTGCTGGACATCCACGCGGACCAGCACTTCACCGAGCCACCCCCGCGCTACTCCGAGGCGAGCCTGATCCGGGCCCTGGAGGAATACGGGATAGGCCGCCCCTCCACCTATGCCACCATCATCTCGACCCTGCTGGACCGGGACTATGTGCAACTGTAGAGCCGGCGCTTCCATCCGACGGACATCGGCCGCGTGGTCAGCAAGTTCCTGACCCAGCACTTCGACCGCTACGTGGACTACGACTTCACGGCCCGCATGGAGGACGAGCTGGACGAGATCTCGCGGGGTGAACGGGACTGGATCCCGGTGATGCGCGAGTTCTGGGAGCCCTTCAGCGCCCTGATCGAGCACAAGGAGAGCTCGGTATCGCGGGAGGAGGCCGTCCAGGCGCGCACCCTGGGCACCGACCCGAAGAGCGGCAAGCCGATCACCGTGCGGATGGGGCGGTATGGGCCCTTCGTCCAGATAGGCAGCCGGGAGGACGAGGAAAAGCCACAGTTCGCCGGACTGCGGCCGGGTCAGAAGATGGACAGTATCACCCTGGAAGAGGCCCTGGAGCTGTTCAAGCTGCCCCGCACGCTCGGCGAGACCCCTCAGGGCGAGACCGTGGAGGCCAACATCGGGCGTTTCGGCCCCTATGTGAAATACGGCAAGAAGTATGCCTCCATCGGTGAGGAGGATCCGCATACGATCACCCTCGAGCGGGCCCTGGAGTTGATCGAGGAGAAGAGGCAGGCCGATGCCAGCCGCACCATCAAGGAATTCGACGACGGTGCCATACGGGTCCTGAACGGGCGTTACGGCCCCTATATCACCGATGGCAAGAAAAATGCGAAGATTCCGAAGGACGTGGACCCTAAGGAGCTGAGCCGAGAGACCTGCGAACGGCTGCTGGCCGAGGCCCCCGCCAAGAAGGCCCGGCGCCGGCCACCACCCAAGGCAAAGGGCGGTGCGAAGAAAAAGGCGAGCCCCAGGAAAAAATCCGCAGGCGGTGCCTGAGGCCTT
>Ga0114931_10002460_pt1 | contig 23538 bp, 26 predicted proteins | sample 2SBtaG_FD_89579 | JGI IMG/M metagenome (GOLD analysis project Ga0114931, IMG submission 89579) | Deep subsurface microbial communities from Kolumbo volcano to uncover new lineages of life (NeLLi) - 2SBTROV14_V59a metaG | ecosystem: Environmental > Aquatic > Marine > Volcanic | place: Kolumbo... | reverse complement strand
TTTGCAAGACGAAACCGGAAAATGCGATTTCCCGGTTTCTTCATTTTCAACGGCTTACAGCCGTCGAAAATGGCGGTTCATCCCTGAACCGCTCGGCTCTTGCAATTTTGCAAGAGCCTCTAATGGAATTGCTTTCCGACTAGCGGAAAGCCGGCGGCGGACCTTCGCGGTTCTCGCCCACGCTTCGGGGGATGATCGATGAGTTCACGCAGTGGCCGCCATTTCCTCCAGATCCCGGGACCGAGCAACGTTCCGGAGCGCATTCTGCGCGCCATGGCGGCGCCGACCATCGACCATCGGGGGCCGGAATTTCAGCGCCTCGGGCGCGATGTCCTGGAGCGGCTGAGAACCGTCTTCCGGACCTCCGGGCCGGTCGTCATCTACCCGGGTTCGGGCACCGGTGCGTGGGAGGCGGCGCTGGTCAACACCCTGTCGCCCGGCGACCGGGTGCTGATGTTTGAGACCGGCCACTTCGCGACGCTGTGGAAGACGATGGCCGAACGACTCGGCCTCGAAGTGGAATTTGTGCCCGGCGACTGGCGCCACGGGGTCGACCCCGCGACCGTCGAGCAACGCCTGCGCGCGGACCCTGCACGGCGGATCCGCGCGGTGATGGTGGTCCACAACGAGACCTCGACCGGGGTCACGAGTCGGGTCGGCGAGGTGCGCGCCGCGATGGATCGCGCCGACCATCCGGCGCTGTTGATGGCCGACACCATTTCCTCGCTCGGCTGCATTGATTTCCGGATGGACGAGTGGCGGGTCGACGCCACCGTGTGTGGCTCGCAGAAGGGGCTGATGCTACCCCCGGGGCTGGGTTTCAACGCCATCAGCGAAAAGGCGCTGGCCGCCGCCGAGGGGCTCGACTGCCACGTTCTTACTGGGATTGGCGGCCGATGCTCGCGGCCAACGCCAACGGGTTCTTTCCCTACACGCCCGCCACCAACCTGCTCTACGGCCTGCGCGAAGCGCTCGACATGATCCTCGATGAGGGGCTCGATCAGGTCTTCGCGCGCCACCGGCGCCACGCCGAGGCGACCCGGCGCGCGGTGCGCGCCTGGGGCCTGGAGATACTGTGCGCCGATCCGGCCGAGCACAGCGCGTCGCTGACCGCGGTGCAGATGCCCGAGGGGCACGACGCGGATCGGCTGCGCGCGCTGATCCTGGAGCATTTCAACCTGTCGCTCGGCAACGGTTTGGGAAAGATCAAGGGTCGCGTGTTCCGCATCGGCCACCTCGGCGATTTCAACGATCTGATGCTCGCCGGAACCATTTCCGGGGTCGAGATGGGATTCGCGATCGCGGGGGTTCCAGCGCATGCCGGCGGCGTATCCGCCGCTCTCGACCATCTCGCGCGGAGCGTCAACGAAGGACAAGAAACCGGTATGACGTGAAGTCGGCGCGTAGTGCGCTTCCGCCAAACCGTAGGAGCCCGCGGGCACTCCGCCCGCGGCATATAGCGACGACGGTCTGCGCGGATCGTCGTGAAGGAGGAGTGATGAAAAGCAAAATCACGCAACTACTGACGGCGACCTCCGCGGTCGCGCTGCTCTGCATTCCGGCCGCCTCGGCGGCGCAAATCGAGCTGAAATTCGGACACGTGGGCGCCCCCGGCTCGCTGTTCGCGCTCTCGGCCGAGGAGTTCGCGAAGCGCGCCAACGCGCGTCTCGCCGGCAAGGTCAAGGTGGTGGTATTCGGATCCAGCCAGCTCGGCAAGGACAAGGAACTGCTGCGCAAGCTCAAGCTGGGGACCGTGGACTTCGCGCTGCCGTCCACCGTCATGTCATCGGTGGTCGATCAGTTCGGGCTCTTCGAGATGCCCTACCTGGTCAAGAATCGGGAGCACATGCACCGCATCGAGAAGGCGATATTCTGGCCGACGCTCGAGCCGCTCGCGGAGAAAAAGGGCTACAAGATCATCGCGGTGTGGGAGAACGGCTTCCGCCAAATCACCAATAACGTACGACCGATCTACGTGCCGGCGGATCTCAAGGGTATCAAGTTGCGCACCCCCAAGGGCAAGTGGCGGGTCAAGATGTTCAAGGCCTACGGGGCCAACCCGACCCCGATGTCCTTCTCGGAGGTGTTTGCCGCGCTCCAGACCGGCACCATCGACGGAGAAGAGAACCCTTACGCGCAGATTTACAGCGCCAAGTTCCAGGAGGTGCAGAAGTACCTCTCGATCACCGGGCACGTCTACACGCCCGCCTACGTGACCGTGAGCGCCAAGAAGTGGGCGCGCCTGCCCGCCGATGTACGTACCGCCCTGGAGCAAACCGCGCGCGCGACCCAAGCCTACGTCTACGATCAGGCGCGCCGTCTGGATGTCGACCTGCTCGGCAAAATCAAGGCCGCCGGGGTTAAGGTCAACAAGGCCGACAAGCAGGCGTTCATCCGTGCCAGCAAGGGGATCTACGACGAGTTCAGCTCCGAAGTGCCCGGTGGCCGGGAGATGATAAAGAAGGCCCAGTCGCTGGCGCCCTGAGGCGTGCGACGTCGCGGCGTCAACCCGGCGCGAGTCCGCGAATGAGGTGCCGCGGACTCGCGTCCCGGATCGCGAGCGCGAGCGACGCGCGCGTACCGCGATCGTTTCCAGCGAGTTGGACGCAGTGTGCGCCGCGGCCGCGGTCGGGTTACGCCGCGGGCTCCATGTGACGCCCGAAGGGGCGGCGCACTGCCGATGCTGAACGGCGCGCGGGTAAGGCTCCAGTGGCTCCTGGAGTGGCTGGTCGTGGTCTTGGTCGGGACCCTGGTGGTCATCGTGGTGCTGGCCGTTATCTACCGCAAACTGGGCGCCTCGCTGTCCTGGTATGATGAGGTTGCCTCGGTGTTGCTCGCGTGGCTGACTTATTACGGCGCCGCGCTCGCGGCGCTCAAGCGCGCCCACATCGGGTTCCCGGGCTTGGTCTACGCGGTGCCTTTACCGTATCGAATGGCACTCGTCGTGGTGGCCGAGGCCTTCGTCATCGGTTTTTTCCTGATTCTGGCCTGGCAGGGCTACGCGGTGTTGGTGGTTCTCGAGGGCGACGCTTTGGTGAGCCTGCCGGAGGTGCCGACCCGGCTCACCCAGTCGGTGATTCCGATCGGCGCGGTGCTGTTCGTGGTCGCCGAGTTGCTGAGCCTGCCGCAGGCCTGGCGCCGAGCGCGCGCCGGCGGCCTGATCGCGGAACCCACCGCCGAGGAACGGCGGTGATCATCGCGCTGATGTTCGTGGCGCTGTTCGCGCTGATCTTCATCGACGTGCCAATCGCGATCGCGCTCGCGGCAGTCGGCACCGGCGCGATGCTATGGACCGGCGGCCTCGAGATCCTGCCCAACGTGGCATTGGTGATGTTCGACGGCGCGACCAAGTTCCCGCTGCTGGCGATTCCGCTGTTCATCGTCGCCGGGGCGATCATGAATTCGACCGGGATCTCACGGCGCCTGATCGCCTTCGCCTCGGCGTTGCTCGGGTTCATCCGCGGTGGACTGGCGATGGTCAACATCGCGACGTCCATGTTTTTCGCCGAGATCTCGGGCTCGGCGGTGGCCGACGTCGCGGCGCTCGGTTCGATCCTGATCCCGGCGATGAAGAGCAGGGGATATCCGGGACCCTTCGCGGCCGCGGTGACCTCGTCCTCGGCGTCGCTGGCGATCATCATTCCGCCGTCGATTCCGATGATTCTCTACGCGGTGATGTCCGACAGTTCGGTGATCAAGCTGTTCGTCGCGGGGATCGTTCCGGGGGTGCTCGGAGGCCTGGCGCTGATGGGGGTCGCCTACCGCTACGCGGTGCGTCACGACCTGCCGGTCGAGGTCGCGTTCGAGTTGCGCCGGGTGCGCTCGACGTTTCGCGACGCGGTGTGGGCTTTCTTATTGCCGGTGATCATCCTCGGCGGGATCTTCGGTGGCCTGGTGACCGCCACCGAGGGCGCCGGGCTGGCGGTGGTCGCGGCGCTGTTCGTGGGCGGCGGCGTCTATCGCGAGTTGAACTGGTCGATGCTGCGCCGTGCGATGGTCGACAGCGCCGTCCAGACCGCGGTGGTGATGCTGCTGGTCGCCGCATCGGCGCTGGTCGGCGTCTACCTGACCGAGGCCCAGGTACCCCAGCAGCTTGCGCGGGCGATTCTCGCCTTTACCGACAGCCGCTACGCGGTGTTGGCGTTGCTCAACGTGCTCTTTCTGGTGATCGGGCTGTTTCTGCACTCCGCGGCGGCGATCATCCTGGTGGTGCCGATCGTCACGCCTCTGATTCATCAACTGGGTATCGATCCGGTTCACTTCGGCTTGATCGTCACGCTGAATCTCGCCATCGGCCAGCAGACGCCGCCGGTCGCTAGCGTCCTGGTGACCGCCTGCTCGGTGGCCAACGCCGACGTGTGGGAAGTCAGCAAGGCCAACGTCGGTTTCATCGGCGTATTGCTCTTGGTGTTGCTGTTGGTAACCTACGTGCCGGTGATTCCCATGGGTCTGGTGCACTTGTTCTATGGCTAAATACCAAACCATGCCGCGGCTCGGCTCGGCTCGGCCGGTCGTGGCTGCACGCCTCGCCCGGTCCCGTTGAGATGGGGCCGCTCGCGGGAATGCGGGTCGTCGAGCTCGCCCATATCATGGCCGGGCCGACCTGCGGCCTGATGCTCGCCGACATGGGCGCGGACGTGATCAAGGTGGAAAAGACCGCCGGCGGCGATGACGCGCGGCGCTTCGTGCCGCCGGACATCGACGGCGAATCGGCGGCCTTTCTGATGATGAACCGCAACAAGCGCGGTATCGCCGTCGATCTCAAGAGCGACGGCGGGCGCGAGGTGGTGCTGCGTCTGCTCGACGGCGCCGATGTGGTGATCGAGAACTATCGCAAAGGCACCATGGAGCACCTCGGGCTCGGCTACGAGACCCTGCGCGCGCGCAACCCCGGACTCATCTACTGCGAGGTGTCGGGATTCGGGCGCAGCGGGCCTTACGCGGAGCGTGGCGGATTCGATCTCATCGCCCAGGGCATGTCCGGGCTGATGAGTATCACCGGCGAGGGACCCGGGCGCCCGCCGGTCAAGTGCGGTGCGCCGGTCACCGACATCACCGCCGGGATCCTCGCGGCGATGGGAGTGCTGGCCGGCTACGTGCGGCGTCTCGCGACCGGCCAAGGGCAGCGGGTGGACACCTCGCTGCTGGAGGCCGGCGTGGTTCATACCTACTGGCAATCGGCGATCGCGCTGGCCACCGGCAACGCGCCGGGCGCGCTCGGATCGGCGCACCCGTTGAACGCCCCCTATCAAGCCTTCGCTACCGCCGACGGCTGGATCACCGTGGGCGCGGCGAACCAGACCAACTGGCTGAAACTGGTCGAGGTGTTGGATGCACCGGCGCTCGGCGCGGATCCACGCTTTGTGAGTAATGGCGAACGGATGGCGAATCGGGAGGCCCTGGTCGAGGTCCTGACCGCGCTGTTTCACGCCGACACCACCGAGCACTGGCTGGCGCGACTGGAGACCGCCGGGGTCCCGGCCGGGCCGGTACTCAACGTAGCCGAGATGCACCAGGACCCCCAGGTTCGCGCTCGCGAGATGGTGACCGAGGTGCTGCACACGCGCCTTGGCCGGGTCGCGACCCTCGGTCACCCGGTCAAGTACTCGGCGACCCCGGCCGAACTGCGCCGCGGCGCCCCGCTGCTCGGCGAGCACACACGCGAGGTGCTGCGCGAGATCGGTTACCGGAAGGAGCAAATCGACGCATTGGTGAAATCGGGCGCGGTGGTGGCGGTCGCGTGAAAGCGATTTGACCGGCTGAGCCCGGGAGCCGATCGGACCCGGGGATACGCTACCGCGAAACATCGGATTTCGGTCGGATTGTCGGGTCCTCTGGTAGGGCCGCAAAATCGATCAATCGCGCGCGACGCCAATTGGAGGGAGCCTCACCATGCCCGATATTCACACCCGTTTCATTGACGAGGCGCACGGGTTGCTGCCGATGGCGGTGGCGCTGCGGCGGCGCATCCACGCCCATCCGGAACTCGGCAACGATTTGCCCGTGACTCGGGCCGCGGCGCTGGAGGCGATCGCCGATCTCGATCTCGAAGTGCGGCTTTCCAACCGCACCAGCGGGATCGTGGCCGACCTGCGCGGGGCGCAACCGGGTCCCACGATTCTGCTGCGCGCCGACATGGACGCGCTGCCAATGCCGGAGCACACCGGGCTCGAATTCGCCTCGACGGTCGACGGGCGCATGCACGCCTGCGGCCACGACGCCCACACCGCGATGCTGACGGCGGCTGCGCGCCTGCTGGCGTGCCATCGGAATGAGTTGGCGGGCACCGTGCGCTTCATGTTTCAGCCTGGCGAGGAAAGTCCCGGCGGCGCCGGGCCGATGATTGAGGAAGGGTTGCTGGATCGAGACGGCGCGCCCGATGCGGCGTTTGCGATCCATATCGAGCCGAATCTCAAGTCCGGCGATATCGCGTGCCGGTCGGGGGCGCTGCTCGCGGGGGTCGAAGAGGCCACCGTGAAGATCATCGGGCGCGGCGGACACGGCGCGATCCCCTATGTTGCCAACGACCCGATCCCGGTGCTGTGCGAACTGGTGCAGGCGATTCAGACCTTCGTGACCCGGCGGGCCAGGACCTTCGACCCGGTGGTGATCACGGTCGGCCGGATCGCGGCGGGCACCGCCAGCAACGTGATCCCGAACGACGGCGAACTGCTCGCTACCGTCCGCTCCTTTTCGAGCGAGGCGGCCGAGTTGGCGTGCAGCGGCATCCGCCGCCTCGCCGAGGGGATCGCGGCGGCCCACGAGATGCGCGCGGAAATCGACTTCCGCACGGGCTACCCCGCTACCTACAACGAGGCCGGATTCGTTGACTTGCTGCGCGCCGTTTGCGGCGGTCTATTCGGCGATGGCGCCTACCATGAGATGCCCGAACCGAGCATGGGCTCCGAAGACTTCTCCCTGGTGCTGCAGCGCAGCCCCGGCGCAATGGCCTTTCTCGGGGTCGCCCCGCCGGGCGTGGACCCGGCCGAGGCGGCGCCCTACCACTCGAGCCGGTTGGCGCTCGACGAGGACGCGATGGCGCGCGGCATCGCCCTGCACGCCGCGGTTGCGTATGCGTTTCTGGGCCGCCAGGCGGGCGCAACCACGCGGCGTCGATGATTGGGCCACCGCGGGCCACCGCGCGGCTCAGCCCTGCTTGTCGAGCCAACCCTCAATTTGCTCGGCGAAGTCGGTGAAATCATCCAGCCGGGTACGCACGAATTCGTACACCCGCCGCGAGTCGATATCCAGATAGGCGTGCACGAGCAGGTTGCGAAAGCCGCCCAGGCCGTGCAGTCGGTCGCCCAGTTCCGCGGTGATTACTCCGTGTTCGGTGAGCCTCGCGATTACATCCCGATAGTCTTGCGGCGTCACGTTGAGCGCCCCGCTGAGTACATGATTGCCGATGTCGAACACCACCTCCGCGGCAAGCTGCAGACCGCGCTCGACGACCCACTGCGAGCGGAAATCGGCGCTGAAGGTCTGCGGGTCGATCGCCCGGTACGCACTCAGATTGCGCACCACGCTCCGCAATTTGCGCAAGCGTTCGAGCACGACTTCGGGACGCAAGGTCATGCCAGCGACTCGCGCATCAGGCGCTGCTGCACTTCGCGAAAGTAGGCGGTATCGAAGTATTCCATCGTGGCACGCGCCTCTAGCTCATCGACCAACACCGGATCCCTTGCGTACAAACGCTTCCCGCGCACCATAGCCTCGTAGCGCAACAACGCGGAGGCTCCGCGAAGCAGTACCAAGTCAACGTCGTCGAGTTTCAGCCACTGTGCGATGGCGGCGCGCAGGGCGAGTTCCTCGGCGAGCGCGAGATCCCGATCCAGCAACAAGCCGATGTCGACGTCACTGTCCGCACGAGCCGTACCGTGTGCATGTGAGCCGAACAGATAGGCGGCCAGTATGCGGGCATCCGCGGCGCAGTAGCCGCGCAGGGGTTCGCTATCGATGTCGCGCGGCGGAATATTCAACCTGGAATCCTCAGTTGACCGCTACATTCTGACAGTAACCGGCTGATATGAATGCCTTCAATGTCAATCAATGCAGCTACCCGCCCGATGAATAACGTTACGGGGTGAAGTGCACGTTTGCGGCAGCGCAGGGCGGCGTTACAACTCTTTGGCATAGAATAACTATTCCGCATCATTGTGCTTTGCCCTGCATCCCCGCAAACGCACACTTCAGCCCGTCCAACCGAGGAATCCAGGTTCAAGATGGTCATGCGGTATTTAGAGTCTCCGACGGAGGATATGTAAACCCCTCGCAATCGGACGACGGTCTGCACGCCGGGAACCGAGGAGCGCCGTCGATTGACATCACCGTGGCGCTCACTTCTAATGTACTTCTCGCTCAGGTGTCCCGGTTGCCACACGGCGACGGGATGAAACGGGAAGTCCGGTGCAACCGCCCGATGGCGACCAGGCCGGCGCTGCCCCCGCAACGGTAAGTGGTCCAACGGCGCGCAGAATGCGCCCCGACCGTAAGCCCGGAGACCGGCCTGGGCGCAGAATACGCGTGGCGCTGTATCGCGGAGGGTGATACAGGCCGGCCGGATGTCGGGCGACCGGATTCGGCGGGCTGATCTCCGTGGAGCCGCGACCTGCTGGTCAATTGATGCGAGAAAGGGAGATGCCGATGTCCACCGCTACGGTTCGTATCCAAGGTCCACTGACGGCCACTTCCGGCGCCCTCGCCGGCAGGCTGTTACCGTCCATCGGGGCCGCGTTGTTGGGTCTTGCACTGCTGGGCGTAGTGGGTTTCGCCCACGTGGGTGTAATCCACAACGCCTTCCACGACGTGCGCCACAGCGCCGCCTTTCCCTGCCACTGAGGGCCTCTCCGTGCACCTGTTCCGCCGCATCTTGCTCGCGGCGGCGGCGGCCGGCACGCTGGCCGGCCTGCTGCTGTCCGGTCTCGATTTCCTCGGCACGGTTCCGCTGATCCGTCAGGCCGAGACCTATGAAGAAGCCGCGACCGTGGTGGCCACTGGTCAGGCACATGAGGATCCTGCATGGGCGCCGGCCGACGGGATTGAACGCAACGCTTACACCGTGCTTGCCAACCTTTTGGTGGGTATCGGATTCGCCTTGTTGCTGTGTGCGATCTTCGCGCAGCGTCCGGCGCTGACCGTGCGCGAGGGGCTTTTCTGGGGGCTCGCGGGCTTTGCGGTGTTCGTCGCCAGCCCGGCGCTCGGACTGCCTCCGGAGCCGCCCGGGGTGCCGGCCGCGCCGCTCGGAGCGCGGCAACTCTGGTGGCTGCTCGCGGTGGGATGCACCGCGGCGGCGCTGTACCTGCTGGTGCTGGTGCGGGGCGCGGGATTCAAGGCGTTGGGGGTGGCGTTTTTGGCGTTTCCGCATCTGCTCGGCGCGCCGCAGCTTGCGGTGGTCGAGGCGGCAACACCCGAGTCTCTGGTGCATCGTTTCGAGGTCGCGTCGGTACTCGGCAGCGCGGTTTTCTGGTCGGCTCTCGGAGCGCTCGGGGCGTGGTTCTACCGGCGCATCGACTGAGCACGATTCATCCGCCGTATCGGTGGGTGCGTGAGGGCGCATGACGGATCCGGTCGATGAAGACGCGGTCAACGCGCGCGCGAATCTCAAGGCCCGTAAGCGCAAGGAGGTGCGCGATCGCATTCTCGCCACCAAGACCGGCGAAAAGGGCCTGCTGATCGTCCATACCGGCAAGGGCAAGGGGAAGTCCACCGCCGCCTTCGGCTTGGTCGCGCGCGCGATGGGTAACGGCATGCGGGTCGGCGTGGTCCAGTTCGTCAAGGGCAAGTGGGAGACCGGCGAGCGCAAGCTGCTGGAGCATTTTCCGGAACAGATCGAAATGCGCGCGATGGGCGAGGGTTTCACCTGGGAGACCCAGGACCGCGCCCGCGACATCCGCGCCGCCGAGGCTGGCTGGGCGATGGCCAGGGAGATGATCGAGGCGAGCCGCGGACCCGAGCCGCGTTTCGCCATGGTGTTGCTCGATGAACTCAATATCGTGCTGCGCTATGGCTACCTGCCGCTCGCGGAAGTCGTCGCCTACCTGGCCGCCAAGCCAGTCGACCTGCACGTCATCGTCACCGGGCGCAACGCCAAACCGGAACTCGTCGAGATCGCCGATCTGGTGACCGACATGACCATGGTCAAGCACCACTTCAAGGCCGGGATCAAGGCGCAAGCAGGCATCGAGTTTTGACCGCCGTCGCCCTGATGCTGCAGGGCACCGGCTCCGACGTGGGCAAGAGCCTGCTCGCCGCCGGGCTTGGCCGGGTCTACACTCGGCGCGGCCTCACGGTGCGGCCGTTCAAACCCCAGAACATGTCGAACAACGCCGCGGTGACCTCGACGGCGGCGAGATCGGGCGTGCCCAGGCGCTCCAGGCGCGCGCCTGTAAAATCAGCCCGCACAGCGACATGAACCCGGTGCTGCTCAAGCCCCAGAGCGAGATCGGCGCGCAACTCGTGGTCGGTGGCCGGGTGCGCGGCAACGTCCGCGCGCGCGCCTATCAGGCGCTCAAGGGTGAACTGTTGAGCGAGGTACTGGCAAGTTTCGAACGGCTCGCGGCGGGCGCCGATCTGGTACTCGTGGAAGGCGCCGGGAGTCCGGCGGAGGTCAATTTGCGCGCTGGAGACATCGCCAACATGGGCTTTGCCGAAGCCACGGGCGTTCCGGTGGCGCTGATCGGCGACATCGATCGCGGCGGCGTGATCGCCAGCCTGTGCGGCACCGTGGCGCTGCTCGGCGAAGGCGAGCGGGGTCTGTTGGCGGGATACGTAGTCAACAAATTCCGCGGCGACGCGAGGCTGTTCGACGACGGCTTGCGGATTATCGGCTCGCGGACCGGGCTGGGTTGCTTCGGGGTGGTGCCCTACTGCGCGGCCGCCGCGCGGTTGCCGGCGGAGGACGCGGCCTCGTTGCCGCCCCGCGTCCCCCGAGCCGGTGCGGCGCTGCGCGTGGTGGTGCCGCGGCTGTCACGGATCGCGAACTTCGACGACCTCGACCCGCTGCTCGCCGAGCCCGAAGTGGGCGTCGAGTTCATCGAGCCGGGGTGTGCCCTGCCGGGCGACGCCGATCTGGTGATCCTGCCCGGCTCCAAGTCCACGCGCGCGGATCTGGAGTTCTTGCGCGCCCAAGGTTGGGACATCGATCTGGCGGCCCATGTGCGTCGCGGCGGCTGGGTGCTCGGCCTGTGCGCGGGGTTCCAGATGCTCGGCCACGCGGTGCGCGACCGGCAAGCCCGCGAGGGTGGCGCGGGAAGCACCGCGGGCCTCGGGCTGCTCGACATCGAGACCGAACTGGGCGCCGCCAAGACCCTACGTGAATGCCGTGGCGTCGACCCGCAAAGCGGCATGGCCGTGCACGGCTACGAGATGCACATGGGACGCAGCAGCGGCGCCGGGCTGGCGCGCCCGATGCTGGAAATAGGCGGCCACCCGCACGGCGCGGTGTCGGCCGACGGGCGGGTGCTCGGCTGTTATCTGCACGGGCTGTTCTCTGCCGACGCTTTCCGTCATGCCTTCATGCGCCGCGTGGCGCACCGCGCGATCGAGGGCGTGGGCTTCGAGGCGCAGGTCGAAGCCGCGCTCGACACGCTGGCCGACCATCTGGAGACCCATCTGGACTGCGACGCCCTGCTCGCCGCCGCCGGCAACCTCGAGCCGCGACTCAGATCACCGCGGCGCCCGCCAGCAGCGCGGCCAGCAGCGCGTTCGCACTGAGATAGAGGCGCAATCCACGATGCACGTCCGCAGCCGTGAGGTCTGTCCGCCCCACTCCCATCCACGCGTCGTTGACCAGCGTGGCGGCGTAGTGGCGGGGTCCGGCGAGGCGCATATCGAGCGCGCCGGCGAGCGCCGCTTCCTGCCAGCCGGCATTCGGCGAGCGGTGGCGCGGGGCGTCGCGTCGCAGCGCGGCGAACGCGGCGCGCGGCGACGCGTCGCGCAGCGGCAGCGCGGCCACGCACAGCAACAGACCGGCGATGCGTGCCGGCAACCAGTTGGCGAGGTCATCGATACGCGCCGCCGCGCGGCCGAAATGGATGTGGCGCGGATCACGATGGCCGATCATGCTGTCGAGGGTGTTGATCGCCTTGTAGGCAGCGAGTCCGGGGAGGCCCAGCAGCGCGTACCACAGCAGCGGCGCGACCACCCCGTCGGAGAAATTTTCGGCCAGCGACTCGAGCGCCGCACGCGCCACGCCGGCACCGTCGAGGCTTTCCGGATCGCGTCCGACGATTCGGGCAACCGCCGCACGGCCGGCGTCGAGGTCGCGTTCGAGCGCCGTGGCAACCGCGCGTACGTGCTGGAAAAGACCGCGCGCCGCAATCAGGGTGCTGGCCAGCAACGCCTCGACGTAGCCTCCGCCCGGCAGGGTGGCGAGGACGGTGGCGATCAACCACGCGAGCAGTGCGGCCAGGGCGATGAGCGCGAAAGTCAGTGCCGTGCCGCGCAGGTAGCTAGCGCGCGGACCGAGGCGCGCCTGGTTCCAGCGCCGCTCGCCGATCGCGATCAGTCGTCCCAGCAACACGGCCGGATGCGGCACGCGGCGGTAGAGCCACCCCGGGTCACCGGTCAGCGCGTCGAACAGGAGCGCGAGCAGGGAATTGAATGCGTAGGGCACGGGCGGCACGAATTGCGGGCAGGCGCGCGATCCTATCGTGAAAGGAGGATTCTAGGAAAATGAGCGGCAACGACGAACAACGCATCGGCGTGATGGTGTGCGGACACGGCAGCCGCGACGTCGAGGCGATCACCGAGTTCGAGTCGGTGGCCAGTGGTATCGAGGCGCGTCTGCCCGAATACGACGTCGAGAGCGGTTTTCTGGAGTTCGCCAAGCCGGTGCTGCGCACCGGACTTGACAAGCTACGCCAGCGTAAGCGTTCTCTGGTGCTGGCGGTGCCGGGGATGCTGTTCGCGGCCGGTCACGCCAAGAACGACATCCCGTCGGTGCTCAACCGCTATCAGGCCGAGTATCCGGAGATGGCGATCCGCTACGCGCGCGATCTGGGCATCGATCCGGGTCTCTTGGCCGCCGCCGGGGCGCGCGTCCGCGAGGCGATCGCCGCTTGTAGCGACGAAGTCCCGGCGCATCAAACGCTGCTGATGGTAGTCGGGCGCGGGGCCTCGGATCCGGACGCCAATTCCAACGTCGCCAAGGTCATGCGCATGTTGTGGGAGGGGCTCGGTTTCGGCTGGGGCGAGACCGCCTATTCGGGCGTCACCTTTCCGCTGGTCGAGCCCGGTCTGGAACACGCCGCGCGGCTCGGCTATCGGCGGATCGTGGTGTTCCCGTATTTTCTGTTTACCGGGGTGTTGGTGAAACGCATTTACCACTGCACCGACGTGGTCGCCGCGCGCCATCCGGATATCGAATTCGTCAAGGCCTCGTACCTCAACGACCACCCGCTGGTGCTCGACGCGTTCGCCGCGCGGGTCGAAGAAATCCTCCACGGCGACAACACGATGAACTGCAAAATGTGCAAGTACCGCGCCCGGGTGCTCGGCTTCGAGGACGAGCAGGGGCTCGCGCAGGCCAGCCATCATCATCACGTGGAGGGCGTCGGCACAGGTGCTCATTCACACCACCACCACGATGACGACCACGGCCAGCCGCACGAAGACGATCATGACCACGGTCATCATCCCTATCCGCACGCGGACCACCCGCTCGGCCCGCGCAGCATGAATTAGTCGCTCCGAACAGCCGAATGTTCGACTATTTGCGCGAGCCCGACGCGATCCGCCGCGAGTCCACGCTACGGGTGCGCGCCGCGACCGATCTCGGGCGCCTGCCACCGGCGCTGCACGCAACGGCGATTCGCCTGGTGCACGCCTGCGCGATGCCGGAAGTCGTTGCCGAACTCGCGTGGGGCGGCGATCCGGTCGCGACCGGGCGCGCGGCGCTCGCGGCCGGCGCGCCGCTGCTGTGCGATTGCGAGATGCTGGCGAGCGGCGTGACGCGCGCGGCGCTCCCACGCGCCAACCGGGTGACATGCGCGCTGCGCGATCCCGGTGTAGCGGAGCGCGCGCGGGCCGAGGGAATCACCCGCTCGGCGGCGGCCGTGGATTCCTGGGACACGGAACTCGGCGGCGCGCTGGTCGCGATCGGCAATGCACCGACCGCGCTATTTCGACTGCTCGAACGGTTAGCCGGAGGGGCGCCGGCGCCGGCCTGCATCCTCGCCTTTCCGGTCGGCTTCGTCGGTGCGGCGGAATCCAAGCTGGCGTTGATCGAACAGGCCGGCGCGATCCCTTACCTGACCCTGCGCGGGCGGCTGGGCGGCAGCGCGCTCGCCGCCGCCGCGGTCAACTCGCTCGGCCTGGGGGCGCCGTGACCACCCCCTGGCTCGCGATCGTCGGTATCGGCGAGGGCGGCATCGACTCGCTGACGCCCGCCGCGCGAGCGCTGGTCGACGCCGCCGAAGTGCTGCTCGGTGGTCACCGACATCTGGCGATGGTGGTCGACGACGGGCGCGAACGGATCCCCTGGCCGAGCCCCTTCGACGCGCTCATCGACGAAATCACGGCGCGCCGCGGGCGCCGCGTGTGCGTGCTCGCAAGCGGTGATCCGCTCTGTTATGGCGTGGGTGCGCGAATCGTCACCCGTTTCGCGCCCGATGAATTCGTGGTAATGCCGTCGCCGTCGGCCTTCAGTCTCGCCGCCGCGCGCCTCGGCTGGAGTCTGCCCGACGTCGAGTGCCTGACGCTGCACGGGCGCCCGCTGGACATCCTGCACCCTTACCTGCAGCCGCGCGCGCGACTGCTCGCGTTGTGCCGCGACGGCCACACGCCGGGCCAAGTTGCCGCCTTGTTGTGCGCGCGTGGATTCGAGCCCAGCCGCGTGGTGGTGCTCGAACGTTTGGGCGGAGCACGCGAGCGGGTGGTCGAGGGCCGCGCCGAGGACTTCGCGCCGGGGCCGTTGGCCGATCTATGCAGCGTCGCGATCGAGTGCATCCCCGGTTCGGATCCACAGGTGCTGGCGCGTGGCCCGGGATTGCCCGATCACGTTTTTCGTCACGACGGCCAACTCACCAAGCAGGTGGTGAGGGCGGCGACGCTGGCGGCGCTCGGCCCGGCGCCCGGTCAGTTGTTGTGGGACGTCGGGGCGGGCTGCGGCTCGGTCGCCATCGAATGGATGCGCTGCGCGCCGCACGCGCGCGCGCTGGCCATCGAACGCCGGGCGGGACGCCGCGCCATGATCGAAGATAATGCCCGCGCGTTGGGGACTCCCGGTCTTGAAATCATCGCCGGTGAGGCCCCCGCGGCGCTCGCCGGGCTCACGGCGCCCGACGCGGTGTTCATCGGCGGCGGCGCGAGCAACAGCGAAATTCTTGCGGCTTGCTGGGAACGACTCGGCCGCGGCGGGCGACTGGTCGCCAACGCCGTCACCCTGGAGGGTGGGCAGGCGCTTGCCGATACCCAGGCCCGCTGCGGCGGTGGGACGCTGACCCGGATCGCGGTCGCGCACGGCGCGGCGATCGGCCCCTACCGTGCGCTACGCCCGGCGATGCCGGTGACCCAGTTCGCGATCATCAAGCCCTGGAGTTGACGATGGCGGGGATCCTGTACGGCGTCGGGGTCGGCCCCGGTGATCCGGAGTTGCTGACCCTCAAGGCGCTGCGCCTGTTGCAAGGCGCGCCGGTGATTGTCTATCCGGCGCCGCTCGAAGGCGAAAGCTTCGCCCGCAGCATCGTCGCGCCGCACCTGCCGGGCGGCCAGATCGAGATCGCCCTGCGCATGGAGATGAACGCCGCCGGTTTTCCCAACGACGCGGTCTACGCGCGGGGCGCGCGCGACATCGGCGCGCATCTGGACGCGGGTCGCGACGTGGTCGCGTTGTGTGAGGGGGACCCTTTTTTCTACGGTTCCTTCATGTATCTGTATGCGCGTGTGGCGCAAAGCCACCGCGTCGAGGTGGTGCCGGGAGTGTCGTCGCTGACCGCTTGCGCCGGGGTGCTCGGCGCGCCGCTGGCGTCCCGCGGCGACCGCCTCGCGGTGTTACCCGCAACCCTGCCGCCCGAGCGCCTGCGCGCGGCGTTGGCCGAGGCCGACGCCGCCGCGATAATCAAGGTCGGGCGCCATCTGCCGAAGATCCGTACGCTGCTCAAGCACCTCGGCCTGCTTGGCGCGGCACGCTATATCGAGCGCGCGACCCTCGCCAATCAGCGCATCCTGGACATCGACGAGGCGCTGGCCGGTGAGGCGCCGTACTTTTCAATGGTGCTGGTGCACCGGCGCGGGGCGGCGTGGCGTTGACGCACGCCCCGGCGCTGGTCGCGCTGGGCGGTACCGGCGCGGCGCTCGCGCGGCGTCTGGCCGCGGAACTGCCGGGGGCCGAGGTCCATGTGCTTGCCGGACGGGACAGCGGCGGCCCCGATCACGGCGCGAATTTCAGCTACACGGATTTTGGCCCCCATTTGCGTGCCCTGTTTCGTGCCGGACGGCCGATCGTCGGCCTCTGCGCGAGCGGTATCCTGGTGCGGGCACTGGCGCCGCTGATCACCGACAAGCGGCGCGAACCGCCGGTGCTGGCGGTGGCGGAGGACGGCGGCGCGGTCGTGCCGCTGCTGGGCGGGCACCATGGCGGCAATGCGCTGGCCCTCCGAATCGGCGTGCTGCTGGATGTCGTCCCGGCGCTCACCACCGCCAGCGAGCGGCGTTTCGGTGTGGCGCTGGATGATCCGCCGCCGGGCTATCGTTTGGCGAACCCGGAGGATTGCAAGGCATTCACCGCACGCCTCCTGGCCGGCGAATCGCTGTGTGTGGAAGGCGAGGCGCCGTGGCTGGACGCGGCGTGCGAGCTGCCGCGCGCAAGCGCCGCGGCGCTCACCATCGAGGTCAGCGAGGCGCCGCGCGCGGGTTCCGCCGAGCGGCTCGTTTATCATCCCCGGCGGCTGGCCCTCGGGGTCGGCTGCGAGCGCGGTGTCGAACCGGCCGCCGTTGCCGACCTGGTACGCGACACGTTCGACCGCCACCAACTCGCGGCGGGCGCGATTGCCGGCGTTTTCTCGCTTGACCTGAAGCGCGACGAAACGGCGATCACTTCGCTCGCCGAATTACTGGGCGTGCCCGCGCGGTACTTCGACGCGGTGACCCTGGAAGCGCAGACACCGCGCGTTGCCAACCCCTCGGAGGTGGTGTGCCGTGCGGTCGGCTGCCACAGCGTCGCCGAGGCGGCGGCGCTGGCCGCCGCGGGAGAGGCGGGCGAATTGCTGGTGGCGAAGACCCGCGCGGCACGTGTCACCTGCGCCGTCGCGCGCGCCCCCGAGCCATTGGACGCCGCACGTATCGGCCGCGGCCGTGGCTTGCTCGCGGTGGTCGGCATCGGGCCCGGCGACGCCCTGTGGCGCACCGCCGAGGCCGATCGGCTGATCGCCAGCGCCGGCGACTTGGTCGGTTTCGATTATTATCTCGATCTGCTCGGCGCCGCGACCGGCGGCAAGACCCTGCATCGCTACCCGATCGGCGCGGAGCGCGAGCGGGTGCGCGCGGCCCTCGCGCTGGCCGATGAGGGGCGCGACGTGGCCCTGATCTGCTCCGGCGACGCCGGGATCTACGCGATGGCGGCGCTCGTCTTCGAAGAGATCGAGCGCAATGGCGACGGCGCGCGCGTACCGGTCCGAATCGCCCCCGGAGTGTCGGCGATGCAGGCCGCCGCGGCGCGTGTCGGGGCGCCGCTCGGGCACGACTTCTGCGCCATTTCGCTGTCCGATCTGCTGACCCCGTGGGAGGCCATCGTGAGACGCCTGAGGGCCGCCGCCGAGGCCGACTTCGTGGTCGCGCTGTATAACCCGGCGTCGCTGCGGCGTCGGCGGCAACTCGCGGAAGCGCTGGCGATTTTCGCGGCCCATCGCGCGCCGCACACCCCCGTGGTTGTCGCCCGCCAGCTTGGCCGAGCAGACGAAACGGTGACGGTCACCACCCTGGCGGAACTCGCACCCGCCGGGGTCGACATGCGTAGCGTGCTGTTGATTGGCTCCACCCGGACCCGAACGATTGCCGGTAGTGGTCGAGTCTACACTCCGCGCGGCTATGCAGAAAAATCAGACTGACAGAGAGTTTCTACGGTAGTGAGCATTCACTTTATCGGTGCTGGTCCCGGCGCGGCGGATCTGATTACGGTGCGCGGACGTACGCTGATAGAGCAGGCGCAACTGGTGCTTTACGCGGGGTCGCTAGTGCCGCCCGAGGTAGTCGCTTGCGCCCCGGCGGGCGCCCGTGTAATCGACAGCGCGCCGTTGACGCTGGATCAGATCATCGACGAGATGCGCCGCGCGCACGCGGCGAGCGAAGACGTGGCGCGCGTGCACTCCGGCGATCCCTCGCTCTACGGCGCAATCGGCGAGCAGATCCGGCGCCTGAAGGAACTCGATATCCCCTACGACATCACCCCCGGCATACCCGCCTACGCCGCCGCCGCCGCCGCGCTCGGCACCGAACTGACGCTTCCCGGCGTCAGCCAGACCATCGTGCTCACCCGCACCGCGACCCGCAGCTCGCCGATGCCCAACCGCGAAGACTTGGCGACCCTCGCCGCCTCCGGCGCGACGCTGGCCGTTCACCTTTCGATCCGTAGCCTGCGCGACGTATGCGAAACCCTGGCGCCGCACTACGGCGCCGACTGTCCCGTAGCAATCGTGTATCGCGCAAGCTGGCCTGATCAGCAGATCCTGCGCGGCACGCTAGCCGACATCGCCGAGCAGGCGCGCCCCGCACGCCTGCGCCGCACCGCGCTGATTCTGGTCGGCCGCGTCCTCGCCGCCGCCGCCTTCGACGACAGCCGTCTCTACGCTGCCGATCACTTCCATCTGCTGCGCCCGAAGAAAACCCGCAAGCCGTAGGGGCGCCGCGCGCCGCGCCCCTACCCCTCGAAGACAGGCACCGACAGGCCGTTTGCAGACGAAAAGCAGCTTTGCCAAGAATCCGCGATGGCATTCGTTTATCTCACCGGCGACCACCCCGGTAGCGGCCAAGATCAAGGGAAGCTCCCCTTTGACCTTGCAACCCGCGTCACCTGAAATGACGCGATCTGACCGTGAGCGGCCGAACGTCGCCTACGCGGCGCACCGCCAGTCTTGCTGGGTTTGAGTTCAGCAGCTATGTGTCAGGAAAGGAGCGAAGCGTGCGAGATGCGAGAGCGGACCGCCGGATCCCAGAACGTCGGATCCCCTCGCGCCCGTTCTTCGCTGTAGCGGCCGAAGGAACGGGTCAGTGTGACAAAGATGAGGATGTTTTTCGCCTGAGTACGGGCTATCATGGTAAAGCGTATTCTCGTGATTGCTTTACCTTTTCGCTGGAGGCCGAGATGACCGCCGCGGTGACCCTAAGCTCGAAAAACCAAGTCGTGATCCCCAAAGAGGCCCGCGACCGGCTGCGCCTCAATCCCGGTAAGAGGCTGCTGGTGCACGTCGAGGACGGCATCATCATCATGGTTCCGGAACCGGAAGACTACGTAAAGGCCCTCCGTGGCTTGCATAAAGAGATCTGGAAGGGTCTCGATACCGACCGCTATCTGCGTGACGAGCGGAACAACTGGGGCGATGATTGACGCGCTGCAGCGCCACCACGTCATCCTGCTCGATAGTTGTATCTGGATCTACTACATCGAGGACCATCCCCGCTATGCCGACCTGATCGAATCGATGCTGGCGCAGTGCGTGGACCGAAAAACGCGCCTGCTCACTTCGGACCTTTCGCTGCTGGAGATTAAGGTTGCGCCGTTGAAGCAGCAGTCGGTGGCGGGCGCGGGCGAATACGAACTGTTGCTCGACCGATTTCCCAATCTGTCATTGCTCCCCATCGACCGCGCCGTACTCAACCGCGCCGCCCGACTACGCGCTCGGTACCGCCTCAGAACACCCGACGCCATAATTTTGGCCAGCGGCCTGGTCCACGGCGCTACCCTGGCGGTGAGCAACGACGATGACTGGAACAAGGTCTCCGGCATCGAGCACCGATGCCTGGATGAGTTGGCGGGAATGAATCGCTGACCTGCCGGTAAATTAATCGAGTGCGACCGTATCGACTTTTGGTTGGCCTCCAGCCGGCGTGACTGGTTAGAGCGCACGTCCCGAATGCTGCGCTGCATTGAACCTGGAATCCTCAGTTGGACGGGGTGAAGTGTGCGCTTGCGGTGGTGCAGGGCGAGGCACAATGATGCGGAATAGTCGTTCTATTTCAAAGCGTTGAAACGCCGCCCTGCGCCGTCGCAAGCGTGCCATTCACCCCGTAGCGGGGTCCACCCGGCAGGTGAACACGGCAATTGAAACCAATCGCTTTCATATCAATCGGTTGCTATCTCCAACTCTGGGATTGAAGCGGTCAACTAAGGAATCTAGGTTCAAGGTTGCGGGCTGCGGATCGCGAACAGGAGCGGTTTGAAGCGCCCGAGGTCCGGAGCCGATAAGCGCGCAGCGCGTTTCCGGCGGCGCGGCACGCTATCCTCGCCTCGGTGTCGATGCCGATGCCGGCAACGCCGCGCTCGCGCCGGCCTACGGGTCGCGGCTCGAGCGTGTGCGTGGCACTCGGTGATTATGCTACGGTCGCGCCCCGACACGAGATCCGAATAGTGGAGGATGGGAGTTATGGAAAGCCGTGCCGCGGTGGCCTACGAGGCCGGAAAGCCCTTGAGCATCGAGACCGTCCAGGTGGGAGGTCCCGAGGCGGGCGAGGTGTTGGTCGAGATCAAGGCGACCGGCGTTTGTCACACCGATGCCTTCACCCTCTCGGGCGACGATCCGGAGGGCCTGTTCCCGGCGATTCTCGGTCACGAGGGGGCGGGTGTGGTGCTGGAGGTCGGCGCCGGGGTTAAAAGCGTCGCGCCGGGCGACCATGTGATCCCGCTCTACGTGCCGGAGTGCCGCGAGTGCGAGTACTGTTTGAGTGGCAAGACCAATCTGTGCCAGGCGGTGCGCGAGACCCAGGGGCGCGGCGTGATGCCGGACGGCGGCAGCCGCTTTCACGTCGGCGCCGATCCGCTGTTTCACTACATGGGTACCTCGACCTTCTCCAATTACACGGTGGTGCCCGAGATCGCGCTCGCCAAGATCCGTCCCGACGCGCCGTTCGACAAGGTTTGCTATATCGGTTGCGGCGTGTCGACCGGGATCGGGGCGGTGATCAACACCGCCAAGGTCGAGCCCGGCGCGCGGGTGGTGGTATTCGGTCTCGGCGGCATTGGCCTCAACGTGATCCAGGGCTGTCGGCTGGTCGGTGCCGAGATGATCATCGGGGTCGATACCAATCCCGACAAATCGGTGCTGGCGGAGCGCTTCGGGATGACCCACTTCGTCAATCCGACCGAGGTTGAAGGTGATCTGGTGGCCTATTTGGTGAACCTCACCAAGGGCGGCGCGGATTATTCCTTCGAGTGCATCGGCAACGTCAACGTGATGCGCCAAGCGCTCGAATGCTGTCACAAGGGGTGGGGCGAGAGCGTCATCATCGGGGTGGCCGGGGCCGGTCAGGAGATCGCCACCCGCCCCTTCCAGTTGGTCACCGGCCGCGTCTGGCGCGGCAGCGCCTTCGGCGGCGTCAAGGGACGTACCCAGGTGCCGCGGATTGTCGACTGGTACATGGACGGCAAGATCAATATCGACGATCTGATCACTCATACCATGCCGCTCGAGCGGATCAACGAGGCGTTCGACTTGATGCACGCGGGCAAGTCGATTCGCAGCGTGGTGGTCTTTTGAGTGGCGTGGCGTAGTGCCCGCGCAGTAGCGACCGATGAGCGCCGAGTTGCCGGCGGCGATTAAGGAGGCCGTCGACTTCGCCAAGGGCGACGGATTGATCACCGCGGTCACCCAGGATTACGGATCCGGCGAGGTCCTGATGGTCGCGTGGATGAACGAAGAGGCGCTGGCGCTGACCCTGGCCGAGGGCCGTGCGGTCTATTGGAGCCGTTCGCGCGCGCGCCTGTGGCGCAAGGGCGAGGAGAGCGGCAATGTGCAGCGACTCCACGAGCTGCGGGTCGATTGCGACGGAGACACGGTCTTGCTGCGGGTCGAGCAGGTTGGCGGCGCGGCCTGCCACACCGGGCGCCGGAGTTGCTTTTACCGCCGGGTGGACGGCACGGCGCTACGCGACGACGGCGTGCGAATTTTCGATCCGGAGACCGTGTATCGAAAGTAACGGGCCTCGCCTGGCGCCGCTCCGCCGAGCCGGTGGTTACGGCGCCGTGGTGATCAACTCGCCGTGCATGCCGGCTTCGCGGTGTCCGGTGACGGAGCAGTAGAACTGAATGTCTCCGGTTTTCGCGGCCGTGAAACGTAGCGTCTGGGTGGCGCCGGTCTGAATCGTTTTGGTCTTCAACCCGCCGATCCCGTCGAAAGTGAGGTTGTGACTGAGCGCGCCGGCATTCTTGAATACCAGCGACACTTCTTCGCCCTTGGTGACGTGAATCACGTCGGGCACGAATTTGAACTCCTTGGCGACGACGGTGATCTCGCGGGCCGCGGCGCCGGCCGGGAGGGCAAGCCCAACCGTGAGGAGCGCACCCAGGGTGACCGCAACGCTCAATCGTTTTTTCATCAGCATTAGTTCCTTGGCTATAGGCGCCCCGCCGTGTCGCGCGGCGGGGCGCTTGGTGGAAATCTTGGTCGACTACAAGTCGTTGAAATGGACACTATTTAACGATTGTGTCCTGCTCGTACATGACGTGTATGAATGGTTGCGGCTTGCCGTTCGGCAGGATGAACGCGGTTTTCAGCGGCTTGAACACCGGCCCCTTTTTGCCGACCTGGATCGGAAGAATGATGAGGTGGGTGTGATGGGACTGCCCCTTGACGATCCAGCGGCTCGGCGGCAACGGCATCTCCTCCTGCAGGGCCAGGTGGTAGTTTTTGTCCCGCACGATCTCGGTGGTCATCATGTGCATCACGCGGTGTGGTTGGGCGAGCTTGCCGTTGATGTAGACGTCGCCCACGCCCCAGAACGCGGCGTAGGTTCTGACCTTCGGCATCAGCGGCGAACCGGTGCCGGTCGAGCCATGGTGGTAAGAGTCGATCATCACGCCGCCCTGGGTCTCGTAGCCCGGGAAGGGCGGTTTGACGACGTGCTTGAGCACCACGCGGTATCGATTGCCGGCCGGGTCGGTGAACTTGGCTTCCATCGTTGCCTTGTCCGGGGTCATGCCCGGCTTGCCGGGCGGGTCCTTTTGCACCACGTCGGTGTAGTCGGCGGTGAAGCTTCCGGTGATGATGCGGCCCTTATCGCCGAACGGTGTCGGGTGCTTGAACCAGATCGTGCCATTCGGTCCCGCGCTGCGCGCCTTGAGCGGCACGCCGACCAGGATCGGCAGTTTCTGCAGGATCTCGGCAACATGCGGCGGCATCTTGTGCGCCGCGATCATTTGCTTGGCGATCTTGATCTTCGGCATCACCAGCATCTTGGGATGCGCCATGGTGCCGAACACCTCCTTGCTGAGTTGCCGCGGTCCCGGCATCACCCAGTAGACGACCTTGCCCGGCGCCTGCTCGACGACTCGCTCTCTCGCCGTGCTCGCGGCATAGGCGGGTTTACTGGCACCGGTTGCCGCGCATCCCG
>Ga0114931_10002459_pt1 | contig 23540 bp, 21 predicted proteins | sample 2SBtaG_FD_89579 | JGI IMG/M metagenome (GOLD analysis project Ga0114931, IMG submission 89579) | Deep subsurface microbial communities from Kolumbo volcano to uncover new lineages of life (NeLLi) - 2SBTROV14_V59a metaG | ecosystem: Environmental > Aquatic > Marine > Volcanic | place: Kolumbo... | reverse complement strand
TGCCGAGACCGCCATCATCACCGAAATCGCCGGTCACATTTGATCCGCTGATGCGGCCGCCGCCTTCGCCGCCGCCGCCGCCGTTGGCGCCGAGCTGGCCCGCGACGGTGATCGTCGGGGCGTCGATGCCGATGTAGCCGCCGGAACCGCCGCCGCCGCCGCCCGCTTGCACGTGGCCGCCGTTGGCACCCGCGCCGGTGGCATCGACCATCCCGGTGCCGCCGATGGTGACCCCGTTGAACGCCAGCAGATGGACCGCGCCGCCCGAGCTGCCCCCGCTGCCGCCTTCGCCGCCCATCGCGCTTTCGTTGCCACCTTTTTGGCCGCGACAGCCGCCGCGCACGAAACTGGGAGAGGTATCGGTGGGCCCCGCCTGGCCAGGCGCTGCGTCGCCGTTGGCGCCCAGGCTGGTGTCGGTGTCGCCCGTGCCGCCGTCGCCGCCGCTGCCGCCAAAGCTGCCCCCGGCGCCGCCCGCTGCGCCACCCCGGTCATTTTGCGGGGCGGCCGCGAAGCTGCAGCCCGAGTCGTTGGCACCCGGGCCGGTGTTGCCGCCGCGTTGGCTCGACACGTCGAGCAGCCCGTCGATCTGGATCGTGTCCATCGACGTGATGATCAGCGGCCGCGAGCCCACCGCGGTCAGGCTGCTGCCCGACGTGATGGCAAACGAGTCGACCAGCAGCAAGCACGCGTCCGGACCGCCGCTTTGCGTGAACGTGCGGCAGCGCGGATCGGTGTCGGTGTTGATGGTTTGATCGCCGGTGATGGTGAGCGCCGAATCCGGCGTTCCGAGCACACAGACATCAACGAACCCGATGCTGCACGCCGCGTCAGGCGGCGGGGTGGCGTCCGCAACGGCGGCATCGGGCAGCGCGGCATCTGGCACTGCCGCGTCCGGCACCAGGGCATCCGGCATTGCTGCGTCCGGCACCGGGCCATCGGCCACCGCCGCGTCCACGACGGCCGCGTCGACCACGGCACCATCCACGCTGCCATCAACGCCCACCGCGCCGTCGCTATTTTGCGCCGCGTCCGCCCGGCTCGCCGCGTCGTTGCCCAATGGTGCGATCCCGGACACGTCGAACGAGCAGCCGGCGATGAGCATCAGGCCCAGCCAGCCATACCGCGGCGCGAAACTCCCCACAGTCAAAGACTACAGTACCTTGCGTACCACGCGCCAGCCATCGAGGATTTCTGCCCCAAACCCCCGATAGAACGCCTGCGCACCTTCGTTCCAGTCCAGCACCGTCCATTCGAACCGCCCACAGTCCCGCTGGCGGGCGATCGCCTCCAGATGGGCCATCATGGCGTTGCCGATGCCCTGGCGCCGGGCGGTGGGGTGGACGAACAAATCCTCCAAAAACAGGGTCGGCTTGGCCAGAAACGTCGAATACGTGACGAATGTCGCGGCGTACGCCACAACCTGGCCGTCGAGCTCCGCCAGCCACAGCTCAAACTTGGGGGGATCGGTAAATGCGTGCTCCAGCAGGCGTTGTTTGGCCCGCTCGTCGGGGCGAGGTAGCTGCTCGTAGGCGGCCAGAGCCTCCACCAGAGCCACGAATGAACGTCCGTCGGCGGGAGTAGCGGCGCGAATGAGCATGGTGTCGTTGTACCCACTCCCCGTGGGCCCGCGCAATTGCCGGGCAACCTGCCGCCATTGCTGGTGGTCTCAACGCGTTGACAGTCCACCCCCCGGTAAGTAAGTTCCGGGACTCTTTCGGGAAACTGGTTTTGGCAAGCGAAACCAATACACAGCCAGCAGATTCACCTCACGCCGACGCCGGCGCGGCGGTGCTCGTGCGCAACATGAGTAAGGTGTACGAGCACGGCGGCTCACGTCTGCAGGTGCTCGCCGACGTCGACCTGGAGCTCGGGGCGGGCGAGATGGTTGCCATCGTCGGCGCGTCGGGCGTTGGCAAGTCGACGTTGTTGCACGTGCTGGGCACGCTCGATTTGCCGAGCTCGGGCTCGGTGCAAATCAACGGCGAGGAGATCACCGAGATGTCTCCGTCGCGGCTGGCCGCGTTCCGCAACCGCGAAATTGGTTTCGTGTTCCAGTTCCACCACCTGCTGCCGGAGTTCACCGCGCTCGAAAACGTGATGATGCCGGCGCTGATCGCTCGCATGGAGCGGCCCCTGGCCGAACGCAAAGCCAAGCACATTCTCAGCGAGGTCGGCCTGGCCGCGCGTCTCACTCACAAACCGTCGGAGCTGTCCGGCGGAGAGCAACAGCGGGTCGCGCTCGCGCGCGCCATGGTGCTGGAGCCCTCGCTGCTATTGGCCGACGAACCCACCGGCAACCTGGACAGCCGCACCAGTGGCGAGATTCACGAGCTGTTCGTGCGCCTCAACCGCGAGCACGGCAGCACACTTCTGGTCGTGACCCACAACCCGGAGCTCGCTCAGATGATGCCCCGCCAGCTACGTATGGTAGACGGTGGGCGCCTGGAGCCGGTCGAAGCCTGATGTCGCGTTTGCTCACCATAGTTTGCCTGGCCGTCGGCCTTGCTGTCGTCGCACCGCACCTGGCCCGAGCGCAGCGCCGGGCCCCCGGTAACAAGTGGGTGGGCAAGCGCATCGATCGAGTGCAGTTCCGCGGCAACCGCAAAGTCGAGGACGATGCGATTCGACTCAACCTGGCTAGCCAGGTCGGCGGTCGCATCAACCTGGCCAAGATCCGCCAGGACATCCGGGCGATGTGGAAGATGGGCTTCTTCAAGGAAATCTCGGTCGAGGTCGAAGACTCGCCGACCGGCGGCGCATACCTCACGTTCGTCGTCAAAGAAAAACCGTCGGTCCGCAAGATCCTCATCGCGGGCAACAAGAAGGTCGAGCTGTCGGACATCAACGACGTGCTCGACATCAAAAAAGACGCGATCCTCGACATCGCCAAGGTCAAGCGCAACCGGCAGAAGATCCAGGATCTGTACGTCGAGAAGGGCTACTACCTGGCGTCGGTCAAACAGGAGATCCGCCCGGTCAACGAGTCCGAGGTGGATGTCTGGTTCCACATCAACGAGCAGTCCAAAGTCGAAGTGCGCGAGGTCGAGTTCATCGGCAACGAGCACATCCCCGACAAAGAGCTGCGCTCGATCATGGTGACCCGCAAGGGCGGGGCGCTGTCGTTTTTGTCCAGCGGCGGCGTGTTCAAGGAAAAGGACTTCGAAGGCGACCTGGTTCGCATCACCGCCTACTACTACGACCGCGGCTTCATCAACGTGAAGCTGGGTACGCCGCAGATCCGTTTGTCCCGCGACAAGCGCTACATGTACCTGTCGATCAACATCGACGAGGGGCCGGTGTTCAACATCGGCAAGATTGACTTCAAGGGCGAGCTCATCGGCAAGAAAGCCGATTACTACAAACGCCTCACCGTCAGCCCCGGGGAGAAGTTCAATCGCAGCAAGGTGGGCCACGATATTCAGCGCCTCACCAACTACTACCGCAACAAGGGCTACGCCTACGTCAACATCACGCCGATGACCAACGTCGATCTGGAGCATCGGCGGGTCAGCCTGAGCTTCGAGATCCAGCGCGGCAAGAAGGTCTACTTCGAGCGCATCATCATCCGCGGCAACAGCAAGACACGCGACAAGGTCATCCGCCGCGAAATGAAGATCTCCGAGGGCGAGCTGTACAACCACAGCAACCTGGAGATCTCACGCCGGCGCATCATGGCGCTCGGCTACTTCCAGGACGTCCAGATTTCCACCTCGCGCGGCTCGTCCGACGAGTTCATCGAGGTCGAAGTAAAGATCGCCGAGCGCCCGACCGGCACGTTCCAGATCGGCGCCGGTTTCTCCTCGGTGGAGAACTTCATCGCGCAGGCGCAGATCTCCCAGAACAACCTGTTCGGCCGCGGTCAAACCCTGGCCCTGCAGGCGCAGATTTCCGGGTTGCGCCAGCTGTTCTTGGTGCGCTTCATCGAACCGTACTTGTTCGACACCAAGTGGACGTTCGCGTTCGACATCTTCAACCAGAGCCGTGCGTTCGGTACGTTCTCGCGCAACGCCACCGGCGGCAACCTCACCTGGGGGTATCCGCTGTCGTACGAGGCGCGGGCGTTCGTCACCTACAAGCTCGAGGACGTCGGTGTGACGACAGGCAACGCGGGCTTTGCCAACATCGGCGCGGTGCGCCAGCCGGTCGAAGCGTCCAGTGTGGCCAATTTGTTCCGCGGCGGCCTCACCTCCTCGGTGCGCGCTTCCATGAGCTACGACTCGCGCAACAACCGGCTGTTCCCCACGGAAGGCTGGTACGAGACCGCGTTCATCGAGCTCGCCGACAAGTTCACCGGCTCGGAAAACCTGTTCGTGCGCTACGGCGGGTTCATCCGCCACTACCGGCCGTTGTTCGGGCCGTTCGTGCTGAAAATGAACGCCGAGGTCGGCGTCACTACCAGCCGCGACCCGCTGGGTGTGCCCATCACCGAGCGCTATCTCATCGGCGGTATCTACGACGTGCGCGGCTTCCGGCCACGGTCGCTGGGCCCGATTCTGCGCGTGAGTCAGCCGGGCGACGTCGGCCAGCCGTTGGGTCGGCTGCCGTTGGGCGGCAACATGCAGATCATCTGGAACAGTGAAGTGGAGTTCCCCCTGTTCAAGAAGGTAGGGATCTCGGGCGTGGTGTTCTTCGACGCCGGCAACGCCTACAACCTCGAGGATCGCTACTGCAGCGGAAATGCGGGCTCTTCGGACTCGATATCGCCGAAGTTCGACCCTTGTTTCCGCTTCCCGGGGTCGCTGGTCAACGGCTTGCGTAGCTCTGTAGGTTTCGGCTTTCGCTGGATTTCTCCCATTGGGCCGCTACGCTTTGAATGGGGTATCCCCCTGGATCGTCAGCCTGGAGAAGAACCGCTGGTCTTCGAGTTCACGATCGGCAACTTCCTCTAAATCATTCTCGTAGTTGACGTACCAGCGATCGCACACTAACGTGCGCGCCGGCCTGCCGCAGGGCACGCCGTGGAGGTATGAAATGAGCAAGGCAGCAGCAATTGGTTTTCTCGGGTTCGCGTTGATCATCGTGAGCATGGTTCGCGCCCAGGCAGGAACGGGTGTGACCGCGCGAGTGGGCATGGTGGATCTGGAAAAGACCTTGCTCAAGACCAGCGTCGGCCGGCGTGCGCAAAGGGAATTCCAGCGCCAGCTCAAAAAGCGCCAGAAGCACCTGGACGGCCGCATGGCGCGCTTCAAAAAAGAGGCCGCCGAGTTCGAGAAGCAGAAATCGATTCTGACCCGGACGGCGGCGATGAAGAAGCAGCGCGCGTTGCAGAAGCGCTACATGCAGCTGCAGAAGGTCTACACCAAGCTCGAGCAAGAGCTGGCGGCCAGCCGCGTCAAGTTGATCCGGCGGATTCTCAAGAAAGCCGCGCCGCACATTCGCGCCATCGCCCGTCGGCGCAAGCTGTCCATCATTCTGGACCGCAGCAGCGTGCTGTACGCGTCGCCGGACGCTGACATCACGGACGAGCTCAACCGCAAGATGAAGTAGCGGGGGCATTCTTTCCCGCGCGATTGCGCCCCGGGCGGGTTCCTGCTAAAGCCGGCGTATGTCCGAAAACGCCGGCGTGATTTCCGCCCGTGAAATCCTCGACATTCTGCCCCACCGGTTTCCGTTTCTGCTGGTCGACCGGGTGCGCGAGCTGTCCGAAGACAAGATCGTCGCGCTCAAGAACGTGAGCTGGAACGAGCCGTTCTTCGTCGGCCACTTCCCCGGGATGCCTGTGATGCCGGGGGTGCTGATCGTCGAAGCCATGGCGCAGGCCGGCGGCATTCTGGCTGCCCGCACCACCGACTTCGACCCCGCGACCCAGGTGGTGTTCTTCATGGCCATCGACAAGGTCAAGTTCCGCAAGCCGGTGACCCCGGGGGATCAGCTCGTGCTCACCGTAGAACCGCTGCGCAAGGGCCGGGTGTGGAAGATGAAGGGCGAGGCCCACGTGGACGGCCAGCTGGTGTCGCAGGCCGAGCTTCTTGCCACCATGGCCGATCGGGACAAAAATAGCTGACCTTGGTGGTTCGCTACATTCGGCTGTTGTTTGTCGCGCTGGCCGCGCTGGCCGCAGGCTGTTCCAAAGGGCGGTCCGAGGCCAAGCCGGCGGACGGTACCGGGCCGGACCGGATCCAGATGGTGGATCGAGTGCCGCGTGGGCAAGTTCGGACCATCCCCGAGAAAGAGCCCAACAACACCGCGGGCACGGCCACGGCAGTGAGCGCAGGCGCGGTCGCCCAGGGCAACCTCGACAGCTCCAACGACGTGGACTACTACGAGCTCCACGTCACCAAGCCGGGGGTGCTGTCGTTGCGCCTCACTGGCATCGACAAGGTCGATCTGATCCTCGATCTGCGCGACAGCGCCGACAAACGCCTGGCGCGCTCGGACCGCGGACCGGCGCGCACCGTCGAGGGCGTGCCCAACTACCGGGTCAGCAAAGGCGACTACTACCTGGTGGTGCGCGAGTTCGTCAAAAAGAAGAAGCGCAAGCGGCGGCGCAGGCGGCGCCACAAGCGCAAGAAAAAGAAGCCGGCGAAAGCGGAGCCGCCCGCGCGGGTAGGCAAGTCGCCCAACTACCAGCTCAGCATCGATCTTCGCGGTGCGCCCATGTCCGGGGTGACCGAGAAGGAGCCCAACGACAAGAAGGAGACCGCGCTGGAGCTCAAGCCCGACGCCCAGGGCGCGGGTTTCATCGGCTGGGCACACGACAAGGACATGTGGAAGCTGGTGCTCGACGACGTGACCGGCGACGAGGTCATCGACGTGGACGTGGCCGGCGTTTCGCGGGTGCGCCTGGTCCTCGAGATTCTCGATTCCTACGGCAAGCAGCTGGTGCGCCGCTGGGGCAGCCAGGGCAAGGCGGTGATCGTGCGCGGTCTGCGCCCGCGCAAAGGGCAGGGCGTTCACTACGCGCGCCTGTTCGCGCGCCGGTCCCAGCCCAACGTGAGCTACACCATCACGTTCAGCATTCGCACAGCCGAGCCGTCGGACGAGATCGAGCCCAACGACCGGCGCGAGTGGGCGTCGTCGCTGATCGACGGCAGCGCCACGACGCCTCCCCAGTCCGGGGGTATGCGCCAGGGGTTCTTGACCCGTGGCGACGTCGACTACTACGAGTTGCCGAAGCGCGATCAGCCCATGATGCTCAACCTGTCGGTGACGCCTCCGGGTGAAGTCGACCCGGTGTTGTTCGTCATGGACGCGAACGGCGGCGTGCTGCAGAAGGTCGACGCGGGCAAACGCGGCGTCAAAGAAACGGTGAGCAACCTGCGCATTCCGGCCAACACCCAGGCGTTCATCAAGGTGTCGGGCAATGGCGATTCGGTACAGCCGGAGCGCTACACGTTGCGCTGGTCGGTGGAGCCTGCCGGCGCGGCGCCGGCGCCGGCGACGACGCCGAAACCGAAAACGCCCGCCACCGCGCCGGGCAACAAGCTCGATCTGGACGACGAGTACGGCAATTGACACACGCCCCGGCGCGTCGCACCTGACACATCGGAACGATTCCAGCTCAGGAATCGGGTGGTTGAGTGTTGGCACGCGGACTGCTTTGTCTGGGGACGTAGCAACAATCCCCCTTCAAGGAGCCCCATCAAATGCCGAACACCAACACGTTCGATCGCCTGATAACCGCCGCGTTTTGCGCCCTCGCCATCACCGCCGCCGCCGCTTGTAGCGGCAAGGCCGAGTCCGGAGACAACACGTCGACCAACACATCCGAGCCCACGCTGCCATCCGCCATCGGCAAGACCGACAAGACGATGACGGCCACGACCGCGCCGCCGACGCGCCAACAGCCCGCGGCGACCTCGCCTGCGCCGGAGCCGTCCGCAGTAACCACCAAGCCCGCTGCGCCGGACGCCAAAGAGTTGTTTGCGGCCGGCCGCCGGCTGATCAAACACCGCGCCTACGGCCAAGCCATCGACAAGCTCGAGCAGGTGCTGAGCGTGCAGCCGGAGCACTCGCGCGCGCAGATCGAGCTGGCCCGCGCCTACCTCGAGCTGGGCAAAGCACGCACCGCGCGGCCTCACGCCGAGAAGGGGGTCGAGTTGCGGCCCAAGTCGTCCTACGCCTGGAACACCCTGGGGCGTGTGGAGCTGTTGGAGAACAAGTTCGATGCCGCCGCCGCGTCGTTCGAGCGCGCCATCAAAGCCAACGAGCACAACCTGTACGCCTTCAACAATCTTGGCCTGACGTACATCAAGGCCAAGAAGCTCCACAAAGCTATCGAGGCGCTTGTCAAAGCCACCGCCGACAAGCGCGCCAAGGCCTATATGTGGAACAACCTGGGCACCGCGTACGAGCAGGCCGGCAAGGGCGATGGAGCCCGCAAGGCGTACAAAAAGGCCGCGGAGATGGGCTCTGGTAGCGCCAAGCGCAGCCTGAAGCGCCTCGACAAAGCGGCCGACGGCAGCGCCGCAGACAGCGACGACAGCAGCGACATCGAGTAGCGTTTGTCCGGCGTGCAATAATGTGAGCGTTCCACGCCGCTCATGCCTGCACGCTCGCGTTCCTACGGTTGGTACATCCTGGGCCTGCTGGCCACCGTCAACTTCTTCAACTACGCCAACCGCAACGTCGTCTTTCCGGTCTACGAGGACCTGAGGGCGGCGTTCGGTTTTTCGAACGCCCAGCTCGGCCTTTTGGGCACCGTGTTCATGCTGTCGCACGCCCTGGTGACGGTGCCTATCGGCTGGGCAGGCGACCGCCTCGACCGGCGCAAGGTCATGGCCCTTGGACTCGTGGTGTGGAGCATCGCGGCGATGACCAGCGCGGCTGCCAGAGGCATGGGAACGATGCTGCTCAGCCGAGCCCTGGTGGGCGTGGGTACGGCCACTGTCGTGCCGCTGTCCAACGCGATGCTCGCCGACGTGTTTCCCCAAGAAGACAAGGCGCGGACGATCTCGTTGTTCAACGTCGGTCTGTTCCTCGGCGGCGCCGGCGGGTTTGCAGCCGGGGCGCTGCTGGGGTTTCCCCTCGGCTTCATCGTATTGGCGCTGCCCGGCGCGACCCTGGCGGTGTTCGTGTACTACGTCGACCTGCCGCCGCGACGGTCACAGGCGCCGGCCGCATCGCTGGCCCAGTTGCGCGAAGACATGCTGCAGATCATCCGCATCCCGACCATGCGGTGGCTGATGATTGGCGCCGTGTTGATGGCCTTCGCCGCGGGTGGATATCTGGCCTGGTTCGCGGACTTCGTCGCCGAGGACAAGGGCTACGCCATCGAGGAGGCGACGCTCATCTTCGGCGTCTGTGCCCTCACCGGCGGCCTTGCGGGGGTGGTCACCGGTGGCGTGATTGGCGACTACCTGTACAAACGCTACCCGTTCGGGCGCCTGGTGGCGATGAGCGCGGGCTGGTCGTGCAGTGTTCCTTTCGCTGTGATCGCCATCCTGCTCGATTCCGGCCCGCTGTTTTTGGTGTCAGCCTGGCTGATGATGTTCTTCATCACCTGGTACCACGGCCCCATGGCAGCCTCTGTCGACGACCTGGTCGGCGACGAATGGGCGGCTACGGCACAGGCGACGTTCATTTTCGTCATGCACCTGGTCGGTACGGCACCGTCGTCGTACGTTGTCGGCGTGTTAGCAGATCAGGTCGGAGTGCGCTACGCACTTTTCGCGCCGACAGCGGCGCTGATCCTGGCTGCTGCGTCAGTGGCAATGGGCTTCCGCACGGTTCGGGCAGATCGGCAGGCAGCATCGGTTGGCGAGCCGGCGGGGACGGCGCTATAACTGAGGCGCCATGAAGACCATCGCCATCACCGCGCTGTGTGGGGTCGCCATCGCGACCGCGGTCGGGTGCGGCGCCCCGAATAAGGCGCCCACCACCGTCCTCCAGCAGTACAGCCTGGCGCTCCAGCAAAAGAAGTACGACGTCGCCTACGCGCTCATGTCCGAGCAGTTCCGCGCACGCCACTCCAAAGACGAGTTCGTGCGAATGATGAAGGAGAACGACCGCGAGGTCCGTGAGACCGCGAACCGGCTCAAGCGCGCCCACAAGGCCTTCAAGGTGAGCGCCGAGTTCAACTACGGGCTGGGCGACAAGATGCGTTTGGTGCAGCAAGACGGCCGCTGGCGCATCGCCACCAACCCCATCCATTTCTACAGTCACGCGACTCCGCGCGAGGCACTGCGCTCGTTCATCCGCGCCTACAACCTCAAGCGCTGGAAGGTGATGCTGCGCTACGTGCCCAACAAGTACCGCAAGCGCATGAATGTGGACAAAATGCGCAAGCAGTTCGACGGCGACAATCGCGAGAGCGTCGCGAGCATGATGAGCATGCTCGAAGCGAACCTGGAGCAGCCGATTCAGGACAAGGGCAACGAAGCCCGCATGCCCTACGGGGACCACTACGAGGTCAAGTTCCTCCGCGAGGAGGGCCAGTGGAAGATCCAGGATCTGGATTAGGGCGGCTGCCGAGCCGCCCGCGGCAATCCGGACGCGACTTGTCGCGGCAGGTCGCGACATGTAGCAACGTTTCTGGTGATCGGGATCTCACTCCCGCCCATTAGCGCTGCGCGTCATGGGGACGTGCCGTAGCAGCGGGGGACTGCAGACCTCAGTTGAACGAGAATTGGCACCTCAGTGCGCAAAAAGGTCAAGCTCCGGAGTGATTGCTAACTGACTGAATTGAATCATGCGTACATGTCTGCTTGCGCATTTCCTACCCGTCTGGAGCCCTTGCGTGTCGCGAATTTCGTATGCAAGCTAGCGGCGTGAGACGGCGTTGGTTTTGTGGTTGAAAAAGAACAAACATGATTTTGGTGCGTTACAATACTCAGGGCGCCAAGTTGTTTTCGAGGCCCGCTGCTTGCATAGAGGATAGACAGAGAGCACACCTACCAAGCGAAATAAGCGACGGTGGAAACCCGTCCTAGAGAGGTAAGCCCATGCTCGACCCCTGGATCATCGAAGAAATCATCAGACGCGAAGAGGAGAAACAGCGCGAAGAAGCACCTCGCATGGAGCTCCCCCTCGAGCGCCCGCAACCGCAGTACGAGCGGGACAACTCCAAACCCGGTGAAGAAAGCAGCGAGCGCGGCGTCACGGTAATCGACCTGTAACAGCATCGTCAGCACCACCACGGGATGAAGCCTTGGAGGCCCGCAGGTTGCTGCGGGCCTTCGCTTTTTCGGTCGCGCCGGCGATGGGCTCAGGAGCCGCGAATCTCGCTCCAGCGTTGTGCCAGCTCCTGGGCCGTCCAGCCCTCGGACGATGCCGGCAGGCAGGCTTCGGTCTTGGTCATGCGAAACAAAAACACTCGGTTTCCCTCGACGGCGAGCACTTCGTCGGTGATGTCCGCGGCCAGATCACTGGCCAAAAACAGCGCACCAGGAGCCACGTGATCGGGAGCCAGCATCTGGTCGGCGCTGGGCATTGCCTGCATCATCGGCAAGTCAGAGGTCATGCGTGTAAGCGCGACCGGGGCCAGGGCGTTTACGGTGATGTTGTATTTCTTCAGCTCAATTGCCGCGGTCCGGGTGAGACCGTAGATTCCGGCCTTGGCCGCCGCGTAGTTGGTTTGACCGAAGTTCCCCATCAGACCCGACACGCTCGACGTGTTGATGATGCGTCCGCCTTCGTTCCGCTCGATCATGTGTTGGGCGGCGGCGCGGGTGGTGAAAAACGTTCCGGTGAGGTGGACGTCGATCACCGCTTGCCACGTCTCGTCGGTCATTTTCCTGAGCGTCTTGTCGCGCAGGATGCCGGCATTGTTGACCAAAATATCCAGCTTGCCGTACGTGGAGATGGCCGTATCGATGATGTTTTTGGCCCCGGCGGCGTCGACGACACTGTCGTAATTGGGGGTCGCCTCACCGCCCGCCGCGGCAATTTCGGCGACGACCTTGTCGGCCATGGCGTTGTCTCCGCCAGCACCGTCCCGCGTGCCGCCCAGGTCGTTGACCACAACCCTGGCTCCCTCGGCGGCGAACAAAAGAGCGTGACAGCGGCCGATGCCGCCCCCAGCGCCGGTAATCGCGGCGACCTTGCCATCGAGCAATCCCATGGCCGGAGGCTATCAGTTGTGGTCAGAAAGTTACACATTCACGGGGCATTCGGTGGTATCGGAGCCCTGCGCGAACCATGCGTACTGACACGAACATAGAGCCACGGGGACCGCTGTATCTGCCGTTCCTGCTGATGATGGGGGTGGCCGGGTGGACCGTTCTGCTGCTGGCCGCGTACGCGCACATCGGCCCGACGCCGCCACCATCGCCGGGGCCGGTTCCGTTCGCGCTGTTCTTCACCATTTTGATCGCGGCGCGCGGCATGGCGTTTCAGCTCAACGCCCGAAGCTTTCTGTCGCTGGACTCGGCGTTTTATGTGGCGGCGGCCGTGTGCCTGGGCTCGGTATCGGCGGGGCGGTTGGTGGCGCTCGCGCTGACCCTGGACTGTTTGTTGCGCTTGTTCGGCGCCGGCCGCGGCCGCAAGAAGCTGCCGGGCAACACCTGGACCGAGTCGTTTTGCTACGTGCTGTATTTCGGCGGCATGACCGGCGCGTTGCTGATGGCCGTCGGTTGGCTGTTCGGCGTCGACGGCATCATCCCGATGCAGAATGGCGACGAGGTTGTCGTGTTGGCCAAGGTGTTTGGCGTGGGCGCGACCCTGCTCATCGCTCACTACGCCATCCAGGGCGCGCGCATGCGTCTGCTGGGCCAGCGCGTGGGCGACTACATGCGCAACGTGGCGCTGCCGGCGGGCGTTGCCGAGGCATCGCTGCTGCCGCTCGCCGCCGTGGTGGTGTTCATCTACGATCCGGAACGGCCGCTGGGCTTCGTGCTGCTCGGCGCCACGTACATTCTGATCAACTTCATCGTCAAGCGCCTGTCCAGCACCAGCAACGAGCTGCAGCAGCGTGTGAGCGAGCTCGAGACCCTCAACGTGACTGCGCGCCGGCTTACCTCGTCGCTGCAGATCCACGAGCTGGTCGAGACCATTGCGCGCGAGACCGTGCGCGCCATTCCAGAGGCCGAGATTCTGACCCTGGTGCACCGTGGCCGGGACAACGAGGTTCTGGTCGTGGACTGGTACGACCGGGCGGAAGACTCGTTTCAGCGTACGACCATCGACAGCGGCACGGGTGTGATCGGCTGGGTGATGGAGCACAACGAGTCCTGTGTCATTCCCGATGCGCTGGCCAGCGGCACCGAGACGCCCGAGTTGGGCGCGGCGGCGCTGCGCAGCTGGATGGCGGTGCCGATCGTCATCTACGGTGAGGTCGAGGGCGTGCTGGCCATTCAGAGCCGCGAGGTGGCCGCGTTCGCCGAGTCGCAGCTGCGCTTGCTCGAGTCCCTCGGCGCCCAGACGGCGGTCGCGCTGCAGAACGCCCAGCTGTACGAGCTGGCCGTGGTCGATGGCCTCACGCGCCTGTACGTGCTTCGCTTCTTCGACGTGCGCCTGGACGACGAGATCGAGCGCTCGCGGCGATTCAACACCGAATTCTCGGTGGTGATGATGGACATCGACGACTTCAAGATGCTCAACGACACCTACGGCCACGTGGTGGGCGATCAGGTGCTGCGCGAGGTGGGCAGGGTCGTCCGCTCGCAGATGCGCGGTGTGGACACGGCGGCGCGCTACGGCGGCGAGGAGTTCGCCATGGTGCTGCCGCGCACCGACATGGTGTCGGCGTACAACCAGGCCGAGCGCATTCGCGCGCTGCTCGCGGAGCTGGAAATCGACGCCGACGGCACGGCCGTGGAAGTAACGGCGTCGTTCGGCATCGCGGCGTTCCCCGAGAGCCAGGCTGCCGACGCCGAGGACCTGGTGCGCCGCGCCGACCGCGCGCTGTACCGCGCCAAAAAGACGGGCAAGAACCGGGTCGAGCTGTTCTGGGTGGACGACAGCGAGGCTTCCGGCAAGCCGAGCCTGCGCAGCATGTAGCTACAACGCCAGCCAGAACCCCGCGGTCACGGCGGCGTAAAGGCCGACCAGAAGGGCGGCGCCAGCGGCGCTGGTTTTGGCCGACGCGCGGGGATCGAGCCACCAGCGCAGGGCGCGGGTTACCGCCGGCATGAGCGCGTAGGTGAGCACGGCCACGCTGGCCAGGTTGGCCAGCAGCACCCGGGGAGCGCTGTGTAGCCCGCCGAGGGCTGGTTGCAGGACCAGGCGCAGGATCATGACCACCGGATACAACGCGACCAGCACCGCCATGCCCTGTTTCCACGCCGGGGCGACCCGCGGTTGGTCCCCGGCGGCGCTGATCTCGAACCAGCCGCCGAGCCCGCCACCGATTTTCTGCAACACGAAGCTCTCGACCAGCGGCTCGGCGCGCTCGAGCCACGTGGCGCGCTCGTCCGAGTCCAGCCAGCGCTGCAGGTTCGCGGCGCTGTCGAAGCGGAACACGACGACCCAGTCGTCCTGCACGCCGGCGACCGGGCGCAGCATCTCGGCGCCCTGGTAACCCGGGTAGCGGCTGGTCGCGGCATTGATGCCTTGTTGCCAGCGGACGTACTCGGCTTCTTTGCCCTGGATCACATGATGTGACACCACCACCGTCGCGGACGCCGGTGGGCCGTGCTCGGAGCTCATAGCGCGATCATACGGGAGCTGGGCGTACGGCCAACTTTGCGGCGCCGCGTGCAACCCGGCGGCCATTTGTGCCATAGTCGCGCGCCATGACCGAATCGGTCGGACAACGCAGTCGCGCAGATGCCGCCCGCTTGTTTTTGTGCGGCTTTTTGGTCCTGTTCCTGGAGCTCGTGCTGATCCGCTACCTGGCGGGCAACATCTGGAATCTGGGCTATTTCCCCAACCTGGTCCTGCTCAGCGTGTTCGTCGGCATGGGCGTGGGCTTTCTGTTGCACCACACCATTCCCGAGCGCATATCGCCGGCGGTGTTCCAGGCCGCCGCGTTCGTGCTGCTCTTGTTGGTGGTGCTGGTCAAGTACGTGAGCCCGAGCGTGCCGGGGTTCGACCAGCTGTTCGGCCACGTCGGCGGCGAGGTGTATTTCACCGCCACACCCAAAAAGTCCGGCGCGTCCACCAGCTTCTTTTTGTTCGGGGTGTGGTTTCTCTCCATCGTCGCCATCTTCGCCTTCATCTCCCAGTGGACGGCCAAGCTGTTCAAGAAGTTCAAGCCACTCACCGCCTACACCCTGGACATCTCCGGGTCCTGTGTCGGCATCGTGAGCTTCATGCTGGTGAGCTGGTTGCATGTGCCGGCGTACCTGTGGTTCGTGTTCGTGTTGCCGTTGTTCGTCGGCGCGATGAACACGTCGCTCAAGTGGCGGTTTTTGCCGGTAGTGCCGTTCGCGCTGGTCATGTTCCTGTCTCACAGTCAGGACGCCAAGCTCGCCAGTAACCCCAACTATGACCCGGCCAAGGTTCCGGGCGGCAAGTTCGAGGTCATCTGGTCGCCGTACCAGAAGGTCGAGTACATCCGCGACGACCGCAACCAGCCGGCGGCACGGGGTATCTATGTCAACGGCATCTCGCACCAGGTCATCTTCTCCGAAGCCGGCATTCGCTCGCCGCGCTACTACTACCGGCAGCCCCACGACTATCGCAAGCGTCAGAAGCGACCGCCGTACGAGGACGTGATGATCATCGGCGCCGGCTCGGGCAACGATGTGTCTGCGGCGGTCATGTTCGGCGCCAAGCACATCGACGCGGTCGAAATCGATCCGGTGCTGGCGGAGCTCGGCAAAAAGTACAACCCGTTCCATCCGTACGACAAACCGCAGGTCCACCTCATCATCAACGACGGCCGCGCGTTCATGACCCAGACCAGGCGCAAGTACGATCTGGTGATCTTCGCGCTCACCGACTCGTTGGTGAAGGTCAGCTCGATGGCGCAGCTGCGGCTCGAGAACTACCTGTTCACCATGGAGTCGTTTCGCCGCGCGTATCACCTACTCAAGCCGGGCGGCGATTTGGTCATTTACAACTACTACCGGGCCAACTGGCTGATCGAGAAATACCAGCGCACGTTGCACGCGGCCACGGGCAAATACCCCAAGATCGTCTACAAGCGCACCGGCAACTTCGTGATGATGGCGGTCAACAAGACCGATCCAGGGGCGCAGACGCCATCGCTGCCCGGCGTCGCCAAAGAGATCGCCACGGACGACTGGCCGTTCCCGTATCTGCGCGAGAAGGGCATGCCGGGGCTGTACCTCACGGCGCTGGCGCTGGTGTTCTTGCTGGTCGTGGGCATGGCGATCGCGATGCACTTTTGGGTCGGCCACAGCGAGGAAGAGGGCGGCCCGTCGGCGAACCTGGCGGTCAAGCTGGCGTTCGTGTTCATGGGCATTGCGTTCTTGCTCTTGGAGACCAAGTCCATCGTCCAGTTCAGCTTGCTGTTCGGCACCACCTGGGTGAATACGTCTCTGGTGTTCTTGGCGGTGCTGCTGTTGGTCCTGGCGGCCAACTGGACGGCGCTGGTGATCCACAGCAAACGCGCGCTGCCGTTCGTCTACGGCCTGCTGCTGCTGTCGTGTCTGTCCGGGTATTTCTATCCGCTGCGCAACCTGCTCGAGCTCGACAGTGGGTTTGCCCGGTTCGTGTTCGCCAGCCTGCTGACGTTCTCGCCGATCTTTTTCGCCAACCTGATCTTTTCGATCTCGTTCCGCAACCAGAACGTGCCCGAGCACGTGTTCGGTTGGAACCTGCTCGGGGCTACCGTCGGCGGTCTGGTCGAGTACACCAGTATGGCCATCGGCTACAACGCGCTGGCGTTGATCGTCGCCGCTTGTTACACGGTCGTGTTCGCGCTGCTGCTGTACTACAACCGCACCCATGCCCAGCCGGTGGGCTAGGGGGTGTCCCCAAATACATGCTTCCGCCGGCTGGCCCCGCGAAACCACTGGCTTTGTTGCTCGTCGGTCGCTGGGGGTCCAGCCAACTCCCTCTTCGCGCCTCGCCATTGATTCCGCTGACCTCAGCGGGCGAAAGCGATATTCAGGGACACCCCGCTAGTCCCTCATGCCGGAAGTTCGATCCGGGTTGTTGCCCCGGCCCCTGTTTTGGTGACGGCCGGTCAAGAACCCCGGGCACGGCGAACTGTGCATTCGGAGGGTAACGATTGTTGTTTTCAGTGCTCCGATCCCGGAACGGAGTTCCGGTTCGAAGCACCAGGGCGCTCTCAGCGCGCGTCGTCGTCCATGGTGTCGTAGTCCTCGTAGGTCATTGTCGCCTCGAGGCAGTCGACGCAGAAGGTCACGTGCTCCAGGGTGGGATGCGGGCGCAGCGCGTGATGGCCGCCGCAGCGATCGCAAAACTCGCAGCCGAAGCGGTCCGCGGCAAAGCCCGCGCCGAGCAGGTCCGTGCGCGAGATGATGCCGTACAGCTTCGCACCGTCCATGACGGGCAGACAGCCGATGTCGTGCTCGCGCATGCGGTCGGCGGCCTCCTCCAGGCTGTCCCATGGCCGGATCGTGATCACATGGGCTGCCATGCGGTTGGCGACGGTTTCGCCGCGGGACACCGGCGGCACCAGGGCGCAGCGACACACCACGCCGACGACACGACCTTCCTCGATGACGAGCAGGTGGTGGACACGACCCGCGTGAGCGCGTTTGACCGCTGCCGCGATTGTCGTGTCGGGTTTCACCGACACGATCGCGGACGCCAGGGTCATGACACCGCCGACGCAATCATCTTCGTTCCATGCACAGCGAATGCGCACGCGCTTGCGATCGGCCGACGGTACGAAGTTGACGAACCGCGGACAGGTGACGCACTCGATGGCATCGTGTAGGCGACCGCCGCGCTGGCAGCGGATTTCACATGAGCCGAGCAATCGCCACGCGTAATCCTCTCCAGGGAGGACTGTGCCGACGACTTCGCCGTCTACTTGCCGCACCAGATCTTTGTCTCGTTCGGCCATGTCGCTCTCTTTCACCCAGCCGTGGAGGTAGGGTGGCACTTTGTAGGTGGTTGTGACTTGCGGGTCGTCAAGTTGCTTCGGGAAAACTCTGACCGTTGCCAAAATGGCAACAATCCACATGCTTGCACCACGGCGCGTTGCGAATGTGCAAAATGGGACTGTGGACAGCGGCAGTGAAATGGAGGTGTTCGTCACCGTGGTGGATCAGGGAAGCTTTGCCGCGGCCGCGCGGCAGTTGGGAGTTCCTACCTCCACGGTTAGCCGCCAGGTTTCTCGGATCGAAGATCGGCTCAAGGTGCGGCTGCTGCATCGGTCGACGCGCAGCCTCACGCCCACGGATGCGGGCTGGACATACTACGATCGCGCCAAGCAGATCGTGCTCGATATCCAGGAGGCGGAGGCGGCGGTCACCAAGCTGCAGACGGTTCCGCGCGGGCACTTGCGCCTCTCGGCACCGCCGACCAGCGCGCGCGAGGATCTGATCGAGACGTTGCTGCCGGCGTTCATGCGCGCCTACCCGGAGGTAACCTGTGAGCTGGTGGTGGCCAGCCGCTATGTTGACCTGGTCGAGGAGGGCTTCGACCTGGCACTGCGCGGCGGAACGCTGAAAGACTCGTCGCTGGTGGTTCGCACGCTGGTGACGTCGTGCATCGGCGCTGTCGCCAGTCCGGCGTATCTGGACGAACGCGGCCGCCCGGACACAACCGAGCAACTCGAGGGTCACGAGTTCATCTTGTATCGCGGTCAGGAGGGCCCGTCGCGCTGGCCGCTGACCACCGGAGAGTGGCTGACCATGGAGGGGCATCTGATCACCAACGACATGGCGGTGGTGAGTAAGGCGGCGGTGGCAGGGCTGGGCATTGCGGTGTTGCCGCTGGGGTTCGTCCGCCACGAGCTGGAGACCGGAATGCTCGAGCAGGTGCTGGTCGGTGTGATTGGTCGCCGCACCAACTTGCAGCTGGTCTATCCCTCCGGCCGGCATCTACCGGCGAAGGTGCGCGCGTTCATCGATTTTGCCGTGGAGTTCGTGAAGGCGAACCCGGTCCCGAGCGTCACCGGGTGAGCTGTCAATAGGTCAGCTGGCGGGCGGCCAGGCTGTCTAGACCGTCGCCGCCTGGATTGGCGCCCGCGCCACCGCGGCCGCCGGCGCCCGGGCTGCCGTGGGCGATGGTCGATGCTTCGGTAGCGTCGATGCTGCACTCGCCGATGAGCGCAACCCCGACGGAAACGCCGCCGACACCGCCCGCGCCGCCGCCGCCGGATCCGCCATTGCCACCGGCGCCTCCGTAGCCGCCTGCGCCCGAGTCGTAGTCGATCAAGCCGCAACGTTGCTGGTTGAGCGCTTGTCGGCCAGACGAGCCGTCGTTGCCACCCGAGGCGCCTTCATGGCCGGCGCCACCCGCACCGCCGGCACCGCCGTTGGCCGCAGCGATGCTCACCGCCGATGAGCGCGCGCGTTTGCGTTGCCGTGATCACCACGGGCCACGCGCTCGGGTTGGGGTCGGAAAAGTCGGTGGTGTAGCCGCCCTCGAGGGCAGACCCGTCGTACAAAATCACCTGCTCGGTGTAGGTGCCGGTAGCGACGCGAACCACGCAGGGATCGGGCTCGCAGTGGCGCGCGCGGCTCAGACCAGCGTGGATCGTCTGCAATGGGGTCGTTGGCGAGCGGCCATCGAAGCTGTCATTGCCGGTGATCGCCACATAAATCGCTGGGGTAGTGGCCGCATCGGTGCCTGAGTCTGGTTGCTCTGACGAAGCGCCCGCGCCTGCGCTGAGCGCAGCCAGCCCAAAAGCCGTGATCACACTGACCAGGTCCCGCGTCATGGCCGGGATTGAAACACGTTTCAGTCTGAATGTGAAACACGTTCTAGTCGGTTGGTCCCCGACACGAACCTACAGGCATTGCGAGGGGTTGTTGTTGCGCGGCGTACAGAAACCGAACACGTTTCGTATAGAATGAGGGTGGTGAAGCGCACACTCGTGGTCATAGCCATGGTGCTCGCGATTCCGAGCACCGCGATGGCCGACCGGCTGACCAAGCCGATCGATGTGCCGCGGATGCCGTCGACCCGGGACTATGTCATGGACGGGTTGACGATCATGTCGGACGCGTTCGCGCATCAGGTCAACGCGTTGAGCTTCGACCTGGTGAAGATGAAGTTCGATCCGCGGAGCAAGAAAGGCTTCCTCAAGTTCCACGGCGAGCTCAACCCCGAGCTGTACCTGGCGATCTACAGCGACGTGCAGCTGGTCGGGCGGGTGACGCGGCTCAAGTCCCAGCTGTTCGTGGGCATCCTCGGTCAGGACCTGCACATCGAGTTGCCGGAGATCGATCTGGTGCCGCGTTCGGATCTCGGCCGGCAGTATGTGGAGCTGCGCCTGCCGCTTATCTACCGGCGCTTTTAGGCGGTCGTCGCTTCTGGGTTGCGTTAGGGCGCGTAGCCCTGGGTGCAACCGGGACCGGGAAGCTCTTCGGGGCCGCGCTGCTCGGCCCACCGGCTCGCGGGTTGGGAGTACTCGCCGGAGTACGGGTCCACGACCTCATCGTCCACGCGCAGCCCGAAGTGCAGGTGGGGTAGGGATGAGTTGCCGCTGCTGCCGATCAGGCCCAGCGGCTGGCCGCACTGGACCACGTCGCCCACGCACCAACCGCAGGCCGCGAGGACGTACGGCCGAGATCGACCTCAGATTGCCACCGCAGCAGATGGCTATTCGCAACACCGTCCTAGCAAACAGGCACGGTCGACACAACCGTGTTGTGGTGCTTGACCCGGCCGCGGCGCACGCCGTCATAATGCGGCGTGATTCAACACCTGCTCAATGCCGGTTTGGTTCGTTATTTTCGCGGGGTTTACGCCGCACGCCGCATGCAGGCGCGCCTGGGCGGTGGCCTTGCTCCGACACAGGGGTCGCGCCGCCATGATCCCCGGCCACGCGCCGGCCGCCGCAACATCTTGTTCATCACGAGCGATCAGCAGCGTTACGACGCGCTGGGGGTCAACGGTGGCAGGGTTGCGCGCACGCCGGTGTTGGATGGCCTGGCGGCTGCGGGCATCAACTACCACCGGGCTCATGTACAGAACGTCGTGTGCATGCCCTCGCGTTCGACCATGCTCACCGGCCAGTACCCACACACCCACGGCGTGGTGTGCAACGGCATCTCGTTGCCCCGGGACGCGCCCAGCGTGGTCGAGCATCTGCGCGTAGCCGGCGGCTACCGCACGGCGATGATCGGCAAGGCGCACTTCGATCCGCATCTGGACCTCAGCCAGCGTTACTTCGAGAACCGCGCGGCGGCACAAGGACTCCAGGGCCCATGGCACGGGTTCGAGCACCTGGAGTTCGCCACGCACGGGCCGCTGGTCGGTCACCACTACGCGGCGTGGTTGTGGCAGAACCACCCGACCGAGGTGCGCGGGTTCGCCAGCGTGCTCACGGGCGTCGGCGGCGGCGATACCCGGGCGCCGGAGGTGGAGCACAATCCGATTCCGACCGAGCACTACCACACGGACTGGGTCGCGGAGCGGACGATTGCGTGGCTGAAACAGCAGCGGCTGGACGAGCCGTGGTTTTGTTGGATGAGCTTTCCAGATCCGCACCACCCGTTCGATCCACCGCTGGACGAAGTGCGAGCTCGTATTGACTGGCGCGATGTGGAACTGCCGGCGGGCCATCCGGGCAGTCGCGAACGCGCGGTGGAGATTCTGCGCGACCGTCCCCGGCACTGGCTCGACTGGTACGAGGGGCGCTTTCGCAACCCGGAGGGTGGCACCACGAACTTTGTGCCGTGCGAGCTGAGCGCCGACCAGCTGCGTGAGGTCAATGCGATGATCCACGTGGAGAACGAGCTGATCGACAACGCGTGCGGGCGTGTGCTGGCGTTCTTGCGCGAGCGCGGCCTCGATGAAGACACCGACGTGTTTTACACCTCGGACCACGGCGAGCTGCAGGGCGACTACGGCCTGATGTTCAAGGGGCCGTACCATGTGGAGTCGTTGATGCGCGTGCCGCTGATCTGGCGACCGGCGCCGGCAGACGGGATTGCTGCGGCCCAGGTAGCCGAACCGGTGGGCCACGTCGATCTGGCGGCGACGTGGTGCGAGGCCGCCGGCGTGCACGTACCCGAGACAGTGCAGGGCAGGGCGCTGCCGCGCGCGCCTGGAAGTGACCGGCGCCAGGTGCTCACCACCTTCGACAGCCAGTTTGCGGCGGTCGGCATGCACCTGCGGACGATCTACCGGGCACCGTACATCTGCACGTATTACGAGCCGCGGACCTACGACGACGGCGGCCGGTTCCGGTTCTACTGGTCGATTTGGGGCGCGCGTAGCACGGTGCCGACGTACGACGGCAGCGAGGGCGAGCTGTACGATGTGCGAGAGGATCCTCACCAGTGGCGCAACCTATGGGACGATCCGGGGTACCGAAAGGTCCGCGACGAGCTGGTAGCGCAGTTGAGGGACTCACTGCCCCCGAAGCGTCAGCCGGCACTGCCAGTGGCGGCGCCGACGTAGGGAGGTGCACCGACACTGCCTCTCGAGGTTCACTACTTCGAGCCGTACGCCGCTACTCCCTGGAGTAGTTGGCTTCGGCGACTGCGCGGCTGATCTGACCTTCTTGCAGCAGGCTGCGAATGACGCGGTCCATTGGCATCATGCCGGTGGTTTTGCTGATCTGGATTTGGCTGCGGATCTGAAGGGCCTTGTCGTCGCGGATCATGGCGGCGACGGCGGGGTTGACGAACATGGTCTCCCAGGCGGGGACGCGGCCTCCGCCGAGCCTGGGCAACAAGCGCTGACTGAGGATGGCCTGCAGGATCATCGACAGCTGGCTGCGCACCTGGCGCTGCTGGTGGGGTGGGAAGGCATCGATGATGCGGTCGATGGCCATGACGCCGTCGGCGCTGTGGATGGTGGACAGGACCAGATGGCCGGTCTCGGCGGCGGTGAGGGCGGCGGCCATGGTCTCGGGGTCGCGCATCTCGCCCACCAGGATGATGTCGGGGCTCTCGCGCAGCGCGGCGCGCAGGCCGCCGGCGAAGCTGTCTACGTGGGTGCCGACTTCGCGCTGGTGCACGAGAGATTGCTGGGGCTGGTAGTGATACTCGATCGGATCTTCGATGGTGATGATGTGCTTGGCGTCGACGCGGTTGATGTACTCGAGCAGCGCCGCCAGGGTGGTCGACTTGCCCGAGCCGGTCTGTCCGGCGACCAGGACCAAGCCATGGGGGTAGCGAACCAGGCGGTACAAGTCCTTGGGTAGGCCCAACGAGGCGAGGCTGGGGGCGTCTGGGCGAATCGGGCGCAGCGCCGCGGCGAGGCCTTCGAGCTGGCGAAACACATTGACGCGATAGCGGCCCAAGCCCCGGTCCCGCAGGTCAAAGGCAAAATCGCAACTGCCGGTGTCGGCCAGGTGGACGCGAAGCCGCTCGTCGAGGGCATCACCAAACACGGCCAGCACCGCCGATGGCGCTGGCAAACACTCGGTCACCTCGAGCAGGTGGTTGTCGACCCGGATGCGCGCGCACCGGCTGGACGACAGCAGGATGTCCGAAGCGTGCTCCGCCTGCGCCCGATGCAGCAGCGCCATGATCGAGGCGATGTCGTCAGGGTCGGCGGGCTCAGTCACCAGCTCGAGGCGCGGAACAGCGGGGGCAGCGGCTTGCGCAGGAACGCCCCCCGAACCCGAACCCGAACCCGTACCCGATACCGAACCC
>Ga0114931_10002458_pt1 | contig 23546 bp, 20 predicted proteins | sample 2SBtaG_FD_89579 | JGI IMG/M metagenome (GOLD analysis project Ga0114931, IMG submission 89579) | Deep subsurface microbial communities from Kolumbo volcano to uncover new lineages of life (NeLLi) - 2SBTROV14_V59a metaG | ecosystem: Environmental > Aquatic > Marine > Volcanic | place: Kolumbo... | reverse complement strand
GCCTCGGATCGTTGACCGTCGGCCTCTTCGCCGCGGCCAGCCTGATGACCGCGTACTTCGTCATGAGAGCCGGGGCGATTCCGCTGTTCTCGCCCCGGATCGACGAGCTTCGGACGACCTTCAAGCTCCCGCTCCTGGGGTATGTGTACGACCTGCACTACGCCGTGGCGCTCTTCGCCACGATGCTGTTCGTGCGTACGCGCAGCCGCACCCAGAAGGTCCTCTGGGCCGGGGTGGCGGGGCTGTCGGTGTTTCAGCTCATGTTCGCCGGCGTGCGCGTCTCGCCGATGACCGCGCTGACCTGGATCGTCATCTTCCTCTTCTATCGGCCGGGGGGCGTCAAGCTCCGGCACCTGGTCGCGGTCGCCGTGGTCATGGTTGCGCTCTTCTCGGTCATCGAGACGTACCGCCGAACGATGTATACGGTGAACCCCGCGCTCGTGAACCCCCGGCTGGACCTGAGCTGGCAGGCGACGGCGTGGGCGCATACCGCAGCGAGCTTCAAGAACCTGCAGTACACGCTCCTGCACCAGGTCAGCCCCCTGCACATGGGTCTGACCAGCTACGATCTGCCCAAGACGCTGGATCCGGCCGCGCGCGCGGTTGATGCGGAGATCAGCTACATCTACGGCACCCACAATACCCCTACCTTCCTGTCGTTTCTGTACTTCGACTTCGGTCTCGGGGGACTCCTGGTGATGCCGGGCTTCTACGGCGCGCTCGTGGCCTACGTGTACCGGCGCTTCCGGGAACGCGCCAACCTGTTCTGGCTACTCGTCTACATCGACTTCCTGCTGGCGGTGGTGCTCGCCTTCCGGACGCACCGGTTCCTGGGCAACGGGCTGATCTGGTTCACCGGTGTCGCGGTGCTGGCGCAGCTCGTCGCCGGGGTGCGGCTCGACGACGAGGACGCTGCGGTGGAGGCTGGAGAGCCTCCGCCCACGCGGGCGGTAACCCCGGGTCCGGCGGCCGGATGAGGGTCCTGGTCAACTTCCTTCCGCTTCTTCCCCGAGGGGGTGGGCTCCAGAACGCCTGGAACCTCTGGCGGGCGGTGGCCGAGCACGGGGGCGCGCACGAGTGGCGTGCGCTGGCCCGGCCCGATCTCGGCCTCGCGGGTGTCGCCGATGCGCCGCACATGCAACTCGACGAAACGCCCGCACCGTCGCTTACCCGCCGGCTCCACCTGGAGAACGTCGTCATGCCCCGCCTGGCGCGGGAGTGGCGTGCGGACGTCGTGTTCACGCCCATGGGGGCGGGACCGCTAAGGGGTCCGACGCCCCGCGTCATGGGGTGGCACGACTCGACCGTGGCGTACCCGGAGTCCGTCGTGCATCGGCGCATCGACCGGCGGGAACGCCTCAGCGAGGGACTCCGCGCCCGGATGGCGGGCGCGGCCGCGCGCCGTGCTTCTCGCGTCTGCGTCCAGACGCCTACGATGGCGCGTCGCCTTGCTCGGCGGTGGAACGTGCCGCTGGCGCGCTTCCACGTCGTGCCGAACGGCCCTTCGGCCATCCTGGCGGGAGAGGTGCCGGCGCCCGTGCGCCCGGAGGGGGGAAGAGACGTGCTCGTGGTCGCCGAGGCCAAGCCGGCGAAGAATCTCGAGGTCGTTCCGCTCGTGGCCGCGGCGCTCCGGCGCCGGGGCGTGCGCGACGTGCGCCTCGTGGTCACGGTGGCCCCGGCCGGAGACCCGTTGACCCGACCGCTCGACCGGGCGCTGGCCGAGGCGGGTCCCGGCATTCCGGTGGTGCGAATCGGCCGGGTGGCACACAAGGATCTCGGCCGTCTGTATCGTAGGGCGGGCGCGGTGTTCCTGCCTTCGCTGCTCGAGTCGTTTTCCGCGACCTACGTGGAGGCGATGCACTTCGGGGTGCCGCTGGTGACGTCCGACCTGGACTTCGCCCGCGACATCTGCGGAGACGCCGCGCTGTATGCCGACCCGCTGGACCCCGAGGCGTGCGCTGACGCGCTGGCCACCGCGCTTGGCGACGCGGAGACGAGGGCGCGCCTGCGCGAGGCCGGATTCCGGCGCCTGCGGAGCTTTCCGACGTGGCGCGATCGACTGGGTTTGTATGTGGCCGCGCTGGAAGCGGCCGTGGCCGAGGCGGGGCTGGCGCGACGCCCGCAGCCCGTGCCTTCGCCCCCGCTCGGAGGACGCCCGTGAGCCGTTCCCTCGTGCTCTACGGGGCGAGCGATCTGGGCCTCGACGCGGTGTCGGTTGTCAGCCTCCTGAGCGACCGCTACGAGGTGCTCGGGTTCATCGACGACGGCCCGGGGATGGCCGGCCGCTTGGTGCTGGGACTGCCCGTGCTCGGGGGCGGCTCATGGCTGGAGGGCCGCGCCGGCGAGGTCGACGTGCTGCTGACCGTGGGCGACCCGCGGGTACGCAGGCGGCTGGCCACGGCTCTGGCGGCCGCCGGACACGGCTTCGCGACGGCGATCCACCCGAGCGTCCTGACCACGCCGTGGGTGGAGGTGGGGCAGGGTGTGCTGGTCATGGCGGGCTGCACTCTTACGGTGGAGATCACGGTCGGTGACCACGTGGTGCTCAACCCGGGGTGCACGGTGGCGCACAACGTCACGCTCGGAGCGTACGCCTACCTGTCGCCAGGCGTCGATCTGGCGGGGTGGGTCCACGTGGAGGAGGGCGCATACCTGGGTACCGGCGCGACCGTGTTGCCGGGCAAGCGCATAGGGCGGGGTGCCGTGGTGGGGGCGGGCGCGGTGGTCACCGCCGACGTGCCGCCCGACACCGTCGTGGTGGGCGTCCCGGCCCGGACACTTCGGAAGAACCAACATTCATGGGAGCGGAGATGACGGAGGGCGCGGATATGACGGAGGGCGCTGACACGGCGAATCAGGGGGCGGGACCGGACGTCGAGGGCGCGGCGGGGATGAAGGTCCCCCTGGCCAGGCCCTGGATCGGGGAGGAGGAGGCCGAGCTCGCCGCGGAGGTCGTACGCTCCGGCTGGCTCATCCAGGGACCGAAGGTCGCGGCGTTCGAGGAACGCTTCGCGGAGATGCTCGGCGTACGGCACGCCGTTGCGGTGAACTCGGGGTCGAGCGCGTTGCTGGTGTCGATGGCCGCGCTGGGCGTCGGACCCGGCGACGAGGTGATATGTCCCGATATGACCTTCATCTCGACCGCGTCGGCGGCGCTCTTCCTCGGCGCGCGCCCGGTCTTCTGCGACCTGGAGATGACCTATTACGGGATGGATCCCGACACGCTGGAGCGCTGGGTTACCCCGCGGACGCGAGCCATCGTGCCGGTGCACTACGCGGGGCACAGCGCGGAAATGGATGGGATACTCCAAGTTGCTGAGCGTCATGGGATTGCGGTGCTCGAGGACGCGGCGGAAGCGCACCTGGCCCGCTACCGGGGCGGGGCGTTCACGGGGACGATGGGGCGGATCGGCATCTTCTCGTTCACGCCCTCGAAACCGATGACCACGGGCGAGGGCGGGATGATCGTGACGGACGACGACGATCTGGCCGACTCATGCAGGTTGTTTCGCAATTTCGGTGACCGTGGCAAATTTGTCTGGGCACAACTGGGCTTCAACTTCCGCATGCCGGAGGCTATGGGCGCCATCGGAGGGATCCAGCTCACACGGTTGGAGGAGGCCATCCGCCGAAGGCGCGCTATCGCCGCCCGCTACGACGCGGCGCTCGCCTCGCGTCCCGACGTCGTCACTCCCACTCTCCGCCACCCTGAGGACGGCAACTACTAGTTGTACACGCTGCGCATTCCCGGCGGTGACGGCGGGCCGTCCCGCGACGAGGTCCGAGACCGCCTGGCCGAGCGTGGCGTCGGGAGCCGGCTCTACTACCCCGCGCTGCACCACCAGGGTGTGTTCGAGGCGTCGGGGCCGTTCGACCCGTCCGACTATCCTCGTGCGCTGGAGTACGAGCAGACGGCGCTCTCCCTACCGCTCTTTCCCGGGCTTACCGGAGAGGAGCAGGACTACGTCATCGACAACCTCCTTGCCGCGCTCGACGGCGAGGGATCGGATAGACAAGCATGATGCACCATCCCGGCATCCCCCGGATTCGCGACCAACGCGTGCTGATCACGGGCGGCGCGGGCTTCATCGGAGCCTCGCTGGCCCAGGAACTCGTGGACGACAACGAGGTCGTGCTCTTCGACCGGGCGTTTGAGGGCGCCGCGGTGGCGCTGTCGACGGCGTGGGGTCACCCGCACCTCTCGACGATCGAGGGCGATGTGCTGGATCCGGAGGCGCTGCGCGCAGCGGCCGAGGGCGTATCGGTGGTCGTGCACCTGGCCGCCATCGTCGGGGTCAAGAACGTGCTGTCGCGCGGCCGCGAGACCATCGAGGTCAATTTCTCCGGCACCTCCAACATGCTCAAGGCCGTGGAGGGGATGAAGCTGGAGCGGTTCGTGTACTTCTCGACGAGTGAAGTCTTCGGGATGAACTCGTTCCGGGTGGGCGAGGAGACGCCGACGTCGGTCGGTCCGGTCAGCGAAGCCCGTTGGACGTACTCGATCGCCAAGCTGGCGGGCGAGCACCTCGTGCACTGCTACCACCGGGAGCTGGGTCTGCCGACCGTCATCGTCCGGCCGTTCAACGTGTTCGGGCCGCTGCGGCTCGGCGACCACGCCATGCGGCGCTTCATCCTGGGTGCGCTGCGCGGCACGCCGCTGGAGGTCCATGGCGATGGCACCCAGATCCGCTCGTGGTGCTACATCGACGACTTCACCGACGCGCTGCTCAGGGTCATCGCGCTGACACCGGCGGTCGGCGAGACCTTCAACATCGGCAACTCCCGCAACACGCTGACGATCTACGAGCTGGCGCGCAGGGTCGTCAGCCTCCTGGACTCCCCTTCGGAAATCCACTTCGAGGAGATCGACTTCTCGGACATCGACGTGCGCGTGCCGCGCCTGCGCAAGGCGGAGGAGCTCCTGGGCTATCACCCCCGGGTGGAACTGGACGAGGCGATTCTCCTGACCGCCGCGTGGTACCGCGACCATTTCGGCCATTCCGGCGGAAGCGGCGCTCCGGCTTCCGACTCCGCCGTGCTGATGGGATGATCCGGTGATCGCGGAGGTGATCCTGTTCGCGGGGGCGGCCACGGTTGGCGGCTACGCGCTGACCCTTCTGGCCATCCGGGTTCTGCCCCGAGTCGGGTTGGTCTCGGCCTCCGATCCGAATCACCCCGAGCCCGTGCCCGTCGGGGGAGGCATCGCGCTGTGGCTCGTGGTCATGGGCGGGCTGGTCGCGATGACCGCCACCGGGCACGACGTGCGGGGCCTCGGCACGCCGCTCGTCGGCGCGACCGCGCTCTTCGTCGCGGGCGTGTGGGACGACGTACGCCTGCTCGACCCCCGCACCAAGCTGCTGATTCAGTTCGCCGCCGCCGCGGGGATGGTCATCGGAGGGGTCACCTTTCCGCTCGGACCCGGGTGGGAGTGGGCGGCGGTGCCGCTGACGATCCTCTGGTTCGTGGGTGTGTGCAACGCCTTCAACCTGATCGACAACATGGACGGCATGCTCCCGGGCGTGGCGGGTGTGGCCGCCGTGTTCGTGGGGATCTTCGCGTTTGTCACCGGGCGGCCCGAGACCGCGATGATCTCATGGATCGTCGCGGGCGCGGTGGTCGGCTTCCTGCCGATGAACCTGCCGCCGGCCCGGGTCTTCATGGGCGATTCGGGCTCGATGTTCCTCGGCTTCCTCCTGGCGGGGTTGGCCATCGGCGAGAGCTGGGCGGGGCTCACGCACCTGGGCTTCACGCTCATGGCGCCTACGCTGCTCCTGGCCGTGCCGATCTTCAACACGACGTTCGTCACGGTCACGCGCAAGCTCTCGGGCATCCCGCTCAGCCAGGGCAAGGCCGACCACATCAACTACCGGCTGCTCGCCCACGGCGTGAGCAGGGGCCGTACGCTGCTGAGCGTCTACGTTCTTTCCGCGCTTTCCGGCACCGTCGGCGTGCTGGTCGTCACGTCGACGCCGCTGGGCTATGCGGTGGGCGCGTCGCTGTTTCTCCTCCTGTTGATGTACCTCGGCGTCTTCCTCTACGAGGGTCAGGTAACCGAGTACGAGAAGGAGTTCCGTGTCTCGCGCGCGAAGCCCGGGTGGGAGGAATCTCCCTGGTACCGCTGGGTCATCCGCGTCGTGGCGATGGCCGGCGACGTCGTGCTCGTGTTCGCGTCGATGTACCTGGCCTTCTTCCTTCGGTTCGACGGCGCCATCCCCCCGGACCAGCTTGCCAACCTGACGCTGGTGCTGCCGTACATCCTGGTGTTCCGCGTCGGGCTGGCGCTCTTCTTCGGCGTGTACGAGACGCAGTGGCGATTGGGTCTGGCCACGGATGCCGTACGCCTGGTGGGTACGGTGCTCCTCGGGTCACTCCTCTTCGCCGCGCTCCTGTTCGTGCTGAGGCCTCCATCGTTTCCCCGGACCGTCGTCGTCATGGAGGGCCTCCTCTCGCTCCTCTTCTTCGGCCTCACGCGGATGGGCGTGCGTGCGTTGAGCGAGGTCACGTCCAGGGAGTGGGGAATGCGGGGCGGGCGCCGCACGATCATCGCGGGCTCCGCTGACGGCGTGCTCACCGTCTTCCGCCATCTGCGCCACCGCGGGGGGCCGGGCTACCAGGTCATCGGCTTCGCGGACGATGACCCGACCGCGCAGCGGAGCCTGGTGGGCGGCGTACGGGTTCTCGGTCCGGCGTCGCGGATCCCGGCGCTGGCCAGGCTGTATGGCGCCGAGCATGTCATCTTCTGCTTCCCCTACTTCGAGGATGAGCAGTTGAGCAGGCTGGTCAGGAGCGTCCTCGAGGCGGGGCTGACGGCTGAAGTGGCCCGGATCGAAGTGCTCGAAGCTCCGGAGTGGCTGGCGCGGCACGTACCGAAGACCGTGGCGGTGACCGACGTGCCATCCTCGCTGCCGGCGGGGTGAGCACGGCGCGCGGACGTCTCCGGAGCGTCGCGGTTCTCGGCGGCGGCACGGTTCTGGCCGCGCTCTTCGGCCTTACCTTCCAGTCCCTTCTCTCATACTACTTCGGGGCCGGCGCCACCTCCGACGCATGGTTCATGAGCCTGAGCATCTTTGGCTTTCTGGGAAAGTTTCTGATGCTCACGCACATGAAGTCGATCGCGCTTCCCATCTACCGGAGCCTGGAGGAGCGCGATCCGGCGGCCGCCCGCCTCCTGCTGCGCCGTCTCCTCGTTGCGGCCGGCACGGGTGTCGCGGGGCTCGTTGTCCTGGCCGTGGTGGCTGCGCCGCTGCTCGTCGATCTGCTGGCGCCGGGCTACCACGGAGCCCAGCGAGAGGTGACCGCGACGCTGCTGCGCATCCGCGCGCCCGCGCTGGTGTTTCTCGCGACGACGAGCGCGGGCCTCGTCGCCACCGAGAGCGCGCATCGGTACGGGGTCACCGTGTCGGCGCAGAAGCTGGTGCCGGCCGCGGTCACGTTGCTCCTTTTCGCCGTGGTAGGGGAGCGCTTCGGCATCGTCGGTCTCGGATGGATCGGGCTGACCGGAGGCGTGGCCGGAGGGCTCGTGGCGCTCGCGGCCGTCGCCCCGCTCCTGGGCCGCCGTACGGGAGGCTCGTCCGGGCGAGCGACGGACGACCGGGTCCGTGCCCGGCTCGGGGATATCGGACGACAGTGGGTCCGCTTCAGCGCGAGCAATGCGGCCACCTTCGTGGGGGAGTGGGCGTTCCGCGTGGCCGCTTCGCTCTTGCCGGTCGGGCTGTTCTCAGCGGTGCTGTACGGTCGCATGGTGCACGATCTGCTGCACGGTGCCGTGAACGATTCCGCCCAGACCGTGAGCCTCCCTCGGTTCGCGGCGGCGGCGGCGGGAGCGCCGGGAGCCGCGGACGGCGGCGCGGCGGCGGGTGCGCCGGGAGCGCCGGGAGCCGCGGACGTTCCCGCCCTGATCGCCGCGCGGGTGGGCAGCCCCCTTCGCGAGAGCCTGGGCCTCCTGGCCAGCGCCACCGTGCCGATCGCGGGCTACCTGGTGGCGGCGGCGCCCTGGATCGTGGCGCTTCTCTTCGGTCGGGGAAGGTTTCTTGCGGACGGCATGATGGGTCCATCCGCGCTGGCGCTGCGGATCTTCGCGCTGGGGTTCATCGTGCAGGGGCTCAATCAGCTGTTGTTCGCGGGCGCCTTCGCCTCCGGACGGAGCGGGTTGGTCAACCGCGTCCAGATCATCGGGCATCTCTTCCGCGCGGCGGTGCTCGTGCCCGCCGTGCTGGCCTTCTCGTTCGTCGGCCTGGTGAGCGCCCAGGTGGCGATGAACGTGGTGGTCCTCGGGCTTCTCCTGCTGATGGCGCCAGCCGCGTGGGGGCTCCGGCCGGCGGATGCCATACGGCGCGCACTGCGGCGCAGGGGTGCGCTCGGCGTTCTGCTCGCGACCGCAGTACCGTGCGCCGTATGGCTCGGAGTGCTGCCATGGCTGCCGCCACCCCTGAGCCTCGCCGCCGCCGGCCGACTCGGAGCTGTGGCGGCGCTGGGCGTAGGCTGGTTCGGGCTGTATGCCGTGACGGGCGGGGTGTTGGGTGTACCCACGGTCCGTACGGCGCTCGGACGGCTTCGGCCACGGGCGTTCCTGGTGGTGGCGCTGCTCGTGGTGGCCGGGGCGGCGTGGACCCCACGCGGTGGAGTGGCGCAGCAGGCCGGGCCTGAGACGGATCCGGGGTGGTCGCCGCTGCCGCACGGCCACTGGGCGCGCGACGTGCTGGAGCTGCTCGAGGCCCGCGGTGACGTGCCGGTCGGCCGTGCCCGCTTCGGTGCGCTGCCCGGCACGCTGGCCGCGCGCCTCCTGGCCGGGGCGGAGGAGGGGTCCACGCGCTGGGCGGCCCCGGCGCTCGAGCGGCTCCGCGAGGAGCTGGGTGCGGCCGATTCCGGAGCGCCGCGAGGGTGGCTGTCCGGAGGTGTGGCGCGCCGGTCCGCCACGCTGAACGACCATGGCGGCATCGGCGGTGAGAACGTCGGTGGCAGGTTGGACGACGGTCTCATCGGGGGTGTGGGGCTCCGGGTAGGGGCACCCGGCGACCGCTTCTTCGGCGCCCTCGACCTCCGCGCGGGTCCGGGTGTCCCGACCGACCGGTTCCTGCGCGGGGGGATCGGCGCACGCCTGGGCGCGTTCTGGATCGAGGCCGGCCGGGAGCGACTGCAACTCGGTGGAGGGAGGGGCGGCGGCCTCGTGCTCTCCTCGGCGGCGGCGCTCGACGGGGTGTTGATCGAGACGCCGCGGCCGTTCTCGCTTCCGATCATCGGCCGCGCCCAGGTGGCGCTGGGCGTGTTCTCGGGACGTCGTTACCAGGGTGTGGAGAACCCGTGGTTCGGGCTCATGCGATTGACCCTGCGCCCCCGCCGCTGGCTTCAGGTGGGGCTGAGCCGGGCCGCGCTCGTGGGCGGGCGCTTCGGCGGCGGAAGGCCGCCGTTCGACCCGGTCACGTACGGGCCGGACGCCTCGTCGATGTCGGTAGGCGACGTGCTGGGAATCCTGCTCGGCAAGGTGACGGAGTTCGATGACCAGGTCTTCTCGTTCGATGTGCGCGCGGGCCTGTCGGGGGTGGGCATCCCCGCGCTCGCCTACGCCGAGATCGGCCTGGAGGACAAGGACCGCTCATGGGGCGACGGCGCGGTGCTGGCCGGGGTCCTGGTCAGCCCGGCTGCGGCGCTTCCCCTCAGCGTACGATACTAGTATGCGGCGTTCGGACCCCCCGTCCGGTGGTGCCGCTGGTGCGACACCCTTCCCGCCTTCTGGTATCAGCACACGCGGTTCCAGAACGGCTGGCGGCTCGGTGGGGATCTGCTCGGGCATCCCCTGGGTGGGTACGGACTGCAGCACCTGATCGTGGTGTCGGCGGCATCGCGCGACGTGCGGGGCAGGGTCGAGGTGGGTGGAGCGCGACTCCGCCGCGACCGCTGGAACCTGCTGGAAGACGCGCGCCCTGGCTGGGCGTGGAAGGGATGGATCAGGGTGGCATACAGGACGCCGAGCGGTCTGGACCTCACGCTTCTGGCCCGCTCCGAGGTCGGCGACGCCGGCTGGTCCACAAAGGCCGCCGAGGCCGGCATCACCTGGTATTTCTGAACAAGCCGCCGGGTAAACGTTTGAAGTCAATTTGGAAAAATTGATTGACCCGCCCGGTGGAGCCGGGTATCTTCGAACAAACGTCCAGGGGGTGAAAACCCCCGTACCACTTGCCGAAGGTGCCCTTATGGTTCGCTCGGCCGCCGCCATTGTCGCGATTCTGATTCTTCCTGGTTTTGCCGCAGCGCAGCAGGTTGAGCGGACGCCTCCGCCCACGCATGAGGTCGTCGCCGGAGAGACACTCTGGGATCTGGCCCGTCGCTTTTACGGCAATCCGTGGGCGTGGCGCAGGATCTATGAGGCCAACCAGGACCGCATCCGCGATCCCGATCTGATCCTGCCCGGGCAGGTGTTGACGATTCCGGATCTGCGGGGCGAGGTGACGGCGGTGAGCGTGCAGGGTCCGCCCGCCGCGCAGCCGGCCCCGCCGCAGGCCGCGGAGGAAGAGCGCACGATCTTCTACCGTGACACGAGCCTGGTGCGGGGTGGGGTCGTGCGCGCCGAGGAGGTCCGCTACGTGGCCGTGCCACGCGACCTGACCTGGGCCGCGCCGTGGCTCGTGCCACCGGGGCAGCAACCCGAGCGAGTCGGCACGATCACGGGGTCGGTCGCGGGAGACGCCTCGAGGCGGACGATCCGCGAGTACGATCGTGTGCGCGTGACGTTCGACGGCCCGCCGCCCGCCGTGGGCGCGCACCTTCTGATCTTCCGTGTGGGGCGCTCCCTCGAGGAGGCGGGTTCGGTGGCCCTGCCCACCGGGGCGCTCACGCTCAGCGACGCCTCGGATGGCACCGGGGTCGGAGTCGTGACGGCGGAGTACGACCGCGTCCGGGAAGGAGATTACGTGGGGAGCCCGCCCGAGTATCATCTCGAGGCCGGTCAGTACGCGCAGCCCGTCGTGGACGGTGAGCGGGCCATGATCCTTGGCTTCGCCGGCACCGAGGTCATTCACAACATCGGGAGCGTGGCGTTCCTCGACGTGGGCACCCGCGGAGGCGTGGCCATCGGCGACGAATACGAGGTCAGATCGTTCGGGCCTTCGGGCGGGGTGATGAAGGTGGAGGGACGACTCCAGGTCGTGGGCGTGCATCCGGCGTCCTCGACCGCGCGCATCGTGGCGATGGATGATCCGGTGTTCCGGCCCGGCCTGGTGGTGTATCTCTCCCGCAAGATGCGGTGACCCCACCTTTCGGACGGCTCTCCGACGTCCACCGGACGCCGCTCGCCGTCATGCGAGGCCCCCGGGAGACGGAGGCGTGCGGCCCTCCGTTGCGGCTTCGCGTGCCACGCATCCTCCTGAGAGGTAACCCATGACTCCTCGCGCGCGGCGCGTCCTCGTTACGGGAGGCGCGGGCTTCATCGGCAGCCACGTGGCTGACGCCTTTCTGGCCCGGGGCGACGACGTGTGGGTGGTCGACGACCTGTCCAGCGGACGGCGGGAGAACGTCTCGCCGGGTGTGCGCTTCGTGCGCATGGACGTGCGCGACGAGGCGCTGCGCGAGTTGTTCCGCGAGGTACGCTTCGACATCGTGAGCCACCACGCCGCGCAGATCGACGTCCGGGTGTCGGTGGCGGATCCTCTGAAGGATGCCTCCATCAACATCTCCGGGTTGCTCAACGTGGCCGAGAGCGCGCTCGAGGTGGACACCCGCCGCGTGATCTTCGTCTCGAGCGGCGGGGTCGTGTACGGGGAACCCACGGAGATTCCCACCCCCGAGACGGCGCCGAAGCTGCCCCTGTCGCCGTACGGTGTCAGCAAGCTGACGGGGGAGCACTACCTGCACTACTACCGGCGCGTGCGGGGGCTGAAGTACGTCGCGTTGCGGTACGCGAACGTCTACGGCCCACGCCAGGATCCGCACGGGGAGGCGGGTGTAGTAGCCATCTTCAGCACCCGGCTCCTGGGCGGCGAGGCCCTTACCATCTTCGGCGACGGAGAACAGACCCGCGACTATGTGTTCGTCCGCGATGTCGTGTCGGCCAACCTGCGTGTGGCCGACGTTCCGCTGCCCGAGCCCGTGACGCTCGACGAAGTGGCGTTCAATGTGGGAACGGGCGTGGGCACGAGCGTCAATGATCTCGCCGGCGCCATCGAGAAGGTTGCCGGGCGCGAGACCGGGCGCGTTCACCGGCCTGAGCGGCCGGGAGAGCTGCGGCACAGCACGCTCGAGACCGCGAAGCTTCGGTCGCTGGGCTGGGCGCCGGCCTACACGCTCTCGCAGGGGCTCACGGAAACCTACGACTTCATCGCTCGACAGCGCGGAGAAGATTCATGAATTCAGCGCTCCTGCTCCTGCAGGTGCGGCCGCCGCGGTCAGCGCTCGACATGATCTTCGGGGGCACGCTGCCCACGAAGATCGTTCTGCTGGTGTTGGCGGCGTTCTCCCTCTATTCGTGGTGGCTCATCTTCCACAAGGCGCGTCAATTTGCCGAGGTGCGCCGCCAGGGCGATCGCTTTCTGGAGAAGATGGAGCGGGCCCAGCGGCTGGAAGACGCCTACAAGGCCATCCTGGCGCTTCCGGATTCGCCGTACGGACGTGTCTTCCGCCAGGGGGTCAACTTCTTCAGCGAGCTCCGGCCGGGGGCGCTGCGCGAAGGTTCCGCGCCCACTTCCGGCCTGTCTCTGACCCAACTCGAGGCGCTCCGCCTGGTACTCGAGAAGGAGGAGTCCGAGGAGCGCGACGAGCTGTCGCGGGGGCTCACGTGGCTTGCGATCATCGGTTCGATCTCGCCGTTGCTCGGCCTCATGGGCACGGTCATCGGCATCATGAACGCGTTCTTCGGAATCGCTGCGGCCGGATCGGCGAGCTTCGGGGCCGTGGCGCCCGGCATCGCGGAGGCGCTGATCACGACCGTGGCCGGGCTCGCCGTGGCGATTCCCGCGGTCATTGCGTACAACCACTTCGTGTCGCGGCTCAATCTGGTCAGCGGAGAGCTGGAGGGCTTTTCCAGCGAGTTCATCGGCACGCTCGCGCGGGAGGGCCGGGTGTGACGCCGCGACTCGGGCTTCGGGCACACGCCGCCCGCCCCCTGTCGCCGGCGGAGGGTGGCGCGGGGCGCCGTGAAGACGGCGGCGCCGGGGCGCCAGCGCTCCGCGGCGCCACGTCGGAGAGGACCGTCCCGTGAGTGCCGTGGGACCTCACCGGCGGGGGCGCGGCGCGCGCGGCGATCTGCCGCTCAACGTCGAGATCAACGTCACGAGCCTGGTCGACGTGGCGTTCACCCTGCTCGTGGTGTTCATCATCACGGCGCCGATCCTGCAGGGGGGCATCCAGGTGTCCGTGCCGAAGGCCGACGTTCAGATGCTCGACGCGGAGGCGCACCCGTTCTTCATCACGATCACGGCCGACGGGCGGGTGTTCATGGAAGACACCCAGGTCAAGGACGTGTCGGAGTTCGAGCGCAGCTTTCCGCAACTGGCCGCGGCCGGCAGGTTCAAGCGCGTCTACATCCGGGGTGACTCCCTGGCGCCGTACGGACCGGTCCTGAAGGTCATGGCGACGGTGTCGCGGGCGGGAGTGGACTGGGCGGTGGTGGGCGAGCCGTACGCGGTGCCTCGGGGCGGCCGGTGAGGCCAGCGGGCCGGAAGAGGGTGACGCCGTGAGGGAGTCCAGGCGCGAGCCCGATCGGCTGTCCATCGCGGGCAGCATCGGCGTGCATGCCGTCGCCGTGCTGGTGGCGTGGGCCACGACGGCGGCGAAGCCCGCGCCGATGGAGTTCGTCACCTACCAGATCGAGCTGGTGTCACCCCCGCCGGCCGCCGCGTCCGAGAAGCCGCAGGAGGCCAGGAAGGAGCTGGTCGTCGAGCGACCGGAGCCGGAGCCGCCGGCGCCCGAGGAGCCGACGCCCGCGCCCGTGCCGAAGAAGAAGAAAAAGAAGCTTCCCCCTCCGAAGAAGGAGACCACGGCGGAGCCGCCGCCCGAGGAGGCGGTGAAGAAGGCGGAAGCGAAGTCTCCCGACGCCCGTCCGGACAGCAAGCGGGAGTCCGGGGAAGACATCAATGTGCGCATGGAGGGCGTCCGGAAGGACTATCCCGCGTACTACAACAACATCATCCGCCAGATGAGGCGGTGCTTCCGCTGGCAGGGCCGCGGACGGTGGGCGGCGACGGTGTACTTCGTCATCCGGCACGACGGCAGTGTCGGCGATCTCGACGTGGTCAAGTCATCCGGCAACCCGTCATTCGACCTGCAGGCCCTCGGCGCGGCCGAGTGCGCGGGCAAGGGGCGGCTGGGCCCGCTGCCGCCCGACCTGCCCTTCGACCGCCTGCCGATCCTCTTCCGATTCCAGCCCAACGGTGGCCCTGGCGACATCATTCTCCAGGAGATGAATACGCGATCATGATGCGACGGACGCGAGGGACGGAGGGCCGGGGGCGGTGGAGCGTCCGCGTGGCGGTGATGCTCGTGGCCGCCGCCGTGGCCGCCGGCGTGGACTCGAGGGCCGCCGCGGCCCAGGAGCGTGACAGCATTCCCGGTGTGACGCTCGGACTGGTCTATGAAACGTCATACCGGCCCGCGCTGGCGCTCAAGCCGTTCACGGGTCGATTCGGCGGAGGCGGCCTGGCGCCCCGGGTGGAGGCCATCATAGGGCGCGACCTGAGGAACGCCGACCGCTTCGAGGTGCTCGATTCGCTTCCCGCCCACCTCGTGGGCGAAGCGGTCGACTACGCGCTGTGGGATCGGTTGGGCGCCGTGTGGCTCCTGACCGGACAGGTGGAGGGAGCGGGTAGCGACTACGTGCTGCTGCTCGAACTGCACGACGTCGTGTACGGGCAGGTCAAGGAGAAGGGCCGCTTCCGCATCCCCGACCCCGCGGACGAAGACTTCCGGATGGCGGTGCACCGCGCCTCCGACGCGATCGTGCGGTGGGCGACCGGCGACCCCGGGATGGCGGCGAGCCGGATCGCGTTCTCCATGGTCACGGGAGAGGGCGCGAAGGAGCTCTACGTGATCGACGCCGACGGAGAGAACCTGCGGCGGCTGACGCGGGACCGCTCGATCATCCTCTCTCCGGCGTGGTCCACCGACGGCACGAGGATCGCGTTCTAGAGGATGACGGACGACGCCCAATGGAGGATCTTCGAGCTCGATCTGGCCACGGGAGAGGAGCGGCCGCTCCCGGTGCTGCGCGAGGGCTCGTACATCACGCCGGCCTACCACCCCGACGGCAAGAGGCTGGCCTTCGCGATCCTCGGGGGAGGGCGCAGCGGCGTGTACACGTATGATGTGGCCGACGGATGCTGCCTGGCCAACGTGACCGGAGGCCGCTGGAACGACCAGAGCCCGACATTCTCGCCCGACGGGCAGCGCATGGCGTTCAACTCGAACCGCTTCGGCATCGCGGTGCCGCAGATCATGGTCATGCCCACCGCGGGGGGCGAGGCGGAGACGCTCTCGCCGTTCCGCTCCGGAAGCGGCGGCTTCTACACCGCGCCGGACTGGTCGCCGCGCGGCGACTTCGTGGCGTTCCATGGGCGCATCCGTAGAGGGGAGTACCAGATCCTGGTCGCGGACCCGAAAGACCTCGGGCACCGGGTCCGCCAGTTGACGTGGGAGGGCAACAACGAGGATCCGACCTGGGCGCCGGACGGTCGGCATCTGGCGTTCGTGGGCGAGCGGCGGTGGGGGTTCGGGCTGATGGTCGTGGATGTCTCGAGCGGAAAGATCCGGACGCTGGTGTCGAGCCGTCGGGTCAGCGTGCCCGACTGGTCGCCCACGCTGACTCCGGGCGGGTGAGCCGGACGCGTGGGCGGGGTGTGGGTGTGGGGCGGGCGCGCACGCGGTCGGGGCGTGCCTCGCCAGCACGTTGCGCCGCAAGGACCTGCGGCCTATATCCCCCGGTGGATGTGCGCCGTCCGGCGCGTCCGGAGGCGTGCGATGTTCATGGGGCTTTCCCGAGGAGGATTCCTCATTAGGTTCGTTGCGTCCGGATGGGCTCTCCCGCCCCCGCACCGGGCGCCGTAGGTGTCATCACGGAACTGTTACGTCGTTCACAACCGGGAGCAGGGATGATTGTTCGTCGATTCGCAGTGCCGGTCCTGGCCGCTACACTCCTTCTGGCCGCCTGCCACAAGGCACCCCCGCCTCCGCCGGCCCCCACGGGACCGTCCGAAGCCGAGCTGGCCAGGATGAGGGCGGATTCGATCGCCAAGGTGAGGGCGGCCGCCGAAGCTGCAGCCGCCGCGGAGCGCGCGAAGAGGGAAGAGGAAGCCCGCCAGCGACGTGCCATGGCCGAGGCACGCGCCGCGCTCGAGGCCATGGTCTTCTTCGACTTTGACAAGTCCGAGATTCGGCCGGACATGGAGCCGATCCTGCGCGCCAAGGTCGATGTGCTCCGGGCCAGTCCCCAGGTGCAGCTTCGCATCGAGGGAAACGCCGACGAGCGGGGCTCGACGGAGTACAATCTTGCGCTGGGTGAGCGGCGGGCCGAGAGCGTGCGGCAGTACCTGGTGGGCTTTGGCCTCCCGGAGTCGCGCTTCAGCGTCGTGTCGTGGGGCGAAGAGCGCCCCCTCGTGCAGGGCCACGACGAGGCCGCGTGGGCAAAGAATCGGCGGGCGGAGTTCGTGATTACCGCCGGGGCGAACGCCATCAACCCGCCTGGCCGGTAACGTTTCGCGGGTCACCCCTCCTCCGGGGGCTTCCCGGGGGAGGGGTTCTGCGATTTATGATGATGACGACGACGATGGCTACGCGCACTCCGACCGGGATGTGGGCCGTGGCGGCTCTGGTCCTCGCTCTACCCGTCACGGGATGCGCCACGAAGCATGACATCCGCGATCTGCACGATCAGATGGTCGAGCTGGCCGCCCGGCAGGACTCGCTAGTCCGCGAGCTCAGACGCCAGGCGCGTGTGACGCAGGACACGCTGCGCACGCAATCCGATCAGCTCTTCGACTTCCGCGGCGAGATCAGCCGGCAGCTCCGAACCATCGCCGAGAGCCTGACCACGATCGAGGCCCTCGCCGGAGAGAATCAGCGGGGCATCGCCGGAATCCGCGACCAGCTCGCCAACATGCGCAGGATGCCGGCGCGGGGCGTGGCCGGAGCGCTCAATCCGCAGCCCGGACAGGCCGCACCGGTGGCGGAGACGGGTGACGCGGAGGCGCTCTACAACGCCGCCATCGAGCAGTTCAACCGCGGCCAGCTGGCCACGGCGCGCCAGGGCTTCCGGCAGTTCGTGGATGCCTATCCGAACCATGCCCTGGCGCCGGATGCGTACTTCTACCTGGCAGACATCCTGGCGCAGGACGGCAAGCTTGACGATGCGGTCCAGGCGTTCCAGGCCATCGGGGAGCGTTTTCCCGAGTCGGCCAGGGTGCCCGACGCCCTCTACCGCGTCGCGCTTATCCGGATTGAGCAGGGAAAGACGGACGAAGCCCGCACCATTCTGGAGCGGATCCGGAACACGTATCCCGATTCCGGTGCCGCGATGCTGGCGCGTGACAAGCTCGCCGAAATCCGGTAGCGGTCCGCCGATCCATGCGCTGCCCCGAGTGTGACGCCACCGAAAACCGCGTCGTGGACACCCGGGACAGCCGCGGCGGAAAGGCCATCCGCCTCCGCCGAGAGTGCCTCGTCTGCGGGGCGCGCTTCACGACGTATGAGTACATCGAACGGCGCCCTCTGCAGGTGCTCAAACGCTCCGGTAACGCGGAGGATTTCGATCGCGGCAAGCTCATGGCCAGCGTCCGCGTGGCCTGCGCGAAGCGTCCGGTGTCGACGGCCGCGATGGAGGCGCTCGTCGACGACATCGTCGAGGAACTGTCGGGCCAGGCCGGGGCGGAGATCCCGAGCGAGAGGCTCGGCGCCATGGTCATGGAGCGGCTGCGGCCCCTCGACCGTGTGGCGTTCGTGCGGTATGCGTCGGTCTACCGGAACTTCCAGGACGTGGGAGAGTTCCAAGAGTTCGTGGACGAGATGGCCGCCCGGCAGGCTCGGGAGGCCATCGCGCGCAACCAGGTGGAACTCGACATCTGAACCCACGAACCGGCGGGCGTTATCACTTCATGAGCCGCGACCGCAATTCCCGAGGTGAGATGCCGTTCCTCGATCACCTCGAGGAGCTGCGCTGGCGTATCCTCTGGTCGCTCCTGGCCATCACGATCGGGGCCGTCATCGGCTTCGCGCTGGTCTATTACTTCAACGTGCTCGAGCTGCTGATCCGCCCGGTGAGGCTGGCGCGGGCGGACCCCGATCTGCGGCTGATCTACCTGTCGCCCGCCGATCCCTTCTTCATCACGCTCAAGCTGGGAATCGTCGTCGGTATCGTCCTGGCCTTTCCCGTGGTGCTGTACCACGTGTGGTCGTTCCTCTCTCCGGCGCTGGAGAAGTCGGAGAAGCGCGCGATCATTCCCGCACTCTATCTCGGCCTTGTGCTCTTCGTCGCCGGGGTGGCCATGGCGTACTTCGCCGCGCTGCCCGTGACGCTCGAGTTCTTCGAGTCGTTCCAGCCCGGGGCGCTGTCCGCACAGCTCGAGGTCGGCAAGACGCTGGGGTTCATCACCAAGCTCCTGCTGGCCTTCGGCATCGTCTTCGAGCTGCCCGTGGTCATCATGGTGCTCACGGCGCTCGGGCTCGTCACGCCCGCGTTCCTCCGCTCGAAGCGGCGTCATGCGATCGTCATCATCACGGCGCTGGCCTCGATCATCACGCCGGGCGACGTGGTCACGCTGACGATCATGATGATGGTTCCGCTCATCCTCCTCTACGAGCTGAGTATCCTCCTGTCGGCGGGGATCTATCGCCGGAGGATGATCCGCGAGAAGGAAGCCGAGATCCGGGCGCCGGCGGGTCCGGCGGAGGGGGCGGTGGAGGCACGATGAGGGGCGGGTGCGGACGCTTCCCGGGCAGACCCGGCGGTGGGAAGATGCGCAGGCGGGTGCGGGGCGGCGCGCGGTGCGCCGCATCGACGGCCCTCACTCCGGCGGATGCCTGGGTCCTGCTGCTCGGCGTGTTGTCCGCCCATGCGGCGCCGCTTGCGGCACAGCAGCAACCTCCCCCCGACTCGGCGGCGCTGGCCGACAGCGTACGGCTCCGCATCCTGAGCCGGCTCGGTCGTCTCTCGCGGGGGCCCGGTGCGGATTCGGTGCTGTTCGTCCAGGACTCCGTGGCGCGCGAGACTCAGCGCGAGCAGGGGTCCCGCGCGCGCACCGCGGCCGGCGTGGACTCGGTCGGGTCGCTGCTCGCCCGACTTCCCGGATACGCGCTGACGCGCTACGAGGGCGGCGAGGCGGACTTCGATGCCACGCGCCGCGTGCTGATTCTCAGGGGCGGCAAGGGCCGCGCCCGCGTCGAGCGTGAGGGCATGGAGATCACGGCGGACTCGACGATCACGTACGATCAGGAGCGCGGCATCGTGCACCCGACCGGCGATCCGGTCTTCACGCCGAAGGAGGGAGATCCGGTCGAGAGCGAGGATCTCGTCTTCGACCTCAACCAGGGGCGGGGCTCGGCGTTCGGCGCGCGTACCCAGTACAGCCAGGGGGCAAGATGGATCGTCACCGGCGACCTGCCGACCGTCGCACCCGAGCTGGTATACGGGTCGCGCACGAAGTTCACCTCGTGCGAGGAGGAAGTGCCCCACTACCACTTCGAGGCCAACGAGGTCAAGATATCGGGCAATAATGTATTGGTGGCCAAGGGCGTGCGCCTGTACTTCGCCGACGTGCCGGTGGCGTGGCTCCCCTTCATCGCGCAGAGCCTGCACCAGGGACGCGCGAGCGGCATCCTCACGCCCCGCTTCAGCATCAACGACATCGTGCGGACGTCCGGGGGCTACCGCCGGCGCGTGAGCAACGTCGGCTTCTACTGGGCCATGAGCGACTACTCGGACGCGCTGCTGGCGCTCGATTGGTTCAGCGACAACTTCCTGTCGCTCACCACCGGCCTGCGCTACCGCTTCAACAAGCAGTTCCTCGAGGGCGACCTCAACTTCCGCCGCTTCTGGCGCAGCGACGGCTCGACCACGCTGGCGCTCGACACGCGCCATTCGTGGGCGTTCGACGAACGGACGCAGCTTCGGTTGTCCGGTCGGTACACGTCGAACACCGACTTCGTGCGGCAGAACTCGTTCAACCCCCAGGAAGTTACCCAGTCCATCAACTCCGAAGGGGGGATCAACCGCCGGTTCGACTGGGGTTCTCTCTCACTCAGCTCCAACCGGCAGCAGTACCTCTCGGACGACCGAGTGGAGTGGACGCTTCCCACGGCCAACCTGTCGCTGTCGACGATCACCCTGTTCCGGGCGCCACCCAACCGAGCGCGGTTCTGGAACAACATCACGTGGTCGGGCACGGCCAACGTCAACCGGCGGACGATCGACCGGGTGCGGCCCGACACCTTCTCGGTCAGTCGCGCCAGCACGCTCAACACCACCGGTGGCATGACGAGCAACCTGAGCATCGGCAACCTGACCATGTCGCAGTCTCTGCGCGTCAACGAGCGCGTCGTCCGCGACTTTCCCGACATCCTGTGGCCGGGTGCGCGCCCGGACTCGCTGGCCTCGGAGCCTGTCCTCTCCGGGGTTCCCGCGGGAGACATCTCGGAGACCGAGCTGACCTGGAACACGTCGTTCAACTATCAGCAGCGGCTCATCGGATCGACGACGCTCACGCCCAACCTGACGATCTCCGGCCGGATGTTCCGGGCCGACACGGTGGCCGTCGCCCGCAGCTTCGTGTCCGCGCCCAGTCGCATCGCGTTCGGGGCGCAGCTCAAGACGGACATCTACGGCTTCTTTCCCGGCTTCGGTTCGTACAGCGTGATCCGCCACAAGATCTCGCCGTCGTTCCAGTACCAATGGAGTCCGGGGGTCACGCCCGACGAGCTCCAGCGGAGGGTCTTCCGGAGCAGCCGGGCCATCCGGCCCACCAACACGCTGTCGCTCACGCTCAATCAGACGTTCGAGGCCAAGAAGGAGGCGCCCGAGAGCGCCGATTCGGTCGCCGCCGCGGCGCAGGATACCACGCAGGGACGGGCAGGCGGCCCGAGGCGTCTGCAGAGCGGGCAGATCGTCAACCTGCTGGGGATCCGCACCAGCGTCGTTCGCTACAACTTCGTCGAGGCGGATTCGCTCGGTAGCTTCCTGGCCGGATTCGAGACCACCCGCCTTACGAATCAGATCTCGTCCGATCTGCTGCGCGGCCTCCAGATCTCCATGGAACACGACCTCTTCGAGGGCGAGCGTAGCGCGCGCAAGTTCGCGCCCCACCTGTCGCAGTTGAATCTGGGCTTCTCCCTCGGCTCGAACTCGGGGCTGGTACGCTGGCTGGGCGGCCTGTTCGGGGTGTCGGGGGCGGTTCCGGCGGGCGAGCGCGTGCCGGACGAGGAGCTGCAGGGTCCGGAAGATCCGTTCGCCGCGGAAGGCGCCACCGACGAGTCCTCGGTCATTCCGGGGGCCCGGCGCCGCACGTGCGTTTCCACAGGTCGTCGCAAGGGCCGCACGGGGCAGTGGAACGCCAGCTTCTCGTACTCGCTCCAGCGCCCGCGCACCGAGACGCTGGGCCGCGCCAGCCAGATGATCAGCAGCACCGTGACCCTCCGGCCTACGGAGCACTGGGATCTGAGCTGGCGGACGTCGTACGACCTCGAGCGCGGGGCCTTCAACGACCATCAGATCCGCCTGAGCCGGGACCTCCACCGCTGGCAGGCAAACTTCGATTTCCTCCAGACGGCATCCGGCAACTGGACCTTCCGCTTCAACGTCTCGCTCCTCGACAACCGGGACCTCAAGTTCGACTACGAGCAGCGGAACCTCGACGCCGGTCGACTGCCCTCTCGCCGCCGGTAGCGGCGCGGGTCATTCCCTGTCCATGGGACGATTCCCGAGTGTCCTCGCCGCAGGACGTTTCCTTGCTCCCGTTTTTCGGAAGTCTTTCAGGCACAACGAGTTGATATTCCGGTACGGCCTGTGCATGGGTAGGAGCCCAGCAGCTCGTGGTAGAAGTACAGCGGACCTCATTGCGGTGCCACGGCTTCAGCTCCGAGGCAGGCCGACGAGAGCATAGCCGTAGCTACGCCGAGGAGGGCGAACGAAGGAGATGAAGCCGTGCCACCGCAACCCACGAACCGTACGCTCATGTCAGACATGTGCAGGGGCGCAGGGGGGTCGCGGCCTGATAGGTCGTCACTCCTCCTCGGACCCCCGCCTTCGGCGGCGGTGCCCGAACCACCACGACGCGTCGTCGTTCCTACTTCTGAGTCTCGCGAGACCCCTGCGTGAGGCCCGCCGTACTTCTACCACGGGCTGCTAAGGACCGATACCACCCGGGAGGAAGCATGAACAAGCTCGTGGTGCTCGCGGCCCTGGCCGTGCTGGGCGGCGCGGCCTGCTCCAGTGACGACCTCATCGTCGATAACGTCGAGGCGCCGGACGCTCCCCGTGCGCTGGATGCGTTCTACTACGCCGGCGCCGTGACCGTCACCTGGGAGCTCGGGCCGCGCTGGAATGGAGAGGCGTTCAGGGTCTACTCCAAGCGACTGTCAGACGCGGATTTCTTCCTGATCGCGGAGGTGACGAGCTGCGCGGCCGACGCGTGCGAGTACAAGGACGTCAACATCGTGCCCGGCCAGACGTACCGCTACTACGTGGCGGCGGTGGACGCTGACACCGGGGTGGAGACACCGACCGACAACACGGTGGACGTCGACGTGCCCCAGCCCATTCCCCCGCCGGTGCCCGACAGCGTGCGCGTGATCGCGCTGGACCATGCGGATTATGTGACCTGGAGCGCGGTCGCGCGGAGCGCCGACGATTTCTCGTTCTACCGCGTGTACCTGGCTGGCTCCGACGGCACCGACTTCCTCCTCGGCGAGACCGATTCCGAGGGATTCCTGGATCTCCTGGCCCGGAACGGGAGCACGTACACCTACTATGTGACCTCGGTCGACGACCAGGGACACGAGAGCGCGGGGAGCACGCCGGCCTCAGGCACACCGCGGCCCGACTTCCACGGCGAATGGATCTACGCCTTCGCGGACCAGCCGGCGCTGTCCGGCTTCCGTTTCCAGGCCGACGAGTCGACGGATCCCATCGTGAGCGGGAGCTCGAGCGCGCGGCACTTCCGCCTCGAGGTCGACGACGCGGGATGGTGGCTCGCGCCCGGGCCGGAGGTGGGCGTCTATCCGCTCGGGTTCGCGACCACCGCGCTGAAGTGTGGACCCGGAGCCGACGCCTCGTGTGTCGACGTGGACGTTGCGCCGGCCACGGGATACGTGCTACAGAATGTGGCGCTGGACGCACAGTCGAGCTACGTGCTGCGGGTCCGTGGCGACGACGGCCGGCTCCACTACGGGGTGATCCGTGTCGAGATGCTCGGCTTCGACGGTAACGGCAACGCGCTCATGATCTTCGACTGGGCGTACCAGCTCCAGCCCGACAACCTCTCGCTGGCGCCGCCGAACGGTTGAGCGAGCCGGCGGCCCGCCGTCGCGGTGCCGCCGGCCGCCGTGGCTCGGTGGACCGGGACCGTTCCGGACCGTTC